>Ga0209607_1000143_pt1 | contig 62038 bp, 53 predicted proteins | sample AD_UKC117_MetaG_FD_184413 | JGI IMG/M metagenome (GOLD analysis project Ga0209607, IMG submission 184413) | Active sludge microbial communities of municipal wastewater-treating anaerobic digesters from Hong Kong - AD_UKC117_MetaG (SPAdes)... | ecosystem: Engineered > Bioreactor > Anaerobic >... | reverse complement strand
GGGTATTTCCGATCACGTTTGGTCACTCGAGGAAATCGCGGGCTTGGTTCCTGAACCTGTCGCCAAACCACGCGGCCCCTACAAGAAACGAAATCAGGTTTCTGAAATTTCAAACTGAGACACTACCGGCGCTAGCGACGGGGGATTGGGAGGATGCTGTATAAAAATCAGTTCGAGGCAATCGAGCAATTACCGCAGATAATCAAACAATGACAAACCTTGAATCTTGGCAAATGACTGTTGCGAAGCTTGCAGGGCGAGCAGTTCTTCGTTTAACCGGGTTGCGGCATCGGCATAATCCACCGCGCCGATGTCGGATTGTAGGGTTTTCAGCTGCAGGTTAAAGTTTTGATTGACGTCATCCTGAGCATCCAGCGCGTTCATTCGACTGCCGATCCGGCCCTGCACCAAGTTCAGGTTTCGCATGGACTGATCGATGTCATTCAGCGCATTAGCGAGCGCCTCCGTCATGATTGCATCTTCAACGGATGTCTGTGAGGGTGTTTCCAGTGTCGTAACCAGATTATCCAACACTTGAAAGATACTCAGGTCTTGCGCCGCCTTGACCGTAAATTCATCGCCATCTTGAGGCATATCCTCTGGATCAGTGCCTGGATGGCTAATCACAACTTGCATTCCACGGAAATTGATGGGTTGCCCGGACACATAGCTTTGATTACTTAGTAACGGGGTAGGATTATCAACGCCATTGGTAACTTCGATAATATCGAAAGTGATGTTGCTACCGTCGTTATTAAATTCAATGCGATATTCATGGCCCAGAAAGTTGTTCTGGAACTCTGTCGGGTCAATGATGCTGCCATCGTTAATCTCGGCATTTCCGGTATTTCTGACATTCGCTTTGGTTAGCAGTTGTTCATTGCCTTTACGAATGTTCATAAAGACGCCTTCACCGTGATCGCCAACCGCGACTTGTCGGGATGGGCCAACTTGCAGCCAGCGTTGTCCCTGGTCGCCATTGTAAACCACCTCGCCATCGCTCACAGTAAAGGGGATGGTTTGTTCAAGGAAACCGGCAAATACATACGCGCCATCCCCATCCCGGGTATTGGCGATATCCAGTAATTGACTGCGCAGTTCACCGATTTCTGTGGCGATGATTTCACGGTTTTCATCATTCAGCGCTGCATTATTCGCCTGGATCGTCAATTCTCGCACCCGCTGCAAAAGGTTGCCGCTTTCCCGCACTGCGGTTTCCTCTGCCGCCAGGCGACTATTTGCAATGATGATATTCCGCCCATATTGTTCATTCAGCTGTACCTGCTTGTGCAATTCCATCAGGCGAGCGCTGTTATTCGGATCATCCGCCGGTTTGAGAATCTTTTGACCGCTGCTAATTTCTTCCTGCACTCGGCCCAGTTTCGACAAATGGTCCGTGATCGGCTTGACGCCGCGCTGATAAATCCAATGAGTTGAGATGCGCATGATCGTTTAGCCCTTAACCGCTTCGAGCAGGCTGGTGAACATGGAGTTAGAGGTCTGAATTACTTGGGCTGCAGCCTGATAGGCTTGCTGGAAACGAACCAGATTAGCGGCTTCTTCGTCCAGGCTGACCCCGGAGATCGATTCTCGGGATAATTCTGATTGTTGGAGCAGCGCTTCCTGGGATTGCAGGGTATTTTCAACCCGTCGGCCCTGAGCGCCGACCTCAGCGATCATTTGGGCATAGACGCCCCGGAAGTCATTGCCGTCGAGTAATTGCGGCGTGGTTTCCAACTTGACCAGTTCCAGAGCATTGCGATTGTCGCCGATGCCGCCCTGGTTGCTTTTAATTTGAAAGGTGTCGCCATCGTTTTGAACGATGAATTCGTCGCCTGCTTGTGGGTCGTTGTTAATATCGACCGTCCAGCCGTAACCAGCAGGGGGGGTTACCGTGCCAAGGCCAGCCCCGCCTGGCGGGGTATAAATGTTGCCGGCGCTGATGGTGACACCATTGTCAGTCATATCCAGCAGATCGTAGGCCGTGGCGCTGGTGAAGCGAATCTTGACGGTATGGGTTAGATTATCTGCTTGATAATCCGTAATTAATGGTTTCTCAATAGTTCCAGTTCCAGTATTCTCCGAGCCAGGACTGGCGATAATATCCCCATGCGGTTCGCCGGTAATGTTCACTTCCCATCCATTGTAAGAGATCGCGTTGCTGGTAGTACTTTTAATCTCGAATCGGTCACCAGCGACCGGTGCGCCGCTGATTTGGAAGGTCGAGCCATAGCGAGAATCCAACGCATTCAGGTCAATCGCATTACCGGAAGTATACGGCGAACCGCCGGCTGGGGTCAGTGTGTCGCCGGTGGTGACATCGACAATCTCATACTGGGTAGCGCTGAGAAAGCGAATTTCGATGGTATTTCTCAACCTTTCGGCTTCATAGTCGACGATTGCTGGCGCGGTAATGCCGGCGGTTCCTGAATTATCCGCGTCGGCTTGGGCGACCAGCGGCGGAAAGACGACACCCTTATCCAGAATCGCGTCGGTATCCAGGTCGAATACGTTGAAGGTGTGGTCGCTGGTGAAGCGGATCTCGACCCGGTTTTGCAGTTCCATTCTGCTGCTGTCGATGACGTTACCGGCGGAGATAACCCCCGATCCTAAATTAGTCGCCGTGGCGGTCGTCGTAATTGGCGCGGCGACAGCGACCTTGCGCGGATCGGCCAGCGCCATTTCGAAATTCGCTGAGCCGAGCCGGGTCGGCTGAACCAGAAAACGGTCTCCATATTGAGCGGGACCGCCGCGCAGGGCTAAGTGCAACCCTTCGTCGCGCATCACATCGTTAAGCGCTGTCAGATCGCCACTGCTTAAAAGCTCCTGGCTGTCCGAGAGTCGCTTGACCGTATAGCCGGCGCTGATGATAAAAGTGTCCCCGGCTTGTATTGGGCTGGTTCCATCAGTAATCGCAGCATTCCAGCCGTTGTAATCGCCTGTCGCGGGAATCGTCGCGCCCGAGGTATACGCCTGACCGCTTGCCAGGGTGACCCCCCGGGTATCGTCAATCACATCGTAGGTTGTCGCGTTGGTGAACCGGATTCTGACCGTATTCGTCAGATTCTCGTCATCCAGATCAGCGATGGTCGGCGTCGAAATCGTCGCGTTTCCTGCATTGGTCAACGTGGCGCGGCTGGCGACGCCGGATGTGAGAATTTCGTAGTCGGAGCGAGCCAGATTGCTGCTATCCGCCACCGGTAGCGCCTTGGCTTGGAATACGACGTCACTGCCGGCGTTGTTACCATTGTATGAAGTGGCTGTTGCGCCGTGCGCGGTGGGTTGCAGCAGGAAGCGGTCACCGTCAGTGACGGTGGCCCCTGAACTCAACTCAACGGTGACGCCATCGACCGTCAAGGGATTAGTCAGGGTAAAATTGCTGGCGACGATGACGCCATCCGAGAGGCGCGTCAGAGTGTAATTACTGGCGGCGCTGAAGCTGAGTTCGTAGCGCTCTTTGGTGTTATTCAGCGCCGCCGAGAAAATCGCTGGATTGTCGTCGTTATTGGTCGTATGGGATAGCACGCGGGGTGCGCCGACGTTAAACAGCGCTTCGCCCAGGTTGCCATCGAGGTCCATGCCCTGTTGATGCTGTTCGTTAAAGGTCTCGGCCAGACCCATCGCCAGCAAGCCTAACCCATCTTGCGCCGGATTGAGAATGGTGCGACGGAATTCAAAGTAAGCGCCCAGTTCGCCGCTGGTGATATAGCGCTCCAGGTCGCTACCCTCCGCCTGGCCTTCCAGGCGCACGGTGACTTCCCCTGGGTCAAACCCGGACTGTACCGCGACCAGTTTCTGCGTGTTTATACCGACTACCAACGGTTGGCCATTGCTCAGAAAAACATTCAGAGCGCCATTTTCCTCGGCGACTACCTGAATACCCGCCAGTTTGGATAAATCCACCAGCAACTTGTCCCGGCGGTCCAGCAAATCATTAGGCGGATTGGTGTCGGAATCCGCCGCTTGGGCTACAGCCCGATTGACTTCAGCAATTCCCTGACTGTAATCGTTGATCGTGGCGACAGTATTGGTAATGCTTGTATCGATGGAATCGCGCAGACTGTTCAGTGCGTCGTCGATGTCCTGAATGCGATTGGTCAGGGTTTCGCCCTCGTCGAGAAACACCTGCCGGGCAGTGATGGAGGTTGGAGAGTCGGCCAAATCCTGTAGTGAACCGAAGAAGGCTTCCAGATCAGGCGTCAGACCCACGTCAGTGTCGCCGAGCAGAGCGCTGAGTTGGTTGGTCAGGTCATTCAGTTCTTCATACTGACTGACGCCGCTAGTATGGCCACGCAACTGTTTCATGACAAAATCATCATAGGCGCGGGTCACGCTTTCGACATTGACGCCTGTGCCCATGTAGCCATAAGACTGTTTCTCAGGCGTCGTCGCGCCCAGCTCCACCCGTTGCCGGCTGAAGTAGGGCGTGTTGACGTTGGCGACGTTATGGCCGGTTGTCGCCATGCCGGCGCGGAAGGCCATCAACCCGCGAATCGCAGTATTCAGAATATCGACCATAATGTGTTCCCTTGCGGGCCTCCGGATTAAATCTAACTCTTCTCCTTCATTATCGGCCCCGCGTCAGCGGACTTGAGCGTTTCCAGCGCTTCGTCAAATGAGGGGCCATTCATCAAACCCAGGATTTTTCGCGCATACCGGGGATCGGTGGCGTAACCCGCTTGTTGCAGGGCATTCAGATAAGCCGCGCCATCGTCTACCTGTTCCAAAGCATTCTGATACCGCGGATTGACTTGCAGGAAATTCACGTAGTCGCTGAAACTTTCGCTATACGACGAATAGGCGCGGAACCCGTCCTTTTGGCGCACCGCCACACCGTTGACGAACTCAAATGTAGAATTGACCACCCGCTCGCCGTCCCAACCCCGGTGGGCCTTGATGCCAAACAAGTTGTAACTGGTGCGGCCATCAGCAAAACTCGGCACCGATTTGCCCCAGCCGGTCTCGTGCGCCGCCTGGGCGATCAACACTTCCGGGGCAACGCCCAACTGGCGTGCGGCATCCTGGGCGTGCGGCCACATCCGGCGGACAAAAGCGACTGGCGAAGTCGGTTCGTAGGGCGCGTCATCAACCGGGTAAGGATCATTGGCCGCTTTAGCCGTCGCTACAAAAGGCGTCGGTTTTGGCAGGGGCGCGGGTGACGGCATTCTGACGCTGGAGCGAATGCGCTGCACCTGGCGCAGCGTCGCTAGCGGATCGCCAATCGTGGTCGGTGAAGTCGGCGGAGTTGGAGAATCGGCTTCGCCGCCCAATTGCCGAACCAGGGCGTCGCTCAATCCCATTTTGCCCTGTTGCGCTAAGCTCAGCGCCAATTGCTGGTCGAACATGTCACGGTAGAACTTGGTCTGGTCGCTGTCCATCAGTCCGTCATCGCCCGGACTGGCGTCGCGCATGCTCTTGAGCATCATCTGGATGAACACCGCTTCAAACTGTTTAGCGGCTTCACGGAGCGCTTCAGGCGACTTCTGCTGCGCCTTGCGCCGCAGATCGGATAAGCCTTGCAAGTCCGTGTAAACAAAAGCCGAGTCGGTGGCGTTGACCATAATGATGCCTCCTTCTTCGCCCTATCAGCGCATTCGAGCCTGAATCTCGCTGAAGCGGCGAATCCAGGGTTTAATCGAACCGGAGCGGGCGGCGATTTCCGTGGCCATCTTCTGCGCGGCGGCAAAATCCGGGTAGTCGCCAACGACCAGCGAATACCAGGGTCCGGACCGGCTCGGCGAAGTGAAGTAAGCTTTCGGTCCATCGGTGGTAACGGAATCGGATCCCGCAATTTCCCGGAGTTTGTCCAGATCCTTGCCGCTATAGAGCTGCACGGTGTAATGGTCGGGATCGCGCCCTTCCAGCCAGTTTGGTTCCAGCAGGTTACCGGCCGGCGTCGTCGATTCCGGTTCAATCGGCGGTGGAATTCTGGAGGTCAGAGTTGCTGCTTCCAGCGATGCGGTCGGGGGCGCACCGTGAGGGGCTTCGGTGTGGGTTTCCGCAGACGGTTCTGGATCCAGCTCAATCGGCGGCGGAATATTGGATCTTGGCATGGAGGGCATTGGCGGCGCATCAACCACTGGCGGGGAATGGCTCTCGACCGCCGGACTGGTCTCCATCGCGTGGGCTTCCGGGGAATGCGCCGGCTCCGTCTGGTGAGTCACACTGGCCAAATGCGGGGGATCGGTGACCGGAACCTCGGGTTTCGCGGAATGCGCGACGGGTGGGGCATGATCGGCGCTGGCCGTTTTAGCGGCGGGTTCATCCGGTTGGCTCAGGTTGATCATCATGTTGATCGAACCAGCCTGCAAGCCGATGGCAACGACCAGGATGCCGCTTAATAGCGCGAGAGGTTTCCACGAGAGACTGTCCATGATGCGTACTCAAATAACAATCAGTTCGGCTTTGAGAGCGCCTGCCGCCTTCAGCGCCTCCAGGATGGCGATCAGATCGGTGGGGGATGCGCCCACTTGGTTGACGGCCTTTACGATGTCGTCCAGCGCGACGCCGGGGTTGAACAGGAACATCGGTTTCTTTTCCTGGTTGACAGCGATATTGGCATTGGGAACCACAGCAGTTCGTCCACCGGAGAAGGGGCCTGGCTGACTGACAATGGGGTCAGAAGTGATGGTGACGGTCATATTACCGTGGGAAATCGCAGCGGGGCCGACCTGAACATTCTGGCCAATGACTACAGTACCGGTGCGTGAGTTGACGATCACTTTGGCTGCGCCTTGGGCGGGGACCACTTCAATGTTTTCCAGGATGGCAATCAAGCTGACTCGCTGATTGGGATCGGCAGGGCCAAGCACCTCGACGGAGGAGGCGTCAATCGCTTTAGCCGCCTGGCCGCCGAGCGCCTGGTTGATCGCGGCAACCATACGTTGGGCGGTGGTGAAATCAGCTTGACGAAGATTTAATACGATAGGATCGTCGTCGCGCCCGCCAAATTTGCCAGGGACTTGACGCTCAACGCTGGCCCCGTTGGGAATGCGCCCGACGCTGGGGACGCCCACGGTCACGCTGGAACCGGCGGCAGCCGCGCTGATGCCGCCAACGGATACATTACCCTGAGCCATTGCGTAGACCGCGCCATCTGCGCCTTTCAAGGGAGTCATTAACAGACTGCCGCCTTTCAGACTCTTGGCGTTGCCAATGGAAGAGACGGTGACATCGATAGTTTGCCCCGGTTTGGCGAATGGCGGCAAATCGGCCTGAACGGAGACGGCGGCGACGTTTTTCAGTTGCAAATTGACTTCTGGCGGAATAATGACGCCAAGGTTAGCCAACATGCTTTTCAGGCTTTTGACGGTAAACGGGGTTTGTGTGGTCTGGTCGCCCGTGCCATTGAGACCAACGACCAAGCCATAACCAATCAGTTGGTTACTGCGAACGCCGGCGACATCGGCCAGATCCTTGATGCGATTGGCTCCCATGTTTCGGGCCGCCAAGGTGGACGGATTACCGGCGTCTTCATTCAGATTTTCCTTGTCGTCAGCCCAGACATGCTGGGTTCCCAGGCTGAACAGGAGCAAGAATAGCGAAAGTAAGCGGAACATGGATTTTACCTCGGTTTGAGGAACTGCATTTAGCCTTTCTTTTCAGCCTTCAAAACGGAAAGATCGGGCTGAGGAAGAACCGGCCCAGCCAGCCGACGGTATTGGCGTCCGCCAGTACGCCATTGCCGGCGTAGGTGATTTTGGCGTCGGCGACCTGGCTGGACAGCACCGAATTATCGGTGCGGATGTCGTCGGGGCGGATGACTCCGGAAATTTGCACGACCTCTTCACCCTGATTCAGCGTTAGCATTTTCTCGCCGCGAATAGCCAGGTTGCCGTTGGGATAAACCCCCGTCACGACCGCCGAAATATTGCCAGTCAGGCTGTTGCTCTGATCGCTGGCGCCTTCGCCACCCATGGCGCGTTCGCCGGCAATGGTGGTGGCGAAGTTGTTGTTGGCGGCGGCGAGGTCGGGATTGCCGAAGGACGCGCCGAAGAAAATCGGATTTTCGAGTTGGACATCCGTCGATTTGCTGACGCCAGTAGTCGCCGATTTGGTGGCGGCGGTGCTTTCGACCAGCCGAATCACCACGGTGTCGCCAACGCGCTTGGCGGTGCGATCCTCGAACAGTCGCATATCCCGGTTGGCCTGATAGATTGCGCCGGTAGCCGGTGGGCCAGGCCGTGCCGGATCGTTGACATCCATGACATGTGGGGTGACCGGTTTGAAGTCGTATTGCGGGGCTAGACCGCTGCACCCCGACAGCAGGCAGAGGGAAACGAGGGTGGCGGGCTTATTCATAGCAATCACCTACAGTTGATTATTAACATATTGCAGCATCTGATCGGTGGCGGAGATGACTTTAGCGTTCATTTCATAAGCGCGCTGGGTTTCGATCATGTCCACCATTTCCTCGACGACATTGACATTGGAAGTTTCCAGCGCGCCCTGCATGAGATAGCCGAGGCCGTTGTTACCGGGATTATCAGCCTGGGGTGCGCCGCTGGCACCGGATTCCAGGAACAGGTTTTCGCCAACCGCTTGCAAACCCGCTGGATTGATAAAATCCACAGTCTGGATCGTGCCCAGGTTAGCCGGTTGGGTTTGGCCCGCAGTCAGAGCGCTGACCACGCCATCCTTGCCGACGGTGACGCTGAGCGTATTGGGCGGGATGGTGATGGCCGGTTGCAGTTCGAAGCCGCTGGAGGTGACGATCTGCCCATCGGCGTTGACTTGGAAGGAGCCGTCACGGGTGTAGGCGATGTTGCCGTCGGGGAGCAGAATTTGAAAAAAGCCCCGGCCATTGATGGCGAGGTCCAGGTTGTTGCCGGTCTGGATCACGTTGCCCTGCGTGAAACTTTTGGCGGTAGACACCACGCGGACGCCGGTGCCGAGCATGAGTCCAGAGGGCAGTTCCGTATTTTCCGTGGTTTGGCCGCCGACCTGGCGGACGTTCTGATACAGCAGGTCTTCAAACTGGGCGCGACTGCGCTTGAAGCCGGTGGTGCTGACGTTCGCCAGGTTGTTGGCGACGACCGAGATGCGGGTTTGTTGGGCGTCGAGGCCAGTCTTGCCGACCCAGAGTGCAGCAGTCATGAGCGTGCTCCTATTCCAGCTTCAGTAGTTGATCCGCCGATTGGGCGTTTTCTTGCGCTGAGTTCATCATCTTGATTTGCATCTCGAATTTTCGGGATGCCTCGATCATGCTAACCAGCATGTCGGCAGGGTTGACGTTGCTGCCTTCCAGCGCACCGGTGACCAGCTTGACCGTGGCATCGGGTGGGGCAGCGGCGCCGTCCTTGGTGCGCATGAAGCCGTATTTGTCCTTGTACAAGGGGTTTTCGGCGGTGGGCTTGACCAGTCGGATGCGGCCTACAACCGCGATTTCGGTGGCGGCTTCGCCTTTGGGCCGGACGCTGATGGTGCCGTCCTCGCCGATGTCGATTTTCTCGGCGGGGGGAATGGCGATAGGGCCGGCGACGCCGAGCACGGGATGACCGGTTGAAGTAGTGAGCTGACCGTTGACATCGATTTGCAGATCGCCGGCGCGGGTGTAGGCTTCTTCGCCGTCGGGAGCCTGGATGGCGATCCAGCCTTCGCCTTGCACGGCAATGTCCAGATCGCGCCCGGTGGTCATGATCTTGGCCTGGGTTAAATCGATGCCAGGCCGTTCGGTCATGGCATACACCCGGGTGGGCATTCCGTCGGTGCTGAAAACCGGCATGCTGCGGAAATCTTCCAGATCTTTGCGGAAGCCGACGGTGCTGACATTCGCCAGGTTGTGGCTGATGATCTCTTGCGTTCGCAGCGTTTGCTGTGCGCCGGTCATCGCAACATAAAGCATGCGGTCCATGGTTCAGGTCCTGACTGCTTTAACCCTAACGGATTATTTGGGTAATGGTCTCGGTGAGGGTATTGTTGACGGTGATTGTCTTGGAATTCGCCTGGAAGTTGCGCTGAGCCAGGATCATGTTGACCAGTTGCTCGGTCAGGTCGACGTTAGAGGTTTCCAGTGCGCCGGACATAAGGTTGCCATTACCGCCGGTACCCGGTGCTGCGAATGCAACGGTGCCAGACTCTGGAGTAGCCTCCCACTGAGTGTCGCTGATTGCCTTGAGGCCCTGTGGATTTGGAAAAGTAGCTAAATTCAGAGGGCTACCAGTTATTGTTGCTACTCCGCCAACAGCATCTTTGGCAGTAATTGTTCCATCTTTATCAATAATAATGCTGCTTATGTGTGGTGGAGTGCTAGTTGCAGTAATTGTTACTGCAGCACCATTACTGTAGAGTTGCTGACCAATATTGTTGACTACGTTACCCGCAGCGTCGAGATGGAAACTGCCAGCTCGGGTATAGGTCGAAGTAGCAGCTCCAGGTACTCTGACCTCAAAAAAACCATTGCCTGTAATCGCTAAATCCAGGACATTGCTCGTCGTCATGATGCCGCCCTGATTGAATTGTTGGTTGACCGCTTGCGTCTTTACCCCCAAGCCGCCACCAAGGGTTGCATTACTATCAACCAAGTCGCCGAATTCAGTGCGACCGTTTTTAAAACCAGTTGTGCCAGCATTGGCGATGTTGTGGGAAGTGGTGGCTAAATCGGTATTGGCTGCCTGGAGGCCAGATAAGCCAGTGTACATGGATGATGCGGCCATAGTTTAAGTCCTCGTGGTTAAGTTTCAAGTCGTGGTGTTGGATTGCTGCAATTCAGTTTCGCTTAGCCCGGTAATATGTGATACCTGTGCCAGATCCATGCCGCCAGATATCATTTCTTGAGCCATGCGTATTTTTTCTTGTTGAATGCCTTGTTGAATGCCTTGTTGAATGCCTTGTTGAATGCCTTGTTGAATGCCTTGTTGAATGCCTTGTTGAATGCCTTGTTGAATGCCTTGTTGTAGTCCTGTTTTCTCCGCCAATTTCAGCGCGCCGCGTTGCAAGATGATAAAGTCATGGCGCTTGTCCTGCGCTTCCAATTCCTCTTGGCTGAGATTAGCAGTATTAGCAATGTCAAAGGCTTGACGGAAAACTGGGTCACTGTCCATGCTTGCGGGCACTGCCGCTAATGAACCGGCGTTTTTGATAAAGTACAGCCATTGATCTTTAATATCGGTAAGTTGCGCTTCTGTTTTTTTAAATTTAGGTAGTTCGATAAATACCAGTTCGATATCGTCGTTGTATTCAATAAAGCTCTTCTTTTCGAGTAATTTGAAGCGATTGATCAGGTCCTCATTATCTTTGAAAAGGGTGAAATCGGTTAACGTCAAAGCAATGACAGGATTTAGCAGGGTATAATCTTCACCTTTTTGCAGTTCCTGAGAATAGGTCTTCGCGGCGTTGTAGAGAATCCGTTTTTCAAAACCTTCAACATTCAATACCTGCATTTCGATGATCACCCGTCGCCCATCGCGCAGCACGGCTTTGACATCGACGTAGGTGTCTTTCATTCCTTTGATCAGGGGAATTTGATAGGGATCGACAATCGTTAAATCCACAATGTCGCGATCCGGGGGATATTCCAGGACGGCGTTCAGAAAGCTGCGTAAAATCGGTACGCTTTGTCCGCTTCCAAATACTCGTTTGAAAGCATAATCGGTTTTGACGTCGAGAAAGCGCATCATGTTTTCCTGTTTTTTCGCCCCCTCCTTATTAAATCAAGGAGAGGGCAATGGATTACTACCGAATATTCAGAATCGCCTGATACAAGGTACCGGTTGTGTTAATCACCTGGGCGTTGGCCTGGAAGCCGCGCTGGGCGGTGATCATATCCACTAATTCCTTGGTTAATTCCACATTGGAGCCTTCCAGAGCGCCCGCAATGACTTGGCCCAAAGTGCCGTTACCTGGTTTACCTGTAATAGCCGCGCCTGAATCCTGGGTTTCAATCCAGTTATTGTCGCCAATGCGCTTCAAGCCCTGGATATTGGCGAATCGGGCCAATACGACTTGACCCATGATCTGTGTTTTACCGTTGCTATAACTGGCGACGATATTGCCGGATTCATCCGCTTCGACTCTGGAAAGATTACCCATCGTATAGCCATCCTGCTCCAAACTGTTGGTGATGGATTCGCTATCGAACTGGGTGGTGTCTGCAAAATTCAATTCAAAATTTTGCCGTCCAGCGCCATTAGGGAAGCTGACGCCAACGATCTTCAAAGTCGTAGGACTATCGGGATTAGTATATTCCCCATTATCCTTGGCCTCGACAGGGATGCCCCGACTGTCGAAAGTTATGCTACCCACACGCTCAGCAATGCTGTCAATCTCGGGAATTTGTTTGTAGATGCTCCAGGTGTTATCCGCCGTCTTGCGGAAATAGAGATTCAGGGTATGACCAACCCCCAAGCTGTCGTAAATCGCCAATGCGGTAGAGTAGTCATAATTACTCGCATCGGTCGCATCAATCGTGCTTGGATCGGCGGATGTACTGGTTGCCAGTACACTGGTTGTTTCTGAAAGATTATCTGTAGCTATAGTCGTATCCCCAATAATCTGAAGCGCCTTGCTGAAATCAGGGACAATGGTTAGAGCGGTAGCTCCTGAGCCAACCTGCGCCGCTGAGAAAGTAATTGGAGTATTAACCGTTGTTAAAGTGGGAGCGCCAGTCGCAGCATCGAATGTAATATTTCCTCCGTAGCCGTTAAAGTCAGGGGCAGCAGCAGTGATATCGAAATTCCCATCCAATGTGTAGTAAACACTCCAGTCATCAGCGGCTGTTTTAACGAAGTAGGTTTGTAAGCTATGATTGATTCCAAGACTATCATAGACCTGCAATAAATTGGAATGGTGGTAGGTAGTAGGATCAGTTGGGTTAAAACCGGTACTAGGAGGAGGACCAACAGTGAACGCAGAGCCAGCTATTGCAGTCAAACTGCCATCCAAATTGACGGTGTAGTCGACAATAGTTGTTGGCACTGGCGCTGGCTCCATGGCATTCAAGTTAATGCCTAAATCCACCTGCCCGGTCATCTTCGGTTGCATGGTCGAGGAATCGATCCATAAATCACCGACAATATCAGTAATTGTGCGAGTTGCTTGAGAGCCGTTAGGTGTTATATTGGCAATGTTAAATGTAGATCCTTGATCGATATTCCAACCAGCAAGAGCGGAGCCAAAGTCCAGATTAACAGTTATTGGATCTGCGTTTGTACCCAAGTCAGCCGATGAAACAGATAGTGAAGTAACTGTAGGAGCAGTGGATACTACGCCAGTAGTATTGTCAAAAATTACAGTACCGCCATCTATTGTTGCTCCACCATCGATTTGATGATAAATTTGCCAAGTATTATTGCCGACAGCGGGAGGCGCTGATGTACTGGTTGTTAGCAGAAAATAAGATTTTAATTCATGGCTAAAACCTTTGCTGTCAAAAATGTCAACAGAAGTCATATTATTATAAGTTAAAGGATCGTTAGCATCAAAACTGGCAGCCGCGTTGGTCAAGCCGTGCGCCAAAGTTAAACGATACTCCACCGATGTAGTTGCCGCATCACTAGATACCTGCACCGTATAACCTTGTACATTTTGCATTTGGCTATTAACGATAAAGCCACTGGTATCAGTATTAAAACTACCCGCCCGGCTGTAGCTGACCTCATTTCCACTCTGCAAAACAAAGAAGCCTTCTCCGGTAATCGCCATGTCGAACGTCCGACCGGTATCCTCAATGCTGCCTTGAGTAAACGTCTGACTTAGTCGTTGTAAACGCACACCTAAGCCGTTGCTGTCTCTGGACATCGAATCGACCAGATCACCAAATTCTGCTCGGGCTTTCTTGAAGCCAGTGGTATTTGCATTCGCAATGTTGTCAGAAACAACAGATAACTCGGTGTTCGACGCATTAATACCCGTCAGGGCGATATTCAGAGACATGGGAAGACCCTCTTGAACTGGATTAAACTGGATTAAAAAGGAAAAGAAATTACCGGATGCCCCGGACGGAATTCATATCGACCAGACCAATACCACCGGCCAATTGTAGATTGGAGGTTTGTCCGTTTTGTCCCAAAGTGACGCTCTGCACCTGATTCCACATCTGGGTGCTGAATTGCTGATTTTCTCCACTCACTGAACCCTCAGCGACCACGCTATAAACTCCTGAACCTGACGCGCCACTGCCGCCCCAGGTAAACTCGACCTGGCCCGCCTGTTGCGCCCCCAGATTCATGGTGTTAATCAGCTGACCGCTGGCGCTATAAACCTTCAACGTCAAATTGCTGACGCTTTGTGGAACCGAAATTTCGCCTTGCAAGGATTGGCCAGACGTGTAATAACCGCGATCGCCTTCAATCAACACCTGTTTGCCGACCATACTGGTCGCCTGCGCGGTTTGCATCGACAATAGCGACTGCGCCAGGGAATCAAAAGATTTCTGCAACTCCTGAATACTGCTCAGGGTGCTAAACTGGGCCAACTGACCTAGATATTCCTGACCATCCAGCGGCTTGGTCGGGTCCTGATTCTTCATCTGCGCAATCATTAATTTCAGGAAATCTTCCTGATTCAATAAATCCTTGGGCAACGCTGATCCCGCCGAATTTTGACTGGCGGTCGTCGCGGTCGTGCTGTCAATAGTGGTCATGGTCTCAGCCTCGTTTATTCACCCAGCGCCAAGGTGCGCATCATCATCTGCTTGGAGGTATTCAACACTTCCACATTCGCCTGATACGCACGCGACGCCGAAATCATATTCGCCATTTCCTCCACTGGATTCACATTAGGCAGGTTGACATAACCATTTGCATCAGCCAGCGGATGGTCCGGTCGATATTCCTGTTGCAAGGGTTTGTCGCTTTCCACAATGCCCAACACGCTCACCCCGGCAATTCCGTCCTCCGCTTCATCGAGCTGCGCAGCAAATACCGGTTGTCGCGCCCGATAAGTCTGCGAAATGCTGCTGCTGATGCTATCCATATTCGCCATATTACTGGCAGTGGTATTCATTCGAATGCTTTGCGCATGGAGCGCCGAACCGGAAATATCGAAAATGCGGAACAGAGACATGGCTATTCTCCTTTAATCGCCGTCATTAACCCTTGAACACGGTTGCCCATGAACCGCAGGCTCGCTTGATAGCGCAGCGCATTATCGGCAAAGACCGCTTTCTCTTGCTCGGTTTCCACCGTATTGCCGTCCAGCGACATCTGCGACGGCATGCGGTACAGCAGCTCATCCGGGTTATTACGTGGGGCCTGAAGGTGATGGGCGTGCGTCACTTTCAATGGTTGTTCCGCGCCGAACGCCTCGGCCATCGCTGTTTTGAAATCGAAATCACGGGCCATGTAGCCCGGCGTATCGGCATTCGCCAGATTCGCAGCCACAATTTCGGTGCGCCGGGAGCGCAACTCCAATGCTTCCGCGTGCAGCTTCAAAGCGCGGTCAAAGTTAATGCCCATGGTGGCGTCGCCTCCCGTTCGGTCGGATTCCGGAGCGGTTGCCGGAAAAATGACGGATTCAATCGTTAGGGGATAGGAAGCAAGGGATGTGCCGGGTTTGATCGTCCCAGACCTCTTTAACGATATTGAGTTTGCAGTGATTGCGAATGACAATATCATTCGCTCAATGAGGAGAATAAATAATGACTGCCAATGCGCTGGTTCAAGCCCGTATTGATCGCGCGGTAAAAGAGGAAGCCGCTGCCGTCCTGTCGGCGATGGGCCTGACTGTATCCGATGCGGTGCGATTGATGCTCACCCGGGTAGCGCGTGAGCACACCTTGCCTTTCAACCCTCTAATGCCCAACGAAGAAATCGTTGCGGCCATGAAGGAAGCGCGCTGCGGCAGCTTGTCATCGGCAACGACTGTCGAGGAGTTTCTGGACGCCATGAATGCGCAAGATTGAATGGACTCATGCTTTCAAGCGCGACTTCAAAAAGCAAGGGACGTTTGAAGAGGCATTCATTGAATGCATTATGGAAGCTGGCGAACGATGAAACATTGCCGGAGCGATTCCACGACCATACTTTGTCAGGTGAGTGGAAGGATCATCGCGATTGCCACATCAAACCCGATCTGGTGCTGATTTACCGCAAACCCGACGATGGCGTGTTGCAGCTCGTGCGCCTGGGTTCCCATTCCGAACTGGGGCTATAGCTCTTGGCGCCCTCGACTCAAGTCAATTGAAAAGCATCGCGAATCCATTCGATTTGTGGTTCACCGCCGGGCTGGAGAACCGCCACCACATCGAAGCGACAGGGTAGGTCAAGATGTTGGCGTTGTAGATAGAAGGCCGCAGCGCGCAGCAATTTTTGCTGCTTGGCTCGGGTCACTGATTCAGCAGGGGTGCCGTAACGGACATAACGACGGCTACGCACCTCCACGAAAACCAGATATTCGCCATCGCGCATGATCAGATCCAATTCGCCAGTGCGACAACGGAAATTCCGCGTCACCAAGGCCAAGCCCTGTTTTTGCAGATAGCCAAGCGCTAAGTCCTCAGCGACAGCGCCCTGCGCAATACGGCTGATCACCGACGGCCACCGCGATCAGCAGCTGTCAGCAACGCACTCATCCAGAAAATGGATCGCGTAATACAATGGTATCCGCCCGATCAGGGCCGGTAGAGATCAGATCAATTGGTGTATCGATCAATTCCTCGAGGCGCCGCAAATAAGCCTGTGCATTAACCGGCAAATCCTCGTACTGCCGCACCCCGACCGTCGAATCCCGCCAACCTGGCATCTCTTCATAAATCGGTTCGCAACCCGCCAGCGCTTCGGCGCCCAAGGGCGCATGATCCAGTCGCTCTGAACCACACTGATAACCAATGCACAACCGCACATAATCCAGACCATCCAGCACATCCAGCTTGGTCACACACAATCCCGACACACTGTTATTGAGGATTGAACGCCGCAAAGCCACCGCATCAAACCAGCCGCAGCGCCGCCGCCGACCGGTCGTTGAACCAAACTCATAGCCTCGTTCGGCCAGATGATTGCCGGTTTCATCAAACAACTCGGTCGGGAAAGGCCCTCCCCCGACCCGAGTGGTGTAGGCCTTGGTGATCCCCAGCACATAGTCCAGATAGCACGGCCCTAGACCCGTACCTGTAGATGCCCCGCCCGTCGTCGTATTGGAAGAGGTCACATAAGGATAAGTGCCATGATCAATGTCCAGCATCGCTCCCTGAGCGCCTTCGAAGAGCATATTGTCGCCCCGCTGGCGATGGGCATCCAGCAACCTCGTCACGTCCGCTGCCAATGGGCGCAAGCGCTCAGCCATGACCAGTGTTTCATTCAGTACCGTCTGGAAACCGACCGGCTCAGCCTGGAAATAGTTTTTCAGAACGAAATTATGGAAATCCAGCACCTCGCCAAGCTTAGCGGCGAAGCGCTCTGGATGGAACAAGTCACCTAGCCGCACCGCCCGTCGCGCGATCTTGTCTTCATAAGCTGGGCCGATGCCGCGTCCGGTTGTGCCAATCGCCCGTTCGCCGCGTGCCTTCTCACGGGCTTGATCCAAAGCGATGTGGTAAGGCAAAATCAACGGACAGGCTTCGCTGATTCGCAGTCGCTCCACGACCGCCACGCCCTGTTGTTCCAGTTGATCAACCTCAGTCAGTAAAGCGGCTGGCGATAGCACCACGCCATTGCCAATCAGGCAGGCGACGCCTTCATGCAGAATGCCCGAGGGAATCAGGTGCAGGATGGTTTTCTGGCCATTGATGACCAGGGTGTGCCCCGCGTTATGCCCTCCCTGGAATCGCACGACTGCCGCCGCATTTTCGGTCAACAAATCAACGATCTTGCCCTTGCCTTCGTCACCCCACTGGGCGCCGATGACCACCACATTCTTACCCATGCCTGGTTCCTTGTTAACTCGTAGACTTTGAATCTGCCAACGGCGTAACCTGCCATTCCCCTTGCTGGCGAACCAACATTCGATCGCATCCCAAAGCGCGTGGCTCCACTTCTGCTCCGGGCAGCGCCCGAATGACTCGTTCGCCCCGGCGACGCAACAGGGCTACCCGCTCCTCCAATTCCCCAACGCCAGCCGACGGTGCGTAAATCCCGGCTACCGTCGTTTCCGAGGTCGAACCCAGCAACAGTAGCGTCGCCAAATCGGTGCTGAAACCCGTCGCGGGCCGCGCTCGACCGAACACATGGCCAATCTCGTCATAGCGCCCGCCTTGCGCGACTGCTTGCCCTTGACCAGGGACATAGGCGGAAAACAACACGCCAGTGTGATAGTGATAACCGCGCAATTCGGCTAGATCGATATGAATGGGCAAATCCGGCCACTGCTGGCGCAGTGTGTTCACTAATCGCCGCAAAGTGATCAGTGCTTCGCGTACCTTTGGCCTGCCTGCCGCCAACTGCTCGTCGGCTTCGTCCAATATTTCCGGGCCGCCATTCAGTTTAGCCAAGCTCAGAATCAAGTCCGCACTCGGCGTCGGCAATGCCCATTCCACCAACTGTTCATCGATTTCCGGAAAAGCCTTGCGCTGTAATGCCTCAAACAGAATGCTTTCACATTCCCGATCCAGACCGGCCTGACCTACCAGTTCGCGGAAAATGGCGACATGGCCCAAATCCAAGTGTACTTCGCTAACGCCCGCGACCCTCAGCGTCTCCAACATCAGCGCCAGCACTTCCAGATCACTCTCATGGCCGCGATGACCATACAGTTCCACACCCGCTTGATAGGGACTACGAGAACCGCCAAAGCCATCAGCGCGGGTCCGCAATACCGTACCCATATAGCAGAGGCGGACCGGGCCAGCGCGCTTCAACAGATGGGCGTCAATCCGCGCCACTTGGGGAGTCATGTCAGCGCGCACCCCCATCATCCGGCCGCTTAATTGATCAGTCAGCTTGAAGGTTTGCAGTTCCAGATCATCACCAGCGCCGGTCAATAACGAATCCAGAAACTCGATCAACGGCGGAATAACAAGTTCATAACCCCAGCTTCGATAAAGATCGAGCAACATCCGGCGTAATCGCTCCAGGCGATCAGTGGCGGGCGGCAGGATTTCTTCAATGCCTTCGGGTAACAACCAGCGGTCTTTGGGGATCATGGGAGACAGGATATAAAAGATTTTGTGAGCTTGGCTTCAAGCCTGACCCAACCTCAGCGGAAAAAGTACAACACTACCACCCCCAACCCCATGCCCCCCAAACCAGCCAATCGCAAGACGCGATCCTCCATTTGGGAAATCTTGAGTAGGGTTTGCCGGAAGGCGGCTGGATTGAGGAACGGCAGGATGCCTTCCAGCACCAGCATCAAACCGAACGCCGCCAGCAGTTCATCCCACATGGCGGATGTGTTCGATAATAATGGCCCTCATCACTGTGCTTGCGACTGCGACTGGTTGAAGTACTGGAAGAACTGGGAATCCGGTTCGAGCACCAGCACATCGTCGCTGCTGTTAAAACTCTGACGATAGGCATTCAGACTGCGATTGAAACGGTAAAAATCCCGATCCTTGCCATATGCCTCGGCATAAATGGCCGTTGCCTGGGCGTCGCCTTCACCGCGCTGACGCTCGGCATCACGGTAGGCCTCGGCCAGGATCACCGTACTCTGGCGATCAGCATCAGCGCGAATGCGCTCTGCCGCTTCGGCACCCCGGGAGCGGAAGTCCTTGGCGACCCGCAATCGTTCCGCCTTCATGCGGCTGAACACCGAATTACTGACATCCGGCGGTAGATCAATGCGTTTGATGCGCACATCCACCGCAGCAATGCCCAGTTGCGTTGCCTGCTCGCGCAACAACCGACTCAAAGTTTCCATAATCTGCTCGCGATCCCCTGACACCACTTCCTGAATGGTGCGCTTGCTGAATTCGCTACGCAGACTGTCCTTGACGATTTGATCCAGGCGGACGTTAGCCTGAGCAGGATCGCCGGCGACCGTCGTATAAAACAGCCGCACATCCTCGATCCGCCACATGGCGAAGGAATCGACAATGACATTCTTCTTTTCTGCGGTCAGAAATCGCTCCGGATCGGTGTCCAGCGTTTGCAACCGGCGATCAAACTTGCGAATATTGTTGATCAACGGCCACTTCCAATGCAGACCGGGCGGGTAATTGGCCTCGACGATCTCGCCCAATTGGAAGCGGAGCGCGGTTTGGGTTTCATCCACGGTGAATAACGAGGTCGCCAATAACAGGCCGGCGGCGGCGAGCGCGCCTAGCATGACATTGCGGGACACCGGCAATTGTGGCAAGGCCATTAGCGCACCTCCCGACTACGATTCAGATCGCGCAAGCGGGTCGCCGCTGCGCTGCCATCGACTGATGATGACGACGACGAAGAAGGCAAATTTTCCAACAGCGACCCCCCCGTGGAACGGGCGTCGCCCGCGCTGGGCGACTGTTCGGTTTTCAAGAGTCGATCCAGCGGCAGATACAAGAGATTATTGGTTCCCTTAACATCTACTAACACTTTGCTCACTTGTGACAACACCGTTTCCAGCGTTTCCAAATACAGCCGTTCGCGAGTGACTTCCGGGGCTTGTTGATACGCTATCAGCAATTGCTCAAACCGGCTGGCTTCACCTTGGGCTTGGGCGATCACCTGTTCCTTGTAGGCGGAGGCTTCCTGTAAACGCCGTGCCGCCTGGCCGCGCGCCTTGGGAATCACCTCGTTGGAATAGGCTTCGGCTTCGTTCTTCAGCCGTTGCTCATCTTCGCGCGCCTTAATCGCGTCGGCGAATGCATCTTGCACCTCCTCCGGCGGTTGTGCGTCCTGCAAAACAACAGTGATGATCTGCAAGCCCGCGCCATATTGATCCAGAATGCTCTGACTCAAGGATTGGGTATCAGCGACGATGTCGCTGCGACCTTCGGTCAGAACAAAGTCCATGGTGCTCTTGCCGATGGTTTCGCGAGTTGCGCTTTCCACTACCTGCACTAACACCACTTCAGGATCCAGAACGTTAAACAGATAAGCGCGCGGGTCCTTGATCTGATATTGCACAGCCAGACGCACATCCACGATATTCTCATCCTGCGTGAGCATCAGCGCTTCCTTGGGCACCGAGCGGATGGCCGGCTGCCGTCCGCCGCCCGCTGCGGAGCGATAACCGATTTCCCGGAAACGCCGCTGCTCCACGTTGACGATTTCCACCTGATCAATGGGAAATATCCGCAAATGCGGCCCGGGTAGCGTGGTCTCCAGATAGCGCCCGAAGCGCAGCACGACCCCGCGTTCGCCTTCGTTGACAATGTAGATGCTGGCAATCAACCAGCCGATCAAGGCGATAATCCCGATCACCAGACCGACGCCGGCAAACCCGGAGCCTGATGCGCCACCGCCACCGCTGCTGTTGCCGCCGCCGCTACCGCCGCCACGCCCACTGCCCAGCAAGTTGTTGAAACGGTCCGACAGCTTGCGAACCACTTCATCCAAATCGGGTGGTCCCTGATCGCGATCACCACCGCTCCAGGGATCGCGGTTACCTCCTCCCGGTTCATTCCAGGCCATGTCGTACCTCAAAGTTTGTATCAATACGGTTCAAACCACCGGAATTTCAAAACCCGAACGCACCCATTCCGCCCGTAAGCCTTCCTGTCGGCAAAGCCGGTCTACATTGCCGCGCGAGGTGCGTACTTCGATCAGCCATTCGCCCGCAGGTCCGGACTGTTCAGTAACCACAGCGCCCAAGTTGAACAGGCAGGCCCGCAACCGCGCCGCCATCGGCGGCAAACAAAGCCAGCCATGTACTGTTCCCCCCCGCAATCGCTCGACAATCGCGGCGGACAGCAGGTTGAGTCCCGCACCCGATGTCGCTGATAACCAGACCGCGCGCGCCTGACCTTCGCTATCCCGCTCCAGGCGCGGCGGTTCGCCGCTCAGGTCAATTTTGTTGAACACCTGCAATTGTGGCGTGTTGGCCGCGCCGATTTCCGCTAATACGGATTCAACTTGCGTAATGACGCCCTGTCGGTCAGGATGGCTGGCGTCGATCACATGCAAAAGCAGGCTGGCTTCTACGGTCTCGCGCAGCGTCGAACGAAACGCCGCTACCAGTTCGTGCGGCAACCGACGGATGAACCCAACGGTGTCGGCGAGTACGACCGGTTCCGCCCCTGGCAACTCCAGACGGCGCAAGGTCGGATCCAGGGTTGCAAATAACTGGTCGGCTGCATAAACATCGGCTTGTGTCAACGTATTGAACAGGGTGGATTTGCCGGCGTTGGTGTAACCGACTAGCGAAACGGTTGGCAGATCCGCCTTGCGTCTTGCGCGTCGTCCTTGTTCACGCTGTCGTTCGACTCGCCCTAGCCGCAAACGAATCTGCCGAATACGATCGGCCAGCAAACGCCGGTCGGTTTCCAACTGGGTCTCACCAGGTCCGCGCAATCCGATACCGCCACGTTGCCGCTCTAGGTGCGTCCAGCCGCGCACCAACCGAGTGGACAAATGACGCAACTGGGCCAGTTCCACTTGCAATTTGCCTTCAAAACTGCGCGCGCGCTGGGCAAAGATGTCCAGAATCAAACCGGTGCGATCCACGACCCGGCATTGCAGAAATGCTTCCAGATTACGCTCCTGGCTCGGCGACAGGGTATGGTCGAAAATCACCAATTTTGCGTTGCCTTGTTGCGCCGCCTCCCGGATTTCCTCAGCCTTGCCACTGCCGACAAACAGACGCGAGTCAGGCGCTGAGCGGCGTCCTGTGATCAACACAGCGCATTCAGCGCCCGCCGACGCCGCCAATTCCTGGAATTCGGCGAAGTCCTGGGCATCTTCCGATCGGTCCAGCGTCAGATGGACAAGAACGGCGCGTTCACCGCCGCTTGGACGCTCAAACAAACCGCCCCCTGCGCACCACTGGGCTTAAGCCTTCAGGATGGATCGACGCCGCCATTTTCGTCCGTGGCCAAGCTCAGTCGCACATTGCGAACCGGCACGATTGTGGAAATCGCATGTTTGTAAATCATCTGACTGACGCTGTTTTTCAGAAGCACCACGAACTGATCGAAAGATTCGATCTGCCCCTGCAATTTGATGCCGTTCACCAGATACACCGAAACTGGAATCCGCTCTTTACGCAGGGCGTTCAGAAAGGGTTCCTGAAGAGAATGACCTTTTGCCATCGCGATGCTCCCTTGTTGTTATGGTCAAAAACACAAAATCAGGCTTAAAGCCGAAAAGTTTAAAATTTCTCAAAAGCCGAAAAATCATTTAGGCAAAAAGCATAATTCATGCCTAGCCCCAAGGTTATTTGCCGGATGGTCGGCCCATCACGTTCCCGTGAGGTGTTTCCCTGCGGATTTCATTGCCCGCGTAACGAGCGATAGCGACTGATCCGAAACACTCATTATATTAACACAACGGGTTTGAGGTGTTAGGGAAAAAGCCGGTTTCATGTAAACGGGCGGCAACTCGTTCAAGGAGATCGGGCTGGGCGCTGTCCAAGCGGAATGCACCGATTTCCGAACGCAGCCAGGTTAATTGCCGCTTGGCGAACTGGCGAGTTGCCACAGCGCCTCGTTCGAGCATCGCCGGATAGTCCAGGACGCCATCCAGATATTGCCAGACCTGTCGGTAGCCGACCGACCGCATGGCTGGTTTATTCAAATCGAGATCTCCCCGCGCCCGCAAACGCTGCACTTCAGTCACGAAACCCTGCTCAAGCATCGCTCGGAATCGTTGATCAATCCGTTCATGTAGCACCGCTCGGTCGGCAGGCGCCACCACCAGCTTGACGATCCGAAACGGCAATAATTCGTTATGCGAACGGCGGCAAAGTTCCGTTAGTGACTGGCCCGTTAATGCGTAGACCTCAAGCACCCGTTGAATTCTTTGAACATCATGAGGATGGATCCGCGCCGCCGCGATGGGATCAATCTTCGTTAGCCGGGTGTGCAGGGCGATGCTGCCCTGTTCGGCCAGTTCCGACGCCAATCGGGCGCGCACTTCGGGATCCGCCGAAGGTAATTCGGCCAAGCCCTGTTCCAGCGCTCTGAAATAGAGCATCGTACCGCCGGCCAGTAGTGGGATACGTCCAGCAGCATGAATGGCAGCGATTTCACGCAGGGCATCGCTGCGAAATCGACCTGCGGAGTAAGCTTCGGCGGGATCAAGAATATTGATCAGACGATGTGGCGCGATGCGCTGCGTTTCGATGTCGGGCTTGGCGGTGCCGATGTCCATTCCGCGATAAACCAGCGCGGAGTCAACACTGATGATTTCAAATGGCCAGCGCTGGACTAGCTCCACCGCTAGCGCTGTTTTACCAGATGCAGTGGGTCCCATCAGGAACAACACCGGTGGGCGCAAGTCGGCCATGTTTAACGTCCGCGCCGAAACAGCCGATCGAGTTCGTCGAGGGTGAGTTGAATCCAAGTAGGCCGGCCGTGATTGCATTGGCCACTGTGATCGGTGCGCTCCATATCACGCAACAAGGCATTCATTTCCAACAGGTTCAGCGGTCGGTTGGCGCGGATCGCGCCGTGGCAGGCCAAACTGGCCAGCAAGGTCAAAATGGCCGTTTCAACCCGCTCGCTGGTTTCATGCGCGACCAGGTCGGCCAGCATATCGCGCACCAGTCCAGCGATGTCCAGTCCGGCCAGCAACGCTGGGATTTGCCGGACTATTACTGATTCCGGCCCCATGGCCGCCAACTCTAATCCCGCCTCGGCGAACAGGGTTGCATGTGTTTCGACTAGTTCCCGCTCTTTCGGCGTCACGCTTAGGGTCACCGGTGCCAGCAGCGCCTGAGTTTTAAGACCTTCCCCGGTCAGGGTGGTTTTCAGTCGTTCGTACAGAATGCGTTCATGAGCGGCATGCATGTCCACTATCACCAGTCCGGCGTCGTTTTCCGCCAGGACATACGCGCCATGCAGTTGTCCGAGCGCGTAACCGAGCGGCGGCGATTCAGCAACAGTTTCGGGAACTGTCCCGGCGGGTTTTTCCGGTGATGGAGTCGTATGTAACTGGCCATAAGCCGACAGCCGTTCTTGAACGCGCAGCGGTAATCGAGGTGGGTTCGCGCCAAACGGGCCAGCTGCGCCTGATCCCCCCTGATCTCCACCGACTGCGCTGACTGCGCCTAACTGTTCACCGGTCTGGATCACGAGCGGCGGCGCTGCGCCAGGACGCACTTCCGCAAGCGATGCCTGCACCGTGCGCCGAATAAACTCATGAATAGTCGACGATTCCCGAAACCGGACCTCGTGTTTAGCGGGATGGGCGTTGACATCTACGGCTGCTGGATCAAGTTCCAGATAGAGCACGGCTGCAGGTTGCCGATCCTGGTAGAGAACATCCTGGTAAGCTTGTCGCATGGCGTGGGCGATTACTCGGTCGCGTACGGGTCGACCGTTAACCAGGAAATACTGCAAGTCAGCTTGGGCGCGGGAGACTGTCGGTAACCCAAGCCAGCCCCAGAGCCGCAACCCGCCTTCGCTGCGGTCAAAAAAGATGCTGGCCGCCGCAAATTCCCGACCGCACAGTTCCGCAATGCGTTGCGCCCAACCCTGTCGATTACCTGCCGGTTCCAGATTCAGGATGGACCGCTGATTATGCCACAGGCTGAATCCAACTTCAAAGCGGCTGAGGGCAAGCCGGCGAATATTTTCTTCGATATGACCAAATTCAGTCCGTTCGCTGCGCAAAAATTTGCGACGAGCCGGTACGTTGAAGAACAGGTCACGCACTTCGACAGTGCTGCCTACTGGGTGTGGCGCCGGCGCCGGTTCGTCGGTGACTTCGCCGCCATCCCCGCTGACCCGCCAACCCGTGTCTTCGTCCGCCGTGCGCGAGGTCAGCGTCAGCCGCGACACCGAGGCGATACTGGGCAGCGCTTCACCGCGAAAGCCGAGACTGGAGACGTGTTGCAGATCGTCGAAACTGGCGATTTTGCTGGTCGCGTGGCGGGCCAGCGCCAGCGGCAACTGGTCCGGTGGAATACCGGAACCGTTGTCGCGAACTCGAATGAGGCGAACGCCGCCCTGCTCCACTTCGACGGCGATACGAGTCGCGCCGGCATCCAGACTGTTCTCCAGGAGTTCCTTGACCGCTGACGCTGGACGCTCAACCACTTCGCCAGCGGCGATCTGGCTAATGAGTTGTGGCGGCAGGCGCTGGATGCGTAAACTCAAGTTGCGACCTGGTTATTAGCGGATGACCTTCTGTAATACGTCCATCACCTGCTTAGCGCCCGCTGAATTGTCCGGTCGGTCGTTGCTATCACGCACGACCACCACCGTCTGCTTACCCTGGCCAGCCAGCCGAACCCGGTAGCGTGTGCCAACCGGCGGCGCTTCAGTTTTCTTGCTGCGCCAGAACGCTAGCTTGGAAAGCCAGCTCTCGTCCCCAGATTTCTGGTTCTCCAGCTCGGGATCGCGATACTCGACCACATACAGGCCCTGGCTGCGATTCTGTTCCTCCACCACGTAATTGCTGCCATCCAGGGCCAAACCCACCAAGCGCCAGGCGCTCGAATAATCTTCGTTGACCAGCAGTCGGTTTTCCCCACCCTCTTCAATCAGACGAGTGCGCGCCACCGCAGGCGTCGTACTCGCTTTGGCTTGCTGAACCTCGGTGCGCTTGTCCGAGGCGCCCAGATAAACCGTCAGTCGGTTGAGCATCTCAGCCTCCAGCTCCGGGCTGGAGGGCCGTCGTTGCCACATATAGGCATTGGTGGCGCTAGCGCTGGCGCCGCCCACCGCAACTTCCTCGACGCCGTAATGCGTCAGGTAAACCTCGGTATTCGCGTTGTTCTCACTTCTTTCCAGGCGGGTGCGAAACTTGTCGCGGGTTGGCGCTGAGTACAGTACATCCAGATATTGCTTCAACAAACCACGTAGACCATCCTGGGGAATATCCGCACGATTTTCCACCCAGTCGGTTTCCATGATGCCAATGGTCGGATCATCGCGTTTCAAGGCGAAACCATTACTCGTCCAAAATTCCCGTATCTTAGGCCAGACCTGGTCTGCCGGCGCGGCGATAACCAACCAGCGCTGATCGCCATCCTGCCGCAGGGTAATACCTGGCTGTGGCGGCAACACTGCGGTGGGTTGCCGGGCCTGGGTTTCGCTGCGTTCCCCGGCGTAGGCGGACAGACTGGCTGAACCTGCTGGACCGATCTCCGGCACGATCAGGGTATCGTCAATGGTTGACGCCGTCAGATCAGGCGGAATTTCCAGGGGTTGGGTCACCGTGCTTTGCCGGTAATCCGGGCGGCGATCCGGCAGCAGAGTGTCAAAACTCTTGGAACAGCCGGCCAGCGCTACGGTTACAGCGAGGATTCCCACTGTCGCGCGCCGCGGAGAATATGAAAGTCGCGTCGTCATAATTGTTAAAGCACTCCAGCCAGCTGCATCGCAGCCCGCACCGCGGGTTGGAACGACTCGGAGAATGGCGTGAGCGGCAAGCGAATTCCCGGTGGAATCAGTCCCAACTGGCTCACCGCCCATTTCACCGGAATGGGGTTGGATTCAAGAAACAGCGTCCTGTGCAATTCAGCCAGTCGGCGATTAATCGCTTCAGCGCCCGCGCGATCACCGGCCAGCGCAGCAGCACACATCTCATGCATCAGACGCGGCGCGACGTTGGCGGTCACGGAAATATTCCCCTTGGCGCCGCTGAGTATCGCTTCCGCAGCAATGCCATCGTCGCCGCTGTACACATCCATGCGATCCCCGCAATGGCGCACCAGTTCCTGGATGCGCTCCAGGGTGCTTGCTTCCTTAATGCCAACAATGTTCGGAATGTCGGCCAATCGCTCAACCGTTTCCGGCTTCAGATCGCAGGCGGTGCGGCCAGGCACGTTGTAGAGGATTTGCGGAATCGCCACGCTGTCCGCAATCAATTTATAGTGCCGATACAGCCCTTCCTGGGTCGGCTTGTTATAATAGGGGGTCACCAGCAAGCAGGCGTTCGCGCCAACCTCCATGGCCCGCCGGGTCAAATGCAGCGCCTCACTGGTGGAGTTGGCCCCGGTGCCGGCGATCACTGGAATCCGTCCCCTGACTTGTTCCACCACCTGGCGAACCACGGTGATATGCTCTTCAAAATCCAGGGTTGCCGACTCGCCAGTGGTGCCCACGGCGATAATGCCGTCAGTTCCATTTTCAATATGGAATTCCACTAGACTTTCCAGCGCCGCGAAATCCAGCCCGCCATCCGCCTGCATCGGCGTTACAATAGCCACCATGCTGCCACGAAACATGATTTTATACTCTCTGTTGACCTGCAATCGCCGCATGGTACGAATACCCGGCGGGCTTGACAAGCACCCTTGTTAAGACGGAGGGGAACCGTTTTCACCCCTGCTGGATACCTGTACACTGCCATTTTTACACCACCATGTTCTCTGCCCGTAGGAATTCGCCCGTGAAAAACTACCTGGTCATTTCCGCCCTTGGTGAAGATCGTCCCGGCTTGGTCAACGAACTGTCCCGGGCTATCCTGGATTGCGATTGCAGCATCACGGACAGCCGCATGACCGTGCTAGGCGGCGAGTTCGCTATTTTGCTGATGGTGCAGGGCAATTGGAATACCTTGACCAAGCTGGAAATGCAACTCAAACGGTTGGAGCAGGCGCTGGGTATGACCATTATCGCCAAGCGCACCGAAGGCCGAGCGGTCGCCGGCGATGTCCTGCCCTATGCTGTTGAGGTGGTTGCCGTTAGCCAGCCGGGCATCGTTCACCATTTAGCCAGCTTTTTCGCCAGTCGTTCGATCAATATCGAGGATATGATGACCCGCAGCTACAGCGCCCCGCATACCGGCACCCCCATGTTTTCGGTCAACCTGGCGATCGGCATTCCCGCCAACACCCACATCGCCTTGCTGCGCGAGGAATTTCTGGATTTTTGCGATGACCTGAATCTGGATGCGGTGCTGGAGCCGATCAAGGGATAAACCATATCCTCATGTCCGAACGCCGCCTGTTTATCCTCGATACTAACGTGCTGATGCACGACCCAACCGCTGTCTTCCGCTTTCAGGAGCACGATATCCATTTGCCGATGATGGTGCTGGAAGAACTGGATCACGCCAAGAAGGGGGTTTCAGAAGTCGCCCGTAATGTCCGACAGGTCAGCCGTTTTCTGGATGATCTCATCACCGGCGCCACCCAGGAAGAGATTGAGCAGGGATTGCCATTGCCTGGCGCACCGGGTCCACAAGGCGAATCGATCCGCGGCCGGTTGTATTTTCAAACCCGTCCCACCCGGCTCAGTCCCTCAATTCCCCTGCCGGGCAACACCCCGGACAACGATATTTTGGGCGTGGCGCTGACCTTGCGGCAAGATCATCCACTGCGTCAGGTCACCCTGGTTTCCAAAGACATTAATCTGAGGATCAAGGCTGCCATTCTCGGCATCCACGCCGAGGATTACTATAACGACCAGACGCTGGATGACGTCAACCTGCTGTATGGCGGCATTTGCGACCTGCCGGCGGATTTCTGGGACACGCATGGTCGAGAACTGGATTCCTGGAAGGAATGTGGTCGCACCTTTTACCGGGTTCGCGGCCCCGAAATCGCAAGCTGGCATCCTAATCAAGGCCTGCTGCCTGCTGATGACAGCCCAGCCTTCATCGTCCGTCAACGACGCGGCCAGGAAGCGATTATTGAAATCCTCAAGGACTACACCGCGCCCGGTCATGCGGTCTGGGGCATGAACGCCCGCAACCGCGAGCAAAATTTTGCCCTCAACCTGTTGCTGGATGCCGAGATTGATTTTGTGACTTTACTCGGCGCCGCCGGGACCGGTAAAACCTTGCTGACTCTGGCCGCTGGGTTAACACAGGTGCTGGATATCAAGCGCTACCGGGAAATCATTATGACCCGGGTTACCGTACCGGTTGGCGAGGACATTGGATTCCTGCCTGGCACCGAAGAGGAAAAGATGACGCCCTGGATGGGGGCGTTGATGGACAATCTGGAAGTGCTGGCCCCACAGGAAGGCGGGGAATGGGGCCGCGCCGCCACCGCCGATCTGTTGAGCAACCGGATTAAGATTCGCTCGCTCAATTTCATGCGCGGACGAACTTTCCAGAACAAATATCTGATTCTCGACGAGGCGCAAAATCTAACGCCCAAACAGATGAAAACCCTGATTACCCGCGCTGGCCCTGGCGCCAAGGTCATTTGCTTGGGCAACATCGCCCAGATCGATACGCCTTATCTCTCGGAAACCACGTCGGGTCTGACTTACGTTGTGGATCGCTTCAAGGGCTGGCCGCATGGCGGACATGTCACGCTGCGACGTGGGGAACGATCGCGGTTGGCGGAGTTCGCTTCCGAACAGTTGTAGACGGTTCCGGTATGGTTGACCATCTGATCGCTTTGCTTCCATTCGCTTGGTTGCTATGGATCGTGCTGGTGGCCCTGGGTCTGATCCTGGAGCGTCGTTCACCAGCGGCGACCCTCGCCTGGCTGTTGGCATTGCTGTTCATGCCTTATTTCGGTTTCCTCGTCTATTTGCTATTCGGGCCGCGGCGGCTGCGTCGACGCCGGCTGCGCTATGGCCGCGCTCGCGAACGCCTGATTCAGTCCACCCGCGACCTGCGCCCTGATCATGCGATCCCGGAAGGTTTCCCGGACGCTGGACTTGAACGGCAAATCGCCCTGCTGCTGGCCCGGATTAGTCAGGGCGCTCCGGCGCCGGCAACCGGCGTTACCGTACTGGAAACCGGCGACGCTTGCTATGAAGCCATCGAAACCGCCATCGCCGCCGCTCAACATCACATCCATCTCGAATACTACATGTGGCAACCGGATCAGGTCGGTACCCGCTTGCGCGATGCGTTGATCGAAAAAGCCCGTCATGGCGTCCAGGTGCGTCTGCTGCTGGATGCGATTGGTTCCGACCGGATCAATCACCGCTTTTTGCAACCATTGCAGGATGCCGGAGTTCAGGTCGCCTGGTTCAATCCGATTGGCCTGCGTCGATTCCGCCTGAAATACGTCAATTTTCGCACCCACCGAAAGATTATGGTCTGCGATGGCCGGGTCGGCTTCACTGGCGGCATCAACATCAGCGATGAACACAGCCAAATTCTATGTCGCAACGATGCTTGGCGCGACACGCATCTGCGCATCGAAGGTGAGCCGGTTCACCGATTACAATTCATTTTCCTGGAAGACTGGTACTTTGCTACCGATCAAGCGCCTTTTGAAGATAAGTTCTTTCCCCGTTTTGCCGAAACGACTGGCCATTGGTTACAAATTGTCGAATCCGGTCCCGACAATAACCGCCACGCCATCGCCAAGCTCTATTTCGCCGCCATTGCCGGCGCGCAACGGCAACTGTTGCTAGCAACGCCTTACTTTGTTCCCAGCGAAGCGCTAACGACCGCACTAGTCACCGCTGCATTGCGCGGGGTAAACGTGCAAGTACTGGCGCCCAAGAATAGCGATTCACGATTGGTCACCGCTGCGGCCCGCAGTTACTACGACGAACTGGTCAGCGCCGGCGTCGCGATCCACGAATATGGCCCGCCGATGCTGCACGCCAAGCTGATGGTAGTCGACGAACGAATTGCCGCGGTGGGCAGCGCCAATTTCGACAACCGGAGCTTGATGCTGAATTTCGAAGCCATAGCGGTGCTTTACGATGCGGGATTAGCAGCAACTCTGGCCCACAGTTTCGCTGCCGACCTGCGCTGCGCCTCGCGCTATGTGAAACCCGGTCGTCGGGCGACGCTGAGCCAGCGATTGGGCGAATCCACGGCGCGACTCTTATCGCCCTTGTTATAGCGCAGTCGGCTGTTCGACGACCTTCACCGCCTGGCGCGGCCAGGCTTTGATCAGCGATTGCACCACGGTCGCCAGTGGAATCGCGAAAAACACCCCCCAAAATCCCCACAGTCCGCCAAAGACCAGCACCGCGACGATGATAGCAATCGGATGCAAATCCACGACCTCGGAAAATAGCAACGGCACCAGCACATTGCCATCCAGACCCTGAATCACCAGATAAACGCCCAGCAGCCACAGAAACTCTGAACCCCAACCCCATTGAAAGAACGCCACGAGCGCGACCGGAATGGTCACTACCACTGCTCCGATATAGGGCACGATCACCGACAACCCCACCATCAGCGCCAGCAACATGGAGAACTGCAACCCCATATAGATGAAAGCAGCGAAAGTTACTATCCAGACCACCAGGATTTCCAGAAACTTGCCGCGCACATAGTTGCCCATTTGCCGGTCGATCTCGCGCCAGACCTGCTGCGCCAGAGTATGATCGTGCGGGAGAAATCCATGCACCCAATCCAGGATCAACCGCTTGTCCTTAAGGAAAAAAAACACCAGAAGGGGCAGCAACACCAGATAGATGATCGCCGTAATAAACCCCATGCCCGCCGCCAGTGACCAGGACAGGATATTCTGGCCCCAGGTTGCGATTTCCGCCCGCACGGCGTTAATCACTTCCAGCACCTGCACCTCGGTGATGAAATCCGGGTACATGGCCGGCAGGCTGAGCAACAGATTCTGACCCTGGACGATCATGGTCGGTAACTGCTGGATTAATTGCGTTAATTGCCGCGAGACCAGCGGCAGCAATCCGAACAGTACAAATAACACAAAAGTCATGAACAGGATGAACACCACCACCACCGCCAACAGACGCGGTATTCGCAAGCGGCGCTCCAGCGCCTGCACAATGCCCTCCAGAAGATAAGCAATCACGATGCTGGCCAGCACCGGCGCCAAGTCCTGGCCCATCACCAAAACCACACTCGTGCCGAGCACCAGCACCACGGTCAGAATGACCGCTTGGGGATCGTGGAAAAATCGTTCAAACCATTCGCTGAGGATTTTCATAAAGCCTTTTATGTTGGTTTTTCGTTCTAAACGATGTTAGCAACAAAGTTGCTCTCATCCCAAACGAACGACAAAGGATTCCCGAACCGTCGCCGCCAGTCGTGGTCTATGAATTCTCGGAACTGCTTTAGTGCATCGCGCCAAAACAGTGCAATAAAGGTCGTATCCCGCTGTTCCAATACGAACTTGACCGATGGTTCAAAAGTCGTTCAGGTTATAAAAACAAAAACAAGCCATTGATTTGGAATTCTTTGTTGAAAATCTTCCTGTTGGGAGCCACCCGAGATTTATGCGTACAGTCGGATCCCCTTTTTATCTATAATAACAAGAACTGGTCCGTTAATTGCTTTATTTTCTCTCAGAAGCGTCTGCGGGAAAGTTAAACCGCAGCCCAGCGCCGCCGAGGACCGAGGAACAGGCGGTCTCCAGTCCGCATCACTGGCTGGAATCCGACGCACGGATCGAGGGAGGAATGAACCCATGTTGAGCTGACAGCCTTGAGCGGAAGCGATGACGCTTTCGCGACCCTGATAGAGAGGTTATGACCATGAAAATTTTCAACCGCTACCTGTCGCGCTATGAAGAAAGCCGCGAAGAGGTGTTGACCCTCCAGGAGTACCTGGAGCTGTGCAAGACTGACCCCAGCACCTACGCCAGCGCCGCCGAGCGGCTGCTCAAGGCCATTGGCGAACCGGAGTTGGTCGATACCCGGAATGATCCCCGCCTGTCGCGCATCTTCCAGAACAAAGTGCTCAAACTCTATCCCGCCTTTGAAGAATTCTATGGGATGGAGGACTGCATCGAACAGATTGTGTCCTATCTCCGTCACGCCGCGCAGGGCTTGGAGGAAAAGAAGCAGATTCTCTATTTGCTTGGCCCGGTGGGCGGTGGAAAATCGTCACTGGCCGAACGCCTCAAGCAATTGATGGAGCGCGTACCGTTCTACGCCATTAAGGATTCACCGGTATTTGAATCGCCGCTCGGGCTGTTCAACCCCGAAGAGGACGGCCCTATTCTGGAAGAGGATTACGGTATTCCTAACCGCTACCTGCGTCATATCATGTCGCCGTGGGCGGCCAAGCGCCTGCAGGAATACAATGGCGATATTACCCGCTTCAAAGTGGTCAAGTTGCGTCCTTCAATCCTGCATCAGATCGCCGTCGCCAAAACTGAACCGGGCGACGAGAATAACCAGGACATCTCCTCGCTGGTCGGCAAGGTGGATATCCGTAAACTGGAGCATTTCGCCCAGAACGACCCAGATGCCTACAGCTTCTCCGGCGCGTTGTGCCGCGCCAATCGCGGGCTGATGGAATTCGTCGAAATGTTCAAAGCGCCGATCAAGGTGCTGCATCCCCTGCTCACCGCAACCCAGGAAGGTAATTACAACAGCACCGAGGGCTTGTCGGCGATCCCCTACGAGGGCATCATCCTGGCGCACTCCAATGAATCAGAATGGCAATCCTTCAAGAACAACAAGAATAATGAGGCGTTCCTGGATCGCGTCTATATCGTCAAAGTGCCCTATTGCCTGCGGGTGTCGGACGAGGTCAGGATTTACCAGAAATTGTTGACCCATAGCTCCCTATCGCAAGCGCCCTGCGCGCCCGGCACTTTGGAAATGCTGGCGCAATTTTCGACGCTGACCCGCATCAAAGAGCCGGAAAACTCCAGCATCTTTTCTAAGATGCGCGTTTACGACGGCGAGAATCTTAAGGACACCGATCCCAAGGCCAAGTCGATGCAGGAATACCGTGACTACGCCGGTGTCGATGAAGGTATGACTGGCATTTCCACGCGGTTCGCCTTCAAGATTCTGTCGCAGGTCTTCAACTTCGATCATGCCGAGGTGGCTGCTAACCCGGTTCATCTGCTCTATGTGTTGGAGCGGCAAATTGAGCGCGAGCAGTTCGCTCCGGAGGTCGAGGAGAAATATCTGTCTTATCTCAAGGGCTATCTGGCGCCGCGCTATGCCGAATTCATTGGCAAGGAACTTCAACAGGCTTATCTAGAGTCTTATTCCGAGTACGGGCAGAACATTTTCGACCGCTACGTGACCTACGCCGATTTCTGGATCCAGGATCAGGAATACCGCGATCCCGACACCGGCGAATCGTTCGACCGGTCGGCGCTCAACGCCGAACTGGAAAAGATCGAAAAACCGGCCGGCATCAGCAATCCCAAGGATTTTCGCAATGAAATCGTCAATTTCGTATTGCGAGCTAAAGCCAAGAACGCGGGCAAGAACCCGGCCTGGACCAGTTACGAAAAACTGCGGGCAGTGATCGAAAAGAAAATGTTCTCGACCACTGAGGATCTGCTGCCGGTAATCAGCTTCAACACCAAGGCCAGCGCCGACGAGCAGAAAAAGCACGCCGAATTTGTGGACCGGATGGTCGCCAAAGGCTACACGGCTAAACAGGTGCGGCTGTTGTCCGATTGGTATCTGCGGGTCCGCAAGGCATCCTGACGGAGGATATCCCTCATGGCCACGTTTATCGACCGGCGGTTGGACGGCAAGAACAAAAGCGCCGTCAACCGTCAGCGTTTCATCCGGCGCTTCAAGGGCCAGATCAAGAAAGCCGTGGCCGAGGCCATGAATGGCCGTAGCATCACCGACATCGACAACGGCGAGAAGATCAACATTCCGGCCCGCGATCTGTCTGAACCGGTGTTCAGTCACGGCCCCGGCGGTCGCCGCGAGGCGATCCATCCCGGTAACAAGGAGTTCACGGCGGGCGATCGGATTGCCCGGCCGCCTGGCGGTGGGGGTTCCGGCAGTGGTGGCCAGGCTAGTAACACCGGTGAGGGCGAAGATGATTTTGTTTTTGAACTGTCGCGGGACGAGTTTCTGGAGTTGTTCTTTGAGGATCTGGAGCTGCCGAATCTGGTGCGCACCCAGTTGGCTAAAACCACCGAGTTCAAATCGGTGCGGGCCGGCTTCACCAGCGATGGCGTCCCGGCCAATATCGATGTGGTGCGTTCGCTGAAAGGCGCGCTGGCGCGGCGCATGGCGCTGGCCGCGCCCTACAATCGTCGCTTGAATGAAGCCGAGGAGGAACTGCGACAATTACTGGACGAAACGCCGGTCGACGAAGAGCAGGTCGGGGCGCTGACCGAAGAGATCGAACACCTGCGGGCGCGGGTGCGCGCGGTGCCGTTCATCGACACTTTTGATCTGCGCTACGCTAACCGGGTCAAGCAACCGCAGCCGACTACGCAGGCGGTGATGTTCTGTATCATGGATGTGTCCGGTTCAATGGATCGAGCGCGCAAGGACCTGGCCAAGCGTTTCTTTACGCTGCTCTATCTGTTTCTCAAGCGAAATTACGAAAAAATCGAAGTGGTGTTCATTCGCCACCACACGGTCGCCAAGGAAGTCGATGAACAGGAATTTTTCTACTCGCGGGAAACCGGCGGCACGGTCGTCTCCAGCGCCCTGCAATTGGCAGCGGAGATCATGCGCGACCGCTACCCGGTCTCCAGTTGGAATCTGTATGTTGCCCAGGCTTCCGATGGCGACAACTGGCATCATGACTCGCCAACCTGCCGCGATCTGCTGGTGCAGCGCATTATGCCCTACGTCCGCTATTACGCTTACATCGAAATCACCCCGGACCGCCATCAAAGTCTGTGGGACGCCTACGAGGACGTGAAGGCGCAACACCCGCACTTCGCCATGCGACAGATCGATGGCCCCGCGGATATCTACCCGGTGTTCCGGGATCTGTTCAAGAGGCGCGTGTCATGAGTGAATCGAGACTGATTGCCGACTCGTCCGAATGGACGTTCCCGATGCTGGAGCGCTACAACGAAGTCATCGGCCAAATTGCCGTGAACGACTTCGGTCTGGATGTTTATCCGAACCAGATCGAGATCATCACCGCCGAACAGATGATGGACGCCTATTCCTCGGTGGGGATGCCGCTGGGTTACAAGCACTGGTCCTACGGTAAGCAATTCGTGCTGACCGAGAAAAATTACCGGCGCGGGCAAATGGGGCTGGCCTACGAGATCGTGATCAACTCCGATCCGTGCATCGCCTACCTGATGGAAGAGAACACCGCCATGATGCAGGCGCTGGTGATTGCTCACGCCGCTTATGGTCATAACTCCTTCTTCAAGGGCAACTACCTGTTCCGCACCTGGACCAGCGCCGACGCCATTATCGATTACCTGCTGTTCGCCCGGAACTATGTAGCGGAATGCGAGGAGCGCTATGGCGAGGAAGAAGTGGAGGTCTTCCTCGACTCTTGCCATGCGCTGATGAACTACGGGGTTGATCGCTACAAGCATCCAGCGCCGTTGTCGCTCAGCGAGGAGAAGCAACGCCAGCGCGAACGGGAAGATTATCTGCAATCGCAGATCAACGATCTGTGGCGCACGGTCCCGACCAAATCCACTGAGACGACGGCCGCCGAGACCGAGCGGCGCTATCCCTCCGAGCCGCAGGAAAATCTGCTGTATTTCATCGAGAAGAATGCGCCATTGCTGGAGCCGTGGCAACGGGAGCTAGTGCGCATCGTCCGCAAGATCGCCCAGTATTTCTACCCGCAGCGCCAGACGCAGGTGATGAATGAAGGTCACGCAACCTTCTGGCATTACACGCTGATGAATCGGCTCTATGACGAGGGCTACGCCAACGACGGATTCATGATTGAATTTCTGCAATCGCACACCAGCGTGGTGCATCAACTCCCGTTCGACCATCCCTACTACTCCGGGATTAATCCCTACGCGCTGGGTTTTGGCATGATGAGCGACATTCAGCGCATCTGTCAGGCACCAACGGACGAAGATCGCTACTGGTTCCCGGATATCGCTGGGCAGGACTGGCTCAAGGTGCTGGACTTCGCCATGCGCAATTTCAAGGATGAGAGTTTCATCGCTCAATTCCTGTCGCCCAAGCTGATGCGGGATTTGAAACTGTTCGCCGTGCTGGACGATGACACTCAGGATGAGCTGGAGGTTACCGCGATTCATGACGAAGCGGGTTATCGGCGACTGCGGCTGGCGCTGGCTGATCAGTACAACCTGGGCAGCCGCGAGCCAAACATTCAGGTGTGGAATGTCGCTCATCGTCAGGATCGGTCATTAACCTTGCGGCATACCCGCTATCATCGTCGGCCACTGCATTCGGAGACCACACAGGAAGTGCTTAAGCATTTGCATCGGTTGTGGGGGTTCACCGTGCGGATGGAGGCGGTGGATGAAGAGGGCAAAGTGGAACTGGTGGGAGAATGCCCGGTGCAGGGGTAGGGTATCTGATTGCGCTCAATCGAAACGCCCGAAATTTCATATCCGGACCGGGAGGTGCGGGGATGACGATAGCGACCTACGAAACCGATTTTTATCTGTGGACGCAGCAACAGGCTGATCTGTTACGCCAACGGCAGTTCAATCGAATTGATCTGGACGTGGAGAATATCGCCGAAGAGATTGAAAGCATAGGCAAACGGGATCGGCGGTCAATCAGCGGCTATATTCAAAATGTTCTGCTGCACTTGCTGAAATGGCGTTATCAGCCGGAACGACGCGGGGCAAGCTGGCGATTATCGATTGAAAATGGCCGGTACCAAATCATGGATTTGCTCGATGAAAGTCCTAGTCTGAATGCGCACATGGAGGCGCTCACCATCAAAGCCTATCAACAGGCCCGGAAGAATGCGGCGGGCGAAACCAGCTTGCCATTGATCACTTTCCCGGAGCAATGCCCGTTTACTGTAGAGCAGATCACGGGAGACTGGTGGCCAGACTGAATTTGCCCCCCCTATTTCCGGGTGTGTAGCGAGCAGGAATGGGGTGGCGGGTTTGTCGATCTCTATCTGGCGCCGTGCTATGCGCGCTATCACGATATGCGCCATGTCTATCTGATCGAACTGAAATATCTCAAACGTGGCGAGGGCAGTCCGGCGCAATGGCAGAAGGCGATTGCCGAGGCGCAAACGCAGTTACAACAATACATGCAGGATGCGCGGGTGCGGGAACTCCTCGGCCCGGCGACTCTGCATCCGCTGATTCTGGTGTACAGCGGCTGGGAACTGGTTTATCGGGAAGAATGGGGAGCAACGACGCCTGCTACGATCCCGACCTGAATCAGTCCAAAACGACGCCTGCTACGATCCCGACCTGAATCAGTCCAAAACGACGCCTGCTACGATCCCGACCTGAATCAGTCCAACCGGTTTTCCCACTGCTGAAAGGGGTATTATACTGTTTCTCGATAATTCATGTCTTCGGGCGATTGGCTGATGCCATTTTTTTTATTGTTTTTACTAAATTTTTTTAGCGATCAATTCGCATTTTTACCGCTGAAGACGGAATGGCGGAACCTACGCGAGTCGTGGCTGTGGTGGTTGCTGAAGAATCCGTTAGTGTCGAGAGCCGAGGTACTGGAACCGTGGGCGCATCAAGCGTTGGTAGCAGATTGTAATTTTTAAGAGACGATTATCTTGAGTATGGATCAAGCCGATGTAGAGGCAGTCTGTGATGAGGACGTTGGCCATTTCATCACCCTAAATGCTAAAAATCATTCATACTCATCATCTATACGTCTTTGCATTCAACCCAAACGATATTGCCGCCATGAACGACGCAACCGAACTTGAACCTTCCCTCGCCGGTGCGATCGACTTTTTCCAGAACCTGCACCGTAAAATGAGGGTGCTGGAAACGGATACCTCCACTTGGCATGGCCAGCTGCGGACCTTATCCGATACGCTGACCACTCTGGATCAGGACCGCCAGTCCGACCGGCAGACCCTGATTACCCTGTCCGGCGATTTACGCACGCAAGAGACTCGATTAACCCAGCTGCAAACCGATAGCCAGGCGCTGGACAAACAATTGACCACGGTCGAGACGCTGGTCGCCCGTTTCCAGGAAGAACAGCAAGAGGCACGTCAAGCGCTGGCGGCGTTGTCCAACGACTTGCGTCAGGAACTTCAATCCATGCTGACGCAGGCTGAACCCGCGGAACGGATGTCCGCCCTGGAAACGCGGGTGGCCAGTCAAACGCGCGAGCAACTTAGTTTGTTAGGAGCGCTACAGACGCTGGAAAAGAGCGCGGGCACCCTGCAATCCCGGATGACCGCCCTGGACTTCCGCATCGAGCAGCATCAGGAACAGTTTGGAGCACTGGAAAAAGCGGATCGTAATCATCAGCAACATTTGAAAGAGTTTTCCTCCATCGTTGAAGCGCAACACAAGCGTCTGCTCCAGCTGGAAATTATGCTGGAAAATCTCGACCAGGGCGCACAATCGACGATGCAGTTATTGAATGCGCTGAAAACCGATCTGAAACGGCACGACCAAGCGCTCGCCAGTCTCGACCAGATCACCGAAGCCAGCGAGACCGCCACGCGACAATTGCAGGACCAGCAAAGCCGACTGGATCAACTGACCGAATCCTCGTCTGCGGCCCGCAAAGAGATCACCTTTCTCAAGACCTGCTTTGAAGAACAGCGTCAAGGATTGGCGGACGCCGCGCGCATCCGCCAGGAATTGCAGAAGCAGCAGGAACGGGTGAAGCATCTGGAAACCCTGGTCGGTAAGGTATCGGCAGACACCAATTCCACCCGGCAGATTCTCAACGTCCTGCAAACCGACCTTACGACGCAAAACGATACGCTGCGTGAACTGGATCAAAACTGGCGAGAGAGTCTGTCCTCTTATCATGATCGGTTGAACCAATTGGAAGGCGCTGTCTCCAGTCCAATGGCGCCGGCTGAGGCGTTGCCGCTTGAATCTACTGGGAAGGCGTCGGCGCCCGCTCTGATGGAGCCAGCGCGCTTTGAAGCCCTGGAACAGGCGCTGGCGGGAACGCACGAACAATACGAGGGATTGCGGGCCCATTTGGATGAGCTGCGTCAAACCCTGACCACGCAAGGCGAGACGCTTAATGAGACTCAGGAACTAGCTTGGTCACAGATTCAAGACCTTCAGGAGCGGCTTAGCGAGGCCGAAGCCACTCTGGACAGTCTCCACGCCGCGTCTGCCGCTGAACCCACTGGCGATGCGGAGACCGAAACCGCGCTTAATAGCCTCCGCCAGGATCTGACGGCGCAGGCTGAAACGCTTAATGAGACCCAGGAACTGGCCTGGTCGCAGATTCAGAACCTTCAGGAGCGGCTCAGCGAGGCCGAGGCCACCCTCGACCAGATTGGCCAGGCTCCCGCCGAAACCCAAGCTGGCCTGGACCTGGAAGCCGTGCTTGCCCCCCTACGCCAGGAATTGTCCACGCACGCTGACGCATTCAATGCGCTGCGAGATGTGACGCAACAACAATTCGTCGCGATCAACGACGCCCTGGAAATCCGGCAACAGGAATCACGGGAGATTGCCGGGCAAGTAGGCCAACTGCAAACAGTTACCCTGGAGGAGTTGCGACACGCGGGACAAGCGCAGATTCAACAGATTCAGGCTTTACAACACCGGCTCGACGCCACCGAAGCCACCCTGGATATCCTCCGCCAGGCGCCTGAACCCGGTGCTGGCATCGACCTGGAAGCCGCGCTCGGCCCTCTGCGCCAGGATCTGCTGGCCCAGACTGGCGATCTTGATAAGTTGCGAGACGCCACGCAACAGCAATTCGCCGATCTCGCCGCCGCCCTGGAGACCCGGCGCCAGGAGTCGCTGGAAACGGCCAACCAGCTCGGCGTTCTCCAGCAAGAAATTGAAAAACTTCAACAACCATCCACGGCGGATACCACGGCCTTCGAACAACGCCTGGAGACAGTGGAAGTCTACTCCCGGAAAGTCCAGGAAGATTTGGCAGAGGCCCAGGAAACGGTAACCGCCCTCGAATCCCGCCTGAGCAGTCAATCCCAGGCGTTCAGCGGCAATTTTGAACAATTCCGCGCTTTGAACACGGAAATCCACGCGCTGCAGCAAAAGATGGCGCAGTTGGAAACACCGCAGCAACTGGGCGACATCGACCAGGAACTGGCTGTATATCAGCAGGATATGGCCCAATTACGGGAAGTTGTGGAACAAATCCAGGCGAACTCCCAACCAATGGGAGAGATGATCCAGCAAGGTGGCGCCGAATCGCCGGCTGTGGAAATCGCCGCCCGACTGGACGAGCAACAGGAGCGACTGAATGAGCTGGCGGCGACGGTCGAATCCGTGCGCGCCGACGCCAAATCCGCCCAGGAAACCGTGGTGACCATGGCGACCAATGTAGCGAAACGGATCCACGAAATTCAGAATCTGCTGGTTGCAACGGAAACGGCCCAAGGCGAGCGTCTACAGGAAGTTGAACAGAAACTCATCTGGCTTCAGGCCGCCATGGAAACTATGGACAGTCAAAAAACCAAACCGCGTCGCTGGTTCAGCATGCCGGCTTCATTGACCTCCATCCTGCTGACTGTGGGCGCGGTTGGTCTGGCGCTTCTCGCCGAGGCGACGTGGATAATTGACTAAACGGAGTTGTGGGCTATGCCGATGGCTTCAAACGACAAATCTCTGCATGATCGCATCAAATTGCTGGGTCGACTGCTCGGCGACACTCTGCGCGACCAGGAAGGCCGCCATGCGCTGGACGCCGTGGAAACTCTGCGTAAGGGTTTTACCGGACTGCGTCGCCAGCCCTCGTCGGCGCTGGAGACGCGCGAACAACTGATGCGCTTCATCGCGGCGTTGAACCCGGAAATGCTCAACCATGTCGTGCGGGCCTTCAGCGCTTATTTCAATCTGGCGAACATCGCCGAGGAAGATTTCCAGCATCAGCAGCGCCGCGATCAGGTGCGGCGCGGCAAGCCGCTGTGGCGCGGCTCCTTCGACGAAACGCTGCGCACGCTGCGCGCCGCCGGCGTCAATGCCGCGCAGCTGCAAGCGTTATTCAATCAGCTCTGCTTCACGCCGGTCTTCACTGCTCACCCTACCGAAGCCAAGCGCCGGGTGTTGCTGGGTGCGCAACGGCGGGTTTTTTTAACCAACGTCAAACTGGACAATCCGGCGCTGAACAAACTTCAGCGCGCCGAAGTCATCGAGGAACTGCGCAGCCAGATCGAGATTCTCTGGAAAACCGACGAAGTGCGCAGCTACAAGCCGCAAGTGCGCGATGAGATCAAGAACGGTCTTTACTACTTCCGGGAATCCATCTTCCAGGCGCTGCCGGTGATGTACCGCAATCTGGAGCGGGCGCTGAACGCGGTTTATGGCGACGAGGGCGGCAAATCGGCGGTTTCCATCCCTTGTCTGGCGCGTTTCGGCTCTTGGATCGGCGGCGACCGCGACGGCAACCCATTCGTCACCCCGGAAACCACTGCTCTGGCGCTGCGCTTGCAGGCGCAGGAAATTCTTCGCGAATATCTTCATCGGGTAGAAGCACTTAGTCGGCAGCTCACCTGCTCCAGTTCGCTGGTTACGCCCTCACCGGTTTTTACCGCTAGCCTGGATGCAGACGTGCAGTGCATGGGCGCCTTGTTTTCTGACGCGCCCCGGCAATATGCCCAGGAGCCTTACCGGCGCAAGTTGTTTCTGATGCACCACCGGCTGCAACACAATTTGGAACAGGTTCGGGCGCGCATCGAAGGGCGCCCCGAGACGATTCCTCATCCCTTCTGGGGTTACGATTCCGTCGATAAGTTTCTCGAAGATCTGCAATTGATTCACGATTCGCTGGTTGCGCATGGCGATCGCGCGGTCGCAGAAGGCGAATTGAAGGACTTACTGCGCCTGGCCGAGACGTTTGGTTTCCATTTGGCGGCACTGGATGTGCGCCAGGAATCAGCCCGGCATACCGCGGCGGTCACGGAAATCTTCGCTATGGCGCCCAATCTGCCCGACTACGCGGTTCTGACCGAAGAAGAACGGCTGAGCGTGCTGAATGACCTGCTGTCCCGGCCGGGGACGCCCCTGCTGTACTGCGACTCGTTCAGCCCGGCTACCCAGGAAACGCTGGAGGTATTCCAGGTCATGGCGCGGATGCGGGAGGAAGTCAGCCCGCATGCCTTCGATAATTACGTCATCTCCATGACCCATGAGGCCAGCCATGTCCTGGAGGTGCTGTTCCTAGCGCGCTTCGCCGGTCTGGTCGGACGGCGCGCTGATGGCGCTTGGCATTGCGCCTTGCGCGTCGCTCCCTTGTTCGAGACCATTGCCGACCTGGATCGGGTAGAGACGCTGCTGACCCGCCTGCTGGACCAACCGGTCTATCGGGAACTATTGACCGCTGCCGGTGGGGTACAGGATGTCATGGTCGGCTATTCCGATTCCTGCAAGGATGGTGGCATCCTGGCCTCGAACTGGGGCCTGTACCAAGCGCAACGCCAGGCCGTAGCGCTCACCGCAGCGCACGGCTTTGGTTGCCGGCTGTTTCACGGACGCGGCGGCACGGTGGGACGCGGCGGCGGGCCGGTTCACGATGCGATTTTGTCGCAACCCTCCCACACCGTGCAGGGCCAGATCAAGATCACCGAACAGGGAGAGGTGCTGTCCTTCAAGTACCAGAATCTGGAAACCGCCGTCTATGAACTGACGCTGGGTCTGACAGGACTGATGAAGGCCAGCTGGCACTTGATTCAGGAGGTTCCCCCCGATCCGCCGGAAGCAGCGACTGTCATGGTGGAGCTGGCTCGGCATGGCGAAGCGGCTTACCGAAATCTGACCGAACAGACGCCGGGATTTATCGATTACTTCTACGAAGCCACTCCGGTGCGCGAAATTGGCCTGCTCAATCTTGGTTCGCGGCCCTCGCATCGCGCCCAGGATGACCGCTCGAAGTATTCAGTGCGGGCCATTCCTTGGATGTTTGGCTGGGGCCAGTCGCGGCATACCTTGCCGGGCTGGTATGGCATCGGCGCAGCGCTGGCGACTTGGCGCGGCAATGATCCCGAGCGCTTGGCGTTACTACAACGGCTTTACCGAGAATGGCCATTTTTTCACGCGCTGCTCAATAACAGCCAGATGTCGTTGAGCAAGGTCGATGCGGACATTGCCCGCGAATACGCCCGGCTGTGCGAGAAGTCGGAGGTGGAAACCGGCATTTATCAGCGCTTCCAGGTCGAGTATGAACAAACCTGTCGGGAAATTATCAACGTAGCGCAAGTTGCGACTTTGCTTGAGGAAAGTCCGACGCTGGCCCAGTCGCTGGAGCGGCGCAATCCCTATCTGGACCCGCTGAATCATATCCAGGTCACGCTGCTGCCGCGCTATCGGCAGGCGTTGCTGGAGCATGGCGCAGATTCGCCGGAAGCGGAAATCTGGCTGCGGCCCTTGCTGCGTTCGATCAATGCGCTGGCGGCGGGGATGCGGAACACCGGGTGAGGCCGCTGCCAGGTTGATGGAGAACTCTGCGGAATAGGCCCTGTTTCGAGTGGCGGTTGAAGGTGGAAGCGAAGCTTTGCCTGACAGAACAATTAGGTCAATATGATCTGAGGGTCGCCACAACCACAGTGCGGCGAGCGACATCCCAATAGAGGCCGAGTCCCTGGCGAGCCAAGGCGGCGGATAGATCGGCCAGTCGCCAAGTGAGGGAGACCGGAAAGCCCAGGTTGCTCATGGCATCATTCCCTCCAGACTAGGCGGCGGGGATCGCAAAAGCGGCGGGTCGGACCGGTTCTTCCCAGACTTCCGGCATTGCCTCCTGCGCGATTCGGTCAATCCGCCGCGCTTCCAGCGCCATCCGCGCCGCCATGCGCTGAACGAAGGCGGGATTTATGCGCTCTGGCAGGCGGCGGAACCGGGGGCCGGCCGCGAAGTATCCGGGTTCGATTGTCAGCAAAGCGTTGTACATCTCGGGTCTCCTCCTAAACGGTGAACTTTCTCTCGATAAAGCAATAGATATGCCATATAGAGAAGATCGGAAGACCACGTTGTGGTATTCTCTTACTGATGCTCAAGACAAGGAAATGAGTAACAGTAGAATCCTGGTAGAGCCGTTATGAAGGGGTTGGCATTCGACCCAGTGGGTCAAATCGAGTTGGCCCGGTGAGATTCAGCCGTTCAGAATGACCGGTAGGGTACAAGCGACTGACCAGAAGGGGCACATCAGTCGTTGTAGCGACAATATGTCGGATCACCAGTATGAATATACTCTGCGAGCGCAATTGGAAGATGGCGCAGTGCTTTTTCCAAAGCTCCCGAGCCGAAGCCTACTGCATCTTGGCATCGGCTACGCCTTTGGTGGCGGCGATCTGCTTGCGCGTCTGGAATTTCTCCACCGCCGTTTGCGTTTTATAGTTCAGGATAGCCCACAATAAATCGCACGTCCGTGGCCAGCATTCCGGCGCAACGGGCAGCTTCCAGACCGGAATCGGCATCCTCGAAGACCTGACAATAGCAAGGTTTGACTTGGAGGCGGCGCGCGGCCTCCAGAAACAGATCGGGTGCCGGTTTGGGCGGCAGGCCATCGTCCGCGGTCAGCGCTACGTGAAACAACGTCCACAATCCCGCCGCTTGCAGCGCCCGTTCCACATTGGCGTGGTTACTGCCGGAAACTACGGCCATCGGCAAATGTCCGTAGTATCGCCGGGCCAGGGCCGCGACCGGTTCCAGTGGCCGCGCCTGATCGAGCAGGGCGTAGGTTCGACGCTCCTTATTTTCCGTGAACTTTTCAATATCAAGCGCCTGGCTGAATTCAGCGTTGTACAGGGCAACAATCAGATCCGTCGGTTTGCCGTTGTGGCGGAGCAGGAATTCCAATGGGCACGACAGGCCCTGTTCAGCAAAGGTTTCCTCCCAAGCGGCGTAATGCAGGGGCAGGGTGTCCACCAGCGTCCCGTCGCAATCGAAGATCAGACCCCGAATCCAGGCAGGCACATCAAATTCCGGCAATGCGCCCCCTGTCGCCGTACTCATGCTCCCGCCGGTCTGGACAGGGCGCGCGGAGCAGCGGCGGGTGCCGCTGGTTTCTCCTCTTCTTCCTCGGGTTCGGCCAGCGCCTCCAGTGACAATCCCGAACCACCTGATTTTTCGGCGCCCGGCGCTCCGCTAGACAGATTAATACGCAATCGCAGATTGTTGGCGGAATCAGCATTCTTGATCGCTTCCTCGAAACTGATCTTGCCTGCTTTATGCAGATCAAACAACGCCTGATCGAAGGTTTGCATACCTATTCCGGTCGCTTTCTCCATAATTTCCTTAAGACCGGCTACCTCGCCGCGCTTGATCAGGGTTTCCACCATCGGCGAATGCAGCAGAATTTCGATGGCTGCAACCCGCTTGCCGTCCACCGTCGGAATCAGTCGTTGCGAGATAAACGCCCGCAGATTGGCGGACAGATCACTTTGCAATTGCGGACGCCGTTCTTCGGGGAAAAAGTTGATGATGCGATCCAATGCCTGGTTAGCGCTATTCGCGTGCAGGGTGGAAATCGCCAGATGCCCGGTTTCAGCGAACGCCAGCGCATGTTCCATAGTTTCCCGGTCGCGGATTTCGCCGATCAGAATGACGTCCGGGGCCTGGCGCAAGGTATTTTTCAGCGCATCGGCATAACTCAGGGTATCCACGCCCACCTCGCGCTGGTTAACAATTGAACGCTTATGGCGATGGACGAATTCAATCGGATCTTCAATAGTGATGATGTGTCCGCCGCTGTTGGTGTTGCGATGATCGATCAGCGCCGCTAGCGAGGTGGACTTGCCGGAACCGGTGCCGCCGACGAACAGGATCAGGCCACGTTTGGACATAATCACGTCAGTCAACACGGGTGGCAATCCCAGGTCTTTGACATTGGGCAGATCGGTCTTGATGTTGCGGATCACCATGGACACTTCGCCGCGCTGCTTGAAGATGTTGACCCGAAAGCGGCCAACATTGGGTTCGCTGATCGCCAGGTTCATTTCCAGCGTCTTCTCGAATTCCTCAATTTGCGCCTTGTCCAGAATGGAGTAGGCAATTTCCTTTACCCGACCATGCGGCAAGGGTTCCTTATCCAGCGCCCGCAGCACGCCCTGGAATTTGGCGCAGGGCGGCGCGCCCGTGCTGAGATAAATGTCGGACCCGTCGCGGCGGGCCAACAGTAGCAAATAGTCCTTGAGTTCCATGCCATGTCCTCTTGCGGATATTGGTTTTTGCGTAATTGTTCAATTCCCTCGCCCACTTGCGGGAGAGGGGTTAGGGGTTAGGGGAGAGGGGAGAGGGAGGTAGATTCAATCGTTGCTGCATGACCGCCGCGTCGGGGATCGCCTGCGCCTTGGCCATCGGGTGTCGCCGCATGAGTCCCGCCAAAGTAAACATCCTGGATCGGCCACTGATTGAGCGGCCAGCGTTTCATTAACACCGCTAGCGCCGCTTCGCTAAAGCCGGGTTCAACCTGAATTTGCTGGCCGTCCCAGTGCAGGCGCGGCGCTTCAACCGCCTGTCGGAGATTCATGCCAAAATCCACGCTGTTACTGATGACTTGCAGTAGGGCGGTGCGAATCCGCTTGCTGCCGCCGCTGCCCAGCGCCAGTCGAAGCTGGTCGCCCTCCAGCAGCAACGACGGCGCCATCATCGATGCAACTCGCACGCCAGGCGGACTGACGTGGAAGCCCTCCGGATGCAGGTCGTCCTCACCCATCATGTTATTGAGCATGATGCCCGTATCCGGCGCGAAGTAGCCGGAACCCTCGCCGTTGGACGTCGTCATGCTGGCGGCGTTGCCTTCGGCGTCGCAGATGCTGACATGGGTGGTGCCGCCCGAAACCTGACGCACCCGCTCCAGGCTTTCAGTCAAACCAGGCTGGCCCAGATCAGCAGGACTCAGATAACCCTCAGCGCGGCGCCGCTCGACTTCCTGCATCACCGCGGTTAATAACGCCAGATGCGCGGGCGAGCCAAATTCAAGTTCGCCCGCCTCGCGGGCTTCCAGCAGACGCAGCGATAAAGCGATGAGCGAACCGCCAAATGAAGGGGGTGGATTAGTGAGTAACCGGAAGCCGCGATAATCCGCAGGTAACGGTTCACGCTCAATGACCTGATAGGCGGCCAGATCGGCGGCGGTGAGCAATCCATTGCCCTCACGCATATCCTGGTCAATTCGCTGCGCCAGTTCGCCTTCATAGAAGGCGTGTTCGCCATCGCCGGGCAGCGTTTCCAGAAAAGCGGCCAGTTCCGGGTTGCAAAAAAGGTCACCCTCGCGCAAATAACGTCCTTCCGGCTGAAACAACGTCCGGCCTACGCCGGTCAATGTCATGACCGGAATCAGTAACGCGAGGAAATAGGCTTGGGCGCGATTAATCGTCACCCCAGTGCGCGCCAAGTCGATTGCCGGCGCGAGCACCTCGGTCAATGGCAAACGCCCCAGCCGACGGTGGATATGCAGGTAACCACGCAAGACGCCGGGCGTCGCCGCCGACCCCAGACCCACGTTAAAAATCTGTTCGCAACTGGGAAAACGCACGGTGATCGGCAGGAAATGCGGCTGCAGCTCACCGGCGCGCAAGCCGTGGCCGGGGGTGTTGACAAAGAAATCGAACAGCACCACCCGTCCCTGCGCCGTGCGCGCCAGCAAAAAACCGCCGCCGCCCAGGCTGGTCAGGGTAGGTTCGGCCACCGCGCCGGCAAAACCCGCGGCCACGACCGCGTCGAAGGCATTGCCGCCGGTGCGTAAGATAGCGCAGGCGGCTTCGGTCACCTGGGGATGGCCGCTGGCCACACTGCACTTGGAGGATGAAAGTGAAGTCATGAGCGTAGCGTTTCAATTGCGATTCGCCGGCCGCCGGTGATGAGGCGCGCGACCACGGCCGCGCGATTCGCCGCCAGACAAGGGCGGACGGCGGCGCTCCAGTCGCTTGGGCGGTTTATATTCCAGCAGCAAGTCTTCGGTAATTGGCAGCACGGGTATTTTCTGGCCGATGAATTCCTCAATCTCCGGCAGCGAGTACACATATTCCTCACAAGCGAAGTTGATGGCGTCGCCGCTGGCGCCAATGCGGGCCGTGCGGCCAATGCGGTGGACATAATCCTCCCGGTCTTGCGGCAGATCAAAGTTGATGACGTGGGTCACATCCGGAATGTGCAGGCCCCGCGCCGCAACGTCGGTGGCCACCAGGATGGGCAAATCGCCGCGCTGGAAGGCTTGCAGCAGGTGCAGGCGCTTGTTCTGGGGAATATCGCCGGACAAAACGCCTGCTTCGTAGCCATTGCCCAGCAGGTAGCCGGTCACCCGGTCTGCGGCGCGTTTGGTGTTGACAAAGATCATAGTGCGCCGGGGATCCTGCTGGCGCAGTATGCCCAGCAGTAGCGGAATCTTGTCGTGCGCGGAAACATGGTAAAGCGCCTGCCGCACATTTTCTGCAGTGACATGTTCAGACTCGATCCGAATCACTTGGGGATTGTTCATGTGTTCATAAGCCAGCTCCATCACCCGATTGCTCAGGGTGGCCGAGAATAGCAGGTTAATGCGTTGACCAGGCGCTGGCATCTTGCGCAACAGGTAACGGATATCGGCGATGAAGCCCAGATCGAACATCCGGTCGGCTTCGTCCAGAATCACCACTTCGATCTGGTTAAGCTTGTAGACGCCCTGTTTGTAATAATCGATCAGCCGTCCGGGCGTGCCGATGAGTACGTCGACGCCGGCTTCCAGTTGGCGGCGCTGGCTGTCATAACCGGTTCCGCCGTAGACGACCGCGAACTTGAGGCCGGTGTAGCGACCCAATAATTCAGCATCCCGGTGAATCTGCACCGCCAGCTCCCGGGTGGGCGCAATGACGATGGCCCAGGGGCCGACCGCGTCCTCGGCAACCGGCGTTTCCATCAGATGATGCAATGCCGCCAATAGATAGGCTGCCGTTTTGCCCGTGCCGGTTTGCGCCTGACCGGCAATATCCTGACCTTTGAGCGCGAGAGGCAGCGTGGCGGCCTGAATCGGCGTGCAATAGGCAAAACCGGCGTCCTCCAAGCTTTCCAGCAGCGAATCGGTCAGACCCAGCGAGGAAAACGGGACATGAGTGAGATGATCTTTTTGCATGATTGTGCGACTATCCCGAGTGAGCAGGGGTGAGTGGGGCTAACACGAGCGCTCATCCAGGCGCAATAGGAAGGAAAGATTTGTGCCCCGATAGAGTATTTTGCCACAATATGCCTTGTTGAACGCCGCGCGCCGCCGATTTTCGCCGGTTGCGTCCCGGCGGCGGTTCCCTCAAGTATGCATGACAGTTGCGCGCTGTACCTGTATCCCGCCTGTCCCGCCGCCTTGTTCCTACTTTTGCATCGGAGAAAATTCCATGAGCGAAAATATCATGCATGTCACCGACGACACATTCGAGGCCGAGGTTCTCAAGGCTGAGCAGCCCGTTCTGGTGGATTATTGGGCGGAATGGTGTGGCCCCTGCCGAATGATTGCGCCGATCCTGGACGAGATTGCCACGGAATACGGCGATCGCGTCAAGATTTGCAAGCTGAACGTGGATGAGAATCAGAATACCCCACCCAAGTACGGCATTCGCGGCATCCCGACCCTGATGCTGTTTCGTGGCGGCAATGTTGAAGCGCAAAAGGTTGGCGCGCAATCCAAGTCGCAATTGACCGCCTTTCTCGACAGCAATCTGCGCTGAGACGCGCAGCGCGGCGTCAGCCTCAGGCTGGACGCCGTTTCCCAACCGTGCTAGTTTTCATCTGCCAATCGCGGCGTTTGCCTTGCCTCAATTCTCGTTCCTTGTAATACCCCGGCTGTCCCCAGCCCATTTCCCGACTCCCTCCCCGCGGATGCGTCCTGCCGACGCCCGTCTGTTTCGAGCAAGTTTCCATGAATCTAACCGAACTTAAAAAGAAATCCGCCGCCGACCTGATCGCCATCGCGCAGGAACTGAAGCTCGAAGGCACGGCGCGGTCCCGCAAACAGGATGTGATCTTCGCCATTCTCAAGGCGTTGGCCAAGAGCGGCGAGGATATTTACGGCGATGGGGTGTTGGAGATTTTGCAGGATGGTTTTGGGTTCCTGCGCTCCGCCGACAGTTCCTATCTGGCCGGTCCTGATGATATCTACGTCTCACCCAGCCAGATTCGCCGTTTCAGCCTGCGCACTGGCGACACGGTGAGCGGCAAAATTCGCCCGCCGAAGGAAGGGGAGCGCTATTTCGCCTTGCTGAAGGTGGGCGATATCAATTTTGAACCGCCGGAAGCCTCCAAGAACAAAGTGCTGTTTGAGAATCTGACGCCGCTGCATGCGACCGAACGCATGCAGTTGGAGCGCGGCAACGGCAGCACCGAGGATATTACCGCACGGGTGATCGATCTGATCGCGCCGATCGGCAAGGGCCAGCGCGGTTTGATCGTCTCGCCGCCCAAGGCGGGTAAGACCATGATGTTGCAGAACATCGCGCAAAGTATCGCTGCCAACCATCCCGAATGCTATCTGATCGTGCTGCTGATTGACGAGCGACCGGAGGAAGTGACCGAGATGCAGCGTTCGGTGCGCGGCGAGGTGGTGTCCAGCACGTTTGACGAGCCGGCGACCCGCCATGTCCAGGTTGCGGAAATGGTGTCGGATAAGGCTAAACGGCTGGTGGAGCATAAGCGCGATGTCGTGATTCTTCTGGATTCTATTACCCGCTTGGCGCGAGCCTACAACACGGTAGTCCCGGCTTCGGGCAAAGTGTTGACGGGCGGAGTGGACGCCAATGCATTGCAGAAACCGAAGCGATTCTTCGGCGCGGCGCGAAATATTGAAGAAGGTGGTTCACTGACCATTCTCGCCACAACCCTGATTGACACCGGTTCGCGCATGGACGATGTGATCTACGAGGAATTCAAGGGCACCGGCAACATGGAGATTCATCTGGACCGGCGCATTTCCGAAAAGCGGGTCTTCCCGGCTATCGACATCAACCGTTCCGGCACCCGCCGCGAGGAGCTGCTGACCGAGCCGGATGATTTGCAGAAGATGTGGATTCTGCGCAAGTTGCTGCATCCGATGGATGAGTTGCAGGCGATGGAGTTTCTACTAGAGCGGTTGAAGAATACCAAGACCAATAAGGAATTTTTTGAATCGATGAAGCGCTGAATGAATGGAGTTAAGCCATGAATGCAGTGATCGAACCCCGCCGCCACTGGATCACGGTAGAGGAATATCATCAAATGGGCGAGGCCGGCATTTTTGATGAGGATGCCCGGATTGAGTTGCTGGAAGGAGAGCTGTTCGATATGGCCCCGATTGGAAGCAAACATGCGAATACAGTGGCCCGACTGGTGCATTTATTTTACGCTGCCAGGGATAGCGCAGTGGTGTGGGTGCAAAACCCCATTGCTCTAGCCCGTTCGGAGCCCGAACCTGATGTGGCCTTGCTTAAATCTGGAAATTATTGGGACCATTTGCCAACCGTCGACGACGTGCTGTTGCTGATCGAAGTGGCCGACAGTTCCATGCAATATGATCGGGAGAAAAAGATTCCGGTATATGGCCGTTGCGGAATTGCTGAAACCTGGCTGGTGGATGTCAACGCCCGACAAGTGGAGATTTACCGGGAGCCGAGTCCAGCCGGTTATCGCACGGTGCTGATTCGGAGTGAGCAGGATTGCATCGCGCTGGTGGCCTTGCCAGAGTTGGAAATCGCGTTGGGGGAGATTTGGAGGTCTTCATGAATCAGGCACCTGCGCCCTGTCCTTTGCCGGTGACCCGGTTGGAGTCCTGTGAGCAGAATCCGAGCGCTGGTTCAGGAGTATCTTACGATAGGATTTTTTCATTGAATCAATGTCTTCCAGGTTATCGATGTCATTGCCTAGTTTGATATAGGCGCCCGGATTTTAATAATGCGCCAGGAATTCATCGAACGACCGTTCATCCGCTGCTTCGATGGCCTGTTGTGCGCGCCGTGATTGTTCGGCTATTCCGGTGAGAAAGCGTATTCTTTCTTCGGCTAGGGGCAGCGACTCGAAGTGGCGACGATGTTGCTCCGATAGCCGTCGAGCGCAACGAAAAAAGTTTTCGCCGCTGGCGTGCATTTCCGCCAGCATCCGGGCCGAGGGCGTCCGGTCGGGATCAACCAGCGCTTTCCGCTGTTCCGCCAGCGTCGCTGCGTAAGGCCGTCCCTCCTGACCCCGGTCCAGCAACTCACTAACAGGTTGCATCTGCAAAAAAATCTCGTCCGCCCATTCGCGCATTAGCAGCGATGGACCGCGCCGCCGATGCAGAACCAGCGCTGGATCACGGCCAGTCAACGCCACCGCCATCTGATTGTCGTCGATCAGACTGCGCTCCTCAGCGTCCAGAGGCGGCGATTCAGCCAGCAAGCAAAACAGCAGAAAAATTTCCAGAAACTGCAATTGCGGGACATTCACTCCTAGTGGCTCCAATGGATTGATATCCACCGAGCGCAGCTCCACATAGCTTACCCCGCGCTCGCGCAACGCCAGGGTCGGTTTCTCATTACCCTGGGGCGGTTGTTTGGGCCGCATCGAGGCGTAATATTCATTCTCGATTTGCAGAATATTGACGTTGAGCTGACGGTATTCGCCGTCTACTTTGACGCCGATTTCCTCATAAGGCGGCCAGGGTGTGACCGTCGCTTGGGTCAGACTGGCGATATATTCGGCCAATGAGTTATAGCAGACATTAACGCCACTCTTCTTCTCGGTGCGGTTGGTGTAACCGACGTTGCTCATGCGCAGGGAAGTCGCATAGGGGCCATAACAGGTATGGTCATCGAATGCCGGCAAGGTCGTGGTCTTGCCGTCCAGGAATGACTTGCAGACTGCAGGCGATGCGCCAAACAGATAAAGAATCAGCCAGCCAACGCGTTGCAGATTGCGAATCAGCCCAAAATAGGATTCAGAGCGAAAATCCTGGAGCGTGCGCTGGTCGCCTTCCTGATCCTGGAAGGCGGCCCAGAATGCGTTAGATAGAGAGAAGTTAAAGTGAATGCCAGCGATCACCTGCATGATTCGCCCATAGCGCCAAGCCAGTCCGCGCCGATAGACATGTTTCATCAGGCCGAGGTTGGAGGAACCGTACTCGGCGATGGGAATGCTGGCTTCGCCCGCCAGGATACAGGGCATACTGGCCGCCCATAGCAGTTCATCGCCAATGTGTGGATAAACAAAACGATGCAGATCGTCCAGGAAACGCAGCGCTTCGCTGGCATCGGGCAAGGGGGGAGTAATAAACTCCAGCAGTGCCTCGGAATAGTCGGTGGTGATATAAGGATGGGTCAGTGCCGAACCCAGTGGCGCGGGATGGTGGACTTGCGAGATATAGCCATCCGGGGCAACCCGCAGCGCCTCCCGCTCCAGACCCAGCAGGCGACCGTCCAGCAAGGCGCGCGCATCGGCGTTGAACAACCGGGTCAGGCGCTGGTCAAGCATTCGGTACACAATTTTTGCCTCCACTATCATTAATCCTGGAATCCCGGTTAAGGGAGAGAGAAAAACATGGCTAGCATTCCTTTGCTTGCATTTGTGGTCGCCGCTTACACCGTACTGGCGCTGGCGGCGCCGGGTTGGCTGGCGGCGACGTTGTTTGGCCTGCCGCTGTTATCGGGCGTCGTTCTATGGTTCCGGGGCGGCGACTTGCTACTGGTCATCGGGTTGCTTCTGCTGTGTGTTGAGATTTATCGCGCGACCAGTAGTTCGACCGCCGCCATTCTCAATCACGTCCTGTCGCTGGTGGTGTTTATTATCGCATTGATCGAGCTGATCATAATGCCACAGATGGCGAATATGACTTTTTTTCTGATTGTGCTGATGACAGTGAGCGATGTGATCGCCGGTTTTACCGTGACGATCTCTACCGCCCGACGGGATATTCAACATTCGCCATAATCAAGGTCGTTTGAATGACCGGATACAGTGTTTGCCATATCAGCCAAGATGATCGCTGACAGGTTGAAAATTGCAGGCGCGACGGCCTAAAGTGACAAGGTCAGCAAATCATCCAGAGGAGCACGGTATGACCTCGATCATCAAAGCTGACTGGTTATTTATGGGGATACTTTGCTTGGGCGCGTCTTCCAGCGCTTGGGCGGCTTTACAGACGGCGCTTGAAGGGCCAAGCGATGAACAAACGGTCTCCGGCATCGAAGTAATCCGCGGTTGGGCGTTTTCTGATCTTGAAGGCGTGCAGATTCATCAGGTGACCTTGTCAATCGATGGCCAGGAGATCACCACGATCCCCTGTTGCAGCGCCCGGTCCGATGTCGCCAGCGCCTTTCCGGATTATCCTGCGGCGAATACGCGGCAGAGCGGCTATGGCTTGACCTTCAATTTCAATAGCCTGTCCACAGGGACGCATACCGTCGAAGTAGCGATTCGCGATTCCAGCGGAGCAGAGTTGCGCAACACTCATCAGATTCATGTGGTCAAGCCGGGGACTTTCCCCTTCATCGACCGCGTCGATTTATCGGTAGCCCGCGCCGAGTTACAGGGTCAGGACATTGTGTTGAATGGCGCGCGCATCCGGGATCAAGGCAGTCAACAGGAAGAATCCATTAGCGTTCGCTTACGCTGGTTTCAAAATATCCAGCGATTGGGGATCATCGATGCGGCTTCTTCTGCAGGTTTAAGCACGCGCGCGGGTACTGCCACCGCTAATGTCACCCCGGCCGCTTTTACCAAGACCCAGTCGGGCGATGTCTCCGGGATTCGCTATGCTGCGCTGGAGAGTCCCAACGAGGGCGATACGGGTTCGGGCATCGCCGTCATTCGCGGTTGGGCGATTGCGCCCGCCGAGCGCGCCATCAACCGAGTCCAGTTATTGATTGATGGCGAACCTTCCATCACGTTGCCCTGTTGCTCGCGACGGACAGATGTGGCCGCCGCCTTTCCCGATGAGCCGAATGCCGCCAACAGTGGGTTTGGAGCGACCTTCAACTACGGCAATCTCACGCCGGGCAATCACAGCCTGACCCTCGAAATCGAGGACAGCAGCGGCGCGGTTCGCACCTTTACCCGAGGTCTGCGGGTGCGCAATCCCGGCAATTTTGCCTTTCTGGAGAACCTGGATTTGGGTGCGGCTTCTGTTGACATTGTCGCAGGGCAATTGGCGGTTCGCAATGCGCAGGCCCAGGATCGGGTGAGTGGGCAAGTGGTTCGCCGCAACCTGCGTTATCAATGGGATGTTCCCTCCCAGGGCTTTGCTTTGGTCGATGAAGGACTCCGGGACGTCAGGATTGCCAATACCGGATGCGCGATGAACGGCGACACCTCCAGCCTCGATGCCTTACTCGGCGATTCTGGACCGGATGGAGTGTCGCTGGTCGAGTTGCTCACCGCGCTTCGCGTCTCGCCGGTCCTGGATCGGGTGCTGGCCGATTTTCAGGAAAGCGGGGTCGTGCAGTGCAGGGAGTCCTTGCCGTCCGTGCAAGGACCGCTGACCCTAAATGGCGATGTCAACGGCGATGGGAATCCCGATGTAGTGATCAATGGGACACGGGCTGAAGCAACCGTTCATGGAACCACACAAACCGGCGATACCCTGCCCTACGGATTGGAAATCAACGGAAACGATGTCACCGTTCGCGGCCTTTCCCTGACGAATTTCACCGGGACTGGGATACGAATCGCTTTGTCCGATACCCGCGAAGTAGCCAACATCGCGATTCTGGACAGTGCGATTTCCCACGCGGAGACCGGTGTCGGCGTTGGCTCTTTTATCGAAGGAATCGCTAACGCGAAACCGATTCGCGATCTTCTCATCAGCCAGAATCGCATCAACGATACTACAAATGGTATTAAGGTTGAGGTTGACGGTACGACTAACGCCCGATTGGAAAGGATTACCTTGGCAAGTAATCGGCTCGAAAATCTTATCGAAAACCCTGACAGCGCTTCATACGGCTATGGGATCGTCGTTGGCCCCGGTTGGGACAATCAAGGTAGTGTCTTCCATCAGATACATATCGTCGGTAATATGGTTAAAGCCGCAGCTAGTGATGGTATCCTGATTAAAGGAGGTGAAGGCGAATCAGAGAACAATCTGCTTGAGTCGTTCATCCGTCAAAATGAGATCAGTGACTGTAGCAACGGAATCGTGTCCGTCGGCGGGTTTTATGACAACGCCAACAACAATACTCTGCTGATGGATATCAGTGATAACCGCTTAAAGGGAAACCATGATAACGGGATTATCGTGATTGGCGGCATCGCGGGTGGGGCCCGAAACGCCATCGACATTACGATACAAGGCAACGTTTCGACGTTTGATGGAACAGGCGTTAGTGTTCGCGGCGGTAACGACGAAGGCGCCATGGAAAATCAAATCCTGACGGAAATTCGCGACAATGAATTACGTGAGAGTGGATACGCCGGGATTCAAATGGAGGGTGGAGGATCGGCTGCGGATGGCAATACGGTTGATGGTGCGGTGATAAATAACTGGGTTTCCAACAATTATGATGGCGTGGTTCTCAACGGAGGATTTGAAGCGACGAATAATCTGTTAAGCAGCCGGGTGGAGAGCAACACGCTGCAAGATAGTCTAGGAGCGGGCGTGGCGATGCGGGGGGGTTGGTCAGCTACCGCGAATGTGCTCAACGCCGAAGTCCGAGACAACACAGTCAGCGATACCCATGATGGCTTGTTTGTCTGCGGCGGATCGGCCAAGCAACGCGGAAGCAACACAAGTTCTGCAAACAATAATTCTGCCCTAGTCGATCTGCTGTCGAACGTCGTACAGCGCACTGCAGCCCTTGGCATCGCCGTGTTCGGTGGTTGTGAACCCGAAGTAGGTGACGTCGCCAATAATCGCGTTGAAGCTATTCTGGCGGATAATCAAGCGGACAGCATTGATTGCCAGAACAACATTGCGAGCAATACCGCTGATTGCACGCTTTCCGGCAGCGCTCAAACTCGTGACGGTGCGGTATCCGAACGGGCAATGAGAGAGCGAGTCACCTGGTTACCACGGCTGTCCACGGCTGCGGTTAATCGGGTGCGCAGTCATCAAATGTGGGTCCAGGCCAGGGAAAAGCGTTTGCGCGCCTTGGCGGCGGACGTCCAAGATCGCCGGTTGAGCCAGCGGTTGTTGCGGTTCAGCGACCGATTGCGCCGCTTGGACGACAGGCTGGGCGGCTTAACCGCTGCGATAGAACGTCTTAATCCTTAGCGCGCCTGATGCTGTGACGCAACTCTATAGTTTTGTCACTTTTTAATATGGCCTGTTCACGCGATGCTTCTCTCTGAATTCGCGCTAATTGATTGTTATTTTGCCGCACAGGATGTGCGGCGTTCTGACGTAGCGCTGGGCATCGGCGATGATTGCGCCCTGCTGGTTCCTCCGGTTGGCCAGCAGTTAGCGGCGACGGTGGATACTCTAGTAGCCGACGTGCATTTCTTCGCCGCTGCCGATCCAGAAAGGTTGGGTCACAAGGCGTTGGCGGTGAATTTGAGCGATCTGGCGGCGATGGGCGCAACTCCGGCCTGGGCGACCCTGGCGCTGACTTTGCCCAAAGCCGATGAAAAATGGCTGGAGGCCTTTTGCCGGGGACTGTTCGCTTTGGCGAATCGGTATGAAGTGCAACTGATTGGCGGTGATACAACGCGCGGTCCAGTGACGGTCATCACGATTCAAGCCCATGGCTTCGCACCGCCTGACCGGGCGTTGCGCCGCGACGGAGCGCGTCCGGGCGATTGTGTCTATGTGACTGGGACGCTGGGCGATGCCGGTTTGGCATTAGCGGTTGAGTTTGGCGAGGCCACGGTGGCTGACAAAGATGCTGAGTATCTGCGGCTACGGCTGGAGCGACCGGAGCCGCGCATCGCACAAGGTCTGGCGTTGCGCGGAGTGGCCAACGCCGCTATCGATGTCTCCGACGGCCTGGCGCAGGACCTGGGCCATATTCTGGAACGTAGCGGAGTCGGGGCGTGGCTTGATGTGGAGCAGTTACCCTTGTCGCCGGTGCTGTTGGCTTCTCTGGATCGGCAGGCGGCGATCACGACCGCCTTAGCCAGCGGCGACGATTATGAACTCTGTTTCACGGTCCCGCCGGAACAGGTTGAGCGATTGGAGCAGCTTGCCGTGAACTGGAATTGCCGTTGTACGCCGATTGGCGTTATCACGGCGGAGCCGGGATTGCGGTTGCTCCAGGCGGATGGTTCCGCTTTTCGCCTGGAGCAACCGGGTTATGACCACTTTGGCTAATGTCGTTGTCTCGTCTTCTTTTTTGCGCCTTCCGACGGCGACAGCGACGTCAGTTTCTGAGAATGGCTATATCACCAGCATCCCTACCACTGCCCCGCTCATCAAGGTCGCCAAGGTTCCCGAGAGAATGGATTTGGGACCCAGGGCGACAATAGCGTTTCTCCGCTCCGGCGCCATCGCGCCCAAACCGCCGATCAGAATGCCAAGACTGCCCAGATTAGCGAAGCCGCACAACGCATAGGTCATGATCAATCGGCTGCGCGGACTGAGCGCAGCCGCCGGTAGCCGCGCCAAATCCAGGTAGGCGATCAACTCGTTGAGTACGGTTTTAGTCCCCATTAATCCACCGGCGGTGATCGCCTCGCTCCAGGGAATGCCGATCAGCCAGACCACTGGGGCCATTAATCCCCCTAACAGTCGTTGCAAAGTCAATGGCTGTCCTTGCCACGCCGGCAACAGTCCCAGGATGGCGTTGATCAAGCTAACCAGCGCCACGAACACGATCAGCAGCGCGATAATATTCAGGAACAGTTCTATTCCGGCCAGCGTGCCCTGCGTCACGGCGTCCACGCTGGAAGAAGCGGTTTGAGGCGGGGTCAATTCCCCAGCGGTCGTCTGCGGGTCAGGAGGAACCATGATCGCCGCGATCAGAATCGCCGCTGGCACATTGATCAGCGAGGCGGTGAGAATATGGCCGATGGCGTCCGGCACTACTGGAGCCAGAAAGCTGGCGTACAGCACCATGACCGTGCCGGCGATGGTGGCCATGCCACAAGTCATCACGGCAAACAGTTCGCCGCGACTCATCGCTGTGAGGTAAGGGCGCACGAACAGCGGTGCTTCGACCATGCCGACAAACACGCTGGCCGCTGCTGACAGACCGACCGCGCCGCCGACGCCGAGGATTTTGCGCAGAATGGCCGCCGCCGCGCGCACCAGCCAGGGGAGAATGCGCCAGTGAAACAGCAGCGCTGACAGGGCGCTGATCACCAAGACCAGCGGTAATGCGCGAAACGCCAGGATGAAACTGGAACCCGCGCCGGTTTCGGCAAAGGGCAGGGGAGCACCGCCCAAGTAGCCGAATACCAAAGCGGTTCCCTCCTGTGTAGCGCGCTCCAGGGCCAGCAACGCCTCGTTCAGATGCAGAAAGAATTGCCGGAATGCCGGTATTTTGAGTAAGGCCGCCGCCAACAATACCTGCAATAACAACGCTGCGCTGGCTGTTCGCCACGGAAATCGGCGGCGATTTTCGCTGATCGCCCAGGCAAAGGCGATAAAGATGATGAGGCCGAGAAGGCTTTGCAGAATCGTTGGCATGACAGAATCTTCCGTAAGGCAGGATAATGACGACCGATGATCTCTTTCACGATAACGGGTAATCCACGATGAACCCCTGGACGCATTTCGAGCGTAGCGCGGGGTTGCTGCGTTCGGTGTTGATGTACCACGGCATTCCATTCCGCCGACGTCGGTTGACCCGGTTTTACACTCAGTTTATCCGTCCGGGCGATTTATGCTTCGATATCGGTGCGCATGTTGGCAGCCGCCTGCGGGCCTGGACGCCGTTGGGCGCGCAGATTGTAGCCGTGGAGCCACAACCGGCTTGCATGACGCTGTTGCGTCGCTGGTTTGGCCATCGGGCGCAGATTACTCTGATCGAACAGGCGGTGGGCGCTAAACCCGGCGTTGCCGAACTGCTGATCAGCTCCCGCACGCCGACCGTGACCACACTGTCGCCGGCCTGGATTGCAGTGGTGAAAAAGGACAAGGGATTTGCCGGAGTGCGCTGGAATGAACTGCTGCCGGTTCCAGTGACGACTCTGGATGAACTCATTGCTCGTTACGGGGCGCCGGCATTCTGCAAGATCGACGTGGAAGGTTACGAGTTGGAGGTTTTACAGGGGCTGTCCCAGCCTCTTCCAGCTCTATCCTTCGAGTATCTGCCGGCCTGCCTGGACACCGCACGCGCTTGCGTGGCGACGCTGACGGCGCTGGGGCCGCATGTCTTCAACTGGTCGGTGGGGGAAGCGCAGTGTTTGCGATCGGCGGACTGGCTGAGCGCGCCGGAGTTTCTGGAACAGCTTGAGGTCGAGGCCCGCACCGGTCGGTCCGGGGATATTTACGCCTGTTCCCTAAACAGCGGTTAGCAACAACAGCGGCGCAACTAGTGGGCTGACACAGAAGTTTTGACAGGTAGCGGTGGGTGCCCTATGGTTGAGATCAACAGGAGGAATCACCATGGCCCACAAGTATCTGGTTGATCTAACTGAAGAGGAGCGGGAAGACCTGCTG
>Ga0209607_1000139_pt1 | contig 62608 bp, 52 predicted proteins | sample AD_UKC117_MetaG_FD_184413 | JGI IMG/M metagenome (GOLD analysis project Ga0209607, IMG submission 184413) | Active sludge microbial communities of municipal wastewater-treating anaerobic digesters from Hong Kong - AD_UKC117_MetaG (SPAdes)... | ecosystem: Engineered > Bioreactor > Anaerobic >... | reverse complement strand
AACTCCTTGGCCTGCGCCCTGTCCTTGACGAACATGTCCATCTCAACGCCATGGCCAAAGGCCTCATGCACTATCATGCCCGTGGTTTCGGGGGAGCATATGCATTCGTACTCGCCCGCGGGCATGGGCTGCGCGTCCAACAGCTCGACCGCCGTGCCGCAAACCTTGTCCACGCCGTCCTTCATGCTGTTCAGCAGCTCCGCGCCGCCCAGCTTGGAGTAACCGCGATAGCTGTCGCGCATAATCTCGCCGCGTCCCGCAATCGCCCATATCGCCCCGTTGCACCACATGATGCTCTGGGAAAGCTCGCGGTTTTTGGAGATGAACAGCTTTGAGTAGACGCGGTAGCTGCAGTTGGTTACGCAGTCGATAATCGCGGGGTCGGACTTTAGCCCGCGCTTTCGAATCTCGTCCAAGAGGGCGATTATGCGTTCATCGCCAAGCTCCACAGGGTCTATCTCATATTCGCTCGCCTCGCTTAAGGTCAAAGGCTCGTCATCGGGCAGACCTAAGGGTGAGGTGGGGCAGTTCATCAGGGCGTTCTCGATGCTTTTAACCACCTCGGGGATGTTCTCCTCGGTCAGTTCGTTGAGAGAGTACTCCAGTCGCTTATCACCCTGTACCACCTTGACGGTGAATCCCCTTGTGGACAAAAGCTCCATGTCCGCCGCCGATATGCCGCGCTTGCTCAGCGAGTAGGCGCGGCTCTTGCTGTCCACCGCCAAAGCGGAAGCATAGTCGCAGCGACTGAGCAGCTCGTCAATGAGCCTGCGCACCGTCGGGCGTTTCGCCTCTATCCAAGCGTTTTCTGTAATCCGCACTCTTTAACCTCCTATAATAAGCTCCATCGCGATCTTGGCAATGTTCTCGCCCGTGAAGCCGTATTCCTCCATGAGTTTCGCATAGGGCGCGGACGAACCAAAGCCGTGAATCGCGACTACCCTTCCGTCCAAGCCCGCATATCGGTCAAGCCCAAACGGGCAGGCCGCCTCGACAACCACGCGCTTCCTTGAAGCCTTGGGCAGCACGCTCTCCTTGTACTCCTCAGACTGCTGCTCGAACAGCTCAAAGCAGGGCAGGGACACCACCCTTGCCGTCTTGCCCGAAACCGCCAGTATGTCAGCCGCCTTGAGCGCAGGCTCAAGCTCTGAGCCGGAGGCGATAAGTATGACGTCATAGCCGCCCTTGGGGTCGCGCACAACGTAGCCGCCCTTTAACGCGCCCTTGCCGCTGTTCTCCATCGGCGGCAGATTCTGCCTTGACAGCGCAAGCACGGTGGGGCCTTGCGTGCGCCTGAGCGACGCAATATAGCCCGCCGCGACTTCCCTTGCATCCGCAGGGCGGAACACCATTACGTTCGGGGTTGCCCTGAGCGAAGCAAGCTGTTCAATCGGCTGATGCGTGGGGCCGTCCTCGCCAACTCCGATGCTGTCATGCGTGAGTACGCAAAGCACGGGCAGACCCATGATCGCGGACAGGCGCAGAGCCGGCTTTACATAGTCGGAAAACACAAAGAAGGTGGCAAGAAATGGCCTTAGACAGCCGTAGAGCGCGACGCCGTTGCAGGCCGAAGCCATGGCAAGCTCGCGGACGCCCCAATGTATGTTGTTGCCCTCGGGATTGTCCGCCGAGAAGCTTCCGCTGTTCTTGAGCGTGGTGAGCGTCGAGGGTGACAGATCCGCCGCACCGCCAAAGAGGTTTGGCATTATTTCCGCCAGGCGGTTGAGGGCTATGCCGGACGACTTCCTTGTCGCCATCGCTCCGTCAAACTGCCAGAAGCTCTCGTCATTCTCCAAGTCGGGAAGCTCGCCCGCCCTCTCCCGCTCAAGCTCTGCCGCAAGCTCGGGATAGGCAAGCTTATAGGCCTCGTACATGGCCTCCCACGCTTCGCGGGCGGTATGCATGTTGGAGGTTATATCCTCAAAGTGTTCGTAAACGTCCGCGGGAACCTCAAACGGCGTCTCGCACTCCCAACCGAAGCGCTTCTTCATCTCCTCCACGCCCTCGGCGCCGATGGGCGCTCCGTGAACCTTCGCGGTACCCTCCTGCGGCGCGCCGTGGCCGATGACGGTGTGATAGATTATGAGCGACGGCTTGTCCGTCTCCACCCTTGCAAGCTCCAGCGCCTCTGCAACAGCGGTCATGTCCTCGCCGTCGGGCACGTCAATGACCTGCCAATCGAAGGCCCTAAAGCGGGCTGCGACGTCCTCGGTGAAGGCTATGTCGGTATCGCCCTCTATGGAGATGCGGTTGCTGTCATACATGGCGATGAGCTTGCCCAGCTTCAGCGTTCCGGCAAGGGAAGCCGCCTCGCTTGATATTCCCTCCATCATGCATCCGTCGCCCATGATGCAGTAGGTGCGGTTGTCGAACACCTCAAAGCCGGGGCGATTGAAGCGGGCGGCAAGGTGCTTCTCCGCCATAGCCATACCTACGGACATGGCAAAGCCCTGCCCCAAGGGGCCGGTCGTGGCTTCGACGCCCTTGGTATGCTTCCACTCCGGATGCCCGGGTGTGATGCTGCCCCACTGACGGAAGCTCTTGATGTCCTCCATCGAAAGCCCATAGCCGAAGAAGTGCAGCAAGGTGTATTCAAGCATGGACGCGTGTCCGGAGGAAAGGACGAACCTGTCCCTCCCCGGCCAACACGGGTGCTTAGGGTCATGCTTCATCGTGCGCCACAGTGTGTAGGCGGCGGGTGCGCTGCCTATCGCAAGTCCGGGGTGGCCGCTCTTGGCCTTATTTATCGCTTCCGCCGCGATTATGCGCATAGCGGATATCGCTCTTTGTTCTGCCTTTGTCATGGTGAACTCCTTGATATAATATTTCACGATATTGTATCACTAATGACGGTATATGCGCAAGGTTTTTTTATCGCAGGACGGCGCATATACTCTACAATGAAATATAGGCGCAGAATACTGAAGCGCGCCCTTGAGTGCGCGGACTTGCCCGAAATCATTGACGCCGACGTGCCGCAGTTCATACTGACGGGCAGAGAAAAGCTCACGGTATGCAACCATCGCGGAATCCTGCGCTGCGACGGCGAATGTATGCGCTTCGTCACCGGCTGCGGGGTGGTGTGCGTTGTGGGGACAGGTCTTACGCTGCACATGCTCACACCCTATTCGGCATTCGTTTACGGAAATGTTACGACTGTCGGCTTTGAGGAATGAATCCGATGTGGAATTATGCGAAAGCTTATGCTATAATACAGATTGAGGGACTGTCCCTTGAGCGTTTCCTCTCGCTCGCGGTGCGAAAGGGCATTACCTGCGTGACGTAAAGCGTACAGGCCCCAAGCTTTTGGTTCTGACGGCCGCCGCCTCGCAGCTTAGTGAGCTTGTGAGCATCGCGGATTACACCCGCGTGAACCTAATCGTCCTTAAAAGGGGCGGGCTTGAGGTGCTTTGGGGACGGCTGTGGGAACGCAAAGTCCTGCTCTTGGGTACGGCCGCGGGACTGCTTGCCCTTTGCATACTTTCCACCCGACTGTGGTTCATCCGCATAGAGGGAACGAATGAGGTTTCGCCCGAAGCTATAACGAAGCTGTTGGACGAAAACGGCATACGCGTTGGCGGACGGGCCAATGATGTGGACTTGGTGCAGCTTGCGCACAGGCTCGCGGCGCAGACCCCCGAAATCTCATGGATGGGACTTACGCTTGAGGGCGTGACGCTCAAGGTTGACGTCAACGAGGCCAAGCTTCGTCCCGCCGTGGAGGAGAGCTTTGAGGCCGCCAACGTAGTCGCGGCAAAGAGCGGAACCATAACGAAGGTGATTACCCTGCTGGGACACGCCGCTGTCAAGGCTGGGCAGTGGGTTGAGGCGGGCGACCCGCTCATACTGGGGCATGTCGTCCACAATGAGGTCACTACCGACTACTACGTCTGCGCGTCGGGTGAGGTGTACGCCGCCGTGAGCTACACGGCGACGGCGGAGGCTCCCGAAACGAGGTCGGTCGAGCTTCGAACGGGCAAGACGAGCCCTTATCTTAGGGTGGAGCTGTTCTCCAAGGTGCTTTTCACTCGGGGAAGCAGGTTCGAGACCTATGAGCTTGAACGCGAGGAGCGAAGCGGTCTTGGGCTGCTCCTGCCGCTCGTCTTTACCCGTGGCAGCTACTTTGAGACGGAGACCGCGCAGGAGGCGCTGACCCGCGACGAGAGGATCTATGAGGCTGAGCTTCTGGCAAAGCGCGCCGCCCTTGCTCAGGTTCCTTCCGACGCGAGGGTTATCGCGATAAGCTGCCGCACCGTCGAGGAGGACGGCAGAATCTTTGCCGTTTGCAGCGTAATCGCGGAGGAGAGTATCGGAACTGTTCAGGAGATTTACGGATAATTCGCCGCTTTGTTTTTGGAACAGGCGGGATTCCCCCTTTATGACCGGAGTCTGTTTGGGGCATAAAATATGTTAAGGAGCTTAACGGATGAACGATAACGAGCTTTGCGAAGTAACGATAGAGCTTGAGACGATGGGTGACGCGCTGGGCGTGTTCGGAATATTCGACGAAAACCTGACCATCTTCGAGGAGGAGACAGGGGCAAGAATAGCCCTGAACCCCGAAGGCATAGTCATAAGCGGACAGGCTGAGGCTGTCGAACTTTGCCGAGTGGTTGTGGACAAGCTTTTGGATATGCAGCGCAAGGGCGAGGCCATCAACCGAGGGCGCATACGCTACGCCATCGAGCTTGCCAAGGACGGCAACGCCGCCTACATCTCTCAGATTATGGGCGACGTCGTGGCGCTCACAAACCGAGGCAAGCAGGTCAAGTGCAAGACCTTGGGGCAGACGCGCTATATTCAGGCGTTGAAGGAACATGACCTTGTGTTCGGCGTCGGCCCCGCAGGTACGGGCAAGACCTATCTTGCGGTCGCCATGGCTGTTCTTGCCTACAAGAACAAGGAGGTTGAACGCATTGTCCTGACCCGCCCCGCCGTGGAAGCTGGTGAGAAGCTGGGCTTCCTGCCCGGAGACCTGCAAAACAAGGTAGACCCCTACCTAAGGCCGCTTTATGACGCCTTGCAGGAGTTTTTCGGGCTTGAGACCTACAAGGCGCTCATGGAGCGCGGCTCGATAGAGATAGCCCCGCTCGCCTATATGCGCGGGCGCACGATAAACAACGCCTTCATCATCTTGGACGAGGCGCAAAACTGCTCCGTGGAGCAGATGAAGATGTTCCTAACCCGCTTCGGTGAAGGCTCACGCATAGCCGTGACGGGCGACATTACTCAGATCGACCTGCCGCAGGAGCGCAGAAGCGGACTTGTACACGCGATAAACGTGTTGAAGGACGTTCGCGGCGTCGCCATCGTTCGCCTGACCCACAAGGACGTGGTAAGGCATGAGCTGGTGCAGCGCATCATTCAGGCTTATGAACGCTATGAAAAATCCTAAGCTGCGATTCTTCTCAAGGCGGCGTACAGACGCACGCGAGCATAAGCCCGCAAGCGAACGTCATCGCGCAGGCGTGTCCATGGGTGAGCTCGGGAGCGTCAGGACGGACGGCGGCGCTGTAAAGCGCGCCCTGCCTACGGGCGTTTGGGCGGGTACTCTTGTGCTTGTGCTGCTGCTCATCGTCAACGCGTTGCTGCTCTCATATAGTTTCACGGGGACAAGCTATGAGCTTGAAGTGGGGCAAAAGCTTGAAAGCGACGTGATTTGCCCGTTCACAATGACGGATGAATATGAAACGGAGCTGCTTCGCCAAAGGGCGCGGGACGCCGCAGAGCCGGTATATGTACCCGATGAGACGTTGATAGAGGAGACAAAAGCGGCTCTTGTCAGTATGCTTGCCAATGTGGTTGACTTTCTGAACGATATGCGTGAGAACGTCTGGGAGCAGAACGCGGACTACGAGGGGACAAGCCTTCGTCTGCCCGACGGCTATGTCTGGCAGACCATGCTCAGCTCACAGCAGCTTGCGACCGCCCTTTATGAATACGGCTTGGACGAGGTTTTTACCGAGTCCTCCGCATATTCCTTCCTTGGCTATGTTATTCCGACAGGCGAGCTTAGAAGCCCCGACGTCATGGTGAGCCTGCAAACGCAGCCCATCATCAACAGCGTGAACGCCGTGCTTGAAGCGGGCGTATACGAATCTGAGTTGGAGCAGGCGCGTTCCACGGCGCTGACGAGTATGTCAAAGTCGCTCATGCCCGCCGCCGTCAAGCTATACCTCGCGCCCAAGGCCGCGCAAATATACGTTGTTCCGACCATGGCTTACGACGCGGAAGCCACCATCGCTGTAAAGACAAAGGCCGCGAACGCCGTTGAGGAGGTTCGCGTTTCAAAGGGAGACGTGATTATCGCCAAAGGCTCCGTCGTCACCCGTGACGACCTGTCGCGCCTTTCAGCGCTCGGCTTGCAAAAGGAGAGCGGCAAAACCGCCGCCATAGTCGTTGCCTGCTGCCTGTTCGCGCTTGCGGTCTACGGTCTGCTTTGGGCGTATCTGTTCATCTTCGACTTGGAGACCCTAAGGGATTTTCACAAGATGCTCGGTATTTCCTGCGTCATGCTGATAACCCTCGGCCTGGGCGCGTTGTTCTCGCTGTTTTTGCCCATGCTCACGCCCGCCCTTACCGTACCGCTCATGACAGCGGCCGTGTACTCGCGCCGTAACGCGATACCCGTCACCATTGCCTTGGCGTTTACCGCCTCCACGCTCGCCTGCCCCTTTGGAGGCGCTCTTGTGTCCTCCGAGACCATGAGCCTGTGCCTTGCGTGGCTGGCGGGCGGACTTGCCGCCATCTTTGCGGGCAGCGGAAGCAACCGCAGGGCCGGAACCATCATGGCGGGGCTTGTTGGCGGCGGCGCGGGAGGGCTTGTCCTTGCCATACGCGGCATAGCCGAAAGGCTGTCCTTTGGGGAAATCTTCATGGATTCGGGTCTGTTTGTCGGCGGAGCGGTTATCTCCGTCATCCTCGCCATCGGGCTTACCGTCTTTTGGGAGACCATATTTGACCTCCCCACCGACGCAAGGCTGAACGAGCTTACAAACCCCCACAACCCGCTTATCCGAAAGCTCATAAACGGCGCGCCCGGCACCTATCATCACTGTGTCGCGGCGGCACAGCTTGCCGAGAACGCCGCCGAGGAGATAGGCGCGAACGCCGTGCTTGCCGGCGCCGCCGCCATGTATCACGACGTGGGCAAGCTCAAGCGTCCTTACTTCTTTGGGGAGAACCTCGGAAACGCCGCGAATCCGCATGACGACCTGCCGCCCGAGGAGAGCGTCCGCATAATCACGGCGCACCAAAGCGACGCGGAACCGCTGCTGCAAAAGTACCGAATTCCCAGGCTTGTACGCCGAATAATCGCGGAGCATCACGGCAACACGCAGGTAGCCTACTTCTACTACAAGGCCAAGAAGCTTGACCCGAACGTCAACCCCGATGACTTTCGCTATAACGCGCCGCGTCCCTCCTCCAAGGAAAGCGTCATAGTGATGCTTGCGGACAGCTGTGAAGCGGCGGTGCGCTCGCTGACGAACCCAAGCGAAGCCGACGTTACGGACATGATACACAGGGTCATAAAGGGCAAGGTGGAGGACGGGCAATTCAGCGAAGCCCCCGTCACCATGCAGGAGCTGAGCCGCATAGAGAAATCCTTTATCAAAACCTTTGTCGGCATGGCTCACGACAGAATACGATATCCGGGGGAGTAGTCAAATGGAGCTTTACACGGAGGGGCTTACCCTAAAGCCTGAGGAGGAGAGCTGTATCAGGAACGCCGTGCTTGCGGCGCTCAAGGCCGAAGGGCGTGAGGGCGAGGATTTGACCGTATTGGTCTCCACCGAGGAGCGCATACGGGAGCTGAATCGCGACTATCGCCATGTGGACATGGTGACGGATGTGCTTACCTTCCCCGCATGGGAGGGTGAGGAGCTTTTGGCGCCGCCCGACGGTTACCTGGGCGATATTATGATATGCTATAAACGCGCCTTAGTGCAGGCCGAGGAATACGGGCATACGCTCGCCCGTGAGCTTGCGTTTTTGGCTGTCCATGGGGTGCTGCACCTATTGGGGTACGACCACATGCAGGAGGACGAGGAACGGGAAATGCGCGACAGACAAAGAACAATTTTAGAAGGGATGGGTCTTGAGATAAAATGAAAGAATTTGATCACGATGTTGAAACAAAGCTTGGAGCTTTCGGTGCGAACATGCAGGATAAGTTAGTTGCCTTGGCATATGAGGCCAGGGAGCATTCCTACTGCATATACTCCAACTACGCGGTCGGAGCGTGTCTTTTGACCAAGAGCGGCAAGCTCTATCAGGGCTGCAACCTTGAAAACGCGGCGTTTACGCCCACCGTGTGCGCGGAGCGCGTCACCTTCTTCAAGGCGCTGTACGACGGAGAACGCGAGTTCGCGGCCATCGCTGTCGTGTCCACGGGCGAGGCTCCCGGCTTCCCCTGCGGCGTGTGCCGTCAGGTCATGGCGGAGTTCTGCGGCGAGGACTTCATAGTCATTTCAGGCGACAGGGAGCATAACGTCATAGTGACGACCTTGGGCGAATTGCTGCCCTATTCCTTCGGCCCCAAGGATCTGCTAAAATAATGTATAAAAGTGGTTTTTTCAGTATAGTCGGCTGCCCCAACGTGGGTAAGTCCACCCTGCTCAACGCGTTGGTTGGACAGAAGATAGCGATAGTCACCGACCGAGCGCAGACAACGCGCAACCGAATCACGGGCGTTCTGACCCGCGACGACTATCAGATGATCTTCCTGGATACCCCCGGCATGACAATCCCCAAGAACAAATTGGGGCAGTACATGCAAAAGACCGCCACAGACAGCCTCTCGGATGTGGAGGCGGTCATATTCATGGCGGACGTGCTTATAGGCGTGCGCGAACGCGACCTTGCCATACTCGGCCGCCTTGCCTCCGTCAAGGCTCCCGTCGTCGTTCTGTTCAACAAGTGCGACAAGGCGAGCAAGGCTCAAATAGACGAGGCCAAGGAGAACGTAAAAAGCGCGGGCGACTTCCCCGTGACGCTGTGCGTCTCGGCCAAAACGGGCGAGGGCATGGCGGAGCTTGAGAAGCTTCTCACAAGCTATCTCGTCGAAGGACCGCAGTATTTCCCGCCCGACATGGTGACGGATCAGCCTGAACGCCTTATCGCGGGCGAAATGATACGCGAGAAGGCGCTGATGCTTTTGAGCGAGGAGGTTCCGCACGGCATAGGCGTAGTCATCGACAAGATGGAGCTGCGCGAGGGCGGCGAGCTGATGGACGTGTGGGCTACGATATACTGCGAACGCGAAAGTCACAAGGGCATCATCATCGGCAAGGGCGGAAAGATGCTCAAGCGCATAGGCTCCGAGGCAAGGAAGGACGTTGAATGGCTCTTGGGCGTTCGCGTCAACCTTCAGCTTTGGGTCAAGGTCAAGGACGACTGGCGTAATAAAACATCGATTTTGAACGAATTGGGGTATAACGACTGACACCCTGATTGGGGCGCGGCTTTTGTGGGGCATACTTTCCTTATCAAACAAGGAGGTGCGCTGATTATATGAGCGACGACGCCAAGACAAAATGGAAGACCTTTACGATGAGCGGCAGTCCTTCGGACTATCTTGAGTACCGCAAGGCCTTAACGCTCGGGGAGAACACAAGTGCCGAAGATATGCACAAAGGGGATAGTAACTGATTATACCGACTATCGCGACAACGACAGGATGCTGACGCTGTTCACCATTGAGCGCGGGCGCATGGACGTGAAAGCCCCCGGCTGCCGCAAGTCGGAATCCAAGCTGCTTGCGGGAACTCAGCTCTTTGCCTTCTGTGAATTCGAGCTGTATATGAGTGCGGCCGGCAAGCTCACGGTCACCTCCTGCGATCTCTTGGAGAGCTTCTACCCCATACGCGAGGACTACGAGCGCTTTATGGCGGCAAGTGCGGCGGTAAGGCTGTGCTGTCTTACCGTGCAGTCCGAGGACGAGAACAAGGCTCTCTTTTCCCTGCTCTATCACACCCTGTCCTTCCTAAGCTATGGGCAGAATGGGCCTGACAACCTGTTTATGGCCTTCCTTCTGCGCTGCCTAAACTGCCTTGGGCTTTGCCCCTCAATCACCGAGTGCGCGTCCTGCGGCAAAAGCCTTGTTTCGGAAACAAAGCTGCGTTTCTCGACGATTCGGGGCGGCGCCTGCTGTTCCGCCTGCGCCGGTGAGGCCGCGCAAATCAGCCCCACCGCGCTTGAAGCCATGCGGCGTATGCTCAAATTAGCGGACAACGAGCTTGGCAGGGTCGTGCTGAAGGACGCTCTGAAAAACGAGATAATGACGGCTCTTGTGCCGTACTGTGAACACTATGTCGACGGAAGCGACAGGATATTATCGGCGTTTCACAATTCTATAAATCGGCCGTCGATATAAGTTTACACATTGCTTATTAGATTTTTACAAAGTACTTGAAATGCTCCGATGGATGGTGTATAATAGGGTGTAATAGTTTGTAGAGAGGAGCTTCTGTTTTTATGTACAAACATATTGAAGATAGCTTTGACGCGCAGGTTGAAGCCTTGCGCGATCTTATCCGAATACCTTCCGTTTCACGCGGAACCCCTGAGCCGGGCAAGCCTCTGGGTCGGCATGTGCATGACGCTTTGCACTACACCCTGAACTTGGCGCGAAAGCTGGGCTTTACCAAGGTTTTTGACCTTGATGGCTACTGCGGCGTAATCGAGTACGGCGAGGGCAAAGAAACCCTGGGCGTGATGGCGCATTTGGACGTCGTCCCCGAGGGCAGGGGTTGGCATTATCCGCCCTATGGCGCGGAGATAGCAAACGGCAAAATTTACGGCAGAGGTACCATGGACGACAAGGGCGAGGCCGTATCCGCTCTGTTCGCGCTTGCCGCAATCAAGGACAGCGGTCTGCCTCTAAAGCGCAGGATTCGCCTGATCTTGGGCTGCGACGAGGAACGCGGCTCATTGTGCATGGCGCGCTACAAGGAGACCGAGCCTGAGCCTGACCTTGCGTTCACTCCCGACGCCGATTACCCGCTCGTCAACTCCGAGATGGGCATATTCCACGGAACGTACATAAAGGACGCGCCCTCCGCCGTTCGGATGAAGGTCGGCACGGCCGCCAACGTTATCCCCGGCGACGCCTCCTGCGAGCTTCCCGTGGAGCCGGTCAAGACCGAGCTTCACGAGGGCTTTACCGCGAATTGGGGCAAAAGCCTTGTCGTGACGGGCTTCGGCGGACACGCCGCAAGCGCGTGGCTTGCCAAGAATGCCCTGTGCCAGCTGATTGAGATTGTCGCGGCGCAGAAGCTTGACTCTGAGGATTCCGTCACCTTCAAGGGCTTAAACGAACTCTTTGATATGTGCTGCCACGGCGAGCATTTCGGCGTTGACGTCACCGACGATTCGGGCGAAACCTCGCTCAACCTCACCATGCTTGAGGCGGGCGCAGACGGTGTGAGAATCACCATTGACAGCCGCTACCCCTTCTCCCTGCCCTTTGATACCCTGCTTGCCGCTTTGGATGAAAAGCTTGGAGCCTTGGGCTTTGTAAGGGGCGATTATTCCAACTCGCACTGTCATTACATCGATCCTGAGAGCGAGCTTGTACGCACGCTCATGGATATATACAACACCAAGACAGGCAAGCAGTCCAAGCCGCTTGCGATAGGCGGAGGCACCTACGCGAGGGCGTTCAGGAACGCGGTCGCGTTCGGCTGCGAACCCGAGGACGGCGTGGCTCTGGCGCACATGCCCGACGAGTGCGTGAGCTTTGAGGAGATGAAATTCAATACCGAAATAATGGCCGAGGCTATGAGGCGCTTGGCCGGGGAGTGAGACCATGGCACTTATTTACATCGTAGAAGACGACAACGAGATCCGCGAAATGGAACGCTACGCCCTTATAGGCAGCGGCTTTTCGGTGAAGAACTTTGAGGACGCCCAGACCTTCTTTGCGGCGATGGGTGAGGGTGAGCTGCCCGATTTGGTCATGCTCGACATCATGCTTCCGGGAGAGGACGGACTTGAGATACTCAAGAAGCTTCGCGCAAACGCGAACACCAGGCGCGTCCCAATCATCTTGGTGACCGCCAAGGCAAGCGACGCGGACAAGATCGAGGGTCTTGACAGCGGCGCCGACGATTATATCGCCAAGCCCTTCAACATCCGCGAGCTTATCTCAAGGGTCAACGCCCTCCTGCGCCGCACCACCAATGAGGAGCAGATTCTGTCCTGCGGCAATATCTCCCTGGATGACATTCGTCACAAGATTCATTCCTGCGGCGAATCCATCGATCTCACCTTCAAGGAATATGAGCTTTTGAAGTACCTCATGCGCAATGTCGATACGGTCTTAACCCGCGATATGCTCATGAACGCGGTATGGGGCTTCTCGTTCTCCGGTGAGTCGCGCACGGTCGATATGCACATCATGATGCTCAGGCAGAAGCTGGGCGCGGCGGGCAAGCAGATCGTCACCATCCGCAACGTGGGCTATATGCTCACCACGGGAGAGCTTAAATAGTGGAAACGGACGGCTTTACCGGCAGTCTAATCGAGGTAATACCCGAGGGTATCATCGCCGTTGACGCCGCCGGACGTATCATCGGCTGCAACGCCAAGGCGATGCGGCTGTTGAGTTTGTCCAAAGATCCCACGGGGAGCGCCATATCAGCCCTTGAGAACGCCGCGTTGCAGCGGTTTTTGGGTGACGCCAGAAACGGCGAAATGAGGGAATTCGACGTGGGCGGCAAAAGCGTCTCCGTCACCTATCGCGACCTCATTCAAGGTGATCTTCGCTTTGGCGCGGTGCTGCTCATGTCCCTTGTGGGTGAGCGCTCCCACGCCGAGCGCGTCCGCACCGAGTTTACCGCCAATGTCTCGCATGAGCTAAAGACGCCCTTGACCTCTATCTCCGGCTATGCCGAGATGATCTCCATGGGCATGGCGCAGGGCGACGATATAAAGCGTTTTGCCAACAAGATTGAGACCGAGGCCAAGCGTATGCTTACGCTTATATCGGATATAATTCGCCTGTCTCAGCTTGACGAGATGGCGGAAGCCCGCCTGAGCTTTGAGGTTATTGACTTCTACCCCATAGTCTCCGACATAGTGGAGCTTATGCAGCCCATAGCGCAAAAGCGCGGACTGTCCATTCAGCTTTCGGGCGGGTCGATGCAGGTCAAGGGCGACAAGGCCATGCTCACCGAGCTTGCCACCAACCTTATAGACAACGCCGTGCGCTATAACCGCGACAACGGGCTTATCACGGTGCGCGTGGCGGATCAATGCTTTTCGGTGCGCGACACCGGTATCGGTATATCCAAGTCGGACTCCATTCACGTCTTTGAGCGTTTCTATCGCGCCGATAAGAGCCGCAGCAAGGCGACGGGCGGAACTGGTCTTGGGCTTGCCATCGTCAAGCACACCTGTGAGCAGCTTGGCGCTGTGGTGTCGCTCGACAGCAGAGAGGGCATAGGAACAGAGATTACGGTTCGCTTCCCCAAGGTCTGACACCCCCCTCGTACCAAGCCCGCGCCAAATGCGCGGAAAAATCTAATCGTACAATTTTTTGAAGATCTGCGGCAATGACGTTTGCCGCGGTCTTTTTTTTGTTCCCCCTTAAAGTTATGTCTTACTCTTTTTAACGTTGACAACTTTCAATGACAAGCGCGGCGACGCATGGTATAATATGGCTGTCGTTTGACAGTCCAAAGGACGTCCATGCATGGCGGCGTATGGCGTCAACGCAGACTGCCGCCGCTTTGCAGCAGAACGTTTGAGAGGCTCAGCGTAAAGGCTCGCGTACTGTGCAGCATTTGGCTTGCTGCATATTTGGGGCTTTCGCGCCGCTGATGTAAATTCATTTTTTTGAAGGGAGATAGTTACATGGCCACCTTGTACTACAACGGAACAATAATCACCATGTCGAACCCGCCTGTCGCGGAGACGGTGCTGACGGAGGGCGAAAGGGTCGTCGCGGTCGGGCCTTTCAAGCGACTATTTGACATGGCAAGTGGGGCTGAGACGGTCAATCTTGAGGGCCGAACGCTCATGCCCGCCTTTGTTGACGCGCACAGCCACCTATCCTCCTATGCCTCGTCCTTCCTTCAGGTGCCGCTAGACGAGTGTGTGAGCTTTGACGAGATATTTGAGCGTATTCAGGGCTTCATCGCGGACAACGCCGTCAAAGAGGGCGAGTGGGTATTCGCGAAGGGCTATGACAACAACGCGCTCAAGGAAAGACGTCACCCAACCTTGGCGCTCGTCGATGCCTGCGCCCCTAAAAACCCGCTCATTTTGCAGCACGCCTCCGGACATGTCGGAGTTTTCAACAGCCTCGCCTTAAGGCTGCTCAGCGTTAATCCCGACACCCCCTCGCCCGAGGGCGGCAGGATAGGAACCGAAAACGGGTATCTCACGGGCTACATGGAGGAAAACGCCTACTTCACCTACATGAAAAAAGCTCCAATGGCAGGAGCAAAGGAGCTGTTCGCCGCTTATATGAAGGCACAGGCGGGCTACGCCGCGCATGGGATTACCACAATTCAGGAGGGCATGATGGTCAAGGAAATGCTCCCCCTGTATCGGCAGCTGCTATCCATAAACATGCTGTATCTGGACACGGTGGGCTACGCCTCGGTCGAGGACACTGACGCGTTCATTGCCGCGTTCCCGCAGAGCTTTTTAAGGTATGACAGGCATTTCAAGCTGGGCGGCTGCAAGATATTCCTTGACGGGTCTCCGCAGGGGCGCACCGCGTGGATGCGCAAGCCCTACCTTGGAAGCAATCCTGACTACCGCGGCTATGGTACCATGCGTGACGAACAGGTCTTGGACGCGGTCGAAGCCTCGGCAAGGCAAGGGATGCAGCTGCTTGCCCATTGCAACGGAGACGCTGCGGCAAGGCAGTTTCTGAACGCCGTGGAGCTTGCGGAACGGGACTATGACGTCGCCGCCCTGCGCCCAGTGATGATACACGCGCAGCTTTTGGGGCGTGATCAGCTCCCGCTCGCCCTGCGTCTCGGCGTCACCCCCTCGTTTTTCGTCGCGCACACCTACCACTGGGGCGATGTGCATTTGCAAAACTTTGGGGAAGAACGTGCCTTCGCAATCAGCCCGACAGCTTCGGCGCTTTCGCTGGGACTGCGCTTTACCTTCCATCAGGACACGCCCGTGATAGCTCCGAACATGCTTGAAACCCTGTGGTGCGCCGTAAACCGTGTGACCAAGGGCGGCGTAAGCCTCGGCGAGGCGGAGCGCATACCCGTGGAGGAGGCTCTGAAGGCCGTAACGGTGAACGCCGCGTGGCAGTACTTTGAGGAGGATAAAAAGGGCAGTATTGAAGCGGGCAAAAACGCTGATTTCGTGATGCTCGATCGAAATCCCCTGAGCGTTCCTTTGGATGAGCTGCGGGACATTCGCGTACTAAAAACCATCAAGGGCGGCAAAACGATATTCGAACGTCAAATAGACTAATCGACACTGCCCGAATAGAAGCCCGCCGTGGCGGTGATTTTGCCGTCATTGTCCACCCACAAGACCTCAACGTCTGAAAGTTCCTCTATGAGCGCCTGTCCCTTGTCAAGCGGCAGGTTGAACAACGCCGTGGACAGCGCGTCCGCAAGCCCCGAATCAGCGCACATCACCGAGACGGAGGAAAAGTATGTCGAGGGGTAAAGGGTGGCGGGGTCGATGATATGATGATAGCGCACCCCGTCCACCGTGTAGTAACGCTGATAGCTTCCGCTCGTGACCAAGCAGGAATCGTCAAGCGGAAGTACGCAGAGGGTCGAAGCGTCGAACGGGTCCTCAACGCTCACCTGCCAGTCCTCATTATCGCCGCGCTTGCCTATGGAACAGACGTTGCCGCCCACGCTCAACAACACACTTGCCGCCCCCTCCGCTGTAAGGACGTCCACGACCAGCCCCGCGGCGTACCCCTTGGCTATCGCGCCCAGGTCAAGCCGCATTTCCGCGTCCTCAAGGTACAGCGTTTGCGCCTGCTCGTCGATGATGAGCTTATCTATATCCGTATGCTCCGCAGCGGCTTTGAGCGCGTCAAGCTCGGGCAATTCGGCGTTGTCCGGTTCGTCAGTACCCGCCTCCCTGTAATCATGCCATATGGAAAGCACACTGCCCATGGCGATATTGACCGTGCCGCCCGTCAGCCCGTACATCTCCTTGGAAAAAACCGCAAGCTCTATAAGCGCCTTATCCACCTTCACGGGCGCAATCCCCGCGTTCTCGTTGACGGTGCAGGCGTTGTTCACGCCCTCATAGGCGTTATAAATATCAAAGAGCCTGTGATACCACAAAAGCAGCTCGTGCGCTCTGTTTATAAGCGCGTCCGCCTCGCTCTCGCTCTTTGCAAAGACTACGACTATCGTCACCGTGTCAAAGACGTCCAAGAAGCTTGCCTGATAACGCCGCGTTCCTTTCCCCCTGTCAAGGCAGGCGGCAGACAGCAGCAGCGCCAGACATAAGATCAAGGCGAGCGAAGCCTTCAGGGTTTTGCATAGACTATTTCTCATCCTTTTCCGCCTTATCGTCCCTCTTGGTTTCTTCAATTGTTTCCTGCCCGTCCTTGCGTTTGGAGAGTATCGCCACCAACAGCTTGGCTGTGACGCCCGTCAGTATGCCCGCGATGACCGCCGCAATCATCAATATGGGTACATAGAAAAGTATGCTCCGAAAGCCCACCACGCAGGCGGCGACTAATATCTGACCTATGTTGTGCGCCAACGCGCCGCCCACCGAAACCCCGATAAGGCTCATCCCCTTGATGCTGTACAGCAGGAGCATGACCGCAAGGCTCAAAACCCCGCCCGCGAAGCTGTAAATCATCGCAGAGAACCCTCCAAACAGCAGTCCCGACAGCCCCACCTTCAATATCATCAGCAGACACGCGTTCCTTTTATCAAGCAGCGCGACGGCATACAGCAGCACCATGTTGGATAGGCCGAGCTTGACGCCGGGGACTCCGCTTATCGGGATAAGGTATTCGACATAGCCCAAGACCAGCGCCGCAGCGGTCAAAAGGGCAAGCTCCGTCAGTTTTCTTGTAGCTATGCGGGGCTTATTCATCCTTCGCCTCCGGTAAGCTCCACGGTGACGCCATTCGGCAGGCACACTATCCAGTTGTCCAACAGCGTCTCGTCGTTGTTGGGGTCAAGGCAGCCCTTGTTGACGCAAAGCTGATTCTTGCAGCTTGAACGCTCCATGCACACGCCATGTTCGTCTATTCTGATGACGTTCAGCTTGCCGTTGCCCTGGTCTATGGTTATGGTCTGCTCCTCGTCAAGCGGATAAATACCGTAGACTTGCCCATTCACATAGACCGTCACGCTTGAAAACGCACTCTTGTGCGGGCTAAGCAGCAGCCACGCGCCCAACGCAAGCAGCGCGAGCAGCAGCCCGCAGCCTATTATAAGCCAGTCCCTACGCTTCATCTTAGCACCCCTTCAAGCCTTGACACGCACGCTTTCGCCGCGCACCTCCCATGTAGTATAGCAGAACCGAAGGGTAAAATCATCCTCTTTGCGAGAAAATCACCGCGATCTTTTTGCCAAAGCGAGTTTTTGTTACCGGAGGAGCGGGTCTTGACCTTTGAGCTTTGGGCAAGATCCTTCGACTTCGCTCAGGATGACAAGGGGGTTGAAGTGCGATGCCATCATGTCATTTTGCGAACGTTTAGGCAACAAACCCCCGCTGTCAGGATGACAAGGGGGTGGATTGGCGGTGCGGCAACAACGGGGTGAAGTTACCGTTTCTTCTTTTCAAAATGACAGCGCTTGCAAGGTCGCCGTCCGCCTTGTCACGCCCCGTAAAATCGGCGCAAATTCCTTTACTTTTCAACCGCCATCAGCTATACTGATTGAAATTATACAACTATACATTGGGGAGGCTATTTGATGAAGGCATTCTGTGAACGAATCAGGCGCGAGGGCAGGGTATTGCCCGGCAACATCATCAAGGTTGACGGCTTTTTGAACCACCGTGTGGACGTGAAGCTGATGGGCGACCTTGCCGACGAGTTCATGCGCCGTTTCGACACCTCGGGCGTTACCGCCGTCGTCACCGTTGAGGCCTCCGGCATCGCTTTGGCAACTGTCTGCGCCGAGCGTATCGGCGTTCCGCTCATATTCGCTAAAAAAGCGAAGTCGGACAACATCGAGGGCGGTCTCTATCAGAGCGATATTTTCTCATATACCTATCATCGCAAGGTCACTTTGATTATGTCCGCACAATGGCTGACGAGCAGCGATAAGGTTCTTATAATCGATGACTTCCTTGCGAACGGCGAGGCCCTGCGCGGGCTTGTCGAGATTATCGGGCAGTCGGGCGCCGAGCTTGTGGGCATAGGCGTCGCTGTCGAAAAGGGCTTCCAGCCCGGCGGCGCGAAGCTGAGGGCGGCGGGCTATCACCTTGAGTCCCTTGCCATTATCGAGAGCGCGGATGAGAACGGTTTCGTATTCAGAGACGAGGTTTAACGATGGAAAGGGTAGTCGTACTCGATTTCGGAGGGCAGTATAACCAGCTCATAGCAAGGCGCGTGAGGGAAGCGGGCGTGTTCTCGGAGCTAATGCCATGCACCGCCGACATAAAGAGCATCAAGGGCGAGACGCTCTCCGCAATCATCTTAACGGGCGGCCCCGACAGCGTTTACGCCGAGGACGCTAAATCCTGCGACCCCGCGGTATTCGCCTTGGGCGTACCAATTTTAGCCATATGCTATGGTATGCAGTACCTTGCCAAGGTTTTCGGCGGCAAGGTCGAGCCTGCCGCTATACGCGAGTATGGCAGGACGGAGCTTGAAACATCAAGCCACCCGCTATTTAGCGATATTCCCTCGAAGAACATAGTCTGGATGAACCACAACGACAGGGTTACGGCTCTGCCTTGGGGTTTTCGCGGCATAGCCGAGACGGATCAATGCCCCTTTGCCGCGTTCGCGGACGATGAGCGCGGGTTCTACGGCATACAGTTCCACGCCGAGGTCAGCCACACGCAGAACGGTGCTCGGATTTTTAGAAATTTCCTCTCCAATATCTGCAAGCTCAAGTGCGATTACAGCGCGTCCAACCTTGCGGACAGGCTTATCGCGGACATCCGTGCGCAGGTGGGAGACGGCAGGGTCATAGGCGCGCTTTCGGGCGGCGTCGATTCCTCCGTGGCCATGACCTTGGTGCATAAGGCGATAGGCGACAGGCTCACGGGCATATTTGTGGATCATGGTCTGCTGCGCGAGGGCGAAGCGGAGGAGGTCATACACTACTACCGCGACATAATGCACTTCAAGCTTATCGTGGTGGACGCGAAGGAGCGCTTCTTGGGGAAGCTCCGGGGTGTGACCGATCCGGAGGAGAAACGGCACATTATTGGGACGGAGTTCGTCCGCGTGTTCGAGGAGCAGGCCAAGAAAGCGGGCGGCGCGGAATGGCTGCTGCAAGGCACTATTTACCCCGACGTCATAGAGAGCGGCACGCCGGGTTCCGCCAAGATAAAGAGCCACCACAACGTGGGTGGTCTGCCGAAGGACATAGGCTTCAAGGGGCTTGTGGAGCCGCTGCGTATGCTGTTCAAGGACGAGGTTCGGCAGTTGGGCTTGAGCCTTGGGATGGCGAGCGAGCTTATATGGCGTCAGCCCTTCCCCGGGCCGGGGCTTGCTATTCGTGTGCTTGGCGAGATTACCCCCGATAAGCTTGAGATACTGCGCCTGAGCGACGCGATACTGCGCGAGGAGGTAAGGCTTGCGGGGCTTGAGCGTGAGATTTGGCAATACTTCACAGTGTTCACAGGAATGCGCTCCGTGGGTGTGATGGGCGATCAGCGCACCTACGACTACGCGATAGGCGTTCGCGCCGTGACCTCCGTGGACGCGATGACGGTCGAGTGGGCGGAGCTGCCCTACCCCTTGCTGCGGCGCATATCCTGCCGCATCATAGCGGAAGTCCCCCATGTGAACCGCGTAGTCTACGACATCACCGCCAAACCCCCGGGAACGATTGAGTGGGAATAGTGGCTTGTCGGCTCATCGCCCATGAAAGGTGGCTGAGCCGTTGCCATGCATAATCTCTTTTGATTTTCCATGCCGCCCGTGGGAGCAATCCTGCGAGCGGCCTTTTGATTGGAGCAAGCTGTTGGTGTTGCATTCATTCATGACGCAGAATATAATTGCGTTGATATAAAGAATACATCATCAAAGGTGAACTGCTTGTGGACTTAAGCTTGAATCCCGCTTTGGCAACAGGCTATAAAAGCGGCGCTCAGCGAGCAAGGCGACTTGCGGAAGGATGGGTTGGGGACAATGCCTTTTGCCCACGCTGCGGCAACCCCAAAGTTGAACACTTCGAGAACAATAAACCCGTTGCTGATTTCTTCTGCCCACATTGCGGTGAGCAGTATGAATTGAAAAGCAAAGGCGGCAGCATCAATAATCGTGTCAGCGACGGCGCATACGAAACAATGATTGACCGAATAACAAGCAACTCAAATCCCAATTTCTTGTTTTTGAGTTATTCGCCGTCGAACATGTGCGTGACTGACCTTGTGGTCATACCCAAGTATTTCTTTGTCCCATCGATTATTGAAAAGCGTCCGCCGCTTGCTCATACGGCAAAGCGGGCAGGTTGGGTTGGCTGCAATGTTCTGCTTTCATCCATACCGGAACAGGGAAGGGTATTTTTGATACGAAACGGATCGATAATTCCTGCGAAACAGGTTGTCGAAAAGCTGAACCGAACAACCCTGCTCTCTGCCGGCGATGTCCAGTCAAGAGGCTGGCTGTTTGATGTGCTAAACTGTGTAAACACGATTCCAAGTGATGAGTTCACACTGACAGACGTGTATAAATATGAAGAGCTGCTGTCCAAAATGCATCCGGATAACCGCAATGTCCAAGCAAAAATCCGACAGCAGCTGCAACTGCTTAGGGATGCGGGATATGTCGAGTTCCAAGGTCGCGGTAATTACAGAAGGCTGCACTAATAATCGGCAATATCTCACAGTACTAATAGGAGTAAAGGTATGATGCGCAGGATTGTTTTTGAGGGGAGGGAGATTGTTTTTGAGCTGGAGCGGAAGAACGTCAAGAACATCAACCTTCGCGTGCACGGGGACGGAAGCGTATATGTGTCCGCGAACCGCTCTGTTTCGGCCGGCAGGGTTGATGGGTTTGTGTTAAGCAAGGCTGCAGTCATCCTCTCCACGCAGGAGCGTTTGACCGAGGCGGCGCGGCGCCGCTTGGAGCATACGCAATACGCCGACGGGGAAAGCCTTTGGATCTTTGGAAGGGAGCTGCGGCTGACGGTTTTGCAAAGCGTTAGGGACGCGGTTCATATTGACGGCGATGCTGTTCTTATAGAAATGAAGAACGTTACCGACGCCGCGCGCAAGAAGCTTTTAAAGAGGTTTATAGTCGAACAATGCACGGACCGCTTCGGTGAGATCATTGCTGCCGTTTACCCTTTGTTCAAAGGATACGGCGTCGCATATCCGACCCTGCGCGTTCGCGATATGAAGACGCGCTGGGGCTCCTGCCTGCTCTCAAAGGGCGTCATCACCCTGAACACGCGCCTTTTGGCGACCCCGCGAAGCTGTGTCGAATATGTTGTTATGCATGAGTTCTGTCACTTTATTCACCCTAACCACTCCGAACGCTTTTATGAGCTTCTGACCGTGATGATGCCCGACTGGGAGGAACGCAAAAAGGCGCTCAATCTGACGCCCGAATGTGGCTGAAGGTCAATCCGGCACAACGGTTTTATAAATCATATAAACGACGGTCAACGTCGATAAACACCATGATGGTGTACGCAGCCGCATCAGCTTTAATTCAAACACGGCAATGAAGTCGCCGTGCAGTACAGTTTCCCGCATGAAAAACCGCCGTGCATATCACACAATTAACCCATACGGAAATCACAGCGCTCACAATCCGTTCCCGAGCTTCCATGAGCGCATTCAAACCTACAAGACTTCGCTTCCAATCAAAGCGGCGTCAGCCTTGCTGCACCGGAAAGTGGTCTATCGAGCCGACTATGCGCCTCAAAAGCAGTGAAACATCGGATACAGTGACAGGCTCCGCGTCCGCGCTTGCGTCCACGTTGGCAAGCCTTTGCTGCAGCGGGGACAGCGTGCTCTCGCCCACTATGGCGCGAAGCAGCAGCGAGGCGTCGCCGACCGTAAGCTCACCACTTAGGTCTACATCACCCCAAAGGCAGTACTCGGCGGTCACAACAAGGTCGCTCTCTATGATCTGTCCCGTCAGGTCAAGACTCCAAACGCCCAGATACGCGCTGTCCTTGTACGGCACAACGGGGTGTGAAATCAGGGTTTCGCCCCTCTCAACGCAGAAAGAAGCTATTTCGGCCCCATCCGCAACATAGCTGACCTTGCAGCTGCCCGAACTCCAAAGCGTGTCGCGCACCCTGTACAGCCCGCCCCCTAAGGTGGCCACGAACATGCTTCCGTCCTCGGCGAAATTGACGTTCTTCAGGCTTGAGAACAGCCCGTCCACAACGGTTTGCCACTGCCCTCCGCGATATACGCACACCCGCCCTGAGGTGAGCGTCGCGTAAAGCTCGCCGCTTGGGGAAAGCTCAACCCCGAACACGGGCAAACTTTCGTCATAGAGCTGCGACACGCTTCCGCCGCTGTACGCCCATACCCCGCCGCCGACATTGCGATACGGCGCGTTGTCGAGGCTTGACGGATACTTGGGATAGCCGATGGCTCCGACGTACAGGGTCTCCGTCGCTTCGTCGTACTCAAGGCTCCTCGGATTGTAGATGGGCGCCGTCTCGGTCTTGTAGACATGGGGAGTGCCGTCCTCCTCGAACCAGCAATAATCCAAGCTGTACTCTATCACTATCTCCTGCCACGATCCGTCAACAAGCTCGAACACCTTACCCTTTTGAGGCTTGGTCTGACCGTCCGCCGCCGCGTAATTGCTTATGCCCGTGGCTGCAAACACCCTGCCGCCCGCGGCTGTAATGTCCTCACCCAAGATGTACCCCGTTCCCGCCGAATTGACGACAGGGCTTATTCCGTCGTTCAGCTCGGCAAAGCTCGCGCCCCCATCGTGGCTGACATAGAACCCGCAGTTGAAGCTTGCGACATAGATGCTCCGTTGTCCGTCCGCGCCATAGACTATGCTCATCTTGACAGGCGTGGCTTTCGGGTTTATGCCGTTCGAATGGTCAAGCTGCCACGTCCTTCCGCCGTCCTCGGAAACGGCGAACCAACCCTCTATAAAGTCCGCGAACTCATCCTGCAATACCGCGTAAGGCGCGTCATGCCGAGTGGAAAAGAGGGCGTAAACCACGTTGGGGTCATCCCTGTCGAACTCCAAGTCGTAGCAGGTGTTGATGTAGTTCGTGCCCTCGCCCGTTTCATTTATGGACATTCTGCGCCACGAGACGCCGCCGTCCACGCTTTCAAGTAAGCCGACATCGGTACAGCACATCAAGAGCCTGTCGTGGTCCTGCGGATCAACATGGCAGCTGTATGTGTTCAGCGGGGTCAAGCCCGTGCTTTTATAGCAGGCCTGCCCGTTGCTCTCAATTGTATAGCAGTGCAGCGGACGAACCTCAACGCCTATCGCGCTCTCTGTAACCTCGTACACTCCCCCCGAGCTTGTAAAGAGCAGCTTGTTATGTGCCGCCGTGAAGTCGGATATGGCCGTCCACGCCGCTTTCTCAACCCAGCTCTCGTTTGTGTACTCGCCCGCGCCCATGGTCATGCAGTACGCCCAGCTCAAGCTCTGCCCGTCATAGCGCAGTATCCCGTTGAGCGTCCATTGCGGGCCCGTCAGAGGCGGGCATTTCATAAGGAAGTATATTTCATCATCACTGATGCGTTCCGCGCCCTTGCACAGCCACTGATAGCTTGACCATGAGGTTGTGTTGTCAAGCGCCATGAACAGCGGCGTAAGGTCGGTGAAGCTCACAAAATCTACGGTGAGACGCTGGCGCGTGGCGCTGACGCCGCTTGTCGCCTCATCATCATTTGTGTCAACCAGAAGGTATTGCCCGTCGGACAGGCATTCAAGGTCAAAGATTCTGCCGTCATCCCTCGTGTACAGCTCAAGACAGCTTTCGTTTTCGCGGTCGAAGCCCACCACGGAGCCGTCAAACACGGCGACAAACTCGCCTGTCGCGGGGTTTTGAACGAGCTTGCCGGTGCTGCCTATGGAGCTGCCGCCCGTGGAATTGCCCGACTCGGTATATTCATAAAGCTCCGTGAAGCTCTCTCCGCCGTCATATGATTCGAACACCTTGACCTTATAGGGGTCGCTTCGCATTAAAATGACAAGGTGACCGCTGTTTGCGCTGTCAATCATGAGGTCGGAAATGCCGTACCAGTTCGGATAATTGTCGGAGGAATGATAGTACGCACCATTGTATTCATACAGGGTAAGCGTGCTGATGAGCGCGTCCTCCGCGGGGAACAGCAGGCTAAAGCTCCTGCCGCCGTCGCTGCTCCTGTACAAGGCTCTGCCCGCGGCGTATACGACGTCCCTTTCGTCGGGGCTGAAAACGATATTCCCGAAGCGCCCCGTGACCACGCTGTCAACCCGCGTCCATGACAGCCCCGCGTCAAACGAGTTGTACAGCCCGCCCATATCGCAGGAAACTATGTAATGCTCGGAATCAAACGGGTCTATGCGGGGACGTTCGAAGGTTCCCCCGCCGCCTATGGATATGTTTTCAACGGATATGCTGTCCGCAAAAAGGCTCTGCGTAAAACGGTTGACAGTCTCCGCCGCCTTGTCCGCGCCTTGAAGCGCGTCTGCCATGAGCGGCAAAGCCGCCATTAGCAGCGCCGCCATAACGCACAGGAGCTTCACGAACCGAACCCTCATAATCCACCTCCGAACTCAATAATTTACTATACCATATCGAATATATTATTTGCAAGCAGGCTCGTACTTTTCCGGCGTTCACAATAAAAAGATTAAGACGGACTCCTCCGCGCTTCAAAGGAAAGCGTTCATTGAAAGTCCGTCCGTCGTTTAACATCCTGTCCGAATTACCTTTGCCCATAAAGCCGAAAAAGGCGCCGTCCTTGTACTGTCCATGTCCGACCAGCTATGAATAAAAATGCTCAAGGGAAAAGCTGCATAATCGCATGTGTTTCCACAATATCCACAGAGTTATCCACCAACAAAGGCTTGAGGGGTGGGTTTTTGCAGAGTTATCCACAGTTATCCACAGCCTGAATATTCGGGCAACTGCCTTGCTATACACCCTGAATACCCATTGAATAATTCACAGTTGCGCAACACTTAATTAACAGGACGTTAATATTTCGTCATCGTTCGCACTTTACCGCATAAAGGGCGGGAAAACCCGCCCTGTCCCTTAGCTGTACAGCTTACCGATGACCCAATTTGCAAAGCGCACAGGCAGCAGTTTTATAAGCACCGCCACCGCCTTGTACTGTATACCCACGGCATAAAGCGGTTTGGGGTGTTTCTTCAGGGAAACCCTGTACAAAAGCTCCGCTACGCTCTTGGGCGGCATACCGCCCTGCTCATCCTTTTCCATGCTGCGCACAGCCGAGGCCTGCCTTAGATAGACGTCCTCGCCCTTCGTGTTCTTCGCTCTTGCCGCCGTGAAGCCCGTCTTGATGTCCCCGGGCATGATTGCCGCAACGCGGATATTGAAGGGTCTCAGCTCGTTGGCAAGCGCGAGCGCAAGCTGATTTATCGCCGCCTTGGACGCGGAATACATCGACTGGAAGGGTATGGAAGCCACAGCCGCTATCGAGCTTACAAACAGCACGCAGCCCCCCTTATCGGCTCTCATATGGGGCAGCACGGCACGGGTGAGCCTCAGCGCACCAAAGAAGTTGACGTCCAGCTGACGCTGCGCCTGCTCAAGCTCGGTGAACTCCACCGAGCCCGAAATGCCCCAACCCGCGTTGTTGACCAACACGTCTATGTGCCCCGCTCGCGCTATGACCTCGTTCACCGCCTCATTGACGGAGCTTTCGTCGGTCACATCGCATTTTACCCACTCGCAGCCGCCGCCCTCATGCCTTGACAGCCCGAACACGCGGCAGCTCGCCTGCTTGAAACGAGAAGCGGCGGCCAGGCCGATACCGCCCGACGCGCCGCTCAATACCACGACTTTCTCAGTCATCTTTCAATACCCTCTCAAAAATGTCCAGAGTCTCGTCCAACAGCTCATAGGTGAGCGAAGCCATGTAGCTTGTCCTCAAGAGACACTCTGACGCGGGCGTCGCGGGAGGCAGCACAGGATTGACGTAAACGCCCGCCTCGTACAGCTCCTTGGCCTTGGTCAGGGTGCGCACCGTGTCATAGGTGTAGATGGGGATTATGGGAGTCTCACTCTCACGAATGGCTATCCCCCTCGCCTTCAGTCCGCTGCGCATATAGCGCGAAAGCTCGCCTAAGCGCTTGGGCAGCTCGGGAGTGGTCTTTAGTATGCGCAGTGCGGCCAAAGCAGTCGCGCAGTTGGCGGGCGGAATTGAGGCGCAGAATATGAACGGCCTTGATGAGTGCCGCACGAAGTCCGCGACCCTATGGCTTGCCGCCATGTATCCGCCGAGGGATGCCAACGACTTGGAGAATGTGCCCATGATGACGTCCACCTCGTCGGTCAGCCCAAAGTAGCTTGCGGTTCCCCTGCCCCCTTCGCCTATGACGCCCAAGCCGTGAGCGTCGTCCACCATAACTCTGGCGCTGTAACGCTTTGCCAAGGCTACGATTTCGGGGAGCTTGGCGATGTCCCCGCCCATGGAGAACACGCCGTCGGTGACGATGAGCTTGCCCGCGTCGAGTGGCACGGACATGAGCTTCTTCTCCAAATCCTCCATATTGCTGTGCCGATAGCGCAGCATTGTGGCGTAGGAGAGCTTGCAGCCGTCATAGATGCTTGCGTGGTTCTCGCGGTCGCAAAAGATGTAATCGCCCTTGCCCGCGAGTACCGAGATTATGCCGAGGTTGGTCTGAAAACCGGTGGAAAACGTAACGACTTCCTCTTTGCCGAGGAACTCCGCTAATTCCCGCTCCAACTCTACATGCATGTCCAGCGTTCCGTTGAGAAAACGAGAACCCGAACAGCCTGAACCGTAGGTCGTGAGAGCATCGACGCCCGCCTGTATGACACGCGGATCGATGGTCAACCCAAGGTAGTTGTTGGAACCGAGCATTATTCGGCGTTGGCCTTCCATAATAACAACGGTATCCTGACGTGACTCGAGCATGTGAAAATAGGGGTATATGCCCCTCTCCCTTGCCATATCGACAAGTTCGTTCTTGCATTTTGCAAACAGTTCCATAGATTTCCTTTTTGTGCTATATAAATTTCCGCATTCGACGCGCTCGAAACGCCGAATGCGGAGGCAGCCATGGGTAAAAGTCTTGCCCCGACAGAGCTTGGTACAGCCTTGGGGCTTGACGCATTGAGCTTTTTGGGGGGCGGCTTTGATCGCCTTTTATGCCTCCTTATCCTCCTCCCTCTGCTCATATTCGCGCATCAGCTTGTCCGTGCGCTCATAGTACGGCCTAAAGAGCTTGAAATAGCCCTTGGTCTCATCGTTGACATAGGTCTTTGGCACTGTGTCATCCGCGACAAGCCTGTCATAGCGGAACAGCCCGTTCACGCGCCAGGGATTGAGCATACCGCTTCTCACGGCGTCGTTGGGGCAGCGCATCGCGCAGCTCATGCACATGGTGCATTTGGCGCCGAAGTGCGCTCGCCCATCCTTTATGGTGATGTTGCCCGAAGGACAGTTGTTCACGCACACGCCGCAGCCGGTACACAGGTCCTTCTTTGCCGAGATAAGCGGCCCGTTGATCCATGCGCCGAACCATTGCAGCCTAAGGATGTTCTTGAACACTATCGTGGCGGGGTTGTACCTGAGCCTTGTATAGTCAGAGCCCGCGACCCTTGCCGCGATGTAATCCGACATGCGCATGGTATGGATGTACATCTGCTTGGCCAGCGCGTCCTCGTAACGGAACATTATATTATACGGCATGAGCATATGCACGTCAAGCCCGGGCGTGAAGCCCTTGCGCCTGAGCTTGCAAACCAACGAGTAGCTTGAGGCGTTGTTCAGCGCGAACGGCTCGCCGCTCGTCTTGAAGATGAACGCGGGCTTAGGCTGTGTGAGCTTGGGCAGGTGCTTTGCAAAGCGCAGCATAATCTGCGGCGCGTTGAAAGCGTGTATAGGGTAGCCAAAGCCCGCGACGTCGAAGTCGTTGGGATTCGGGACGCCCTTTAGCGGTTCCTTGATGCGGTATATTGTCGTATTATAGCCGCGCTTTTCAAGGCCGCCCGCTATCGCCTCGGCCGCCGTGAGCGTGTTCCCCGTTCCGGTGAAAACGTACAGTACTGCGTTCTTCATCAGCTCTTTTTCTCGTTGAAGCCGTTGGGGTAGCAGGCCTTCATGGTGTCAAGTATGCCTTCCTTCACGCCGCCGCGCTCATACTCAAAGAGCTTGGAAACCTCGTCTATGGTCTCCTCGGGGATGTAAAGCTCCTCGCTCATGATGTCCAGCATGAGATGCTTCATGTTAAGACCCGGCTCAAGGCCCTTTTTGGCGTCGGCCTTGGCTATCATGTTCGCACCCATCGCGCAAAGATGCTTTTCGCAGAGAAGTATGGGCTTCTTTATCCCAAGTCCCTCCTCCATCCACTCTATCATCTGCTTGAAGTTGGTGTTGAGGTCGCCTATCGGATAGCGTTCGCCGTCCTTGCCATGCTCCAATGCACCCACACCCGCCTGACCTATGCCGCGAACGTTGATCATGGTGGTGCCGCCCTTGGGGAAGCATACCATGGGCGCCCTGAAGAAGCGCTCGATGTAAACGTCCTTCCATAATGGCGTTCTGCCCGGCATGGAGCCGAAGATGTACGGCAGCTCAAGAACCATGACTTCCATCTTGCCCTTGTTCTCTATGAACAGTCTCTCCGCCTGCTCAACGCGGCAGCGGATGTAGGGGTGAAGCTCGGCAAGCTTCTTTTCGGGGTAGAGCCTGTCGAAGGTCGCGAAGTAGGAGTTGTAGACTACGGCGCGCTTGACGCCTGCGCGCTGCGCGGCGCGGAAGGTCTTGGCGCAATGCTCGACCAGACGCTCGTGAAAGAAATCATAGGACGGAGCGGGCGGGGTCACTCGGTCGTCGGGACCGACGGAGTACACCATCGCGTCGTAACCCTCGAACAGCGGGACAAGCTCGTCCTCAGTGGCCTTGAAAACATCGCCGTAGGAGAGCTTGATTTCGGAAGGAAACCAGTCTCCAAGCTCGACGTCGGGTATCGAGAGCGCCCCCACCTCGTGACCCTTCCTAAGCGCGGCCAAAGCCGTGTAATACCCTAAGAATCCCGTGCCGCCAACGATCATAATCTTCATTTCAAATACCTCCTTAGTATTCCGACTAACGCCCTATACGGCGTATTGTGTCCTTTGTCATTCTTTGCCCGCGTTCTTGTGCCTTCGCTTTGCGGCCTTCTCATCAAGTATGGATGTGGCCATGTCGCGGATGGTAGCGTCAAGAGGGATGGGTTTAAAGCCCAATACGCTTGTCGCCTTGCTGTGATTGAAAAGGGTGGTGGACTTAATAAGCTTCACCGCCTCAATGGAAAGCGGGGGCTGCTTGCCGCGCAGTCTCCATACCAGGAACACGAGCGGAACCACAACGTATATAAGCCCGGCGGGCAGCTCACAGCGCACACGCTTCGTGCCGCGCATATCGGCTATCTCATTAAAAACACAGGTCATGCTCTCTCTGCGGTTGGATATGATGAAGGCGTCCCCGTGCAGCTCCATGCCCGAAGCCTTAATCGCACAGTCCGCAACATCGCGAACGTCCACGAACTCGTAGCCGCCTGTGATGCTCACCGGCACGTTCATGGAAAGGTACATGGAGATCATCTCAGTGGTGAAGCCTCGGCGCAGGTCGCAAGGACCGAGTATGCAGGAGGGCAGGATCAAGGAACAGTTGAGGCCGCGTGACCCGTACTCCGTCACAAGTCGAGAGGCCACCGCCTTGGCGCGGGCGTAGTCGGTGGGAAGGCCGTCGGAGCAGAAGTTGTCGGGTTCCGATACCAAAGCCGCGGGGTGCAGGGCATCCACCGATGATATGTATACAAAAGAGCTTGCACCGTGCTTTTCGGCAAGCGCAAGCATGTTTCTTGTTCCGTTTACATTGACCTTATAGCAGCGGGAATCGTGCTTTAGTACAGATATGACGGCGGCGGCGTGTATGACGCGCAAACGCTCGCCGTCGGAATGGGCGAACAGGGGTTCAAGGCTCGCCGTGTCAAGGACGTCGCCTATCACATGTTCGCAGTTTGCGGGGAGAGCGGCAGCCTTCTTTTCACTGCGGACGAGAGCGCGGACGCGCTTCCCCTCGGCGGCAAGGCGGCAGCATATGGTGTTGCCCAAGAATCCACTCGCACCCGTGATAATGTATAGCTCAGTCATGCGCTATCCCCCAACTATAGTAATATTTATTTTAACACAAATGGAAGGGTTTGTGAATACCGAATTTTTCAATGAGACCGTGTCAAGTTGTTCCAGGTAAATTAGGAGGAGAAGGCGTTGGAAGCGTTGGAAAGGGATTTTAGGAGGAGGTAGCGACCGTTGACCTTACCGAAGGTCGGCGGCGTTGATTCAAGGCAACTCCAGTCTCGCTTTTTGTTCAGGAAGCTGTCGACCTGTTTGTCTGCGTAATCGCGGTAACTCGCATAGCCCATTTATTGAAAGCGCCTTTCGATCACCGGCTCGTTCGGTACGGCTTCGCGAAACGCGAACATCGTTTGAAGTTACAACACCTCCATTCTTGGCATGTGTACGCAGCATTGTGATTTGCCGCAGCCCATCGGCACTCCATGCTAAGGGGTCCCACCGCGAAAGGCGGCCAGGTCTGAATTGTCCAAAATCTCCCAAACTTTTTCTACCATATTGGCGGCAATCTGTAGTATACTATCTTTCACCGGGAACTCCTTTTTTGAATTCTGCTTTGTTGCACTTACAGAATACCACGGATAGGGTTCCCTGTACTTATTTTTACGAGCGCCACGCCGTTCCGCGGGGGCAGGAGGCAAAGCTCCGCCCCGTCAATCCCTCCTCAGCAATCCTTCCCTTACGCGCAATCCTCCCTCACTTTTACCCGGAACTATTTTACACCAACCTATAAAAGTTGTTCTGAATTTGCATAGGTCAAAGCTGTTGAATCGGCCGTGTTCTTCTTTGTTTAGTACGCGGTATCCTTCAATTTACTGACAGTCCTTTCAATCTCTGCCGTCTTTTGAGGGTTCGAAAGTTCACAATTTAACGACAGCTGTATTGTTGACCATTCGGTCTGTTTGTGCTATACTCATAAATAGACTAAGTGGTCTGTTTTTCTGAGAGGAGTTAACTAATGAAACGAGAAGAAAAAAACGCTCTGTCAAGACAACGCATTTTAGATGCGGCGATGGAAGAATTTTCGCGCAGCGGCTACAATTCCGCCTCGGTGAATACCATTTGCTCAAAGAACGCTATTTCGAAGGGGAATATCTATCACTACTACAAAGACAAGGACGAATTATACCTGCTGTGCGTTGAAAAATGCTTTGATGCCATCACGGATTATCTGAGCGAGGCAGTCGAGACGCTGACGGGAAATGCCGAGCAGCGGCTTGGTTCGTATTTTGACGCGAGACTGCGTTTCTTTGCCGCGAACCCGATCTGCCTTGGAATATTCGCAAGCGCAGCTTTTGCGCCTCCAGTAAACCTTGTCGAGGAAATTGCAAAACGACGCGATAAATTTGACACGCTCAACATCTCTGTCCTTACGCGCCTTCTTCAAAGCGAGCCTCTGCGCAAAGGCCTTTCAATCGAGGCTGTCATTCGGGACTTTGGGATGTACATGGACTTCTTTAACCTTCATTTCAAATCCGAGCTTTCCACGCAGGAATCGGCAACCGTTATATTGAGAGAGCACGAAGAAAGGTGCCATCGACAGCTGAATATTCTGCTGTACGGCGTGATAGATAAATAAAATGAGGAGCGATTCCGTATCCAAAGAAAATCTTCTCTCAACGGAGAAGCCCTCAAAAGCGATTATAAGCCTGGCGGTCCCTGCTACGCTGGCTCTTTTGGCGAAAGCTGTTTACAACATCGTTGACACCGCGTATATCGGGATGCTGGGCAGCGACAATGCTCTTGCCGCCGTGGGCGTCACACTGCCGCTCCTGCTTATTATGGTGTCAATCGAAAACATCTTTGCCGCCGGCGCGGCGGTAATCGCCGGACGTCAGCTCGGAGCTTCCGATAAGGACGGAGCGAATAGGACGGTCACGACAATCCTTGGCTTTTCCGTATTTGTCGGTATTGCATTGTGCATACTCGGCATTATCTTTATGGAACCGCTGCTTCGAGCATTCGGAGCTTCAGACGCAGTGCTTCCTCAGGCCAAAGACTATGCTTTCTGGATGTTTATCGCGGCGTTGTTCAATCTTCCCGCGCAAAGCATGAACTGCGCGGCAAGGGCAGAATCATCGGTGAAAATCTCATCAATTGCCGTCATCATAGGCGCCGCGCTCAACGTACTGCTTGATCCGGTGTTTATGTTTGCGTGGGGGCTTGATATGGGTGTTGAAGGCGCGTCACTTGCAACAACAATCTCTCAATGCGTCACCTTTGCTATATTGCTATCCTTCTATCTCGGCGGGCGGTCCATCATTAAGATAAAGCCCAAATGCTTTAAACTGTCGGGCAGGTTTATCCTGGCGGTGACCTCTATCGGCATTCCCACGGCCGTGATTCAGATCTCTCTCGCGCTGGCCACGTCTCTTACCAATATTGCGGCTAAGCCCCTGCCGGACGCCGACCTCATCATAGCGGCTTACGGTGTGGTTCAGCGTCTTGTTCTCATCGGCTGCTATGTGATTATGGGCTTCATGCAGGGCTATCAACCTGTGGCGGCCTATGCCTTCGGCGCGAAAAACAGCGAACGCTTCCATGACTGTGTACGCTTTGCTATTAAGGGCGCACTGCTGCTCACGGTTATCGTGGCGGCTGTATACATTGCGCTGGCACAGCCGTTGGTTTCCTTGTTTAACCACAACCCAACCATCATTGAGTTTGGTAAATGGCTGTTGATTTCGCAGGTTGCGCTGTATCCGGCTTTCGGTCTATGCTATATGATGACAATCACATACCAGACCATCGGCTCGGCAAAGATGGGGCTGTTTCTCTCACTAATTCGTCAGGGCGTTTTCTATATCCCGTTCATCCTTTTGCTGCCAAAGCTTTGGGGGGTGATAGGAATATATTTTTCCCAGCCTGCGGCCGACGTGCTGACGATTATTGTGTGCCTGTTTCTAATTCGGCCAATGAAAAGGATGGCGTCGGACAATATGTGAGGCTGCGGTAATGCTTCCGCAGCCCCACGTCACAACATTCAGTCCGATACCGGCTTAGTTTTCCTCGGCCTTTTTGCGCTTCTCGCCTATGCTCAGCAAAAGGTTCAGCAGTATGCCGAACACCGCCGCGCCCGCGATACAGGGTATGCTCAGTCCGAACATTTCGATGTTGCCGCCGAAGGCGTACTGTCCTCCTATGCCTATCACCATGATGCTCGCGATGACCGCGATGTTCTTCACGTTAAAGAGGTCAAGCTTTCTGTCTATCATTATCGCTATGCCCTGCGCCGCGATCGCTCCGAAGAGGTATATCTCAAGTCCGCCTATGACCGCTCTGGGTATCGCGTATATCGCCTTAATGAGCGGAGTGAAGCAGGCCATGGCCATGGCTATTATGGATGCCGCTATAAGCACCGAGGTTGAGAACACCCTTGTTATCGCCATGGTGCTGATGTTCTCGCCGTAGTTCGTTCCCGCAGGCCCGCCGATAAGACCCGAAATCATGTCGCAAAGGCCGTCTCCTATGAGGTTGCGGTCAAGCATCGCGCTCATGTCATAATGCTTGTTGACGCCCTTCTTCTTGGCGATGTCGTTAACGTATATATCCAACTGATAAACATGCGCCGTGGATTCGGGTATGGTAGCTATCGCTATCGGCATGATTGCCGCGACCGCCGCCCATGAAGCTTTTGGCAACGAGAAAGCGGGTATCGCGATGGGTCCCGCCGACCAGAGCGAGCCAGCTATGGCCTCCGCGGGTATGGTGCGGAACATATTCAGGCTCTCCCCCCCTATCCAGTACATGACAGCCGCGCAGAGGCAGCCGCAGGCCGCGCCCAACAAAAGCGGCAGCTGTCCTAAAAATCCCTTCAGGTAGCGCGAAAAAATCACCGTGGACAGCAGCGTCACAAGCGAAACCACCCACACAAGCGGACTGCTTGCCGCCGTCATCGCCGCTCCCTCCGCAAGCGCCACAGGCGCCGCGTCGGACAGCGCGTTTCCCGCAAGCGTTAAGCCTATGACCATGGCTATCGCGCCCGTTATGCTCGGCGGAAGCAGCTTCTCGACCGCGTTCTTCCCCACAAAACGCACGACTATGCCCGCCGCAATAGAAATAAAGCCCGACATGATAATGCCGAACTGTGCGTACGATATAGCTTCTTTTGGCATTACTGCCGTTGTTTTGTTCAACCATGCCGCAAGCTGCGCCGCAGCCTCGGGACTTAACTTGTCAACGATAACGGAATTGGTCATTAACGCGGTGACCGCCGCCAAATACGCGAAACTTGAACCATAATACATTGGGATCTTTTTCCCGGTGATGAGAATGAAACAAAGTGTTGCCAGACCGCTTGCAAAGATGGTGGTGGAAACTTGGAAACCTGTGATGAGCGCCACCGTAACTGTGGCGGGGAACATCACGATCACTTGCTGTAAAGCATATAACAGCAGTTTACCTATCGGGGGTCGTTCGTCAGGCAAGTAGCCTAACTCCTTGTGCTTCTCCATTGTCAAAGATCCTCCTGTATTCACTTTTTTGTCTCGAAACGTTATGGAACGCCCGAGCCCTAAGTCCCGATTTTAACGACGAAACAGGGGGTTGTCAAGAGCCAAAATAATATATTTTCCTCTTTTCACTCAGGCTTGACCAAAACAATTAAATAGTATAAAATAAGGTATTAATCTGCTGTTATCGGAGGTTTGCTATGAGACTAAATTACGGGGTCAGGCTCACAGCCTTGTTCTTGGCATTGTTCTTTATGTTCATGCTCGCCGCGGGGTGCGGAGCAAAGAAAGCGACCGACCCCACCGAGGCGGGCAGCGCCGTCTATCGGGGCGGCAAGTTCATGGGTGAGAACGCGGCGCTGAGCTACATGCCCGAGGACGGCAGCCGATACAGCCGTATAGAGCTTAACAACTACAAGCTCACCGTCTGCGGCGAGGACGGACAAACAATATTTGAGAGCAATGAAAGCCGTGTGACCTCCATGACGCGGCAATATCTTATTCAGGAGCTTGACAACGCTCTTGTCATATTCGTTGACGGAGACGCCGAGGATGTTGTACCCGAATATGACGATATGAACGACCTTGCCATCTATTCCTATTATACCGAGGGCGATCAAGGCGGTCAGATTCAATACAGCGTGTACTTCTTCAACGGCGAGGCGACATGGTTCGCGGAGGGGCGCAATCTTCGCATCTATGCCCTTGACGTTATCGAATAGTATACACCTATTAATAGGGTTTCGTGGGACTTAGGCTTTAGCTTTCATCATCCAAAGCAAGAAAATTTTCTCCAACATATGGACAAATTCCGCTTATTGGTGTAAACTGTTCATCGAGTTAGCTGTGTCTAACCGCAAAGGAGTTACTTATGAGTAGAGCTAAAGCTACAAAACAGTCTCCCCCGTCGCTTGGATGCTGCGGCGATTGCGTAAATTGCGCGTTCAGGAGAGTCGAGGTCGAGGCGGCGCACGACAGCTTTGAGGACGAATTCAAGCCCAACGGTCAAAAGACCACGCTTGACAAGCTTGAGATAGGCCGCAGGGCGCGTATATGCAGGGTCGGCGGCGAGGGCGAGCTTAGACTGCGCCTTTTGGACATGGGGCTTACCCGCAAAACGCTTGTGACGGTCACCGAGGCCGCGCCTATGGGCGACCCCATACGCATCGACCTTAGGGGATACTGCTTAACGCTCAGGCTTGCCGACGCCGCCTTCATCGAGGTGGAGCTATGATATATGCCTTAGTCGGTAATCAGAACTGCGGCAAGACCACGCTGTTCAATCAACTTACGGGTTCGAATCAGCATGTCGGCAATTTCCCCGGAGTGACGGTGGATCAGAAGGTCGGCAGGATAGACCGCAGAGCCAAACGGCGCGGCAAGAGCAAGACCCCCGAAAGCGACTCCGTAGTGGATTTGCCCGGGATATACTCGCTTCGGCCGTATACCTCCGAGGAGATAGTCACCCGCGATTTCATACTCAATCAAAAGCCCGACGGGATAATCAACATAGTTGACGCTACGAACATCGAGCGTAACCTCTACCTCACCTTACAGCTTATCGAGCTGCACATACCAATGGTGCTTGCCCTCAACATGATGGACGAGCTTCGCGGCAACAACGGCTCCATAGATACCGAGACGCTTTCCTGCGCCCTGGGCATTCCCGTAGTCCCGATAAGCGCCGCCAAGAACGAGGGCATAGATGAGCTTATCGCCGCAATTACCCATGTCGCGGAAGAAAAAATAGCCCCTGCGCGTTACGACTTTTGCAGCGCGGGACCCGTCCACCGCTGTATTCACGCCGTCACGCACATGATTGAGGATCACGCGGAACGTGCGGGCGTGTTCCCGCGCTTTGCCGCCGTCAAGCTGGTCGAGGGCGACAGCATCATAAACAACAGGCTCAAGCTGAACGAGAACGAGCTTGAGATGATAGAGCACAGCGTCAAGGAGATGGAAAGCGAGTCGGGGCTTGACCGCAACGAGGCTCTTGCCGATATGCGCTACGACTTCATCACCGAGCTGGCGCGGGAAACCGTCGTCAAGTCGGGCGAAAGCAAGGAGCATAAGCGCAGCTCCCGCATAGACCGTGTGCTGACCAACAAGTATGCCGCCATTCCGCTGTTCGTCTGTGCAATGCTGCTCATATTCTACCTCACCTTCAACGTGATAGGCGGGACGCTGAGCGACCTTCTGACCCGAGGAATAGAGGCGTTGACCGTGCTTGTGGATCAAGGGCTGACGCTGTATGGGCTTAACCCCGTCGTTCACGGCCTAATCATCGACGGCGTATTCGCGGGGGTCGGCAGTGTGCTGAGCTTTTTGCCGATAATCGTAACGCTGTTCTTCTTCCTCTCCATACTGGAGGACACGGGCTACATGGCAAGGGTGGCCTACGTTATGGACAAGCTTCTGCGCAAGATTGGGCTGTCCGGCAGGAGCATAGTGCCGTTGCTGATTGGCTTCGGCTGCTCCGTCCCCGCAATCATGGCGACGCGAACGCTCGCCTCCGAGCGCGACCGCAAGCTGACCCTGTTTCTCACCCCTTTCATGAGCTGCCCCGCTAAAATCGCCATATACGCCATGTTCACTGCGGCGTTCTTCGAGCGTTATCAGGCCCTTGTCATGGGCGGTCTGTACGTTCTTGGGATAATCGTGGCCATAATCGTCGCGCTCATCGCCAAGATATTCGATCGCTCCGCGCCCGTCCCCTTCGTCATGGAGCTGCCCAACTACCGCTTCCCGCAGCTCAAGAGCGTATGCATACTGATGTGGGAAAAGGCTAAGGAGTTCTTGAAGAAGGCGTTCACAATCATCCTGCTTGCGAGTGTGGCGGTGTGGATACTCGGCGCCTTCGACGTCCACCTAAACGTTGCCGCAAGCGACGAAAGCAGCCTGCTCGCTATTGTCGGACAGTTCATCGCGCCAATATTTAAGCCTTTGGGCTTTGCCGATTGGCGTGTTTCGACCGCTCTTATCACCGGTCTTACAGCCAAGGAGACCGTGGTCAGCACTCTGACTGTGCTCGTTGGGACCGACGCTCTTTCAAGCATATTCACCCCGCTTTCAGCCATGAGCTTCATGGTGTTCACCCTTTTGTATACGCCATGCGTCGCGGCAATTGGCGCGATGCGGCGTGAGCTTAACTCCGCCCCCCTCACCCTCGCCGCCGTCGTGCTGGAATGCGTGATAGCGTGGGTCGTCTCCTTCCTTGTGTACCAAATAGGCAGTCTGTTCCTGTGAGAGGGATGAAAAAGGAGTTTAGCGGCTCTAAAGACTCATCCTTGTTTGTCGCTCAGCCATCGCCGTCATTCTATTGCGTAGTCAAGGGAGCTTGGGGTGAACTAAAAAGTCAAGGGGCGCTCACGGCGGGAACAGCTTGTCCCGCGGGGGAGCGCCTCTTTTCCGCACAAGCTTCTTTCAAGATCCTTCGGAGCTAAAGCTCCTCAGGATGACAGCGAGGGTATGTTGGCGGAACATATTTGGGTGACAGCGGGGTTTGTTGCCAAATTCGAACAAGTTGTCAATTCTTGGGACATGGCTTTCAAAGCTTGACAAATCATGCTATAATGCACATCTGTATAATGAAATGGGATGTATTAATATGCGTAGAGCTAAGACTATTGCGGTCCTTATCATAACGGCGCTGCTGCTGCCGCTGTTTGCCGCCTGCGCGGGCGGCTCCAGTGAACCTGGCATAGTGTATGTGTCGCCTTCGGCCGAGGTCACGGCCTTGCCCGCGAGCGTTCCGAGCGATACTCCCACCGACGCGCCCACCGCCACGCCGCGCTCCTATCATATGGAGCAGGCCGTCACCTGCCTTGATATTCCGGCGGAGTCCGTTCGCAGCTACATAAGCGTCGGCGACGGTGTGGTTTTCGCCTGCTACAATGATTACAGCGCCGAGAATCCGATGTGCTATGTTCAGCTTATCGATGTATTATCGGGTGAGGTTCTTCGCTCCAACGCCTTCGCGGGGGGTACGGGAGCGGTAAGCACCGTGTTTGAGGACGGCAGCTTTCTCCTAACCTGCGTTGATGATAACCGTTACATCGTCCTTGACGGCGAGCTAAACGAGGCGCGCCGCATTGACGTGCCCGACGGCGTCGGCGTTTTCTCGGCCGACCTTGAGAAGTACTATTACCTATATGAAAACGTGCTTTTTGTGTACAGCGTTTCGGGCGGCACAAGCTATCCCATGCAGCTTTCGGTAAGTCTGAACTTCTGCGGGATCAACTACATCTCCGCGCTTGACAAGCTTTGTCTTTGCGCCTGCGAATCAGAGTACAATATGCAAAGCTGCCTTTGTGTAATCGACGCCGAGAGCGGAGAGCTTGAGCTGCTGCTTGACGGGCCCGACAGCTTTTGCCGCATGGACGGCGGATACGGCATGAAGTGGTACGACGCCGAGCGCGGCTGCTGCGACGTCATTTACGGCAACCTGCTTGACGCGGGGCAATGTCGCTATATCATGACCGATTTTCAGGACGAGCGCTACAACCCCTTCACGGAATACGTCCTGCTTGAGGATTCGCCTTATATGCTGGCCGTGACCTCCCCTGAATACGATGAGGACGAGGGCGCCGCCATAGGCAAGGATGGCACCGAGCTGTATCTGCTGTCGGATGAGCTGTCGTACTGCAATCTTGAGACTTACGGCCTGTCCGCCGCGCTGTTTCAGCCTGAGTACCTGCCCGAGGCAAATATGATTATTGCCGACGATTACAGGGACGGCGCGGCTTACCCCATGGTGATTGACTGCGGCAAGCTTGCCTTTTCGACCGTTTCCGAGGCGAACACAACAAGCTACGAACCCATAAGCAGCGTCATACTGTCCGACTTGGAGCAGAGCCGCAGCGGTGCGCCCGTTGCCGCCGCGCTCAACGGGGTTCGCGCGTACGCGGATGCGATTGAGGAGCGCTACGGGATTACGATACTCATCTCCAACCAATGCGAACCGCTCTTTTCGGACTTCGACCACGAAACCTCGCTCACCTGTGATGGAAACTTCAGCGATGAAGCGGACAGCATACAAACCGCGCTTGACAGCCTTGATAATATGCTTTCCATGTACCCGGACGGATTTACAAAGCAGTTTCAAAACTCTGTCGGTGAGGGCGGTCTTAGGTTCATGCTGTCGGGGCCTATTACAAGCACCTATGGCGTTATCGCCTACGCGAACGCTTTGGGCAAGTGGTACAATATCGTGTTCGATATTAGCATGTACAGTATAGAATCCGCCCTGCACCACGAGCTTTGGCACGCCACCGAAAGCAAGCTTGAATCCGTATTGGGCTATGAGCTGTTCTGCGACGGGGCGTGGGACGCGCTCAACCCCTCGGGTTTTTACTACAACCAAAGCTATGAGGATTGGAACAACGACTATAACGACTATGTTTATATGTTCAACCTTGAGCCATCGGACGGGCTATACTTCGTGGACAGCTATTCGCTTACCTTCGCCAAGGAGGACAGAGCGCGTATCATGGAGTACATCATGAGTTCGGGCTATGAGTATGACGCGGAGCAGCTTATGCGCTGTCCCGCCATACGCGCCAAGCTGCGGTTTATGGCGGACGCCATGCGAAAAGGCTTCGACACGAGCGGTTGGGACAGCCCGCGCTGGGAAAGGTTCCTCGGTGATCAAGGGTAAGGTCGAGCTTGTGTTCCCGCTTCGTCATGAAAGGGTCGGGCGGCGAAGGAAGTCATGTAACATGGGATAGAGAGTTAACAGGGTGGGCGAACGTAGTTCGCCCACCCTGCATTTGGGGGTTGCAAGGGGGGGAGCGGGGGTTGACTGTTTTGTTTTGGGTAAGATCCTTCGACTTCGCGCAGGATGACAAAGGGGGTTGAAGGGCGAATCGGGAATAGACTTATAAAGCGGCTAAAGCTCCGCTGTCATCCTGAGGAGTAAAGCGACGAAGAATCTTGAAATTAGCTTGTCCATAGAAGTGCCGCTCCTCTGAATCCCCCCGCTGTCATCCCAAGAAACGACAAAGGAGCTTGAAAGAAGCTTGCTGTAAAGGGGGGCTGCCCCTTACTCCTTCCTGCTTATCAGCGAGGTCAGCGCGCATACCGCCGCGCCCACGCAGGCCGCTATCACGGCGTCGGTCAAAAGGCTCCAGTTGAAGCTTGGCTCGCTTGACATAAGCAGCAGGACAAGCGTCGAAAGCAGGCTGAACACGAATCCCGCGCCCGCGCCCATCAGCCACGGCTTCTCGCCCACGCCCTTTGACACGATAAAGCCCGCCAACGCCGCGCCCAAGACCTTCACTATCGCGTTGAATATCGGTATCGCTCTCTCGCCCGCCCAACCCAAGTACAACAGCAGGGTCATCAGGGCTATCGCTCCAAGCACCGCAAGACAGGCTATCAGTGCTGCCTTCACAAGCTGCCACAGGCTTGACGCCGACCGCCTCGGTCTGCGTTTACTCACATAGTTCGGCATATCGCACCCCCTTTATCGCTAAAGCATATTCACCTCTGCCCCGTCTATATTCCTCACAGCCCTCGCTTTTCGCGGATTCACGCTCCAACGCCGTGGGCATATTAGCTTTTTATGTCGAATGCCGCCTATCCTTAAATTTTATGTAAACACAATTCTTTGCCGCCCACAACCACTAAATATTGTGGTATACTGTACCCTGAACAGCTATGGAGGGACTATGGCACAGGACTACACAGTATCCGATATCAAGGTAATGGAAGGCTTGGACGCGGTTCGTATGCGCCCGGGCATGTATATAGGCTCGACAGGGCCCAGAGGCTTGCATCACATACTCTGGGAGATAGTCGATAACTCCGTTGACGAGGCCGCGAACGGCTTTGCCACGGAGATTTCCGTAACGCTCAACCGAGACCTCTCCGTCACAGTCGCGGACAACGGCAGGGGCATACCCGTGGGCATACATGAGACGCTGGGCGTAAGCGGCGTGGAGGTCATCTTCACCAAGCTTCACGCGGGCGGCAAGTTTGGCAACGCGAGCTACGGCTATTCGGGCGGTCTGCATGGGGTCGGAGCATCGGTGGTGAATGCGCTCTCGCGTTTCGTCAAGGTCGAGGTGTATGTTGACGGCAGGAGCTACATTCAGGAGTTCGAAAGCGCCATGGACGACGAGGGCAAGATAGTTTCGGGCAGACCCTGCTATCCCCTAAGGGAGACCGGCAGGACGCGCAAACACGGCACAGTTATCACCTTCCTGCCCGACGACAAGGTCTTTGAAACCCTTCAGATGCAGTATGACGTCATAGTCAAGCGGCTGCGCGAGCTTGCCTACCTCAATCGAGGTGTGAAGTTCATCCTGGACGACGAGCGCGAGCGCGGCAAGTCCAAGCACGCGGAGTACTGCTATTTGGGCGGGCTGTCGGACTTCGTGCGCTATCTCAACGAGGACAAGACCCCGCTCTACCCCCAGCCCATACATCTTTCGGGCAGCTATGGCGACATAGTTGTGGAATTCGCCATTCAGCACAACGACAGCTACACCGACAGCATATTCTCATACGTCAACAACATTCCCACCACGGAGGGCGGCACCCACGAGACGGGCTTCCGCTCCGCCTTCACCCGCGTCATGAACGAGCTTTGCAGGCGAACCGGCAAGCTCAAGGACAAGGACGCGCCGCTGACCGGCGACGACTATCGCGAGGGCATGACCGCTGTTTTGTCCCTGAAGATGCGCTCCGTACAGTTTGAGGGACAGACCAAGACGCGCCTTGGCAACACCGAGGCCAAGCCCGCCACCGAGCAGGTAGCCTACACCGCGCTCACCGCTTTCTTAGAGGACATCAAGAACGCCGAGACGGGCGCGCTCATCGCGGACAAGGCCTTGGGCGCATCCAAGGCACGAGCCGCGGCGCGCAAGGCCAAGGAGACCGCCCGCGAGAAATCCAAGCTTGAGAACGCACCGCTTGTGGGTAAGCTGTCAAGCTGCACGGGCAGGAACGCTTCCATAAACGAACTGTTCATAGTGGAGGGCGATTCGGCGGGCGGCAGCGCAAAGCAGGGGCGTGACAGGAGCTTTCAGGCCATACTCCCCTTGCGCGGCAAGCCCCTAAACGTGGAGAAAAAGCGTTTGGAGCAGGTGCTTCAAAACGACGAGCTTCGCTCCATTATAACCGCGATAGGCACAGGCATAGGCGAGGATTTCGATATCAGGGGTCTAAAGTACGACAAGATCATCATACTTGCCGACGCCGACCAGGACGGGGCGCACATCCGCGCCATACTGCTGACCTTCTTCTACCGCTATATGCGCGAGCTTATCACTGAGGGACACGTCTACATCGGCATGGCTCCGCTCTACCGTGTGCAGCGAAGCGGCAAGGAGCCGCAGTACTGCTATGACGACGCCGCCTTGCGCGAGGCCATGAAGAACGCGGGCAAGAGCTACACTCTTCAGCGCTACAAGGGCTTGGGCGAGATGAACGCCGATCAGCTTTGGGAGACGACCATGGATCCCGAAGGCCGCAGGCTCACCCGCGTTGAAATCGAGGACGCCGCCGAGGTCGATCATCTTGTCACCGTGCTTATGGGCGATAAGGTGCAGTCGCGCAAGGAATACATCTTCGAGTTCGCCAACTTCAATCACAGACAGACGGCGTTCGATAAGCTCAGAGGCTGACAATGAAAAAGACGACAGACACGAAAACCAAAATAGAGCAGATAATACTTAAGAACATGGACACAGTCATGCACGAGTCCATAATGCCCTATGCCGAGCATGTCATACTTGAACGCGCCCTGCCCCGTGTGGAGGACGGCTTAAAGCCTGTTCAGCGGCGCATACTCTACACCATGCTTGAGTTGAGCTTAACCCCCGACAAGCCGCACCGCAAGAGCGCTCGTATCGTGGGCGACTGCTTGGGCAAGTACCATCCTCACGGCGACAGCTCCGTGTACGACGCCATGGTCAGGATGGCTCAGGGCTTCAACATGAGCCTGCCTTTGGTGGATGGGCATGGCAACTTCGGTTCCGTGGACGGCGATTCCGCCGCCGCCATGCGTTACACCGAGGCGCGCATGACCCCCGCCGCTATGCAGCTTTTGCGCGATATAGATAAGGACACGGTGGATTACAGCTGGAACTTTGACGACACCCTAAAGGAGCCTGATTTGCTTCCGGGGCGCTGCCCGAACCTGCTCATAAACGGCGCGAGCGGCATTGCCGTAGGGCTTGCGACCAACATTCCCCCGCACAACCCCGACGAGGCCATAGCCGCGGTAATCGCCCGCATGGACAACCCCAATATAAGCCTTGACGAGCTTATGAGGATAATCCCCGCTCCCGACTTTCCGACGGGCGGCGAGCTTGTGCGCTCCCCCGAAATCCGCAGGGCTTACGAGACCGGAAGGGGCAAGCTGACACTCCGAGCCAAGGCGCACACCGAGCCGATGAAGAACGGCAAGACCGCCATAGTTCTGACGGAGATACCTTATCAGGTGAATAAGGCGGCTCTTTTGGAGAAGGTGCTTGCGGTGACGCAGGAGAAAAAGCAGCTCTTCTCGGCTGTCGCTGACATACGCGACGAGAGCGACCGCAGCGGAACCCGCGCCGTCATCGAGGTCAAGAAGGACGGCGACGTCGATATGATTCTGGCCGGACTGTTCAAGTACACCGACATGAGCGTTACCTTTGGCGTCAACCTTGTCGCCATCGCGGGCGGCAAGCCTCAGCAGCTCAGCCTTATCGAGATACTGGACTGTTACATCGCCCATCAGCGCAATGTCGTCACTCGCCGTACCCGCTTCGAGCTTGAGGCCGCAAAGCGCAGAGAGCATATCTTGGCGGGGCTGATGATAGCCGCGGACAATGTGGACGAGGTGATACGCCTCATTCGCGCCTCCAAAACCCCCAAGGAGGCCAAGGAGCGCCTGATGAAGGCGTTTAGCCTGTCCGAGGTTCAGGCTCAGGCAATACTTGACCTTAGGCTGCAGCGGCTTACCAACCTGGAGCTTGACCTTATACGCTCCGAATACGCCGACATATGCAAGCTTATCGACCGTCTGAACGGCATACTCGCTTCCCCCAAAAAGCTTGACGCTCTGATAAAAAAGGAGATGTCGGAGATAGCCTCGATGTTCAATATACCAAGGCGCACCAAGCTCATAGACCAAACGCAGCAAGCGGAGCTTCCACAAAAGCTCAAGCCCGAGGCCGCGGACGTGACGGTCGTCCTGTTGGACGGCCTAAAGGCGCGCAGGCTCGCGGGACATGGTCAAAGCCTTGAACCATACAAGGCGGAGGGTCTGCTATTTGCGGTTGAGGGCACGACGGATGATGATCTTAAGCTGTTTACCGACGCCGGCAGTCTGGTCAGTCTGAAGCTCTCGGCGATACCGGAGACCAAGCCGAACTCAAAGCCCGTCAACATGGCCTCGCTCATCGCCTTCGAAAAGGACGAGAGCATCATAGCGGCGTTCGCGGGTGAGCAGGAGGGCGATCTGCTGTTCGCGACTACCGACGGCATGGTAAAGCGCACGGCGGCGTTGGAGTACTCGGTTCGCGTCAAGCGCACTCCCGCAATCAAGCTCAAGGAGGGTGAGAAGCTCGTTAGCGTCCTTCCCTGCGCTTCGGATGAGAGCGGAGATCTGATGTTGGTCACTCACAAGGGCGTCAGCATACGCTTTGAGCTTGCCACCGTACCCGCCTCGGGCAGGGTCACGGGCGGCGTGAAATGTCTAAAGACGATTTCGGGCGACAGCGTCATATACATGGACAAGGCGTCGGACGAGGGCGAGCTGGTGGTGGTCTCCGACCTGGGCTTCGGCAAGCGCAGCTTCCTCTTTGACTACCCCTGCCAGGGGCGCAACGGCGCGGGCGTGAAAACCATCGACTTCAAAAAGAACGGCGTGAACGGCTCGTATCTCATGTTTGTTTCCGTGGTTCGTGAGCCGTTCGACATCGAGATAACCCAGCGTCTGGGCGACAAGACCGTCATAAGCACCGAGCAGCTCCGCATAGAGCAGCGCGCTTCAAAAGGCTCGCTCATAGTCTCCTGTATGCCGGGCGATGATGTTGTGAACTGCAAGCGCGTGTAGAAAAGGTAGGGCGGATGAATATGCCCGTGTTGCGCGGGTTTGTGTGTGCCATGCGGTGAATGGTGAGGATAAACAAGGGGTGGACTAACGCAGTTCGCCCTTTTTTGTGTGCGGATGGCGTTCACCCATGAGCTTTTAGTGGTTGTTACGGTGGGAGCGGGGGTGGACTTTGAAGTTTTGGGCAAGATCCTTCGGCTTCGCTCAGGATGACAGCGGGGGGGTGCCATGCCGACAGAAGCGTATTATATTGGTGTTCAATTCTCTATTTCACAACTGCATTGAAGCAACAAAGCAACACGTCATCCTGAGGAGCGTTAGCGACGAAGGATCTTGAAAGAAGCTTGTGGGGACAAGGGGCGCTCCCCCGCCTTCCCTTCATTTCGATAGCTAAGCTTTTTGACCGCCTTATAATCGGTGAAGCTGTAAATCCATACCTATGGTGAAATTGCAAATAACAATTGAAATGCTGCCGGGAATTTGTTACAATGATATATATGCTGAACTTTATTGATTTTACCGAGAACGAGCTTCCGCTCGTCATGAGCTTTTTGAAGAAGCCCGACTTCAAAAGCTGCGATTACACCGTGGGCACGCTCTATCAGTGGCGCAAGGTCTTTTGTTCGCGCATAGCCGCGTCGGACGGGCTGCTGTTCATCAACGAATGCTACGCGGGAGTTGGCCGCGGCTATCTCCTCCCCACTGGTCAGGGCGACATGAATGTCGGGCTGTCACTCATCGAGGAGCATGCAAAGTATGAGGGTCTGCCCTTGCGCTACTGCGAAGTCACTTCAGAGGGGCTTGAAATTTTGAGGGAGCGTTACGGCGCGAGCCTTGTCGTCACCCCTCGTCCCGACTGGTCGGACTATATCTATCCCACCGAACAGTTTCAGGAGTATCGCGGCAACAGGCTGCACACTCAGCGCAACCATGTCAACCGCTTCTACCGCGACAACCCGAACGCCGTCAGTCTGCCCCTTTCAAAGGAGCTTGAGGGTCTGTGTTTGGAGCTGTGCAGCGAGCTTAGCGGACGCGACGACGTCAGCGAGATTGAGCGCAACGAGATAATCGGGGCCATGGAGCTTATCCGTCTGAGGGACGCCTTGGGGCTTTTGGGCTGCTGCATCGTCTCGAACGGCAGGCTTGAGGCCTTCGCTGTGGGCGAACTCATCGGTGACATGCTTTATGAACATGTCGAGAAGGCAAGGAGCGATGCTTCGGGCGCCTTCCCCGCCATGGCTCAGGCCTTTGTCAAGGCTGCGGGCGCAGAGGCGCTGTGGCTCAACCGCGAGGACGACGTGGGTGACGAGGGCATCAGGGAATCCAAGCAGCGTTACAGACCCGACCACATGATAGACAAGTACATGGTTCAGGTGCTGTAAACGTCCGCTTTCGGTTATGGAGGCAATAAATGGAAAAATGGTGGCGTGACGAGGTAATCTATCAGATATACCCCATGAGCTTCTGCGACACAAACGGGGACGGCGTGGGCGATATACCCGGCATCATCTCCAAGCTGGACTACCTAAAATCGCTCGGAGTGGGCGTACTGTGGCTTTCGCCCGTGTACCGCTCCCCCAACGAGGACAACGGTTACGACATATCCGACTATCTGGATATAGACCCGCGCTATGGGACGCTTGCCGACATGGACAGGCTTATCGCCGAGGCGAAAGCGCGGGGCATTCGCATAATCATGGATTTGGTCGTGAACCACACCTCCTCAGAGCATGAGTGGTTTCAAAAGAGCCGAGAGCGCATAGAGCCTTACACCGACTACTACATCTGGCGCAAGGGCAAGGGCAAACGCAAGCCCAACAACTGGTCGGGCTTCTTCGGCGGCAGCGTGTGGGAATACGATGACCTCAGGCAGGAATACTACCTGCACCTTTTCGCCAAGGGTCAGCCTGACCTGAACTACTACAACCCCGTCGTCATTGCGGAGGTCAAAAAGCTTATGCGCTTCTGGCTCGACAGGGGCGTTTCGGGCTTTCGCTGCGACGTCATTAACATACTCTACAAGGACAGCCTGAAGAACGGCCGCCCCCTGCCCGCGCTTTGCGGCGCGGAGCATTACCTCTCCACGGACGGTACTCACCGCATACTGCAGGAGCTGCGGCGCGATGTTCTCTCCCAATACGACTGCTTCACCGTTGGCGAATGCGTCCTCATTACCCCCAAGGTTGCCAAGGATCTCACCCATGAGAATCGCGGCGAGCTGGACATGGTATTCTCCTTCGAGCATATGGACGCGGACAACATACTGATAAAGTGGTTTCACCGCCGTTTCCGCCCGAAGCGCCTGTACAAGGCCTTTGCCAAGTGGCAAAAGGAGCTTGAGTGGAACACCATTTACCTTGAAAACCACGACCAGCCGCGCAGCGTGAGCCGCTTTGGAGCGTCAGGCGAGTACTACGACCGAAGCTGCAAGGCTTTGGCGGTGCTGCTGATGACGCTTAGGGGGACTCCCTTCGTGTTTCAGGGCGAGGAGCTTGGCATGACCAACTTCGACTTCACGTCAATGGATCAAATCATGGACGTCGAGTCGCACAATGTCGATAAAGTATTGAAGAAGATGGGCTTTTCAGCGAAGGTACGCTGGCGCAAAATGCGCTATGCAAGCCGCGACAACGCACGAACACCCATGCAGTGGAACGGCAGGGATGGCGCGGGCTTCACAAGCGGGACGCCATGGCTTGGCATCAACTCCAACCATGTCACGATAAACGCCGAGGACGAGGACAAAAACCCCGATTCCGTTTTGAACTTCTACCGCAGGCTTACAGCGTTTCGCAACGAAAGCGAGGCTCTAAAGAGCGGGAGCTTCCGCTGTACCATCATGAACAACCGCGTGTTCGCGTTCGAGCGCCGCGTCAAGGACGACGCCTTGGGTATCGCCGTGAACCTCTCCCCAAAGACCGTGAACCTGCCCTCCGTGGGCAAGGTGCTGCTGTCCAACACGGGGCGTGAGGTTATGGACTGTCAGCTTCAGCCCTATGAGGCTGTTATTATGCAAAGGTAAGGAGAGCAATATGCAAAAACCTGTACTTGTAATTATGGCGGCGGGCTTGGGCTCGCGCTTTGGCGGATTGAAGCAGATGACCCCCATCGACGACGCGGGACACGTCATCATTGACTACTCCATGTACGACGCATACCGCGCAGGCTTCTCCAAGGTGATATGCATCGTCAAGCGCGAGCTCGAGGGTGAGTTTGAGCAGCTGATTGGCCGCAGGGTCAGAAATAAGCTTGAGCTTGTCTACGCCTATCAGGGTATTGATATGCTCCCTAAGGGCTATCATATCCCTGATGGCCGCACAAAGCCTTGGGGTACCTCCCATGCGGTGCTGTGCGCCTCGGAGCAGATAGGCGACGCGCCCTTTGCGGTTATCAACGCCGACGATTTCTACGGCGCTTCGGCCTATTCCACCATCTTTGAGTTTCTGTCACAGCCGCATAAGCCCAACGAGTACGCCATGGTGGGCTACCTTGTCAAGAACACCCTCTCCCCGAACGGCAGCGTGTCACGAGGAGTGTGCGAAGCGGATGAAAACGGTATGCTGACCTCGCTTGTTGAAAGGCTCAAGATATACCCAAGACCCAATGGCGCGGCCTACACCGAGGACGACGGCAAGACCTTCACCGAGATTTCCGGCGACACCATAGTGTCCATGAACTATTTCGGCTTTATGCCGTCCATGCTGACGGCACTTCGGGAACGCTTTCCCGCCTTCCTTGACGACTGCTATGTCACCAACCCCATGAAGGGCGAATACCTCCTGCCGCGCACAGCGGGCGAGCTAATCAGCGAGGGCAAGGCCACCATGCGCGTGCTGCACTCCGCCGACAACTGGTACGGCGTCACCAACCGCGAGGATTTGCCCGAAATGAAGGCGGAGCTTGCCAAAATGAAGGCGGAGGGCAAGTACCCCGAACGGCTCTGGGACTAAAATGCGGTTCTACGACACGATAAGGGACTATCCTTGCGTATCCATCGTGGGGATGTGCAAGAACGCGGGCAAGACCACCGCCATGACCAAGCTCATCGAGGCTCAGCGCGAGACCAATAAGCGTCTTGCCCTCACCTCGATAGGCCGTGACGGTGAGCGCACCGACCTCGTTTCGGGCACCAAGAAGCCCCCTATTTTCGTGTACTCTAAAACGCTTGTCGCAACGGCGTCCGCCGCGCTCAAGGAATGCGATTTTACCCGCAAGGTGATAGCCGACACAGGCTTGATGACGCCTTTGGGTGAAGTCATTGTGGCCGAGGCGCTGTCCGACGGTTACGCCATGCTCGCAGGCCCGTCCATGAACGAGGGGCTTGTGAAGCTCAAGGCGATTTTCCGTGAGCTTATGGCGGAGCAGATATTCATTGACGGCGCTCTCTTTAGGAAGTCCTTCTCCGCGCCTGAAATATGTGACGCTGTTATACTCTGCACAGGCGCAAGCTGCAAGAACGACCTTGCTTCCATTGTGAGCGAGACCGCCAACGCCGCGAAGCTTCTGACCCTGCCCGCCTCCGACTACTGGCACACGCTCCCTTTGGGCAGACTGACCTGCCTTGAGGATGGCGTTCCCGTCTCGGGCGAAGCCGACGAGCTGTCAAAGCTCTTTACGGTGGGGCCGTCACTGTTCGTGCGCGGAGCCGTAACCGACGCCGTTATAGCCCCTCTATTTAGGCTTGGGGGCGCGGCAAAGGGTCGGGAGCTATGCTGTGAGGACGGCAGCAGGGTGTTTCTAAGCCCCGAATCGGTGACGAAGTTGGAGCGTTTGGGCGTGAAGCTCTGCGTTTTATCCTCCGTGCCGCTTGCCGCCATCACGGTCAACCCCTTCTCGGCGAACGGAGTGCATCAGGACCCCGACAGACTGTTTGCCGCCATGAGCGCGGCCGTCAGCGTTCCCGTGTTCGACGTTATGAAAGGACAGTAGGCATGAATCTCAGCTTTGAACAGGAAAACAGCATAGGCTTCCGCTGTGTTTTGGATATGCTTGACCCGTACTCGCCCTACGGCGAGCAGCTCAGGCGCGAGCTGCGTCCCAAGTCCCCAAGCCAAAGGGATCAGCTGGAGTTAGAGCTGTCCAACCTTGAGAAGCTCAAGACCGCCATGCCCGATAACCGCGAGCTGTTCGCCGCCGTTTCCCGTTCTCTCATGGCGTTCAAGGATGTGCGGCGCAGCGTGAGCCGCGTTATGACGCTCTCCTGCGGCGTGGTGGAGATGTTCGAGCTGAAGCGCTTCCTGCTGAACCTTCAAAAGCTGTCCATAGCCTACTCAAAGCTCAACGGGCTTGTGGGACTTTCCGGCATTGAGATACGCCCCATCCCCGCCGCGCTCGCGATACTCGACCCTGAGGGTACAGGCACGCCCACCTTCCATGTGAGCGAACGCCTAAGCCGTGAGCTGTACGATATTCGCACCGAAAAGCGCGAGTTAGAGCTTATACTTCGCGAGCTGACGGGCGAAGAGCGCGCCGCCGCCATGGAGCAAAGGAACCTTGTCGCCGCCCGCGAGGAGCGCGAGGAGGAGCGTTTGCTCATGGAGCTTTGCGGGAAGCTGAAGCCCTATGTCCAGGAGATGACGGACAACATAAGAGCCGTCGCGGTGCTTGACCTCACCCTTGCAAAGGCGAGGCTTGCGCTGTGCTATCCTGCCGTCAGGCCGAGCTTTACATCGGGTGAACTGAAGCTTTGCGGCATGACCAACCCCAAGATAAGCGACGCGCTGAAGGAGAGCGGAGCGGCCTTTACCCCTATTGACATAAGCCTTGACAAAGGCACGGCCGTGATAACTGGCGCGAACATGGGCGGCAAGTCCGTCGCGATACTCACCCTTGCCCTTAACGTCTACCTTGCCCACTGCGGTATGTTCTGCTTTGCAAAGAGCGCGAAGATTCCGCTGTTTGACGCCGTGTACCTCATCGCGGAGGAAGCTCAGGACAGCAGAAACGGCTTGTCAAGCTTCGGCGCGGAGGTCGTGCGCCTCAACTCAGCTTTGTCAGGCTGCCCCAAGGATGGACTTTCGCTGCTGCTCTTTGACGAGCCGGCCCGAGGAACCAACCCCTCGGAGGGCGCAAGGATAGTCGAGGGGGTGCTGCGCTACCTTCAGGACAAGCCCGTCGTCGCCCTGTTTGCCACTCACTTCGACGGCGCGGCGCGCTATGCCGGTCGCCATTATCGCGTTAAGGGGCTGTCGGGTCTCGACCGCGACGCCTTAAAGGACGCTCTGTCCGCTTCGGGCGCGGTCGGAGTGGACGCTATTCGCCGCGTCATGGATTACGGGCTTATCCCCGTGGGCGCGGGAGATCCCGTTCCCAAGGACGCGCTGACAATATGTGCGCTTTTAGGCATGGACAAGGAACTTTTGAGCGAAATTCAACGCAATTACGATACGGAAAAGTAACTTCCGACTAAGGAGACTAAATGAGAACCATCAACGTATTAGACAACAGCCCCGAGCTGGTCGGCAAGCTGCAAAGCGGCGGGCTGAGCCACGATGAGGAGTACAAGCTCTCCTCCGACTTCATCAAGAAGGAGGGCAGGATGTTCGCCGCCATGAGCATAGTGACCGATACCTACCCCGAATGCGAGGGCTACCGCAAGACGTCGGCAAGGTACAGCCTCATCTACCGCATACTGCTCTTTGCCGCTGTCATCTTTGTTATGCTGCTTGCGTTCGGGCTTATCAAGGGCAAGTTCGGCACAGCTCAGATAATATTCCTGTGCGCGGCCGTCGTGCTGGGCGCCGCCGCGATTCCGCTGTACTACAAGGTGCGCCGCGTGACTGTGGAGAACTTCATTGTCAAGGTCAAGAGCTACTACAAGCCCTTCGATTTCGACGCCGCTACGACAGCCTGTAAGGATCTCGACCTCGACCGCTTTGAGGTTCCCATGGTCAGGGTCATTTACAGCGCGGACGGCAGACAGCGCGCAATCGTGTTCGAGGACGCTTCATTAAGGTATGAGGAGCTGAGCTTCTATTCCGAGGAGGAGCTTGAGCAGGCCAAGGAAAAAGGCTCGGACAGGGTCGGCTCGTGGATTTCCAACAAGGATTGGAGCGACAAGGGCGAAAGCGTTGAGGACGCCATCGCCAAGGCCGCGGAATGGATAGCTCTATGACGGAAACTGAGCGGGCGCAAAGGCTGAAGGGCAAGCTCAAGAGGGCTTACCCCGAGGCGCGGGGGCTGCGCTGCTTTTCCGCGGGCGGCCGAATAGAGCTTTCGGGCAATCATACCGATCATCAGCACGGGCGCGTACTCGCCGCCGCCATCGAGCAGTCGGCTGTCATGGCGGCCTTCCCCGCCGACGATGGGTGCATAACTATACACTCAGAGGGCTATAAGCCCTTCACCGTGAGCCTTGACGCCCCCAAGGAGGGGCTGTCGGGCAGCACCGCCGCTCTTGTCTTGGGCGTCGCGGACGGCCTTTTGAAGCGCGGGTATAAGGTTGGCGGCTTCTGTGCCGTCATGGATTGCGAGGTCAGGAAGGGTTCGGGGCTTTCAAGCTCGGCGGCAATCGAGGTGCTTTTCGGCGCCGCCTTCAATTACCTATATAACGGCGGCAAAATTGCGCCGATGGAGCTTGCCAAGGTCGGTCAGTATGCCGAGAACGTTTGGTTCGGCAAGCCCTGCGGTCTGCTGGATCAGGCGGCGTGTGCGCACGGCGGCTGTGTGGAGATGGACTTCATTGACCCAAGCAGCCCGCTTGTGACGCCCGTTTCGCTTGACTGTGTGCGTGAGAGCTATGAAATCTGCGTGGTATACGCGGGCGGCGATCACTCCGACCTTACGGACTGCTACTCGGCAATCGTGGCGGAGCTGGCTCAGGTATCGCGCTTTTTCGGTAAATCCGTCCTGCGTCAGATACCGAAGGATGAGTTCATGGACTCCCTTCCGGCTCTCTCCGAGGCCGTACCCCATCGCGCCATACTCCGCGCCCTGCATGTGTATGACGAGAACGAGCGCGTTTTGGCGCAATGCGCGGCCCTAAGGCGCGGTGACAGCTTGGGGTTCCTGCGCCTTGTCAACGCTTCGGGCGATTCCTCGTTCATGCTTCTGCAAAACGTATGTCCCGACAGCATACCCGACCGCAGCCTTGCCCTTGCCCTCGCCCTCACCCGTGAATTCTTGGATGGGCAGGGAGCCTGCCGCGTCCACGGCGGCGGCTTTATGGGAACGATATTGGCTTTTATCCCGAAAGCGCGCTTTGCCCAATACCGTGAGTTCATGGAAGGCGTGTTCGGCAAAGGCTCTGTTGACGCCGTATCCATACGCGCCCAAGGCGGCACGGAGCTGAAATCATAGCTATTGGACGGCCGAATAAAAGGGAATGGCGTTGATCCGTTCCCCCAGACAATCCCAGAACCCAGTATTTCAAGCGAATAAGGGATTTGTGGATGGTCTGACCACCAGCTTGGCCGGCGGATGTTTATTGTATGGTGCGGCAATCCTATGTGTTCGGCCGTTCTCTCCAAAACGAGGTCCCGTCTGCTCCCGATTTACCCGGAACAACTTGACATGGTCGATGTAAAAAAATCCTTGATAGGATTAATGAAGCATGGTATAAGTATATATACGGATAGCAATGTGATGGTCGCAAATGTTGATGGACGTTGGTCCGGTTCAATTCCGGACTATCCGTGTAAGAGGCGCTTAAGGCGCCTCAGCCTGTCAAACAACCGGCTTGCCGCGCAGCAAACGGGTTGTATGATATATTGAGGGAACGGCGTTGTCCGTTCCCTTTGTTGATATTAAGTATTCTATCCGCGTCTCGGCTCCTCACCCTCATCCGGTATGAACTCAAAGAGATCCCCGGGCTGGCAGCTTAGCGCGTCGCACAGCTTGCACAGGGTATCTATGCGCACGGCCTTGGCCTTGCCCGTCTTTAGGATTGACATATTCGCCATGGTTATGCCCACCCGCTGCGAAAGCTCGGTCAGGCTCATCTTGCGCTTGGCAAGCATTACGTCTATCGTGAAGTTGATATGCATAATCACCTCACACCGTCAGGTCTATCTCCTCCTGCATGGAGGAGGCTTTGGCTATAAGCCCTGAAAGCAGGAATGCCGCCGCCGCAGTCACAAACCCCAGCGCGAACACCACAAGCTCCGCAAGGCACACGCCCAATCTGTTCCGAAGTCCCACAAGCAGCACCGCGAACGCTCCAAGGCTCAGGACGAGGTCTACCGCCGCGCACAGTCCTATCTGCTTCATGCGCTTGGCGCTGTCCGCGCAAAACGATTTGTCGCGGGCTATGTTGTCCACGACCTTCCAAAACGCGATGAACGCCAACACTATGGGTATCAGCATGGCAACGCCTATCGCAATGCAGGGTAAGCGCATTGAAGCGGGGTCGCGAAGCATATACTCGGCGGCGTCCGTATACGGCAGCAGCGCTTCCGCTATGCACAAGCCCGCGCACGCAAGGAAAGCAAACACTATCCCAACTTTTAAGAAACCCGTGAGGGCGGCTCTGTTCATGATTCTTATCTCCCGCTTATGTTATTATCGTATATGTTATCATTGCCATTGCGCAATGTCAAGGAAATTTATCGTTTTGCAATAACATTGCTATAAATGCGGGTGAGGTTTTGCTTGAACGATCGCGTCCGTCATGCTATAATGACATGAATAACTATCGGAGGGAAGGCATGGCTTATCTCGCGCTGTACAGGCAATATCGCCCCAAGCTCTTTGACCAGGTCATAGGGCAGGAGCATATAACGACGGTTCTCAAAAACCAGATAAAGAGCGGCAGCCCCTCGCACGCTTACCTTTTCTGCGGTCCGAGAGGTACGGGCAAGACCTCCTCCGCCAAAATTTTGGCAAGGGCTATAAACTGCCTGCACCCCGTGAACGGCGAGCCCTGCGGCGAATGTGAAAACTGCCGCTTTTCCGCCGTAGAGAACCCCGATGTAATTGAGATAGACGCCGCCAGCAACACGGGTGTTGACAAGATACGCGAGCTTATTGAGCAGGTTCAGTTCATGCCCATGCAGCTTAAATATCGCGTGTTCATCATCGATGAGGTGCATATGCTCAGCGGCTCCGCCTTCAACGCGCTGCTTAAAACCATAGAGGAGCCGCCGGCGCACGTCCTTTTCATTCTTGCCACGACCGAGCCGCAAAAGCTCCCCGCCACCGTGATTTCCCGCTGTCAGCGTTTCGACTTCCACCGTATCTCCATTCATCATATCGTGACCGCCTTGCGAGGCATTCTAAAGCAAACGGGCGTCACGATAGAGCTTGAGGGCTTGCAGCTCATAGCCCGCTCCGCCGAGGGCAGCCTTAGGGACGCGCTCTCGCTTACCGACCAATGCATAGCGCTCGCGGGCAAGAGCATAAGCTCCACGCAGGTTTATGATGTGCTTGGCAGCATGGAGCAGGAACACCTTTTCTCCATGGCCGATATGCTGCTCACCGGCGACGCCAAGGGCGCGCTCACGGAGCTTGACACGGTTTCGCGCATGGGACGCAGCCTTACCGTGTTCGTGTCGGATTTGATTGCGCATTTTCGCGCCCTGATAGTCACCTCCGCCTGCGGCGAATGCAGCGAACTCTTGGAATGCACCGATGACATGATGCAGCGTTATATGCGTCAAATCAGCGGAGCCGACGCCGCTGTCACCCGCTTTGCGCTTGAGGAGCTTCTGTCGGCGCAGGGCAAGCTGAAGCAAAGCGCGTCTCCAAGGACGCTGCTTGAAAGCTCAATTATGCGCATATGCTGTCCCATGGACGACGACAGGGTCAGTGCGCTTGAGGCCCGAATAGCAAGGCTCGAGACCGCGAGGTACTCCGCTCCATCTGAGTTCACCCCCGCAAAGCCCTCGGCAAAGCCCTCTTTTGAGGAATACACCCCCGTAAGCTGTGATGAGCTTATGCCCATCGAGCCGCCTGAGGAGTACATCCCCGAACCACCGGAGCCTGAAACGCTTGCGGCAAGGGATACAGCCGCCGTGTTTGTCTCCGAAGCAAAGACTGTTTCGGCAGAAAAGCCCGTTTCCAAGGTCAAACCGTCCGCCGCGCCTGCGGTCGAGCCTGCCGCTGAGGTAAGCCCCGCTCCCTTGGCAGCTCCCGCTTCGGACGACAACAGGCAGGAAGCCGAAGGCTTTTGGAAGGCTGTGCTGCCCGCTGTGCAGAAGCAGAACCCCATGGCGTACATATACGCCAAGAACGGCGTCGCGGTCTCCCTGAAGGACGATGTGTTGACCGTGCGCTTCCCCAAATCCAAGGAACGCGAATACAACGTGGCGAGCAATCCAAAGAGCCTTACTATCGTTCAGGCCGAGGCGGAAAAGCTGCGTCACGGCGTCACGATTTCCTATATGCTTGAGCGGCTTACGGGTCAGGACGCCGAGCTGTTTTCCATGTTCGACGGAAAGATTACGATAGAATAACGGTCTTGTAATGATAAACGATTACAGCGATGACTGAATAACAAGGAGGAACTATGGCAAGATATCCCAACATGGGCGGCGGAAATATGCAGCAGCTTATGCGCCAAGCCCAGAAGATGCAGCAGGACATGCAGCAAAAGCAGGAGGAGCTTAACGGGCGCGAGTTCACCGCGCAGGCGGGCGGCGGAATGGTCAAGGCCACCGTCTATGGCACAAGGCAGCTCAAGGGCGTTGAGATCAACCCCGACTGCGTAGACCCTGACGACGTTGAGATGCTTCAGGACTTGGTTGTGGCGGCGGTCAACGCGGCCATAGCCGAAGCCAACGAGACCGTTGAGCGCGAGCTTGGCAGGCTCACGGGCGGAATGAATTTAGGTTTTTAGGGCATGGCCGTTGACGCTATTGAACAGCTTGTGACCGAGCTGTGCCACCTTCCGGGCGTCGGGAGAAAGTCGGCGCAGCGCTTTGCCTACGCCATACTCGCCATGAAGCGAGATGAGGCTGTCGCCCTCTCCGCTTCAATCAGCGACGCTGTTGAGAAGGTACACCCCTGCCCCGTCTGCGGCGGCTATACCGACGCCGAGCTTTGCGACATCTGCTCCGACCTAAAGCGCGGCCGTGAGCTTGTGTGCGTAGTAAGCTATCCCAAGGACGTCGCCGCCATGGAGAAAACACGCGAGTTTCGCGGCTGCTACCATGTGCTGGGCGGCGTGCTGTCCCCCGCCGACGGCGTTGGCCCCGACGATTTGCGCATACCCGAGCTTAGGGAGCGCTGCGAAAGGGACAAGGTGACGGAGGTCATACTTGCGACCGACTCGGACGTCAAGGGCGACGTCACGGCGGGCTACATCGCCAAGGTTCTGAAGCCCTTAGGGGTTCGTGTAACCAAGATAGCCCGAGGCATACCCATAGGCGGCAACCTTGAATACACCGATGAGGTCACTCTTGCCAAGGCGCTTGAGGGCAGGAGCGAGTTTTAGCGTATTGTCGATTTAGGGCGGCTCGGATGAGCCGCTCTTTTTGTATGCTCTGTTCCGCTAATCCCAATGGGGCGGAGCGGATGTCGTGCGGTACTAAGCGGCGAACGCGGTTTGTTCAGCATCTTTGGTCATAGTTGAGAAGGGAGCGGGTCTTGACCTTGAAGTTTTTAGCAAGATCCTTCGACTACGCTCAGGATGACACGAAGGGTTGAAAAGGAGGACGCGTGGGGGAGCGGGTCTTGACCTTGAAGTTTTAGCAAGATCCTTCGACTTCGCTCAGGATGACAAGGGGGCAGGTTGGCGGAACGTAATCATATGGCGGCGGGAGTAGTTTTTGCGAAACTTAATCATATGACGGCGGAGGTTATCAGACGTATACAGGACGGGAATGAGAAAGCCGCAAGCCCCTCCCCCGCGCCCGAAAAATATACTTTTTAAAAACGTGCATTTTCCCTATTCTATGTTATAATGCCCTTGTCATTATTCAGTAAAGGAGTTTGACTAAATGGAACGAGTTACACACGGAGTTTACCTGATTGACGGGAAGCCGCAATTCGACTCCCAGCCCGCAGCGGACGCTATGGCCGCTCGTGAAGGCACCATGACTTATAAGGTGCTTCGTGCACACGACAATCCCAGAAGCGACAGCCGTATGCACATCAAGTTTGATGCGCTGGTGTCCCACGACATCACCTATGTCGGCATTATCCAGACCGCGAGGGCCAGCGGCATGACGGAGTTCCCCCTCCCCTATGCCATGACCAACTGCCATAACAGCCTCTGCGCCGTTGGCGGTACCATCAACGAGGACGACCATGTGTTCGGCCTGTCCGCCGCTCATAAGTACGGCGGTATCTATGTCCCCGCAAACCTCTCCGTTATCCATATGTACGCCCGTGAAGCTCTTTCAGGCTGCGGACGTATGATTTTGGGCTCCGACAGTCACACCCGCTACGGCGCATTGGGTACAATGGGCGTTGGCGAGGGCGGCGGCGAGCTTGTAAAACAGCTTTTGAAGAATACCTACGATGTTGACGCGCCCGAGGTTGTCTTGGTCTACGTCACGGGCAAGCCCAAGCACGGCGTAGGCCCGCACGACGTTGCGCTCTCACTCGTCAAGGAACTGTTCCCCGACGGTTTTGTAAAGAACAAGGTTTTGGAATTCGTCGGCCCCGGGATCGAGGGTCTATCCGCCGAGTACCGCTGCGGTATCGACGTTATGACCACCGAGACCGCCTGCCTGTCATCCATTTGGACGACCGACGCCGAGATCGAGAAATACTTCAAGGTACACGGACGCCCCGAGGCCTACAAGCCCATGGCTCCCGACGCCGTCGCGTACTACGACTCAGCGGTGCTGCTTGATCTGGACAAGATTGAGTGCATGATAGCTCTGCCGTACCATCCCTCCAACTGCGTCTCCATACACGAGTTCAACGCTCACGCTGAGGAATATCTCAAAAAGGTTGAGGAGGACGCTCAGCACCGCTACCCCAAGTGCGACTCCAAGCTCATGGACAAGCTCACCGACAAGGGCGTTATGGCGGATCAGGGCGTAATCGCGGGCTGCTCCGGCGGTCTGTTTGAGAACCTCGTCGAGGCTTCGACCATACTGCGCAACGGTTCCACGGGCAACGGCTACTTCTCCCTGTCCGTATATCCCGGCAGTCAGCCCGTAGCTTTGGCGGCGGCCAAGAGCGGCATCTCCGCCGAGCTTATGGACGCGGGCGCGGTCATGAAGCCCGCCTTCTGCGGTCCCTGCTTTGGCGCGGGCGATGTTCCCTCCAACAACGGTCTTTCGCTGCGTCATGCTACCCGTAACTTCCCGAACCGCGAAGGCTCCAAGCCCAAGGACGGTCAGGGCTGCTTCGTGTGCCTCATGGACGCTCGCTCCATCGCGGCTACCGCCAAGAACGGCGGCATCATCACAGCCGCTTCCGATGTGGAATATGAGGTTCCCGCGACCGAATATAACTACGATCAGACCTGCTATTCCCGCAGGGTTTACGACGGCTACGGTCATCCGGAGCATGACACCGAGCTGCGCTTTGGGCCCAACATAACCGATTGGCCCGTTATGCAGGCCCTGTCCGACAACCTTCTTTTGAAGCTTGCGGCTGTCATTCAGGACGAAGTCACCACCACCGACGAGCTTATCCCCTCCGGCGAGACCTCATCCTACCGTTCCAACCCGCTCAGACTCTCCGAGTTCGCGCTTTCCCGCAGGGTCCCGACCTATGTCAAGGACTCCAAGGCTGTTCAGGCCGATGAGAAGGCCCGTCAGGAGGGCAAGCCCACCGAAGCCGACGCCAAGATTTTCGCGTCTTTCGGCATCGCGCCCGACTCGGTTCAAATCGGCTCCTGCATATTCGCGAAGCGTCCCGGCGACGGCTCCGCAAGAGAGCAGGCCGCGTCCTGCCAGAAGGTCTTGGGCGGCTGGGCCAACATCTGCTACGAGTACTGCACCAAGCGTTACCGCAGCAACTGCATCAACTGGGGCATAATCCCGTTCACGATAGACAAGGACGTCCCGTTTGACTACTCCACGGGCGACTGCGTCTTGGTCAAGGGCGTAAGGAAGGCCATGGCCTCCGGCTCCGAGACAGTTGAAGCCGTTGTTATCGCCAAGGACGGCGAGCATCCGATAACGCTGAACCTGAAGAACCTCTCGGCCGAGGACAGGCAGATACTGCTTGACGGCTGCCTTATCAACTACTATGCAAGGGAGAATGAAGGAAGATGAGCAAGATCCAAATGACCACGCCCATCGTTGAGATGGACGGCGACGAAATGACCCGTATACTGTGGAAGATGATCAAGGACGAGCTGCTGCTCCCGTTCATCGACCTCAAGACCGAGTATTATGACTTGGGGCTGAAGGAGCGCGACGCCTCCGACGATCAGATTACCATTGACGCCGCCAACGCCATCAAGCGTCTGGGCGTGGGCGTAAAGTGCGCCACCATCACCCCCAACGCGCAGCGTGTGACCGAGTACAGCCTTAAGAAGATGTATAAGAGCCCCAACGGAACCATCCGTGCCATCCTTGACGGCACAGTGTTCCGCACCCCCATCTGTGTTGATGGCATCAGCCCCGTCGTCAAGAATTGGCATAAGCCCATCACCATCGCCCGTCACGCTTATGGCGACGTGTATCGCGATGTTGAGTACAGGGTTCCCGAAAAGGGCAAGGCCACTCTGCACTTTGAAGGCGAGAACGGCACCGTCTATGACGAGCTGATCTACAACTTTGAAGGCCCCGGCGTGCTTCAGGCTATGCACAACAAGGACAAGTCCATCCGCTCCTTCGCGCACTCCTGCTTCACCTTCGCGCTTGCAACCCATCAGGATCTGTGGTTTGCCACCAAGGACACCATCTCCAAGAAGTATGACGGTCAGTTCAAGATTATCTTCGACGAGGTGTTTGAGGGCGAGTACAAGGCTAAGTTTGAGGAAGCGGGCCTGACCTACTTCTATACCCTCATCGACGACGCGGTCGCACGCGTTATCCGCAGCGAGGGCGGCTACATCTGGGCCTGCAAGAACTATGACGGCGACGTCATGAGCGACATGGTCTCCACCGCGTTCGGTTCGCTCGCCATGATGACCAGCGTTCTTGTTTCCCCCGACGGCAATTACGAGTATGAAGCGGCGCACGGCACCGTGACCCGCCACTACTACAAGTACCTCAAGGGTGAAGAAACCTCCACGAACCCCGTGGCAACCATCTTCGCATGGAGCGGCGCCCTTAGAAAGCGCGGCGAGAAGGACGGCACCCCGGAGCTGATGAGCTTTGCCGATAAGCTTGAAAAGGCAACCATTGATGTTATCGAGTCCGGCGTCATGACCAAGGACCTTGTAGGTCTTTGGGAGAAGGGCAAGGCCGCGGCCGTCAACAGCATCGACTTCATCAAGGCCATCAGAGCCAAGTTAGAAGCATAACGACACTTTACGGTAATGCAACACGGCGCGGATTAACCGCGCCGTGTTCTTTTGCAGTAAAAATTTAGAACGAAGCGACGAAGGATCTTGAAAAAGGCTTGTGGCGAAAAGTGTCGCTCCCCCCGTGGGATAAGCGGTTCACGCAGTGAGCGGGTCTTGACTATTATTGTTGGTGGCAAGATCCTTCGACTTTGCTCAGGATGACATGAAGGGTTGAGGAAGGGGCGCGTGGGGGGAGCGGGTCTTGGCTGTTATTGGGCGTCTCGCCCTCACTCCTGCTTTACCGCATCGAAGCCTAAGTCGTCGAGGGTGGCAAGGGCGGTCTTGACGCAATGCTCGCAGCCGTCAATGGTTACGGTCTTGTCGGCAAGCGACAGCTTGTACTTCAATCCCT
>Ga0209607_1000138_pt1 | contig 62826 bp, 49 predicted proteins | sample AD_UKC117_MetaG_FD_184413 | JGI IMG/M metagenome (GOLD analysis project Ga0209607, IMG submission 184413) | Active sludge microbial communities of municipal wastewater-treating anaerobic digesters from Hong Kong - AD_UKC117_MetaG (SPAdes)... | ecosystem: Engineered > Bioreactor > Anaerobic >... | reverse complement strand
CCTCCATGAGCGTCTGTCCCGGCGGGAGGATTTCGCGGCCCCATGAGCTGGCGTTCAGGCGGAGCATGCCGGCCCGGAAACGGACCGAGTCGTCGAACGTGATCCGCAGCCCCTGCTCCGCGCCCGTATAGGCGATACGCCGGTAACTGAGCAGCACGCGCGGAACCGGGCGGTACAGAGACATGAAATACCGGATTTCCCGGAGCACCTGCGCGTCGCCTTCCAGCTTTCCGTCCGTCAGAAACGCCTCCGCTTCCGCCGCCGTCAGCTGCGCACGGCGCTTATAGACCACGCCGTCGAATTTCTTTTTCAGCTCCACAAACACCGTGCTGTCTGCGCTCGGCGTGCCGTACCATCTGAGCCGGAGCTTTTCCTTATAGTCCGGTTTCTCCAGCGACGTACGGATAAGCCTGTAATCTTCGGTGTCGTAATAAATGCTGCTCACCGTGCTGCGCCCGAACGGGTCGGGGTGCATATGCCCCGTCAGCCCGTCGTGCACCGCCCCAAGCTGCGCCGGGCTCAACAGATATTTTTCCTCGATTCGTTCAAACGTGTTCTGTGCCATGACGTTCACCTCTCATGGGGCAATTGTAAAATCCCATCCTGAAATCACGCTGAAAATTTGATTTCAGTGTTTTTTCAGCAAATGTATGTATGATATGCGTAAAGATTTAATCAGGAAAGAACGTGCCTCTGCCTGCGAAACGACATACCGATTGCATCCGGCCGGCAAAGCGTTTTATACTGAAGGAAACAAGAGGGGGGCAGCAAACCCATTGCGCATTTTGATTGTAGAAGATGAAAAACGTCTGTCCGACGCGCTCACGCAGATCATGCGTGAACAAAAATACGCCGTGGACGCGGTGTACGACGGCGAGGACGGTTATCAGTACGCGCGATGCGGCGAATACGACGCGATCGTGCTGGACGTGATGCTGCCCCGGCGCAGCGGCTTTGAGGTGGTCAAAGCGCTCCGCCGTGAAAAAATTGCCACGCCGGTATTGCTTTTGACCGCGCGCGACGAGCTTGAAAGCAAGGTAAACGGCCTGGACTGCGGCGCGGACGACTACATGACAAAGCCCTTTGCGCCGGAGGAGCTCACCGCGCGCATCCGCTCGCTGACGCGCCGCCAGGGCGAAGTGGTGCTTGAAGAAATGACGTTCGAGGATTTGACGCTGGAGCTTTCCACCTGCGATCTGAAATGCGGCGCGAAACGCGTCCACCTCAGTTTCAAGGAATTTGAGGTAATGAAGCTGCTGCTTGCTTCTCCGAACACAATCGTGCCGAAAGAACAGCTTCTCGTAAAGGTCTGGGGTGCGGAAAGCGACGCCGAGGACAACAACGTGGAGGCCTATATTTCGTTCCTGCGCAAAAAGCTCTTTTACCTCGGTTCGCAGGTCAGCATCAGCACCATCCGCAAACTCGGTTACCGCCTCGGCACGGAGTAGCGTTATGATTCAGAAGCTCAAGCGAAAATTTATATTGATCAATATGGCGCTGGTGTTCGCGGTGCTGTTGATCGTGTTCACCGTGCTTTGCCTTTCTACCTATAACCAGCAGGGCACGGAGCAGACCCGCTCGCTCGACCAGCTGCTTTCGCGCAGGGACAACCCGGATTTTCAAGTTGAAATCGGCAAGCCAAGCGGACCGGACGGCTCCGCGCCGCAGAAAAGCGACAACCTGGTCGCCGGCTTTGTCGTAACCGTCGACGAAACAGGCGAAATCACGGTCTCGGCCGGCAACTCGGTGTCCGTCAGCGACGAAATTGCGCAAAGCGTCAGTCAGACCGCGCTGCTCGCCGACGCGGACAGCGGGCTGATCCGCGCATACTCCCTGCGTTACCTGCGCGTTACGGACGGAAGCGAAACGCGAATCGCGTTTCTGGACGTGAGCAGTGATTTAAGCGCCATGACGGAGCTGATCGTCACCTCGCTTCTGGTCGGCGGTTCGGGCCTCGCGGCGTTTTTCTTCATCAGTTTGTTCCTCGCCAGCTGGGCGCTCAAACCGGTCGGCAAAGCCTGGACGCAGCAAAAGCAGTTTGTTGCGGACGCGTCCCACGAGCTGAAAACGCCTCTCACCGTCATCCTGGCCAACCAAAAAATATTGCTCGCCCATCCGGAGCGGACCGTCGGCGAAGAAGCCCAGTGGATTGAAAACACACAGTCCGAAGGCAACCGTATGAAGTCCCTGATTTCCGATCTGCTGTTCCTTGCAAAGACCGATTCGGACCGTGTGGAAGAGATTTTTTCGGAAGTGCGCTTTTCGGACGTTACGCAGAGCGCGCTGCTTTCGTTTGCGTCCGTCGCTTTTGAAGCGGGGGTGCTTCTTGAGGACGAAATCAAGCCGGACGTCACCCTCTGCGGCAGCGAATCGCAGCTCCGGCGCCTCTGCGGAATCCTGATCGATAACGCAATCAAATATGCCGACCGCGGCGGACAAGTGCGCGTGACGCTCTCCTCGGACGGCGCAAACTGCCGTCTTAGCGTGCATAACACCGGCGCGCCGATTCCCAAAGCGGAGCTTCCGCGCCTGTTCGAACGGTTTTACCGCGTGAACCGCGCGCGCAGCGAAGGCGGATTCGGACTTGGGCTTTCCATTGCGGAGAGCATCGCCCGTTCGCACGGCGGCCGCATCGGTGTCGTCAGCACACAAGGCAGCGGCACGACGTTTACCGTGACCCTTCCTCTGGCCCCGGCGACCAAACGAAACAGCAAAAGGCGGCGCGCATGAGCGCCGCCTTTCTGCGAAAAACCGCAGCCGTACTGGCCTGCGTTGGATTGATCCTCGCCGCCGGGTGTGCGAAAAACGGCGCGGATTCCGTCGCGGAGCCAAGCCCGGCAAGAAAGAGTACGCCCGTGCTTCTGGCGACTGAACCGCCGAAAAGCACGCCGCAGCTGACCGCAACGCCTCCGTCCGAGCCGGAAATGGTCATCGACGAGGACGGCGATATCACGCTGCGCAGCGACATTGCCGACTCGTTTTCAACGGCGGCCTACTCGTTTTCCGAAGCGCCGACCATTTTAATCTATCATACGCACGCGACCGAGGCCTACTACAAAAGCGCTTCGGACGACTATATCGAAACCGAAACGGGACGAACGCAGAACAACGACTACAACGTCGTCGCCGTCGGCGACGCGCTGGCGGACGCGCTGACAGCGCGCGGTTTCAACGTGATTCACGATACGACCGACGTTGAGCAGCCGGAACTCACCAGCGCGTACTCGCGTTCGCTGGAAGTCATGCAGAAATACGACGGGATCGATATCTATCTGGACCTGCACCGCAATGCCAGCCGCCAGCGCGGCGGACACTCGGACAACACCGTCGTCATCGGAGACACGCCGTGCGCCAAGCTGTTTTTCGTTGTCGGCACCGGCATCGGCACCTACGAAGGCGAATACGACGCGCTGCCGGACTGGGAAAGCAACTATGCCTTCGCGCTCTCGGTCATGGACGCAATCGCCGAAGAAGCGCAGCCGCTCGTCAAGCCCATCCGCCTGAAAGTCGGACGGTTCAACCAGCATATGGGACTCTGCCTGCTTGCGGAAATCGGCACCAACGCGGACACGCTGGCCGCCGCGCTCAACACCGTCCCCTACCTTGCGGACGCGCTCGCAGCCGTCTGCACGGTCGCAGACAGCTGATATAAAGAACGCCGGTTTTTGCCGATTTACAGAACAGAATCGTATTAAAGGCGCTGCCGCCGCAAACCCGCAGTGCATGACAGAACGAGTCCCTGCTGATATAATATTTATGTAAATCCGCCGCTTGAGAAAGGGAGATCTGGCTATGAAAGGGCATGGCGACCACGCCTGTCTCGAAAAATTCAGGCAAAAACATCCCGAATCCCTCAGAAGCAACGCCACCATCCTGCTTATTTTACAATTTATCCTGATTCTGCTGCTTTTCGCAACCGCTGTTTTGGTGTGCCTCGTCGACACCGGCGGCCGTCTGGTGTTTTATCTTCTTTTGCTGGGCGGCCTGCTGCCTCCGCTCCTTGCCGGCCTGTTTTGCAACACGAATGGAAAATACCTAACAGCCGCAATCATTACGTCGGCCTGCACGATTGTCGGACCGTGGGTTGCGATTGTTTTCGACCCGCAGATTCTAAGAGGAGACATCATACCGTTTGTGTATGTCGGCTTGTCCATTCAGCTCTGCGCCATTTTGCTTGCCGGGCGGGCGACGCTGATTATTTCCTTCTTTCAGCTGGCGGGTGTGCTCACAGCCATTTTACTCAATCCGCAGCTGTCCGGGCAGAACTGGCCCAGTCTTTTCGCATTTATCGTTTTTACCGCGGCAATCGGCGTTTCCGCAGGCTATGCGAACCGCAAGCAGCTTGATCAGATCGAGCGCCAGCACGTCCAGTTGCTGAAAAGCGAAGCGCTGCTGCGCGACCTCTCCCTCCACGATTCTCTGACCGGTCTGTATAACAGGCGCTATATGGAAGAATCGTTTGACCGGGAGCTTGAGCGTGTACGCAGGAAGGAATCAAGCCTCGCCGTCGTTATGATCGACGTCGATTACTTTAAAGTGATCAACGATACGTATGGGCACGTCATTGGGGATTCTGTGCTTAAGTATATTGCCGATTTCCTTTCCGGGAGTGTCCGCGGCTCCGACATCGCCTGCCGCTACGGCGGAGATGAGTTTGTCCTGATCCTGCCGGAATGTTCCCGCGGGGAAGCGGCCGAACGGGCGGAATCGATGCGGACTGCCTTTTTGTCCGCCGAAGTCCGGCTGCCGGAACAAATCATTTCAAAGCCGACGCTCTCGTTCGGTGTGTCGGCGCTGCCGGAGGACGGCGCCACGCGGGAGGCGCTTATCTCCGCCGCCGACGCGGCGCTCTACGCCGCAAAGCAGGCCGGACGCAACCGCGTCGCATATTAACAGTCATTTCAGGTACAAAGCGCAGCATCCGGGAAGCCCCCGATTCCCAAAAATATGCTGTAATCCAGGCTGATTTATCCTCGCTTTAACGAGCCTTCCGTAACCAAATCACAAACACAAGCGGTGTTCCATGATACAATGCCTGTAAAGGAGGTTGAGAAAAATGGAACATACGCTTCAAAAGCTCAGACGTTTTAATCTCATCATGGGCGCGTTCCACTTTATCCAGGGCTTGATCATGTTGTTTCTGGCGACAAGCGTCATTCAGAAAATTGCAGAATTCCAGCCGACGATTACACAAAACTATCTGACCTACAATCCGGCGACCCAATCCCTTGAACAAGCGAGCAAAGCGCTGTTTGAACTGCCGTTTGGCATCCTTGTCGCCTCGTTCCTCTTTATTTCCGCGCTTGCACATGCAATCGTCTTTTTAAGCGGGGAAACATACCTGAACGAAATCCGCAGGGGAATCAACAAATTCCGCTGGTTTGAATATGCGCTCAGTTCTTCGATCATGATCGTGCTGATCAGCACGCTTTTCGGCATTTACGACATTGCGTCGCTGATCCTGATCTTTGTGCTCAACGTTTCGATGAACCTCTTCGGCCTCGTTATGGAGCAGCTGAACGAGGGGTCCGAAAAGAAAAACATACGCTGGGGACCTTTTGTCTGGGGTGCGCTCGCGGGCGTCGCGCCGTGGACCGCGATTCTTCTGTACATGTTCGGCACGGGGAATTTCGACATGGTGCCCTGGTTCGTCTGGGCGATTGTCGGAACCTATTTCGTTGCGTTCAACACGTTTCCGGTCAATATGGTGCTCCAGTACCGGCGTGTTGGAAAATGGAAGGATTACGTCTACGGCGAGCGCGTCTACATTGTGCTGAGCCTTGTGGCAAAGTCCGCTTTGGCCTGGCTCGTGCTGTTCGGCGCGATGCAGCCGTAAAAAATCCGGCATCCCTCAATCCAACTTAAAACGCACGGTTCCCCGTGCGTTTTAAATTGCTAAAAGTTTCCCGGAATCGCGCGCGGAAGCGCGGCGCCTTTGTCGAATTTAGCTGTTTTCCTGCGCTACTGCGCCATCAGGACCTTATATTCGCGCTTGATCGTCTTGAGCCGCGGCACGTCCTGCTCGCTGACCAGCGTGCAGGCGAGGCCCGCGTTCCCCGCCCGGCCCGTCCGGCCGATACGGTGCACATAATATTCCGGTTTGTCCGGCACGTCGTAGTTGACCACGAGGTCGATGTTTTCAACGTCGATCCCGCGCGCGGCAACGTCCGTTGCAATCAGCACCGGGGTCTTTCCCGTGCGGAACGCGCGCATAATGCTGTTGCGCTGGTTCTGTGAAAGGTCACCGTGCAGGCAGGCGACGTTCAGCCCCTCCGCCGTGAGTTTCTTTGTCAGCGTCTTCACCCGGCGGCGCGTGTTGCAAAAGATCAGCGTAAGCCGCGGCTGCACCTGCTGCATGAGCTGGTTGATCATAAACAGCTTGCCGCTTTCCGCGGTGTGCACGCAGAGCTGGCGCACCGTCTCGGTCGGCTCGTTGCGCTGACCTACCTCGACGGTGACCGGGTTTTTCAGATAGCTGCCTGCAACCGAGGCAATCTGCTTGCTCATGGTCGCGGAAAACAGCATCGTCTGATGCGGCGCGGTCACATACGAAAGGATGGATTTAATGTCGGGCAGAAACCCGTAATCCAGCATCTCGTCCGCTTCGTCCAAAACGACGCAGCGCACGTTTTTCAGCTTCAGCGCGTTCTGCGAAATCAAGTCCTTCACGCGGCCCGGCGTCCCTACGACAACCTGCGCGCCGGTGCGCAGCGCCTGAATCTGGATGTTGGCCGACTGACCGCCGTAAATGCTGACGGTCCGCATTTTTTTGTGCTGCGAAAGCATTTTGAATACGCCCGCGGTCTGGAGAGCAAGCTCGCGCGTCGGGCAAAGGATCAGCGCCTGCGGTTTGCGGTTTTCGGAATCGATCCGTTCGATGATCGGTATTGCGAACGCCGCCGTTTTGCCGGTGCCCGTCTGGGCGATGCCGATCATGTCTTTCCCGCCAAGCAGCGGCTCGAGGCTCTTCTGCTGAATCGGCGTGGGCGTGTGGTACCCGGCTTTGCCGAGGGTTTCCCGCATCGGTGCGGAGAGGAGTTCGTTGTAATTCATATCTTTTTCTTTCTGTTCCGTAATTCCATAAAAATAAGACCATGCCGACTATCAGGGCATCGTCTTTCAACAATTTCCCCGTCGTTTGTTCGCTATTGATACGTTGGAGCCGGAACGCTCCAAGCCGTACGGCAAGTGATGATTTCTTGCCTGGGCGTATCATCAATGCGACAGACAACGGACTATTACAAAAATAACCTATAAGCAGGATCGCTTATGTTCGAGGCATCATAATACTTTTCTAAGGTAACACAATGCGCTCTGCTTGTAAAGCAAATTAATTGTGACGTTTCCCGTGTCAGCCACGTTGTGTAAAAGACATCATTGGCTTTCTTTGTTGACTTGCTTGGTACATAAATATCATATATAATGCACAAATTAAGTCGTTTAAGGAGACGCCGTATGTCTTTTTCCATTTTCACCGATTCTTCCGCGAATCTCACAACGGAGACGCTTGCCGCCCTGAACATCCAGGTCGTTTCGCTGACCTACACGGTAAACGGCGACGAATATCTCTGCTACGACCCGGACGCCGTTTTCGACGGCGACGCGTTTTATGCCGCTCTGCGCGATCCGGGCTTCCACGTCCGCACGTCTCTGATCAATTCGTCCCGCTTTAAAACCGCTTTCGAACAGGAACTCTCGGCCGGCAGGGACGTTTTGTACCTTGCGATGTCTTCCCAGATCAGCGGCACCTACCAGGCCGCCGTCACCGCGGCGGAAGAGCTGCAGCCGGTCTATCCCGACCGCAAAACCGAAGTCCTCGATACGCGGGCTGCGTCGCTTGGCGAAGGGCTCATGGTCTGCCGTGCGGCGATGATGCGCGACGACGGTAAATCGATGGAGCAAATCGCCGCGTGGGTCCGGGAAGCAAAAACGTCCGTACGCCAGCATTTTCTGGTCGACGACCTGCAGTTCCTCAGCCGCGGCGGCAGGATCAGCGGCGCGGCGGCGTTCGTCGGCTCCATGCTTCAGATTAAACCGCTCATGAAGGGCGAAGACGGGAAAATCGTGCTCGACTGCAAAGTGCCCGGACGAAAAGCCGCCCTGCGGACGCTCGCCGATATTTTTGAGCGGACGGTGGTCGACCCGGCTTCCCAGACGGTCGGCATTGCGCACGGCGGCTGCGAAAAGGACGCGCTTGCGCTCCGGGACATGATTGCGGCGCGTCACCAGATCGAAGACTTCATGGTCGTCTGCTACGAGCCGGGTACCGGCGCGCATGTCGGCCCCGGCACGGTGGCGCTGTTTTTCTACGGGCATGAAGGGAAAACGGACTCCCTGCCCGCCTCCCTGCTGCACAGGCTGGATTTGGATTCGGGCCGTCTGCGCGGGTTCGTCGCGGACAAGCTGAAATCACTCAAGGGGAAAAAATGATTGTACCGGCGGGGATGGACGGCCGTCCGCCCGGCACCGGCGCCCGGCATAAAAAGACGCGGCCCGTACAGGCCGCGTCTTTTCGTTCGCCGTGTTAAATTATTTGCGGAAACAGTCGCTGCAGTAAACCGGACGATCGCCGCGCGGTTCGAACGGAACCTTGCAGGGACGGCCGCAGCTTGAGCAGACCGCATCGTACATCTGGCGCGACCCGCTGCCGCCGCGGGAGTTCTGCTTGCGCGCGGCGCGGCACGCCTTGCAGCGCTGCGGTTCGTTGGTGAACCCTTTTTCGGCATAGAACTCCTGCTCGCTGGCAGTGAACGTAAAGGTCTGTCCGCAATCTTTGCAGACAAGAGTTTTGTCGCTAAACATCTGTAATCCTCTCTTTTTTTGCTTTCTTTAAAAAATCCACAGCGTATGGGGTTCGGTGAACGAACGCTTAACCCACGACGCAGACGTTCACGGCGCGCAGTTTACGGCTGTCGCGCGGGTCCGCTTCGATTTCAAACGTCACCTTCTGCCCTTCCGCCAGGGTTTTATAACCGTCGCCCTGAATCGACCGGAAGTGAACGAACACGTCGTCCCCGCCGTTGTCGTTGGCAATGAAGCCGTAGCCTTTTTCCGAATTGAACCATTTTACCGTACCGTAATTCACAAACGTACCTCCAGATAGTGTTTTATATTCAAAAAGCACATGCTTCAAATCACCTAACAACGATGATCTGCAGACATGTGCGGTCAAAGCGATTATTGAATACCTTCGAACTGTATCATATGAAGCGTTGGAAGTCAATAAAAATCCGGCGTGACTTTTGCGCCGTATACGCCGCGAAATGTGAATTGTTTCAGACCTGCACCATAAAATTAGGCCATTTTAAGAAAGCATGGTAAAATCAGGCAAGGCAGGTGACCCGATATGAACAATCCAACAAAAGTCGTGCTGTGCAACAGCATGATCCACATCGATATTGGAATACGGCGGTTTTCCGGAGACGAAGACTTGTATGAAAAACATCTGAAGCGGTTTTTGAACGATAGATATTTCGGCGCGATCAAAGCCTCTCTCGGCAGCGGCAACTATTTGCAGGCGGAGCGGTTTTCGCAAAAATTGAAGGTCAAATCGTATCATTTAGGCATGGTGCGTCTCGCCAAATGCTGCGATGCGCTCTGCACGGCAATCCGGCTTGGAAAGGGCACGCCGGATTTCCCGGAAGAGATGCGGGAACTCGCAATCGTGTACGGCATGATGCAGGACTGCATTCAAAAAGCCTTTTTCACGGAACCCTCCGAAAAGCAGCCGGGCTGAAATTCCCCCGCAAATTTCCTGCTCGCAGGGCAATCAAATCTGCGGGCAGCCAGCAGGATATACGCAAAACAGCCGCGCGGCGAATCCGCGCGGCTGTTTTCTGCAGAAATGCTCTTTTGCAGCGAGCCGCTTATACGCCCGCGCCGGGGTCGACGACGGAGCCGTCGATGGCGTTGACGATCATCAGGCGCTTAAACTTGCCGCCCTTCGTCCCCAGACTCGTGGATTCAAACGTTTCCGTCCCGTAAAACGCCCAGACCGGAATCATCAGCCCGCCGTCGACGGACTGGTTTTCCACAACGCGCAGCATGCCGAATTCAACCCGGCTTATCTCGATCTGCACGCTCGTTATGTCCTCGATGTGTCCCCATTCCTCGTCGAACAGGATCGGCAGCATACTGGTGCAAACGTCCGCAGCGTCAGAAAACGGCAGCAGGCTGCAGTCCTCCACCAGCGTTTCACCGACGGCGTGCGGGGACGCCCAGTCCAGCTGGCAAACGCCCTGTCCGTCGACGAACAGCGTTATGGTTTCATAGGCCCAGACCGCGTCCGGCAGTTCCTCGTCGTCCGAGTTTGTATACAGAGCGGCGCTCTCGCCCTCCGTGATGATACAGGGAACGCCCTGAATATCTCGCACGCAGCGCAGAACGTAAACGGCCTGTCCGTCGTCGTTCATCAGGTACATATCATAAATCGAAACGTCTTCCCCGAGCTTCTCAAAAAACGCTTCGGCCTGCGCCGCCGCCTGCGCGGGAGAAAGCGCCGCGTGCACGCCGCCGATCGCGGGGACCGTCTGATCGCCCGCCGAAACCGCGCACCCGCTGAACATCGTATGCAGCCCGAAATAGGCAATTCCGTCCTGCGTGGAGCGATAGCTAAGATGCGCCCATTTTTGCACGCGCAGGCGGCCGTTTCGCGTGTTTTCCAGGACGCTTGTGTTGTCCGCGTTGTTATACACATTGAAATACCGCCCGGTATCGCCGCTGATGGAAAGTTTCGTTACGCGCGCAACCACTTTGTCGGCCGTTCCGTCCAGAATGGACTCCGTCGTCAATTTTCCGTCCGAGGACACGCGGCCGGTTTCCTCCGGCGCGGTTTTCAGCATCGCGCGCAGTTCCGGCAGGCGAACCGTCTCAAAATACGTCCGTTCGTCCTGATATTCGGGGTTCGTCTCCAGATTGGTCTCGATGGAAGCGATCTGCTGCATGACCTCTGCTTTTGTCAGCGGCTGCTCGTTGTCCCACATCGCGTCCCCCTGCCAGAGCAAGGATAAAAGCGCGTCGATCTGTTCCTGCGAAAAGTCTGCCCCGCCGACCCGGACCACCGGGACGCGCGCCACGTCCGGGACCGATACGTCCGCGTTTGCAGAGAGGGTAACGAGTCCGTCCGCCGCTTCATAGGTAAACGTCTCGGGCGCATCAACGCGCCCGCGCAGCGTTTCGCCCGCCGTCTCGGGCGACTGATTCGCCGTTTCCACCATCTGCACCGTGTCCTGCCGCATCGCGTCCTTTTGCGGGTCGGCTCGTCCGCAGGCCGCGGCGAACGCCGCCATCACAAGCGCCGCGCCGCAGAAGAGGGTCCGCTTGAGAAACCGCTTTGCCGTTTCCATAAATTTCCTCCTCAATAGCCCTGCCGGCGTCCGATGACGGAGCCGTCGACGGCGTTGATGGTCAGTATTGCGTCCGGCGGCACATTGCCGGTTTCGATCAGTTCGTCCGAACCGGGGTCGAGATCGTAGAGTTCCCGCCCGAAGAACTGCCACGCGGGCACAAGGTATCCGCCAGAACAGCAGCCGGCTTCGTTGATGCGCTGATACGTCAGAACGATTTTGTCGATATAGATTTCGCCGTGTTCATACAACCCCTCGTCTTTGGCGGTATCGTCCGCGTTTTCCATCTGCCCCGCGGCAGCAATCATGCTGTGGAAAACATCCATGATCTTGTCGAATGGCAGAAGCGACGTGTTTGCAACGACGATATCCCCGATCTCCACGGGCGAACGCCACTCAAAAAATTCGACCCCGTCGTTTCCGTACACCACGCTGCAGTATTCATACGCCCATGTCCCACAGGCACGCCCGCTTTCGTCAGCCGCCTGCGTGCCGCCGTATCTCCAGCGGCAGGAAACGCCCTCGGCCGTGCGCGAACACTGCATCAGATAGGCGTAATTCTGCGCGTCCGAGACAATTCCGTCCGTAAAACCGAACTGCGCGTCGTCGGTGAGATACACGTCCGAAACCGAAAGCCCTGTGCCGTCAAGCAGGGCGTCGACGGCGTTTCTCGCTTCCGCCGGCGTAACAGTCAGACTGCCGGCCGCCTCGCCGGGCACGGCGGACTCGTCGGAAACGCGCCGCGCAGGATGTTCGCTGAAGTTCGGATGCTCGACGTACCGGACAAACCGAATCTCGGCGCAGAATTCCGGCAAATAGTATTCGCCGGATTCCGTTTCGATCAGCGCGCCGAGATCGCTGTTGTTGGCCGCGCTGAAATGTCCGGCTTCACCGCTTACGTCCACGCGCAGACGGTGCGCGATAACCTCTCCCGCCTCCCGGTTCGTAACGTCCGAATCCGCCAGCAGCGCGTCCTGCCCCATGCCGAGCGTTCCGCAGAGACGCTCAAAAAGCAGGCTGACCGTGTCCTGGGAAAAATCGGCCGGAACCACTTCCAGAATTGGAATCGCTTTCACCGCCGGAACGGCTACGTCCGCGTCGATTTGCACCGTCAGCGCGCCGTCCTCCGATGAAAACCGTTCGCTGTAACGCCGGGGCGCATCCAGTTCTTCCACTGTCACCGCGCCGTCCGCCGCCGCGGCGGAAGAAAGCAGTTGTTCCAGATCCTGCGGCAGCGCGCCGGTTTCCGCGTCCGCCGCATCCGCCGCGCACCCGCCCAGCGCGGAAACCGTAATCGCCGCCGCTCCAATCCAGAGAAAAAACCGTTTCCAACTCCTCCTGTTCCTTTTCATGCCACCGCCTCAGTATCCCTGTTCCCGGTCGATGATGGAGCCGTCGATGGCGTTGATCGTAAACCAGCTCCTTTGCGGCTGGTTGTACACGCCGTCCGCGGACGTCACCCTGCCGAAGAAGTCCCATGCGGGCACGAGAAGCCCTTCGTCGTACACGTCCACTTCCCGGATACGCGCATAGCCAAAGCGGATTTCGTCGATTTCAAACGTCATTTCGCTGTCCACGTCGGAAAAATCGTTCGCCGAAAAGAACGTGCCCTCAAACACCCGCATGATCTCGTCGAACGGCAGAACGGCAGCGTCTTCCACCGTAACGTCCCCGAGTTCGCAGGGCGCGACCCACCAAAAGCCCACGATCCCCGTGTCGTCGATATAGACCGTAATCGACTCGTACGCGCAGGACGGCAAAACCTCCTTGTCGTCCTCCGGATCGAGATACGGCTGGCAGTAGTTGCTGCAATAGGTGGTTTCCATGCCGCCAACGCTGCGCGTATAGCGCAGCCGCCAGACACAGCGCAGCGGGTTGGACACGCCGTAGCCCGCGACCGATATGCCGCGCACGCCGGAAGTCCCGTCCGCGTCAAAACTGCCGCCCCAGCACATCTGCGCGTCCACGCAGGCGGCGCCCGTTATGTCAAGCGCGCGCATCAGTTCGTCGCCGGCCGCCAGCGCCTCGTCCTGTGTCGTTTCGATGGCCGGGATGTCCGGAATATCTTCGGAGCGGATTTCGCCCGAGGACGTATCGTAGTTCGCCGCCTCCGCAAGCGCCAGTTCGCTTTGACTCATGTAAAGCCCGAATCCGGCGTAAGGCGAAACCCATTTGTCCGGCTCGCGCACATAGGTAATCACACAGTCCGCGTTGCTCCCCTGATAAATCCGCAGCGTTTCATACCCCGCGTCCGAAACCGCCATGCCCGTTAAAAGCAGGCTGTCGCCGTTCATTCTTCCGCCTTCGCAGGTTTGGGTGTTCATGTAAACCGGGTGCGTCAGAAAGCTGGTGATCGGCGCGGACTCGTCCGTCGATTTCTCCAGCACGGAGAGCAGGTATGCCCGCTCGCTCTGCATCTGCGTGTTCCATTCCCCGCTTCTGCTCCCGCCTTCCTCTTTCACAAGCGCGTCCAGCGCGTCGATCCGCATTTGAATGGTCTTTTGGTTGTCCAGTCCTTTCCGCATTTCCGAGTAGGAAAGCATCTGCCCTTTCATGAGCGCCTGGACGACCTGATCGGCACGTTCCTGCGTTAAATCGCTGCGAAGTACGCTGACAACGGACAGCTTTTCTGCATCCGGCAGATACACCTGTGCGTCGATAATAGCCTGTTTCTTCCCGGACTTGTCCGTAAAGGAAGATGTGTACCGCTCCGGGCAGCCGAGCGCTTCGCGCAGTGCGGCGCGTCCGGATTCCGCCGTTTCCCCGCCGGACGGCTGCGCCGCCGTTTCGAGCATCTGCTCCATGTCGAGCTGGAGCCCGGAAGTTTCTTCGGCTTTATTCGCGCAGCCTGTCAGCGCGCCGAAAGTCAGCGCCGTTGCTCCAATCCAAAGGAGGAATCGTTTCCAGATGCGTTTAATCTTTTTCATGCCGCCACCTCAATATCCTTTCTCGCAGTCGATCACGGAGCCGTCGACCGCGTTGAGCGAAAGAAACGGCCTCTCGAAAAGATCGATCGCCTCTTCCGAATCCTGCCGCACCTCGATGCCGTCCGGCCGGATATAACGCTGTGTGCCGTAGAAATTCCAAACGGGAACGAAAAGTCCGGTTGCAGTCGTGGTTGAATCGGAAATGCGCTGGAGCGACAATGTAATCCGGTCAATCTCAATTTCATATGTGCCGCTGCTTGCAAGGTCCGATTCGTCCGGCTCGTTGACGACGGGCAGCATGTTTTCCGCAACGGCCAGAATCGACGAAAACGGAAGGAGGTTTGCGCATTCGACCACGGTTTCGCCGACCGACAACGGAGAATTCCAGTTCATCGCAATAATGCCTTCGTCGTCAAGCCGGACGTCCAGCGTCTCATACGCCCAGCCGTATTCGTCGTCGATGCCCCCCATAACGGGGGTCACGAAGGGACTCTGCACCGCGACGCCGCCGAGCGTTCGCCGCGCGCTCACATAATAAAGGTAATCGCCCGTACCCTCTTCATAGGAATTGCGCGCCAGGCAAACGCGGTACGGTTCCATGTCGCCGATTCCCAGTGCGTCGAACAAGGCTGCAACGCGGTCCATCGCCTGTGCGGGCGTCGTCTCAAGTTCGGGAATCCGCGCTTCGTTTGTAACGTCCCGCTGCCGGAACGCGGCGAACGAAACCCGGCCGTAATCGCGATAGCTGAAATTCGCCACGCCGCACGGCGCGGACGCGACGCCGCCACTTGTCTCGCTTAACGATCCGCCCGCCGTAAACTCTGCCGGGTTACTGACAAAGAACTCTTTCGTCCATGGCTGCGCGGGCGCGTTGACCGCCGCAAACACGTCCCGCTCGCCGCCGTTGTCCGCTTCCCGCTGCGTAAACGCAACGGTTTGTATCGCGTCGCCCAGATCGTCCGCCGCGGTAATCAGGTCCGCGCTGAGCGAGGCGATTTCCGATTCGTATCCCGCGCGCCACGCGTCGTTGTCCGCATCCTGCGGCGCATAATTTCGCTCGAGGTCCAGTTGCAGCGAGTCGATCTGCGCCTGTATCGCATCCTTCGTTTTATAAAGGTTCAGGTAATCGTACATCGGCGCGTCCCCGCAAAAACATTCGTACAGCCGTTTTACCTGCTCCAGCGTGAAATCTGCGGCGGACACGCGGCAGATCGGCAGAGTGTCCGTCTGCGGGACTTCAACGTCCGCCGAAATTGCGATTGAGAGCGTTTCGCTCTGCGTTGAGAGCGCAGGCGCCTCCACGCGATACGGCACGCCGAGCGCTTCGCGCAGTGCGGCGCGGCCGGATTCCGCCGTTTCCCCGCCGGACGGCTGCGCCGCCGTTTCGAGCATCTGCTCCATGTCGAGCTGGAGCCCGGAAGTTTCTTCGGTCTTTTTTGCGCAGCCTGTCAGCGTACCGAAAACCAGCGCAACCGTCAAAACCAGAGAAATCGCTTTTTTCATTCTTGTCCGCCTCGCTTTTCGTCCAATGGAGCGGTCATTCAGCCGCTCCTTTCAAAGATAACGATACGCAGAAATCGTCATCGAGTCTTCACCAAAACATGATCGGATTGTAATTTTTATGGCGACTGCGTCAATTCGTGCCGTCCGAAACCGTAAAAATCTGCCCGCGGGTCTTTTCCAGCGTGTGAACGGCAATCTTCGGGACCGCAAACACCGAAAACAGCACGAGCGCGGCCAGCACGATATAGAGCAGATACCATTTCGTTTTACGCATCTTCATAAAACACCACCTTCGCCGTCGTTCCGCGTCCCGGCTCGCTTTCAAACGCCAAATGCGCATGGTGCAGCCGGGCGATTTCGTCCGCCAGCGCGAGCCCGAGGCCGATGCCACCCGCCTTTTTTGCGCGGGATTTATCCACCATGTAAAACGGCTGCGTAATCTTGTCCAGTTCGTCTTTTGGAATGCCCCGCCCGTGGTCCGACACAGAGATTATGCCGCCATGCGCGCAAAGCACGATTTCCCCGCCCGGTTCGGACGCTTTTCCGGCGTTGTCTACAAGGTTGATCAGAAGCGACGCGAGTAAATCCGTTTCCATGGGCAAAACGCCCATATCGCACACGACGCGCAGCGTCAGTCCCCGCCGGCGCACCTGCTCGGCGCAGGACGCGGCCACGCCGCCGAGCAGGGTTTGCACGTCCGCCGGTTTCAGCGTCAGTCCGCCATTTTGGCGCAGGACGATGAGCTGCATCATCTTCTGGGAAAGCCGCTCGACGCGTTTACACTCCGCGTCGATGGAAAGCAGCGCTTCCTCCTTTTCCTCCTCGGTCATCTTTGTGCCAAGCAGCGTCTGCGCGTTGCCCGAAATGCCGGTCATCGGCGTTTTGAGCTCGTGCGTGAGCGCGCTGATGAGCAGGGTGCGGCGGTCGGCCTCGTCGCGCAGTTCGCGCACCCGCGTCTCCACGGCCTCGGCCATGCGGTTGAAGCTGACCGCCAGGCGGCCGACTTCGTCGTCCTCCTTCACCTCGATGCGGCGGTCGTAAACACCGTTCGCGATGGACTGCGCGTTGCGGCTCAGCGTATCGATGGGCTGAAGCACCAGCCGCACCAGCACCATCAGGATTGCCCCCGCCAGCACCGCCGCGGCAAGGTTGATCAGCGCGAACTGACGCGCCATCTGCTCGATGCCGGTGTAGACGGAGGTCACGTCCCGCACCACATACAGCTGGTACTGCGTGTTTTCAATTGTTTCTGTGCTGCCCGCGATCAGATAGGAACCGCCGTTTATTTCGGCGACGACATACTGCGCCGCCTCCCCGGTGAGCGGGAGATATTCGTCCGGCGCAATCGCCGTGCAGTTGTAGATCACATCTTCATTGGAAAGTAAAATCGTGTTTGCGTCGGCAAATTTGCCGATCAGGTAGCGCGCCAGGCTCCGCCCGGCCGTGTCGCTGTACTGCGCGTCGATCTGGCCGCTCATGGCGGTCGACCAGGAAGCGGCGCGCACCTGCTGATCGGTCAGCGCGTTTTGCACCGCCAGCTCCAGATTGCTCCGTCCGCTGCGGATCAGCATGATCAGCGAGCAGGCGCTCACCGCCGCGGTCGTCAGAATCAGGGACAAAAGGGAAACTTTTACCCACAGCCGCATGCCGTCACCTCAATCTTCCAGCCGGTAGCCGAGCTTGGAAATCGTCTTGATCCGGTCGGTGAGCCCAAGCTTTTTGCGGAGCTGCGCGATATGCACGTCCACCGTGCGGGTTTCGCCCTGGAATTCAACGCCCCATACGCCGTGCAGCAGCCGTTCCCGCGAAAGGGCGATATTCTTGTTTTTCGCCAGCATCACCAGCAGGTCGTATTCCATGGGTTTGAGCGGGATTTCCTCGCCGTTTTTGCGCACGGAGCGCTCCAGCAGGTTGATGGAAAGGTCGCCGACCTCCAGCACCTGCCGCATCTTGCCCGTGCGTTCAAGCACCTTTTCAATGCGCACAAGCAGTTCGAGCACCTCAAACGGCTTTACGATGTAGTCTTCCGCGCCGTCGCGAAGCCCGCGCACCTTGCTGTCAAAGTCGTTTTTTGCCGTGAGATAAATCACGGGAACGTCCGCGTGCTTCATGTACCCCATCAGCTCAAAGCCGTCCATGCCGGGCAGCATTACGTCCAGCAGCGCCAGATCGAAATCCTCGTCGGCGGAAACGGCCTTCGCCGCCTGTGCGCCGTCCGCAAACGACGCCACCGCGTAGCCCGCGCTGGTCAGGTTTTTTACGATCACCCGATTGATGCTTTCGTCGTCCTCGACGACCAGAATCCGGTTTCGCGCCATCAAATCCCCCCCTTTGTTTCCATCATCATAGCACCGAAGTTGTAAACAGGTCTTCACCGTGATGTAAACGGATTGTAATATGACCGTCGAAAAACTTGGTTTTTGACGGTCTGAAAGCCCGCCGGACATTCCGGCGGGCTAGCCTGCCCCAAAAGTCTCCGGGATTGTTAAGGGCCGCAGCCCTTAACCTGTTTTTCCGGCTCCGCCGGTCCATCCGGCGTAACGGATCGCCCTTTAGGGCGGTTTCTCCGTGCGTTTTGCCGTCCGGGAGCCCGAAGGGCGAGAGGCAAAACGTGGTTGCCCCGTCAAAAAATTAGTTTTTTGACGGCCGCAAAAGCCCGCCGGACATTCCGGCGGGCTTTGCCGCAATCGTTTTGTTCCGCGTATATCTGCGTCAGCGGTAATCGTCGAGATTGATTGTGATGGCGAACTGTGTCATTTCATCATATTGTTCGTCGTCCCGCCAGCCTGTGTGGTTCGCATAACCCGTGTACACCGCGCCGTCGCGGAGCGAGACCAGTTCTTCCGGGCCGTCGTCATACTGCACATACATTTCCCACCAGTAAACGGTGGTCGGAATGATCGTGAGCGTCTTTGCCGCCGCCCACTGGCTCGGAGAAAGCGTGCTCTCCCAAAAATTGCAGTCATATTCCAATTTTTCGCCTGTTTCATCGTTTGTCCCGGTTGGACAGCCGACCGCAAACAGATTCTGCTGACCTTCGCCCATTTTTTCACCATCCAGCAGGAAAAAGAACGTCAGATTTCCATACGCGCGCTCCGCGCCCGTCCAGGATTCCGGAAGTGTGACATGCATATGCAGTTCCGTGTCCGTCGGCGTAAACGTAATCCCCTCCACCGCGACCGTAGCCCCTGTGAAATCCAGCTCGTGCGTATAGAAATAAGTCTCGCAGTCGCCCGAAGCGCGCTCCGCAACGGGCTGCCATTCCATCACGGTGACCGGGTGCACGCCGCCAAGCCGGACGCTTGTGCCGATGACCGCCTGCATGGTCTGCGCCGTATATGCGTCCGCATCGATCGTGACGCCGCCCAAATCGGCGTCGAGCATCTGCGACGCAGGCTGACCTTCGACATTCCCATAAAACATGCGCAGCGTCACCTCGCCGTCCACCATGCCGGTCAGCGGCTGTGTGTTCGCGAACGCCGGCATGAATTCAATGGTGAAACGCACGTCGTGATCAGACAGATATTCGTCCCAGAGTTCGTCAGCATGCGCGTTGCTCGTTACAAGCACGCCGTTTTCAAATACGCTCTGCGATTCTTCGTTTGCCAACGCGGTTAAAATTTGCTCCATCTCGTCTGTAAAACTCGGGCATATTTCACCATAAAACAAGCCGCCGTCCTCCGTTTCGAGCGTAACGACATTCTCACATTCAAAATAGTAGTAGTCACAGTCGGGACTTCCGCCCAGCGAACCGTCGTTTTCCGCAATGCGGAACGTGTCGCCGCCCGTAAACGCCTCGACAAACGGCCGCGCCGCTGCGCCCGGCATTGTGCCCGTGACAAAAACCGAACTGCCGTCATAGGCAATTTCGTCCAGCGTCATGCCGAATTCAGCCGCATACGCGTCAAACCCGTCTCCAATTTTGGTAACGACGACGCTGTTTTCCCCGGCGCTGGTGATGATTGCTTCGATGGACGGCTCCTCTTCGCGCTCCCCGCGCTCCTTTTGAAAATAGTCGCCGGCGCTGAACCAGCCGCTCACCCATTCTTCAACCGCGGCCCTTGCCTTGGGAATCGCCGTAACGGTGACTGCGGCCACAGCCACAAAGCACGCCGCGGAAACCAGTATCCGCCTTGCGGCGGGATGTTTTTTCCGTTTTGTTTCATGACGCATCGCTTTCGCGTCGTCGACCATATTTTGCATAACAGCCTCCTTGAACAATTCATGTTCCGTCATTGTCCGTCGGCTCCTTTCCATTCTGCCCGTATTCTTTCCCGGGTGCGGTACAGCCTCGCCTTGACCGCGTCCTGGCTGATGTGCAGCGTTTCCGCAATCTGCCGCACCGGCTGATCGAAGCCGTAGTACAGTACAAACGACTGGTAGGACAGCAGTGGCTCGGTTTTGACGATTTCCCAAACACCGGCGGCGTCCATCCGTTCGAGCAGCGCCTGTTCAAACGGCGCCTGCTCATCCGCGGCGGCTTCACAAAGCGGCTGTTCGTTTTCTGCCCTCCGGCTCCGGCTGCGATACCGCCCGGCCAGTTCGCCCCTGGCAATCTTGATCAGATACCGGATGGGTTCGTCTGGCCGGAGCCGCGCCGTGCGCTCGTAGAACCGCCGCCAGGTTTCCTGATAGACTTCCTCCATGTCGGGCACGCTGCGAATCCGCGCAACGATGAAGCGTTTCAGTTTCTCCGCGTTTTCGCCGTAGACCCGCTCGAAATAAGCGTCTCTCGATTCCATGCTGTTCCTCGTTTCATCAACCGGTTTGCTATGTATGCCCGCTTTGCAGGGCGTATGGTGTCAGTCCTTTTCAAAAAAAAGTGCAAAAATCCGCAAATGCCGGAAAAATATGCCGTTCTGCTGGCTTTCCGGCAGTGTTTTTGCAGTGCTTTTATAGAAAAATCCGTCTCTCTGCATTTTACACGGATCGCGCGTGCACCGCCAGAACCGCGGCAGAGGCAAATTCTTACAACTTATTTACATCCCGGCGGCGCGCCGTTCACAACGTTTCCTGTAAAATAAGTACGGGTGGTCCTGCAAGCCGCGTCAAACAGACGAACCGGCGGTACCGGACACCGGATATATATTTTCAAATTCAAAGCGGTCTGTAAAGCCGTTTTTTTCAGGAGGCGGACCCATGAAGCGCATTCTGGTCGTCGAGGACGACGAAAGCATCAATCGTCTGATCTGCATGAACCTTTCGGTCGCGGGGTACGATCCCGCGCCGGTGTACGACGGCGCGGACGCGCTAAGGCGCATCGAGCGCGGCGAACGCTTCGATCTGGCGCTGCTGGACATCATGCTGCCCGGCGTCGGCGGACTCGAACTGCTTGCCCCCGTCCGCGCGCACGGCATCCCGGTGATCTACCTGACCGCAAAAAACGACGTGGAGAGCAAGGTGCAGGGTCTGCGCGAAGGCGCGGAGGACTACATCGTGAAGCCGTTTGAAATTCTCGAACTGCTCGTGCGCATCGAAAAGGTGCTCGAGCGCTGCGGCGGACTTGAAGACGTGCTGCACGCCGGCGACGTGGAAATCCGCGTCCGCGAACGCGCCGCGTACCGCTGCGGCGAACCGGTCGCCCTCACACCGATCCTCTTCGAGCTGTTGCTGCTGCTTGCGCGCAACCGCAACATTGCGCTCTCGCGCGAAAAAATCCTCGCCGCCGTCTGGGGCAACTCGTTCCTCGGCGAGAGCCGCACGGTCGATATCCATATTTCGCAGCTCCGCAAAAAGACGGGGCTGACCATCGTTTCCGTGCCGAAAATCGGTTACCGGCTGGAGGTGGACGCATGAAAATCCGCCTGCGGCTGGCGCTCGTTTCCATCGCGCTGATTGCGCTTTCGCTCTCGGTCTGCGGGACGCTGCTGCTCAGCGCCGTGGCAAAAAGCAGCGTTTCTTCCGCCGAGGAAAACGCGCGTTCCGAACTCTCCATGCTCGAAACTTCCTATCGCAGCGTCCTGCGCGGCACTTCGGACGCAACGCTGAGCGAGACCGCGCAGCGCTCGCTTTCGCTGTATCTGTTCCGGCAGTATCTTTCGGTGGATTCGCAGTTCGTTTTAATCCGCAACGGTGAAACGCTCTTCAATAACTCCGGTTACGCCGCGGAAACGCTGCTCGGCAATGCGGAATCGGTCACGGCCGATCTGGACGGCAAAAAGCTGTTCCTCGCGGCGGACTCGTTCAGCGGGTATCAGGCCGAGGAATACCGGCTCTTCATTATCCGGGACGTAACAGACGTGTACGCTTCCGTCTCCGCCCTGGCATGGCGGTTCGCCGCAATCTGCACCGCCGCGTTCCTCGTTTCCGCGGCGGTGGTGATGCTTTGCACGTTCCGTGCGCTGCGCCCGCTTAAACTCCTCCAGCAAAACGCCGCGCTGATTGCGGGCGGCGTGTACGACAAACGCATCGAAATCCGCGGCAAAGACGAACTTGCCGAACTTGCGGACAGTTTCAACCGGATGGCGGACGCGGTGCAGCGGCATCTCGAAGCCGTCACAGCGACCGCAGAAGAACGAAAGCTGCTGCTCGGCGCGCTCACGCACGAGCTGAAAACGCCCATGACGAGCATCATCGGCTATTCCGAGTCGCTCCAGAAAACCCGGCTTTCCAGAGCGCAGCGCGAGGAGGCCGTTTGCTACATCAACCGCGAGTGCAGCAGGCTGGAACGCCTCACGCAGAAGCTGATGCGATTAATCGCGCTCTCGGACGGCGAAGAAGCCGCTCTGGTCGTTCAGCCGGCGCGCACGCTGCTGGAAAGCGCCGCGCCCACGCTGCGCGACGCCGCCGAACGCTGCAATGCGGCGTTAACCCTCTTTGACGGCGGCGCATCCTACGCGATGGACGCCGATCTCATGGCAAGCGTATTGATCAACCTTGTCGACAACGCCTGCGCCGCGGGCGCGAAGCACGTGTCTCTCGAAGCGCTCCCAAACCGCATTGTGGTAACGGACGACGGATGCGGCATCAGCCCGGAGATCGCCGGTCTGGTGACCCAGCCGTTTTTCCGCGCGGACAAAGCGCGCAGCCGCAGCACGGGGCACGCCGGGCTCGGCCTTACGCTGGTTTCAAAAATTGCGCAGCTGCACCGCGCAAATCTCACAATCGAAAGCGCCAAAGGCGGCGGTACGAAGATTACGTTCCGGTTCCCGGACGAACCGCAAAAGAACGGCGCTTCGTAAAAAGCGTTACATCTCTTTTACGTTTTTCTGCGGACTTGTTTACACGCGCTGCGGTATGCTGACCCCGCAAACCGAAAGGAGGTTGGCTCATAAAATGAAACGAATTTTAGCGATTTGTGCCGCGGCGGCGCTCCTGCTGGCGGCGGCCGGCTGTCAGAAGCAGACCGGCACGGCGTACGAAATGCCGACGGACGTGGAGCGGCTGTATGCCACGACCACGCAGCTGGAGCCGGAAAAAACCACCGTCGATTACGAGCTGCCGGACGGCAGCTATGTATGGGACACGACCAGCGACGACGGCTGTCTGACCATCCATGCCGACGCGGACGTGATCGTGCCGGACACGGCGCTTTTCATGGCGCATGCGTCGAACGGTGGCTTTACGCAGGAGCAGGTCACCGGCATATTCAACTATCTCTTCGCAGGGCGGACGGTCACGGCGTCGGTCGGGCAAAACGTGCAGACCAAAGACGAAATACAAACGCAGCTGGAGCGGATGTATCAGGCGCTGAAAGACGGAACCTACGCTGACTGCGGCTTCACCAAAGCGGAATACGAAGAGGCCGTCGCGCAGTACGAACAGGCATATGAAACAGCGCCGGAAACGGACAGCGCCGAACCGGTTGAAACGGACGGCACGCTGTACACCGTTTCGGACGGCGAATACGGCGACTATCAGGAACTCCGGGCGCAGTCGGATACGCTGGACACGCTGGTCGTTTCCTCCTATCCGGCCGATAACCGCATGCAGCTGGCCAGCAGTTGCAACTACGAGCGCTATGAAGCGCCCGCATACAGCATGCTGGACGCCGTTTCGTTTCAGGCGGGCGACGCGCTGCCGCAGGACGCGCAGGGAAAGCTTTCGCGCACCTACGACGACGCAAAGAACCTGAGCGACGGTCTGCTTGCCGCCGCGGACACGGACGTTTCCCTGCTCGCAGCCTATGTTGTCGGCGACCGGCAAGCGGGCGATACGGACGGCGTTGTGAGCGATGCAAAGCATTTCGCATATGAGTTCGTGTACACGCGCACCGTCGGCGGCGTTGCGGTTGCAACGGACGCATGGGCGTATGAACAGATCAAAGTCATCGTGGACGACGAAGGCGTCGCGCTGTTTCACTGGAGCACGCCCGTCGCCGTTGACAACGACGCGGCAGAATGCGCCACGCTGCTTACCTTTGAGCAGGCGCAGGAAATCTTTGAAAGCACGGCGCCGATCGCGTACGGCGCGCAGACCGCCTCGGCCAACCCGAATCTCGACCGCGTGGAGATCGACGCTGCCGTTACGCGGGTGGAACTCTGCCTGCTGTACGTCAAGGACCAGAATACCGAAAGCAAGACCGGCCTGCTGGTCCCGGCCTGGGTGTTTTACGGCGATATCGTCTCGCAGTCCTTCTGGAACGACGGCACGTCCTACAGCCCCAACCACCGGCAGGGCATGAGCGGCGCGAGCGGCTGCGGCTATTTTTCCGGCCCTTCCATCGTGTTTGCAGTCAGCGCCGCCGACGGCAGCGTGATCGATACGGCGCTTGGGTATTGATTAAAAAACGAAAAAAGATTTTAAGGGTTAAAGCTTCTGACAAAGTCCGCCAGCTTTTCTGACGGACTTTCAGTTTGTCGGCAAAGTCTTTATCAACTCCGAATACGATAATTGCAACTAGAATTTATACTATTATGTTTTTCAGTATATAGTCTGGCAATTCATGCCATAAACGTATGTTGACCGCCATACATCTTTCTTGTCAAGTTATTTTTTCCTTGATATTGGTCAATCATCAAACAGCTTCTCCGATTACCAATGCGAACTGTCTGCACTTATTACACATTTCCACACTTTTCCTTCTTTATTGGGTTCCCATTCAGTTATCCTTCTCTCTTCATTAAATAAAATTCTTGTAATATATCCGAATAGACAGTATAATTTTTATATATTATTTTGAATTTCAGATTGGAGGACAGCTCATTGCGTAAGAATGTGGAAGAAACATATACCTTAACAATTTATGAACTAGACCCCCAAACGACACTTGAAGAATACAAGGAAATTCTTGAGACACGTATCTCCACACAAAAGGATAAAGAGTACAGAGACAGTGAAATAATTCCTTATAATGAAGACGTTAGATTGTCCTATTTTTCGTATGTCAAGTGCACTGAAAAACATGACATTACTTGGCATAGAAAATGGAAAGATTTATTTTCAGTAGACAAAGCTTTGAGAGTTGATAGTCTCACCGGGCATGGAATAATAATCATAAACGATATTCGACACAATAAATTATTTGCGTTGGTTTTTGGCCGATCTTACCATCTTTTGAAAGAGTTTTATATTCGGGATTTCGGCATAAAAATGGCAACACGCTTGTTTGACGGAAAGGCCGTTGGTTCGATTTCTGCAAAATATTTCTCGGTTATCAAGAATAAACAGATCATTGATTACAAAGACGACTATACTTTGCAGTCCGATGAGGGACAGGCTGTTGATTACCTAAATGCACGAATTGTTGAAGACTACGAAAGACGGCCCAATCCTTCAGATCAGTATATTGATAAATTCCTTCTATATGTTCGTGCTGATGCTGCTGCTGGTTATTCTTATATAAGAATTACATTGTCAGCAGAAAGAATAACTCTGAATATTCTGCTAGATACAATTCTTTTAATACCGTTTATTGAAATATATGAAGAGCGTTTTCCTTTGCCAGCAATGTCACCTGTTCCGAAACCAATCGGGGACAAGCTAGACTTATATTTATTAGAATCACTTAAGAATGATATGCAGGATTTCTTTATTGGAATTCCATTCTTTGGCTTTGACGAAAGCGACAAATTTTCTTTTTTTGATAATATTGAAAAATATACATTATCATATGGCTCATTTTCCATTGAACATGAGGGTAACTTGGCAAAAAAAGATGTCGTTGATTTTATTAAGTCCCAAGACCAAATTGTTGACATTAAGAAAATTATTGTCACCGTTTGGATTGAAGGGCAGCAGCGACCGCCCGCAAGCATTCTAAAGTGGCTAGATGTCGAGCTTTTATATGAAGATAAAAATTACGCCCTATATAATGGAAGTTGGGTACAATTTAATGAAACATATAAAGAATATCTAAATCAAAGTGTACAAAAATACGAAAACGACTTCCTTATACCTTCCTTACCTTTTTCGTTTTCAAAACAAGAATTTGAACAGTTTAAAAAAACGCATACAGAAGAACTGCTCACTGCTTTCTGTATTGACGGTAATGGGTCCATCGATAAAGTATATAGAGAGTTTGTTTACAACTATATTTTATCCCAAAAAAGCAATTGGCTCCTTTTTGATAGAGTAATTGATGAATCTATTGAAGTTTGTGATATAAATATTGCAAACGATTCATTTGTGCACGTCAAGATCGGCGACGCAGCATCTTTTGAAATAGTCCTTCACCAATCTTTATATGGTGTTCGTTATCTGGATTCAAACCCATCTCGTTATTCCGTTATTAGAAATAAAAATAATGAATTGTTAACGCATGCTTCTAAGGCGGTTGTTATTTATCTTTCTACTGGAACAAGTTTTACAAAGATTTCAGCCATGAAATCTTTAAAATGTAAAATGGCTTTTATTGATTGGGTAGTCTTTATGACAGAACACGATATGAAGCCCTTAATTATTCAAGCCTTTTTCACGTCGGAAAATAAACAAGAAAAAGTTTTGTGGGATCGACTTGAATCGCTAGAAGTAGCTTTAGATTAATGCAAGCTCTCCCTCGCAAGCGGGGGAGAGCTTTTCCTTTCTGGCGTCCCCGGCGCGATTCGAACGCGCGGCCTTTCGCTTAGGAGGCGAACGCTCTATCCGGCTGAGCTACGGAGACAAACGTTTTTTCACTCTGTGCCCGCGGCAAAAACCATACGCGGCGCACGAGCAGAATTATACCGAAGCGGACGCTTTCTTGTCAACCAGCGCGCCGACAAATTCCGCGCACGCCTTAGCGACCTGCTCCTTTTCCGGGCCGTAGGTGCAGCCGTGCGGAGAATTTTCAAACCGGACATACCGCGTGCTTTCGGCGTTCACCGCGCCCTTTTTGAAAATTTCGACGCTCACGGGATCGACCTTGTCGTCGTATTTGGCGGAAACGATCAGCGCCGGACATGTGATTTTGCCGAGATTTTTCTGCATCCGCCGCCCGAGCCGGGCTAGATCGGCCAGCTTGCGGGTGGAAAACCCACCGTACATCTGCTGATACGGATTGTCTCCCCAGCTTTTGCCGGAGGCGTCCGTCTCCGGATAGCGCACGACCGGCATCACGGGGCTGACCAGCCGCGCCGTGCGCAGATAGCGCGACATCCGGATCGGCGTGCAGATCAGCGCCAGCCCGTCGAGCGGCTCTTCTTCGGCCAGCAGGCCGCAGAGCACGCCGCCGAGCGACAGACCCAGCGCGTAAACCTGCGTGCAGCCCTCGTTTTTGAGCCGCGCATACGCGTTTTGAGCGCCTTCGAGCCATTCCGCGCCCGTGGACGCATTCTGCGCGCGCACCGTTTCCCGGTGTCCGGGCAGAACCGGCGAAAGCACGGTATAACCCTCTTTTGCAAGCGCGTCGGCCACCACGCGCACGTTCGCGGGCGTTCCGCCGATGCCATGCAGCACGAGGCAGCCGACTTCGCTGCCGCGCATGAAAAACGGCGCGGAGAGATCGTCGTCAAACGGCGGGCGCTCGTCGAGCACGCTCGAATCCGGCAGATACTTTTTCAGCGCATGGATGAACGAAGACATTTGTATTTCCCTCCCGGACGATTCCTCAGAGCAGTTTCCAGGTTTGCCGGTATACGTCCCCGGAACCGACGGTCACGACGAGGTCGCCCGCCTTGGCATGCTCGTCGAGATACGCGCGGATTTCCTCAAAGGTCGCCAGATACACGGCGTTTTCGCTCTGCTCGTTGATTGCGGCGACCATGTCCCGCGCGTGGACGATCCCGGTATCCTTTTCACGCCCGGGATAGATATCCGGCACGAGCACTTCGTCCGCGTCCGTAAAGCAGGTCACGTTGTTACAGAACAGCGTCCGCGCACGCGTATAGCTGTTGCACTGGAACACGCAGAAGAGCTTTTTGTGCGGAACGCGCTTTGCCGCGTCCAGCGTCGCGCGGATTTCGCTCGGGTGATGCCCGTAGTCGTGGAACACACGCACGCCGCCGCGCTCGCCGTAATACTCAAACCTGCGCTTGGTGTTGCGAAAGCGCGAAAGCGCCTCTGCCGTAACGGAAAACGGCACGCCCAGCCGGTCGGCAACGGCGATTGCGCCAAGCGCGTTGACGACATTGTGCTTGCCCGGCACGCCCAACTGCACGCGTCCAAGCGCTTCTTTGCCGCGCAGCACCGCAAACCCGGCGTTGCCCTGCGCGTCGAATTCGATCGCGTCCGCCGTGTAATCCCCGTCCGAAAGGCCGTAGGTCACAAGCGTATGCGGCGAATTGTCCGCAAGCGCCATGACGCGCGCATCGTCCGCGCACGCGACGAACACGCCGTCGTCCGGCAGCAGCGCGAGAAATTTTTCAAACGCTTCTACAATCGCGTCGATATTCTTATAATAATCCAGATGGTCGTCGTCGATGTTGCTGATCAGCGCGATCGTGGGTCTGAGCGTCAAAAAGCTTTCGACATATTCGCAGGCTTCGGTCACAAGCAGGTCTTTGCCGCCGACGCTCACGCCGCCGCCGAGGAACTCCACATACCCACCGACATGGACGGTCGCGTCAAGCTTTGCAAGCGCGTTGATTACGGCGAGCATGGAGGTGATCGTCGTTTTGCCGTGACAGCCCGCGACAGCGACGACTTCTTTAAAACGCTCGCTGATCTGCCCCAGCGCGACGCTGCGCTCCAGCTCCGGAATGCCCTTTTCGCGCGCAAGCACGCGCTCCGGGTTGTCCGGCTTGATCGCGGCGGAATAGACGACGAGGTCCGCGCCGTCGAGATACTCGCCGGTATGCCCGACGGAATACCGGATGCCCTCGCGGTCGAGCGAGTCGGTAAACTGCGTCCGCTCGCGGTCGGAGCCGGTCACAATGTGTCCCTGGGACTTGAGAATCAGCGCCAGGCCGTTCATGCTGCATCCGCCGATGCCGATCAGATGGATACGTTTTGCTTCGTCGATATGTGCCATGCTTGCCAACTTTCTCCCGCTCTTATAAAATCAGTTTATTATACGCCTTTTTTGTAATATTTCGCAACGCCGCGAAAAATCCGCTCCTGCGCTTTTTGCCCGTATCCGGCGCAAAATTCGCGGATGGGCGAAAATAGGGTCTTGCCTTTCGCCGCCCGATGCGGTAAAATAACTTCTGCTTGGGGATGTAGCACAGCTGGTTAGAGCGCTTCGTTCACATCGAAGAGGTCGGGGGTTCGAGTCCCTCCATCCCCACCAAACAAAAAGCCCGTATTTACGGGCTTTTTTGTTTGTTTTCTTTTTCCAAAACTTCAACTCGAAGTGGCTTTTTACTCGTTTTGACAGCCTTCCGACAGCCGGGTAACAAAAATGACCCTTTTTTCAGGCCGTTTCTGCTCCGCTTTCGTCTTGCCATGCCAAAACTTAGCAGAAAACAGGACTGTCAGTATGGAAGTGCCGCTGAAAAAGCGCCCCCCCCCGCCGCTCCGGCCGATTCGGGCGGCGGGGGGCGCGCAGAATCAGATGCTGATAACGTAATAAATGTCCTGCCAGATTGCGGTGACGTTATCGTCCTCGTCGAACGTCAGGAAGAAGTAGGTCGGCTGGCTCCCCGTTTCGTCCGAATTGGTAACCTGATCGAAACAGCTCCGCAGCGTTTTCCAGTCCGAACTCCTGAAAAAGCCCGTCAGCGGGCCGTCCGGGTCGTTATAGCTCTGGTCGTTGCGGTCCGGCCAGTAGATTGAGATGATTGCGTCTTTGGGCACCCGCAGCGAATAGGTCGCCGCGCTCTGGTTGACGTACGTCAGGTAAATACGACCCGAAATTGTCTGGATGCGCTTGACATAATCGACTGTGATATAGCGCTCTCCGTCCGCTTCGGAACATTCGGTGATTACGCAGGCGACCATTTCGGAAACGTCGAGGGGCGGCGTCCATTTGTATTCATCGTAGTCTTCCATGCCGAATCCGGCCCGTTCTTCATAGAGATAGTCGTACTCGGCGTAATCTTCGTCGTTTTCGCCCTTTTCGAATGCAACGGCGGCGCTTTCCTCCGCAGCAGCGAGCGCTGTGGTCGGCGTGGGCGTTGCAGTGGGCGTGGGCGTCGCGGTCGGCGTGGGCGTTGCGGTCGGCGTGGGCGTTGCGGTCGGCGTGGGCGTCGCAGTCGGCGTGGGCGTCGCAGTCGGCGTGGAGGCGCTCACGCCGATGGTGAAGTCGTTCTCGATCAGCGTCTTTTCATACCCCGTAACGTCCTGCGCCGTCACGCGGTAGGTGTAGCTGCCCGCGGAAATCTTGCCGAACTTGATGTGCCGGTCGACCGTCTTGAAGAGGTCCGCCTCCTTACCGTCCGGGTCGAAGCTGTACGCCTGCACTTTCTTTCCGTTATCCTGCCGGTAGATGCCGCCTGTCACGTTGGTCAGCGTGTACGTGGACGTGATCTTCCCCTTGAAATAGAACTTGATGCCGGTTTTATAATTCTTGCCTTCCGCCGGCGCCTGCACCCCGCTGATGCTAATCGAAGCGGCGCTCCTGCCGATTGTGAAATCGTTCTCTATCAGCGTCGTTTCATATCCGTTGGCGTCCTTTGCCGTCACGCGGTAGGTGTAGCTGCCCGCGGAAATTTTGCCGAACTTGATATGCCGGTCGACCGTCTTAAAGAGGTCCGCTTCCTTGCCGTTCGGGTTAAAGCTGTAAGCTTGTACTTCCTTTCCGCCGTCCTTCTGGTAGATGCCGCCTGTCACGTTGGTCAGCTTGTACGTGGACGTGATCGTTCCTTTGAAATAGAACTTGATGCCGAGTTCATAGTCCTTGCCTTCCTCCGGCGCCTGCACGCTGCTGACGCTGATGGAAGAAGCCTGCGCCGCGGTCGGTGTGGGCGTCGCCGTCGCGGTCGGCGCGGGCGTGCTCATGCCGATGGTGAAATCGTTCTCGATCAGCGTCGTTTCATACCCGATAATGTCTTTCGCCGTCACGCGGTAGGTGTAGCTCCCGGCGGAAATTTTGCCGAACTTGATATGCCGGTCCACCGTCTTGAAGAGGTCCGCTTCCCGATCGCCCGGGTTGAAGCTATAGGCTTGCACCTCCTCTCCGTTGTCCTGCCGGTAGATACCCCCGGTCACGTTGGACAGCGTGTACACGGACGTAACCGTTCCCTTGAAATAGAACTTGATGCCGGATTCGTAGTTTTCGCCTTCCTCCGGCGCCTGCACGCCGCTGACACTGATTGCGGAGTCCGATTTCACGTCCCATACGGCATATAATGTCAGCGAGTCGTCCGCCGCAACCATGCCGCTGGCGGAATAGTCTTCCCGTTCGGCCCATCTTCTTTCCGCCCAGCCCAGAAAGGTATAGCCTTCGCGCGTCGGCGACTCCTCCGGCAGCTGGACGACGCTTCCCGCCGTAAATTTCACCTCCGCCGGAGCGCCGGCGCCGCCGTTTGCTTCAAACGTAATCGTGCAGGTCTGTTCGTCGTCGACAGCTTCCGGGAAGACCTCGTCATAATATTTATAGTGAACGATCGCGCCCGCGGACACAAATTGATTGGAAAGCGATTTATAGGAAATGGTCTTCAGCGTGACCCTGCTTTTCCCCTTTGTATCCGTGGACTTCATCCGCACGTTGCATTGATAGATCGTCACGGTCTTTTTCTCGCTGTCGTGCCCGAGGTAGATCATCGTATGGCCGCCATCGCCCTTTTTCGCCTGCAGAATATCGCCTACTTCCGCCTTGTCGAGGAATGCCGAGAGTTTTTCGGCATCCCTGCTGTCCGTATGCGTTATGGTCGCCACGCGTTTGTAGGGGTCCTCGGTCTTGCCGCTGTAATACAGGCACGGCGTAGTTCCGTATAAATACAGGGAAACGAATTTCCCAAATCCGAAACACGTATTGCCCTGGCAGTATGAACCGTCACTTTTAATCGAATTCATTACGTCCTTAACGGTTTCCTTGCCGTCGATGGGGGTGGCCAGTTCCCTGCCGTCCTTATTTTTACCGGCGATCATTCTTTTGAGTTCGCTGGCGCTGTTGTAACTATGGTATTTCCCGTCGTACGTAAAATAGGACCCGTGCGGGTACAGTGTGAACAATTCGTCCAGTTTCTGCGCCAGGTCCGGCCGGTCCGTGTAATCGCTCCCGCTCGCGGCATAAGTGGACGCCGCCGGGCAGGCAATAAGCAGCGCGGCGATCAGAATCCCGCAAATAATCCGTTTCAAAACAGTCCTCTCCTTCCATCCTCAAAGGTTTTCGTATTTCATTTAATAGTGCGTAAAAGTGCGGCGGCCCGTATCAGCCGGCCGGCTTTGCTTTAAAGCATAAGGCTGTCGGCTGCGGACCCGGCGCCGCTCCCGCGCAAGCTAACCCCTCCGTCGTCGTTTTTCGTATTACGGCATGCTTTGCCTGCACCGCGTGTTACGGTGCAGGGCGATTTCGCATAATACGGTTCCTTCTGTCGATTCCGAATGGTTCCGACACCAAATGCACGGCTTTTAGTTTGGAAGCCGCATCGATGTCTTTAATTCGTTCTTTTACAATCTGCATTGATACGCATAGACGGCCCGATTTTGTTTCGGCCCGGGTCCAAACGGATAATTTAACTTATCTTAACACCGGCCGCCGCTGTTGTGCAACAGCTTGGGAAGATTTAATTTGCCTGCCGTTATTATAAATAATCCCGCTTCCCCGCGCTGCGCCATCCGGCCCCTTCCTGCGCGCCGGGCGGCGGGGCGCCGAGTCCGGCGTGCAAATATGCGAACCGTCCGTAATGCTGTATGTACCACGGGCAGCCGTGCCGCACCCTCTTGCGCTGCGGCGGCCTTCTTTCAGGCCGGCCGCGGGCGGTTCGAGTGGAGGGTCCCTCCATTCAAACCAAAGAAAAAGCCCGTATTTACGGGCTTTTCCGGCTTTTAAAGCAACTAGCAAAACAGATGCAAGTCTAACAAAAAACAGCGTATGTTTACCGGCTTATTACGATCGGTTGATAAGACGCAATGGCGCAGAATGTAAATGTAAGCGGCAGCGAATCCTCCGGTGCGGCGTTCGGGAAAAACAACGTGTTGGCGTCCCGGTCCATAACCCCCGACGTATCTCCAATATATGCGGAAACAGAAAGGTCGATTGCCGTCGGTTCAAACTGGATTAAAAGCCCGTCTCCCGTCCAGTCCAAGCTCTCTATCGGCAGTGTAAGCCCCCAGAGATTCACGCTCCGGATTTCATCGTGCAGGCTTACGGTGATTCGTTCCTCTTCAGCGGCGGCTCCGCTGCCTAAATTAACCTCGGAGATTTCAAGCCGCGCCCAGTCCGCACCATCGCCGCCTTCGACCGAAAATAACTCGAAATCCGCAGAATAAACCAGTACCGGGGTTACCGTTAAGGGGGATCCGTCGGCACCATATGCACTGACTCTGTCCGAGATATCAGAAAACCGGATGCTGCCTGAGAAAACCGACGGCAGTACAAGGGTAAGATTGTTTTTCAGAGGAACAAAGCAGATCATGCCCGACTCGGCGAACGGGATGTTTGCGCTGCCGGAATATATGCCGTTAACTTCCGAAGGGGCAACCCCGTCGATCGTGTCGTGATCGACCGTAATCGTATAACTTTCAGACGGGTCGAACCCTGCATCCTGATACGAAAGGCAAAACAACCTTGGCACAGGCGCATCGGACTCGGTGTAGAATGCGAACATCGTCGCAGCTGAACACGCATACTCTTTTTCGCCCTGCTCAATGGAAACGGCGTGTTCGGTCTGCGCGTACTGCTCGTAATTCTCCCAGCTTAATTCCTGAAAGTACTCATCGAACAGAAAGTAAATTTTGCCGCCGGTTTCCACGCAGAGCGACAGTTCCATGCGGCCGTCGTCGTTCGAGTAAACGGGGCTCGTACCCTGCCAGACCCGCAGGCCGGCCGGCGCTGAAACAGCCGAACTGCCGTCGGTCTCGGCGGTGACGGCGCTTGTGAAGCGATCGGAAGAATAGTATTGGAACATGTCCGACACATGGGACATCACGAGGTCGTTGTCAACGCTTTCCAGGACGAGTACATTGCCCGCCTGATCCGCAGTAACCTTCGTTTCTCCCCGCCTGTCCCCATCGGAGACATCGACCGTCACGGTCGCCCGGTAACCGCTTGCGACCGCCGGATCAAACGAATACATGACGGCGAGCGGATCGTGCAGATTGACGCCGGGGTTGGATGGGAAAATCTTGGCGAACTGCTTGCTCAACCCGTTGAATAAGTAGGATATCTTGCAATTTTCAGGCATCATTTCCTCGACGTCCGCCGAAGAAAGATACGTTTGCCGGGTCACGTCAAGACCAACCATCACAATGTCGATCCCGCTGGAGAAGACCGCTTCCGCGGCTATGGGATCGCAGTGGATGTTGAACTCCGCATAGTCCGTCTGATTTCCGCCCGATGTGGAGCCGCCCATGATCACGATTCTGTCAATCAAATCCGGAAGGTCGGGGTGCAGTTCCAGCGCGGTTGCAATATTCGTTAAAGGCCCAAGTGCAATCAGCTGCAAGTTCCCGTTTTCGCTTTTTGCGGTGTCGTATATCACGTCCCAGGCCTTACGCCGGTCCAGTGTTGGAAGCTCCGCCGCAAGAACGAAATCCCCCAGCCCATTGTTCCCGTGAATGAGTCCGGAGGTTCCGTAACCGTCGGCGCCCATCGGAATCGCCTGCCCACGCGCAATCGGCGCATCAATCCCCAGATAGCCTGCAAGCGTTAAAAGATTGTATGTCGTGCGGCCTAAAAGCGCGTTGCCGAACACGGAGGTCATAGCCTTCACGTCCAGGTGATCCGCTGCGGCGGCGATGCAGAGCGCAATCGCGTCGTCGACCCCCGGGTCGCAATCGATTATGACCGGTATGGGAGCGCTTTCCGCCGGGGTCTGTTTCTCATCGCATCCGAACTGCAGGAAGCAGAACAGAGCGGCCAGAGAGAAAAGGAACACCTTTTTCATGAACGCACACCTCCATGTATTTAATCAAGTGAAACAGTATTGAAAAATAGTAAATGCGATCGCATTTACTTTACCGCATTGTATCTTACCCCTTTGGATGAGGCAAGTGACACCATTGTGAATAATCTGCGACCGCCTTTGTTTTGGCACCCTTCCGGCAGCCGCACGCGAATAAGCCTGTTCCGTCCGGGCATGCGCCGCTCATAGAATATTGCGGGCAAAAGGTGTATACTTACTGGGCTTTATTACAGCGCCGACGGAGCGGCGGTTGCAATGCCCGCCAACGCGAAAATCGCAGGCGAAAGGATCGTGATTTACTGTGAAAAAAGCAATGCTGCCGCTGCTTGCTGCGTTCGTCCTGATATTTGCCGGGTGCACCGGCTCGCTTCCTTCGGCGCAGCAGGCGCAAGCTTCACCCGTGCCCGTCGAAAGTATCGAACCCGCTGCAGCAGCCGGAAAAATCGAACCTCTTCCCGCCGCGTACACGCTGGACGCGCTCGACAACTGCACGTTTCCCGCTTCGTTTCAGGCTGCCGACGTGTACCTCAACGACGACGGCGCGCTGGTCGTGCAAATGACGGTATACGATTGCGAAACGTTCGATCTTGTGGACGTTTCCCGGCTGGCGGAGGGCGGCACGCTCGTGACCGGCGGCGAAGAAATGCCAATCGAATCCGTCGAACGAAGCGACGACGGACGCGTCCTGATCAACGGCGGCTCCTCAAACGGCGGCTGCACGCTGGCAACGCAGGACAACGGCGTATATTACGCGCTCGGCGCAGACGGCGCGGCGCTCTATCGGGCGCTCGGCGAGACCACGCTCCCCGTCGGCCAGAATTTTACGTTTACCGACAGCTCCGAGCCAAACGGCGCGGGAAAAACGTCCTATGCGGGAGATTTCCTGACCGAGATGGAAACGAGCGACACAAGCTTTTCGCAGTACGGCACCAGCGTCACCGTGCAGGACGGATTTATTATAAACATCGCGCGGGTTTGCAACCCGTAAAAGGGTTTTCAGGCGCGTTTGCATCGCGCAGGCAAAGACTGTCTTTTCTCTTTCAGCAGCAGACCCGCTTCTTCGGTTTTTCGGGAGAGGCGGGTACATGGTAAAACAGCAAAATATTGTATATATATACCTATGTTGGTATACTAAATAGGAATTACACGGCTTGTTCACTATCTTTTGCAGCTTCAGGTAGCATATTGTACATAAATAGTTTTTAAAAAGCACGAAATAGTCTTTGTATTCAGTTTAAATAATGCGGGTTCTTACGTACTGTTTGCCAGTCGTACACTTTTAAAATATAAAATGTGCATTAACCTAAATCTAATGCAGGCAGGCACTGGAAAGGATAAACATATGCGACGAAATTTACTAGCAAGAATATTGGCTGCGCCGTTTGTTTTGTTGCTGTTTTGTACTCCAATGACCGCATACGCTTCAAGCGTGCCAAACGCAGTCCTCAAGGCATCCGATTCCGTCGTCTACATCGAATCAGGCGTTGGAAGCGACGCGAGCGCGGGTTCTGGATTTATCGTCTATAAAGATCAATTGGGAACTTATATTGCAACAAACGATCATGTTATCGCAACAAGCGAAGATTCCACGTTCGTTTGGATTTCCGACTCTTTTCAGGAGAAAGCGAACGTCGTAGTCAGAAGTGAATCACAGGATTTGGCGATTCTCCACATATCGGTTGAAATGGACGCACCCGCACTGATTCTCAGCGAAAATGCCAGTCAGGGCGAGGAAGTGTTTGCCATCGGGTTCCCCGCCGGCGCGGACGTACTCTCCAGCACGGTTGCGCACGTCGGCAGCGAGGCGACCATCACAAGCGGCATCGTCAGTTCCATTCGCGATTCTTCGACGGCGGACGGTATGTCGCATGTCACAATCCTTCAAATCAGCGTCGCCATCAACTCCGGCAACTCCGGCGGACCGCTGCTAAACAGCAAAGGCGAAGTAATCGGCATCAACGCATACGGCGTAGTCGATACACAGGGGATCAACGGCGCAATCTCCGCTTCAGATCTTATATCTCTGATCAATACATATGATTTATTCGATATCCCAACGGCGCATCCGGCGATGCTTTATATTCTCCTTTTCGCAATCTGCCTCGGCGCGGCTACCGCTATATGGCTGATTTTGAAAGCAAGCAGCCGGCGAAAGAAAAAGCTCCCGCTGCCCGACTATTTGGCCGCGCTCGATCACCCGCTCGATTGTTATTCCGCCGTGTCGCTGCTCATGCCGCTGGCGCAGTATCTTAAGGGCAGGCACGACGCCGGAAGCGTCTGCCTGCGCCTGTTCCCCGCCCGCATTCTCGTGTCAAAGGCGGGCTGTTCCCTTGCCGAAAGTAAGGACGTCCCGACGGAGCGGTTTCTTTCCCCCGAGCAGCGGCGAGGCGAACTGGCGGGCGTTCAGTCGGACGTTTACTTATTCTGTGCAGTACTCGGCTATATGCTGGAAAACCGGCTGCAGGAACCCGGCGGTGAAGAAACCAACCCTTCATGCCTTGCAATCCGCCGGATTCTTGAAAAAGGGCTGAATCCATCTCAGTCGGAGCGCTATCGCACCATGCAGGAACTGATCACCGATTTAGCCCCGCTGAACACAGGGATTTCTCCTGACGCTTGCATTCCTTTTGCTCCCGGCACGAAAAAACCAAAGCCGAAACAGCTTCCGGCAGCGGCTGATGCCGCCCTTGCAGCGCCGGAAGACATCCAGGCCGAAAAGAAAGCACAAAACAAGAAAAAACAAAAAGTGCGACGGCTTTCTATCGCCGCGGCATTGCTGCTGGTTGTCAGCGGCTTGACGTTGTTTTCCGTTTTCAGCCGCAACACCGCATTGGAAAAGGCCGATGCGTTCGCGTTTGAACAGGCCGCAAAAATATTCCGGCGTATCCCGTTAGGACACATCCTGTTCCCGCAGGAAGAAAAATACATATCCGCAGGTGAGCTTGTCGCCAGTAAACAATTCGACAAAGCAAAAATTGCTTTCAAGGCTCTGGGCAATTACCGCAAATCGAAAGCAGCGATTGACGAAACGATCTATCAGCAAGGTTCGTACGAGCTTTTATCCGGCAATTATGAGCATGCAGCCGTCCTTTTCGCGCATATCGACCCGTACCGCGATTCCGCCGAACGCGCACAGTATGCAAGGTATCTTCTGGCTAAAGAATATTTTTCAAACGACAATAGTAATGAAGCACTAAGAATTCTTCGTGCTTTAATTGAAAATAATTATACTCCTGCGCAAGAATTGTTTGTAGATATTTGCAAACAAACTGCCGAGGAAAAGGCGGCGGACGGTTTATATGGAATAGCATATGAAACGTTATTGGAAGCAAAAGACTACGGCGATGTCGGTTCGTTGCTTTCCCTGTATCGGGACGAAGCCTATCGAGCAGGTATATCTTTATATCGTAAGGGTTCTTACATTGATGCAAGAGCACAGTTCAGGCGTATAGGAGATTATGAATACACGGAAGATTATCTTATTCTGATTACAATTCATACTAAGTATTGGGTTACTAGCGCAGAAATACAGGAGTTGCTGCGCTTACTCGACTTCGAAGACTCTGCTGAACTGTTAGTGTCAACTCAAGATTTCGCAAAAAAATACCTTGCCGGTACCTGGCGCGGCAACGGGTATTACTTCACGATGGAAACCGATGGTCATATACAGTACAATCTGCCATATTTCAATTATGGTGATTATTATAAAATAGAAAATGGAGTAGTTTTGACGTACCCTCGAAATGCGCCTTCTTCAACAAAAAAGCTTTTTAAGATAACGGTCGTTTCCGAAGACTGCATTCAGGTTTTCGCTTATAAAAACAACAGAGCCTACACGCTCTACAGAGAATAGCCTGACCGGGTAACGCGTCCGCTGTTTTCGCCTCGTTGCCGTAGAATATTCAAGCTCCGCCATTGCAGACCCGCTTCTTCGGTTTTCCGGGAGAGGCGGGTCTTTCTTGCCGTTCAACGCATGCGCATGCTATGATAGGAACAAATGTTGCCCGCTATAAACCGCGGCGGAAGGCATTCCCGCCGCGTGCCGAAAAAGCCCTTTTCGCAGCGCGCCTGGTTCAACGGATTTCAAAAGAACCGATCTGCTCCGCAGCAACGATTTTCAAACGGGAGGGTCCGCCCATGCTCCGCCGCTTTGTTCCATACGCCGCGCTTTTTCTCGCCGCGCTCCTGCCGCTTTGCGGGTGCGGCATGTCCGCGCCGCAGAACGCGTTCCGCCCGCAGGAGGAAACGCCTTCTCCCTCGCCCACTGCGACGGCCACGCCAAGCCCTTCTCCGTCGCCTTCGCCAAGCCCTTCGCCCACGCCTTCGCCTTCACCCAGCCCAACGCCAACGCCCGGCCCGCCGGAAAATTACACGCTTGCTTTTGCGGACGAATTTTCAGCCGACGGCGCGCCCGACGAAACCATCTGGGACTACGACCTCGGCGCATGGCCATACAATAAGGAACTCGAATACTACACCAAAGAAAACGCATGGATCGAGGACGGCGTTCTCGTCATCGAAGCACGTGCCGAAGACGCGGGCAACCGCGCCTATACCTCCGCGCGGCTGAAAACCGAAGGTAAGTTCGACTTTACCTACGGCTATCTCGAAGTGCGCGCCGCTTTGCCGACGGGCGTCGGCACCTGGTCGGCCATCTGGATGCTGCCGACGGACAAACAATACGGCGGCTACCTGCAATCGGGCGAAATCGACATCGCCGAACGCGTGGGTTACGACGCAAAGAAGATTTACACGACCATCCATACGTTCGCCAACAATTCCGTGCAGGACAACGCCATCGACGGTTCCGTCCGCGTCGGCCGTCGGGACGAAGCGTACCATATCTACGGCATCCTCTGGGAAGAGGACGCGATCCTCATCAGTTTCGACGGGCAGGAGGTCCTGCGCTACATCCGCCCGGAAAATTCGGACAGCACCACCTGGCCGTTCGACGTGCCGTTTCACCTGATTCTCAACATCGCCGTCGGCGGAAGCTGGGGCGGCCTTAAGGGCGTGGACGATGCGGCGTTCCCGCAGTACATGTACGTCGACTACGTTCGCTACTATCAGCCCGCGGCGGAATCTTCCGTGATGGACTGACATTTCATCTTTCAGCTTGCATAAACCAGCAAAGAGCCGCGGCAACTGCCGCGGCTGAGGCCGTCAAAAAACTTGTTTTTTGACGGGATAACCACTCTTTGCCTCTCGTCCTTCGGACTCCCGGGCGGCAAAGAGCTTTGGAGAAACCGCCCGTTCCGGGCGATCCGTTCCGCCGGATGAACCGGCGCAGCCGGAAAAGCGGGTTAAGGGCTTCGGCCCTTAACAATCCCGGGGACTTTTTTGACAGGCAAAGCCGCGGCAACTGCCGCGGCTTTACGATCGTCAACGAAAGTTTATTGGAGGCTCCGTCTCCAAGTCACCGCTTAGGGTCAAGCCCTGAGAACCCATTTTTTTACAGGCAATCATTAAAGCTGGGATTCCCAGGGGCCATACCACTTGGGTGGGATTGCAGGGGGTAACCCCTTGCGTGCCGCGGCTTTGCTGCGGTTGTTTACTTTTCCGCCTTGAGCAGCACGTGCAGCCGGTATTTCCTGCCGGGCGAAAGCACATACGCTTCGTGCAGCGCCGTCACGCCGGGGATATCGCCGCCGACGCCGCGCATCGCGCCGTCCAGGCTGAGCGTGATTTCGTGGTGGCGCTCCAGCTCAAACTGGTGCTCCGCCGCGTCCAGCTCCGCCTGCGGATAGCGCCATGCGGAAAAGAGCAGTTCGCCGTCCAGTTTTTCCACCGATATCTTTCTGTTTTCGCCTTCGAGCACGAGGGTTTCCACATCGCAGCGCGTCCCGTTTTCCTGCGGGCGCATGTAGGCGTGTTCCAGTGCTTCAATCCGCATCTTCCAGCGGCCAAGCGCCGCGCCGGTCTTGCGGTCCGGGTAGTTTTCGTGCGGGCCGCGGCCGAGCCATTCCGCCGTGTCCAGCCCGGCGCAGAGCGTGCCCTGCAGCCCGGCGCGCAGCATCGTGCGCCGGCGCGAAGCCGCGTAATGATCGATCTCCACCGAGCCGTCCGCGCGGACAATATAGTGCGTGATCGCCCGCTTCAAAAACGGATGCCGCCAGACGGTTTCCACCAGCACGCCCCACGGCGATTGCAGCGCGCGTGTCTTTACCGCGCGCTGGTATTTGCCCGCCCTGCGCCAGGCGTCCGCATTCAGAAACGGCAGCAGAAACGGCACAAAGTTGGACTGCTCGCGGTCGTTGTCCGTCAGCGCGCGGTAATAGTTCGGCAAAAACGGCGCGGCGATATACTCCCGGTCGTCCAGCGCCAGCCCCGCCAGCGCGCCCTTTTCAAAACGCACCGAAAATCCATCTCCGCTCACGCAGATCACGCCGCCGTCCTGCGCGAACGTTAGTTTTTCGTCCATGCTCTGCGGCAGCGGCTGCTTTGCCGAACGCTCTTGGAGCACGAACTGGTCGAACGCCTGCGCGTACCCGCGCTCCGCCCAGGGCGCGTCCTCCTTCAGGAGCCAGCGAAACGTCAGCGTCACAAGCCGCCCGTCCGGCGGTTCCGGCAGATGCAGCATAAAGCGGGCCGTGCCGCGCGGCGGGGTCTTTTCGTAGAGCTCCGGCGGCACGTCGCCATCTGCAATCCGCTCTCCGTCCGCTTCCAGCGTCCAGGCCAGCCGGTACGCCGAAAGGTCTGAAAACAGTTGGCCGTTTTTCGCTTCAAACACGCCGTTTTCCAGATCGGCCGCGGTGACATGCAGCGTCTGATAGCATTTCTTCACCTCGTATGCGGCGGGATGCGGCGTGCGGTCCGCAGCGACGATCCCGTTTGCGCAGAAATACCGGTTGCTGCCGGTCGCCGCCCGGCTTTTCAGCCCGTTTCTGCGGTCGTACCGCTCGGAAAAATCGCTGCCGTAGAGCCATTGTTCGCCGTCCGCGTCCACGCGGCGGATCGACTGGTCCACAAAGTCCCAGATGTAGCCGCCGCAGAGATGGTCATATGCCTCGAACGCGTCGCAGTGCTCCTTGAAATTGCCGAGACTGTTTTCCATGCAGTGCGCGTACTCACAGAGGATGACCGGCATGCGCTCGTAATATTCCTTCGTGATGTGCAAAAACCGCGTGTTCGGCGCGCCGACGTTCGCGCCGAACGTTGCGGGCTGTTTATTGCAGAGTTTCTGCATAAGCGCCTGATCGGGGTACATCCGGCTGATAAAATCGCTGCTGGCGGGATCGACCTCGCCTTCGTAATGAAACGGACGGGTCGAATCGAGCGCCTCCGCCGCGCGGCGCATGGCGGCAAAGTTCGCGCCGACGCCCGCCTCGTTGCCGAGGCTCCAGATGATTACGCAGGGATGGTTGCGGTCGCGCAGCACCATGCGGCACATGCGCTCCGTGCACGCCGCCGTCCATTTCGGGTCGCTTCGCGGCAAAATATTGCGCGCGCCGTGTGTTTCCAGATCGTTTTCATCCATCACGAGAATGCCCAGTTCGTCGCAGAGGTCGTAGAGCCGCGGGTCGTTCGGATAGTGGCTCGTGCGGATGGCGTTGATGTTGAAGCGCTTCATCAAAAGGATATCCTGCCGGTAGCGCTCCGCGGGCACCGCCCAGCCGAAATCGGGGTCGTAATCGTGCCGGTTCACGCCGTGGATTTTCAGCGGCTGATTGTTTAAAAACAGCCGGTTGCCACGGATTTCCACCCGCCGGAATCCGAACCGGAACGACTGATACTCCGTTTCCCCGCCGTTAGTGATCGAAAGCAGCACCGTATAGAGGTTCGGTGTTTCGTGGCTCCAGAGCGAAAAACCCGCCGCATCCGCGCACAGCGCCAGCTTCGTTTCGCCGCCGACTTCGGCTTCGCATTCGCCGATGGTCAGCCCCAGCGCGGGGATTTCGGCGCACACGGCGGCGCGCCGGCTGCCGCCGAAGCTCCTGAGCGAAATCTCCAGCTTCAGCTTCGCGCTTTCGAGCGTTTCGTCCAGTTCGGCGGAGAGGTAAAAGTCCCGGATGCAGACCTTCGGCAGCGAATAGAGCGTCACGTCCCGGTAGATGCCGGAAAAGAACCACATGTCCTGGTCTTCCAGATACGTTCCGTCGCTGTAGCGCCAGACGACCGCCGTGAGCTGGTTTTCGCCCGGGACCAGATACTCCGTCACGTCGAACTCATGCGGCAGCATCGAACCCTGCGAATAACCGGCCTCCGCGCCGTTGATATAAACTTGCAGCGCCGCTTTCGCCGCGCCGAAGCAGAGGAACGTTTCGCGCCCGGCGAACGTTTCCGGCACGGTGAACGTCCGGCGGTACACGCCGATTTCCTGCAGCGCATGGCTGATCTGCGGGATTTTTTTTGCGTTCGTGCCGATCGCCTGCGGATAGGACGCTGCGTAGTAATACGGCGTGCCGTAGCCCTGCAGCTGCATCACGCCCGGCACGCGGATTTCGTCCCAGCCGGAGTCGTCGAACGCCGCTTCCGTCACACCCGCCGGAACTTCGCAGCCGCGCACGAACAAAAACCGCCAAGACCCGTTCAGGCTCGTTTCAAACGGTGGTTTCGTTTTCCGTATCGCGTCGTCCGCGCTGCGGAAAACGGGTGCATACGCGTGCCCCGCTTCCTTGTTCCTGCCAATCACCGAACAGTTTTCCCAGTCGAAAACGCGCCGCTCTTTCATGTGTCGCTCCTTTTTGCATATTCAGGTATGGTTTCTTTTCCATTATAGTGCGCCGCCGGTGTGCCGCGCAATCGGGATTACCGTGCTTTTTCGTTTGTTTGATGTATATCGAATTATAAACATTGACAAATATCTATTCTGTGATATCATTGTTTCGACGAATATGAAAGGTTTTGTTTCTATGAACGGCAAAACATCGATTTACAAACCGCTGCTCGGGCAGCATGAATACCTTAAGCTGATTGCCGCAAACGTGATCAACCGCTTTGGCGACTCCATCGACGCAATCGCGTTTTCCTGGCTGATGTACGAGATCACGCAGAGCGCGTCGCTCATGGCGCTCATCCTCGGGCTGAACTATCTGCCGACCATCCTGCTGCAGCCGTTCACCGGCGCGCTGGTCGAGCATCTCTCCAAAAAGAAAGTCATGATCTGGTTCGATATCGGCCGCGGCGTGGTGGTCTCCCTCGGCGTCGTATGCTATCTGCAGGGCTGGCTTACGCCGCTGCTGCTCACGGTCATGACGCTGTTGATTTCCACAATGGAGGCGTTCCGTTCCCCCGCGGGCGCGGCCATCGTACCGAAACTGATCAACGAGGAGCTCTATAAAACCGGCACCGCGCTCAACCAGAGCGCAAGCCGGATTTCCGAGCTGGCCGGTCTGGCCGTTGCAGGCGGCGTCGTCGCGCTGATCGGCTGCGAAGGCGCGCTGCTCATCGACGCGGCGACGTTTTTCCTTTCTGCGCTCATCATTTCGTTCATCCGGCTGCGCGAAACGCTGGACGCTTCCCGCGTGAACCTGCGCTCCACCATGGAAAGCTTTCGCGAAGGATTTCGCCTGATCAAAAGCAGCCGCGTGCTGCTGACGCTGCTTTTCATCGGCGCGCTGATGAACTTTACGTTCGTGCCGATCAACACCTTTTCCGTGCCGTTCGTTGCGGACGTGCTCAAAGGCGGCGCGGAGACGCTCTCGATCATTCAAATCCTTTTCGTTGCGGGCATGGCGCTCGGCAGCGCCGCCGCGCCGCACATCAAGCGTCTGAGCGAGCGGCTGCAGATCGTGTTTTTCGGCATCGCACAGGGCGCGGGCATCTGCCTGTTTTCCTTCGGCGGATATTTTACCGGCGACGTGTTCCGCTTCGGCGCGGTGTTTCTTGCGTGCCTTCTGATTGGTTTTTCAGCGGGGATCGTCAACGTTGTATTCGGCGCGGCTTTTTTAAAACTCGTCCCGCCGGACTATATGGCGCGGCTGTCCGGCCTTTCCAACGCCATCCTCGTTTGCTCCCTGCCGGTCGGCAGTTTCATCTGCTCCGGCCTGGCGGCGGCGCTGCCGATCGGTACGGCAATCTTCGCTTCCGGACTGCTGAGCGTCCTTTTGTACCTTTTGATCCTGCGCGTCAAGAGCCTGCATTCGCTTTGACGGCAAAGTCATAAAAAACATGGCCGGCGGGTCTGCCGATTAAAAAAAGAGGTGAGAAAAATGCGGCTTATATTTATGCAGGGGTTGTTTTACCAAATCGAAGCGCTGTAAGATATATTTGTACCGCCTGGTGGTAAGGAGGCCGTAACCTTATGAATACGTTCCGTTTTATGCCGATCGATACCCGCCTGGAAGCGGGCGCGTTCCTCATACGCCTGGCTTATCGCGGCGACAGCCCCACGTCCGGCGATATGCGCGTCGCCGCCGAACACTACAGCCGCAAGTACGGCGTCCCGATCGGGGAATTTGCCGGGCTGATCGAAGCGTACGAATTCATTAAGGCACGCTTTTCTTGCGATGAAAAAGAACTCCTTGCGCTTTTCGGCGTTTGCAGCGGACTTGAATACAGCATCTACGAGGAGTTTTTAATGCTGGAGCGCGCCCTCGGCACCGAGCGCGTCAAAACGCTCGGCCTTCGCATCGCGCTGGTGACCACCGATGACGACGACGAACCGAACTTTGACAACGCGAACCTTTCCGACCTGCTCGATTACGCACAGAACCTCCCCGTTTCGGACGAAGCGCGCTGGCTGATTACCGACGCCTGCGTACGCTACGGCGAATACCGCGCGCGAATCGACACGCTGCTCGACCAGGCCGAAGCGCTGGTGCGCGAAACGCTCGGCCTGCTCAAGCCGTATGCGGACGCGGCGCTCCGCGGCTTTTCCGGCGACCCGAGCGGAAAAGCGCTCTTCTCGCACCTTGCGGAATCCGGACTGCGGCTGGACTGCGCCGGCGCAGATGTTCTTCCGTTTATATTCCAGTTTTCCTTTATCGCGCTCTATTCTAACATCGTATCGGCGGCGCATTTCGGCGAGCCGGAACAAACGACCATCGCCTACGGCTGCATGATCGACCGCATCAACGCCTGCGGCGAAACCGGGCGGGACGCGGCGGAATCCATGCTGGGCCTTCTGCACGCGCTCGACGACAAGCGCCGCCTCGAAATCCTCACCGCGCTCAAGAGCCGTCCGCTCTGCGGGCAGGACCTCGCCGCGCTGACGGGGCTTTCCGCCGCGACGATCTCACACCACATGAACGAACTGGCCAGCACCGGCCTTGTCGGCATTGAAAAGCAGGGCGTGAAACTGCTTTATCACCTCAAGGCGGAGCGCTTCGGCGACCTTTGCGAACTGCTGCAAAAAGGGTTTTTGGAGTAAGCACAGAACAAAATAAATTAAAAGCCGGGGTAAACGCCCCGGCTTTCGTTTGCAAAAAGTTCTTTTTTTGCAGGGGTTTTGCCCCTGTAACCCCACCCAAGGGACAAGTCCCTTGGGAATCCCTCTTTTAAGATTGTTTATAAAAACGGGTCCTTAGGGCCGTTTGAGTCCTAAGCGGCGGTTTGGAGGCGGAGCCTCCAACGTACCCCGGTTTCACTCGATCGCCTTGAGCGACTCCACCATGTCGATTTTGCCGAGCTTGCCGCGCATGAGCAAATCCACCGTAAACGTAAACACAAACGTCGTCGCAATCGCGATTGCAAAGCTCAGCGGCGCGATGACCACCTGGAAATTCACCATGTCGAAGTTGATCTGTCCCATCACAAAGCTGTGCAGCCAGATTCCGAGCGGAATCCCCGCCGCCGCGCCAAGCACGGTTAAAACGAAATTTTCGCGGAAGACGTACGCGCCCACCTCCGGCGCGTAGAACCCCAGCACCTTGATCGTCGCGATCTCGCGGACGCGCTCGGTGATGTTGATGTTGCTCAGGTTAAAGAGCACGACGAACGCCAGCGCCGCCGCGCAGGCGATCACGAGCACGACGATATAGTTCAGGCTCGTCATCATGTTTGCAACGCGCGTGCGGATGTCCGCCGTGACGGAGACGTTCGCAGCGCCATAGTCGCTGATGAGTTTTGCAGAAACCGCGTGCACGTCGTCCTCCGCGCTGGTGGCAAGCGCGCTTTTATAGGTGCATTCTTCCCCGAACACCGTTTCGTAGGTCTCCGGCGTCATGAGCATGTAGTGATACACATAGTTTTCAAACACGCCGCAAACGGGCAGTTCCTCGGTCTTTTCGCCGACGCGCACCGTGATCGTGTCCCCGGCGGAAACGCCCGCAACCCGGGCGAGTTTATCGCTGATTACCACGCCGCCGTCCGCGGGATACGGCACCGTTTCGCCGTCCATATGCAAATCGAGCATCTGCGTAATATCGCCGTCGCCGCAGGCGATTACGTTCACGCTCTTCGTCCCTTCGGAGGACGGGACTTCCAGCGTGTCCGCGCAGACGAACACGCACGTGCCGAGCAGTTCCTGCGTGTCTTTTTGGAATTGGCTGCGCTCGGAGAGCGTCTGCGCTTCGTCGAACACGATGGCAAAATCGTATTTCATGATGTTGTCGAACTGGTCGGACGCAATGTTGCTGATCGAGTCGCGGATACCGAGGCCCGTAAGCAGCAGCGCCGTGCACCCGCCGATGCCGAGCACCATCATGAACAGACGTTTTTTATAGCGGAACACATTGCGCAGGGAAATTTTTCTTAAGAAGTTCAGACGGTTCCAGAGGAACGGGATGCGCTCCAGCAGGACGCGCCTGCCTTCCTTGGGCGTTTTGGGACGCATGAGTTCCGCCGGCATGAGCGTCATTTCCGCGCGGCAGGTGACATACGTCACGCCCGCCGAGCAAAGCAGCGACACGATCAGCGAAACGGCAAACAGCTTCCAGTCGATCACATAGAGGATCGGCGCAAAGCCATAGAGCATGCCGTACGCCTGCCAGATCACCCACGGAAAGAGCTTGATTCCGCCGAAGAACCCCGCCACGCACCCGATGGTCGCGGCGCTGGCCGAATAGGAAATATATTTCCATGCAATCGCGCCGTTGCCGTAGCCAAGCGCTTTGAGCGTGCCGATCTGCGTGCGCTGTTCCTCGACCATGCGCGCCATGGTCGTCATGCAGACCAGTGCCGCAACGAGGAAGAAAAACACCGGAAACACCCTTGCGATGCCGTCCACGATGGACGAGTCGTTTTCAAAGCACGAATAGCCGATGTTGTCCGCACGGCCAAGCACATAATTATCCGGGTCTTTGAGGTCGGCCAGGTCGGCTTTTGCGTCGTCAATCTGCTCTTTCGCGTCGTCCAGTTCCGCCTTTGCGTCGGCCAGCTCCTGATCCGCTTCCGCTTTCGCTTCGTTATAGTCGGTAACGCCTTCGTCATACTTGTTTTTTGCAGCGAACAGCGCATATTTTGCCGAAGAAATCTGCTTTGTGCCTTCCTCAATCTGCTGTGCCGCCGCGTCCAGTTCCGCCCGCTTTGCATCCAGTTCTGCCTGCGCCGCGTCAAACTGCGCCTGTGCCGCCGCGCGCTGTGCGTCCAGCTGCTGCTGAGCGATTTCCAGTGCGGCAAGCTGAGCGCGCAGCGCCGCTTCCTGGTCGCCGTAACCCAGCCCTTCGATCGCCGCAAGCTGTGCCTCAGCCTGCGCGCGCTGTGTATCGATCGCCTGCTGCGCCGCGCTGAACTGCGCGTCCGCCGCGGCTTTTTCACTCTCGAATTCTTCGAGCGCCTGCGCATACGCGGCTTCGCCCGCTTCGTATTCGCTCTGTGCGCTCTCCAGTGCGTCCTCGTTCTGGTAAACCTTGCCCCAGCCAAGCTCAATCTGCTCTTCTGCGTCTTCCAGTGCCGCCCAGGCATCCTCCAGCTCTTTGTCCGTATCCGCCTTCTGCTGCTCGTATTCGTCCATACCGTCGTTATATTCGCGTTCCGCTTCGCTGATTTCGTCCAGCGCGTCCTGCACCAGCGAGTGATAGCGCTCGTCCGACAGCCGTTCGAGTTCGTTTGTCAGAGGCTCTTCCATCGCGTCCACCGCGGCGTTGTATTCGTCGCCGAAAATGCGTCCGCCGTCGTTATCGATGCGCACGTAGAGTTGTGTGTCGTAATCCAGCTGAAACCCGTCCTTGGGAAGATAAATATATGCGCTGACCTTGCCGCCGGCGAGCCGCGTCGTTCCGCGCTCAAGGTTGAGATAGTAAACCGAATTGACGATCCCGACGATCGTATACTGCGAATAGGCAAACGCGTCGATGGTGTCCTCGTCGTTTTCCTGCGAAACAGTGAAAGTTCTCCCGATATCGCTTTCGTCGAACGCACGCGCGTCCGCCACGCACTCGTCCGCGGCTTCCGGCATGCGTCCCGCCGTAAGGCTGAGCAGGTTCACCGTTTCCGTGATGGAATGCGCCGCGAGCACATAGGAAACGCCGTCGTCCATCGCGGCGAGGAAGTCTTCGCTGATCGCGCCCTCGGCGGAGGCCACGCCGTCCAGCGCGGCGATCGCTTCGGCTTCTTCGTCCGTAACGCCGACGGTGGAAAGCAGCTGTTCGTCGTACATGGCGCTTTTTTGCACATACGCGTCGCCCGTGTCGACCATGGCGCGCTGGGTCACCTTGAGTCCGGCAAAAAAGCCGACGCCAAGCGCAACGATCATCAGGATCGCCAGATATCGTCCAAGCGTATGCCGAACCTCGCGCCGCCGGTTCTTTCGCCATGCCGTGTGTACGTGCATTACCACTCGATCTCCTCGATGGGCGCCGGGTTCCGATTGATCCGCACCGAGTCCACTTCCCCGCTGCGGATGCGCACCACGCGGTCCGCCATACCGGTGATTGCGCTGTTATGCGTGATGATGACCACCGTCATCCCCTTCTGACGGCTGAGGTCCTGGAGCAGCTGCAAAACGGATTTGCCGGTGCTGTCGTCCAGCGCGCCGGTCGGCTCGTCGCAGAGCAGCAGCTTTGGGTTCTTTGCAAGCGCGCGCGCAATGGCGACGCGCTGCTGCTCGCCGCCGGAGAGCTGCGCGGGAAAGTTCCCCCTGCGCTCGCCGAGGCCGACGTCGGAAAGCACCTGCTCCGCCGAAAAGGGCGCTTTTGCAAGCTCGGTAGCCATCTCCACGTTTTCCAGCGCGGTGAGGTTCGGAATTAAATTGTAAAACTGAAACACAAAGCCGATTTCTTCGCGGCGGTAACGCGTCAGCTCGCGCTTGGAATACGCGGAAATCTCCTCGCCGCCGAGGAACACCTTTCCGGACGTGAGCGTGTCCATGCCGCCGAGTACGTTAAGCAGCGTGGTCTTGCCCGCGCCGGACTGCCCGACGATCACGCAGATTTCGCCTTTTTCGATGGTAAAACTGACGTCCTTGAGCGCATTGACCTGCACGCCCTCGGTATCGTAAATCTTTGTGACGTTTTCCAGCCTGACAAACGGCTCCATGCTGTTTCTCCCTCCGCTGCTGTCGTTTTATTCATTATACAACACCGGCCGGTTTTCCGCGATTCCGGCCTCACCTCGTTTTTCCTTTGTTATTGTAGCGGGAAATATACAAATGAAAATCAACTGTTGCTGAATTTTGCGCAGTTTTTGCTCAAACTCTGAAAATTGGGAAAAAAGCGCGCGCCGCGTTTCCCGCGCTGTTATAATGAACATGCAACCGATCGCAAAGGAAAGGAACTTTCGCTTATGCTCACCCACGCGCCGACACGCGGACAAATCGAATCCTGGAGGCGCACGTTTGAAACGTACGCACCGCGGCTGAAGCCCAACCGCAGGTCCGGCGAGGAAGTGCAGTCTTATCTGCTGAAAAAATATCCGGTCCGGGAACTGGAAGACGCGGCCTGCCGCAAGCTCGTTGTCTCCAGCGTCCTGGAAAACGCGCCGCTCGCCGAAAAACTGCCGGCGGGCGCGTCGCCGCGCCCTTATTGCTGCATCGTCCGGCGCGAAGGCGCAGGCAAATCGCTCTACGAGCGGCAGGACTCGTGCTTTCAGGGGATCGACATTTTCGTTGGAATCGACCTCGTCACGGGTTATTTCACCGTGGAGGGCAGTTCACTGCTCTGGGACGAACTTTTCTTCTTCCGCGGATTGGACACAGCCGACCTGAAAAATTACTATCTCGTTGCGGAGTATGTTTCCTGCGCAAAGTTTTTCGGCTATCCCATCGAATAAAGCGACCCGCTCAAACACTGCATCTTCAGCAGTCAAAAGGCGCGGAGGTTTCCTCCGCGCCTCAGCTTGTCAAAAAAGTCTCCGGGATTGTTAAGGGCCGCAGCCCTTAACCCGCTTTTCCGGCTGCGCCGGTTCGTCCGGCGGAACGGATCGCCCGTTTAGGGCGGTTTCTTTATGCTCTTTGCCGCCCGTGAACCCCAAGGGTGAGAGGCAAAGAGCGGTTATCCCGTCAAAAAATTCGTTTTTTGACGGTCGCAGGCGCGGAGGTTTCCTCCGCGCCTTTTTGTTTGTTTCATTTCAGCCTTTGTGACACATCCCGGCGCCCGGGCAGCCCGCGCAGGAGCAGCCGCAGGTGCTCTTGTGATTCTTTTTGTCCCGCACCATTTTAACGACGACCGCGGCGACAATCCCGGCGAGCGCCAGTCCCACGACCAGCGACGCCCAGTTTGCACTCAGCCAGTTCAGCATGTTTCAACCGCTCCTTTCCGAAGCATGTCCTTTTGTTCATAGGGGTTCTTGCGCAGCAGGAAGTAGAGCAGCGCAGCCAGCACGAGCAGTCCGATGAACGTTCCGGCCGTAAAGCCGTTTCCGCCGATCCAGAGACCGAGCTGGTTCACGATCAGCGAGATCGCATACGCAAACACCGTCATATAGCCGATCGCGCCCCAGGTCCACTTCGCGTTGTTCATCTCTTCCTTGATTGCGCCCATCGCCGCAAAGCACGGCGCGCAGAGCAGGTTAAAGAGCATGAAGCTGTACGCGCTCAGCGCGGTGAAGTCCAACGCGATGTTGCTCCAGATTTCCAGTCCGTCCTCGGCGACCTCGGCAAAGCCGTAGAGCACGCCGAACGTACCGACGACGTTCTCCTTGGCGATCAGCCCGGTAAACGTCGCGACCGCGGGTTTCCAGCTTCCAAAGCCGAGCGGCGCAAAGATCGGCGCAATGAAATTGCCGACGGCGGCAAGCAGGCTCGTGTTGTTGTCTTCCACCATGCCGAACACGCCGCCGACCACGCCGAAGGCCTGCAGGAACCAGAGTACGATGGCGGAGGCCAGGATGACCGTGCCCGCGCGCTTGATGAAGCTCCAGCCGCGTTCCCAGGTGCTGCGCAGCACGTTTTTCATGGACGGCGCGTGATAGGCCGGCAGTTCCATGACAAACGGCGCGGGGTCTCCCGCGAACGCTTTCGTCTTTTTCAGCATGATCCCGCTGACGATGACCGCCGCGACGCCGATGAAGTATGCGCTCGGCGCAACCCACCAGGCCCCGCCGAAGATCGCGCCTGCAAACAGCGCGATGATCGGCATCTTCGCGCCGCAGGGAATAAACGCCGTGGTCATGATCGTCATGCGCCGGTCGCGCTGGTTTTCGATGGTGCGGCTGGCCATGATGCCGGGAATCGAGCAGCCCGAGCCGATGAGCATCGGGATAAACGACTTGCCGGAGAGGCCAAACTTGCGGAAAATGCGGTCCATGATGAACGCGACGCGCGCCATGTATCCAACGTCCTCAAGCAGCGCCAGCATAAAGAAGAGCACCAGCATCTGCGGCACGAATCCGATGACCGCGCCCACGCCGCCGACGATGCCGTCGACGATCAGGCCGCTGAGCCAGGGCGCGACGTTCACCGCCTCGAACCATGCGCCGAGGTTGCCTGCAATCCATTCGCCGAACAGCGTGTCGTTGGTAAAGTCGGTCACGATTGCGCCGATGGTCGTTACGGCGATGTAATATACAATGAACATCACCGCCACAAAGATCGGCAGCGCCAGCCAGCGGTTGGTCACCACGCGGTCAATCTTGTCGGACGCGTTGAGCTTGACGCCGCGGTGCTTTTTCACGACGCAGCGGTCCATCACGCGGCTGATGTAAGCGTAACGCTGATTGGTGATGATGCTTTCCGCGTCGTCGTCAAGTTCCTTTTCGCAGTCGGCGATGTGCTCCTCGATATGCGCGTTCGTCCCCGCGTCGAGCTTGAGCTCTGCAAGCACTTTTTCGTCCCGCTCAAAGAGCTTGACCGCATACCAGCGCAGAAGCGACGCCGGGACTTTGTCCTCAATCGACTCTTCGATATGCGCGATGGCGTGCTCCACGCTGCCGGAAAACACGTGCGGCGGCTCGCCGCTTACGCCTTTTTTCGCCAGTGCGACCGCCGTTTGCGCCGCCTCCTTTGCGCCGTAACCTTTGAGCGCGGAGGTTTCCACAACCTCGCAGCCGAGCGCTTCACCGAGCTTTTTAAGGTCGATCACGTCGCCGTTTTTGCGCACGATGTCGATCATGTTCAGCGCGACCAGCGTCGGAATCCCCAGCTCGAGCAGTTGCGTGGTCAAATAGAGGTTGCGTTCGAGGTTGCTGCCGTCGACAATGTTGATGATCGCGTCCGGCCGTTCGCTCACGAGGTAACTGCGCGCAATCACCTCTTCAAGCGTGTACGGCGAGAGCGAGTAGATGCCCGGCAAATCCTGCAGGACCGCTTCCCCGCGCCCTTTAATCTTTCCTTCTTTTTTTTCAACGGTTACGCCGGGCCAGTTCCCGACGTACTGTGCGCTGCCCGTCAGCTCGTTGAACATGGTCGTCTTGCCGCTGTTCGGGTTGCCGGCAAGCGCAATCTTAATCGCCATAATTACCTCCTCTAGTTAGATGCTATTAACTCTTGCTCCGAAAAATCGGCGGCCTTTCGCCGCCCGGAACTTCCCCGGCTTTTTAAAAATTTCTTACGAAACCTCGATGTTTTCCGCGTCGCCTTTGCGAACGGAAAGCTCGTAGCCGCGCACGGTGACCTCCATCGGGTCGCCCAGCGGAGCGACTTTCCGCACGTATATGTCCGTTCCGCTCGTAATCCCCATGTCCATAATGCGCCGTTTGAGCGCGCCTTCGCCATGCAGACGAAGCACCTTCGCCGTCTGGCCGATCTTCACATCCCGCAGCGTTTTCATACATTGCCTCCTTGTTTCTATATCATAATTCGGTTCGCCATGCCCCGGTTGAGCGCAATCCGGCTCTCTTTGACCTGCAGGATCATATTCCCGCCGATCACGCTGACCACCGTCACACGCCCGCCCACAACAAAGCCAAGCTCCGCAAGATGCTGACGCACCTCGTCCCTGCCGGTGATTTTCTGAATGTAGTTCGTTTCTCCCTGTTTCGCCATTGTCAGCGGCATCATCACAGCGCCTCCCGCTCGTTAAAACGCATCCATCGAAGCCATCGTTAGATGTGTCTAACTCATTCTGTTATGGAGTTTAAACCTTCTAACACCGCTTGTCAACCCTATTTTTTCCCAAAAAAACAGCGGCAGACGTTTCCGGAGCGTTTGCGTGCCCGCTTGCGCAAAGAGGACCTGTTTTGCTACAATAGGTTTGCTTGCGCGGCACTTATGCAAACACACGCGCGCACCGCGGCCTGTCCGCGGACAGGGAGGTCCTGGAATCATGAATCGTTACGCCGTAACAAACCTTTTCGGCATCGAAGGTCTCAATATCGCCTGGTACGGCGTGATCATTGCAAGCGGCATGGTGCTCGGCATCCTGCTGGCCATGTGCCGCGCGAAAAACCGCGGCTACCGTTCGGACGTGATCATCGACCTCGTATTGCTGGCGATTCCGCTGGCCGTAATCGGCGCGCGGGCGTATTATGTCGCGTTTGAATGGGAAACCTATTCACAGAATCTTTGGAAGGTTTTTGCAATCAACCAGGGCGGGCTTGCCATCTACGGCGGCGTGATCGGCGGGTTCCTCGCCGCGCTGATCCTCTCAAAGGCAAAGAAGTTCCCGTTCCTCACGCTCGTCGATCTCGCCGTTCCGAGTTTGATTCTCGGTCAGGCGATCGGCCGCTGGGGCAACTTTATCAATCAGGAAGCGTTCGGCGAGCTGATTACGAATCCAAATCTTCAGTTTTTCCCGGTCGGCGTGTATATCCAGTCCCTTGGCGAATGGCATCAGGCGACGTTCTTTTATGAAAGCGCGTGGAACGTCGCGCTGCTCTGCATCGTGCTGCTGCTCGGCAGAAAACGCGTCAAGGACGGCACGCTGATGGCCGTCTACTTCATCGGCTACGGAATCGGCCGCGCATTGATCGAAGGACTGCGCACGGACAGCCTCTATCTGTTCGGGAACATCCGCGTTTCGCAGGCGCTCTCCGCCGTGCTGGTGCTGGTCGGAATTCTGCTGCTCGTCCTGCTTCATAAGGGTGTGCTCCGTGCAAAGCCATATACGGGCAAATACCTGCTCGATTCGCCCGAATTGGACAAAGCAAAATAGCGCAAACAATCTAAAAAACAAAAAGCGGGCATTTGCCCGCTTTTGTTTGACCCGTTGCAAAGCCGTTATGTTTTGCCGTGCCGCCGTTACGCACCGGTTTTCTCGATCGGAAAGAGCACGCCGGTTTCATATTCCTCCGGCGAAGCGGCGTTGCCTTCGTCGCGGATATAGCGCTCGATCGCCGCGCCGCAGACCCGGTATTCCGGGTGCTGCGCAACCCAGGAGCAGATCGCGCCGTACGCATAATGGATTTCCTCGTACGGGCCGATGTGCGTGGTCGCCGCGCAGAGCTGTGCCGGAACCGTTCGAATTCCTTCACCGTCTCCCGCAACCTGAAATTGCGCTTCCACGTCCATGTTTTCGTGTGAAAATTCCTCGTCATGGTAGAGCATCTGCGCCGCTCCCGCGCGGCGGATTCCCTTTTTGTCCATTTCCTGCTTGAGTTGCTGAAACAGATCGTGAATTTCACCGATGCTGATGCGCCTGCGGACGCCGAACACCCGCTGTTCCGGCGTTTCCATTACGATTACATTGTACTTTTGCTGCATATACTCCGATTCCTCCATCTTCAGGAGGTCGTCTTCCATCCGCCGGAGCGTTTTCCGCATTTCGTTGAGTTCGCCGTACGCTTCGAGCATACGCGCATGAATCCGCTGGGCAAGCGCGTCCTGCGGCAGCTCCAGCAGGGCTTTGATTTCCGTAAGCGAAAACCCGTACCGCTTCAGCCGCTCGATCTGCATCAGCTCGCCGAGCTGCTGCGCGTCGTAGTAGCGGTATCCGTTTTCCCGTCCGGTGTGCGCGGGGCTGATCAGGCCCATGCCCTCGTAATAGCGCAGCATGCGCGCGGAAACGTGCGAAAGTTTGGAAAACTCGCCGATGGTCAGCATGTCGGCCTCCATAATATAAATTGATGAATCGATTCAACACCGTCAGCATACACCTTGCCACGCTGTCAAGGTCAATAGCAAATTCCAAATTTCTTTTTTGCTTTTTTATTTTCCGTTTTGGTAACCCAAAAAGCGGGCTTCCCGCCCGCCGCAGCCTGTCAAAAAAGTCCTTGGGATTGTTAAGGGCCATTAGCCCTTAACCCGTTTTTCCGGCTGCGCCGGTTCATCCGGCGGAACGGATCGCCCGGAACGGGCGGTTTCTCCAAAGTTCTTTGCCGCCCGGGAACCCGGAGGGCGAGAGGCAAAGAGCGGTTAACCCGTCAAAAAACCAGTTTTTTTGACGGCCTCAAGCGGGTTTTCGCCCGCCGGTCAGGGTACGTTGGAGGCTCCGCCTCCAAACCACCGCTTAGGGCCAAGCCCTAAGAACCCATTTTTTATAGACAGGGATTCCCTGGGGACTTGTCCCTTGGGTGGGGTGCAGGGGGAAACCCCCTGCAAGAAATCTTGCAGTCTCAGCTTAAGCCGTTTTCGAGGCACCACACCTTAAGAATCGCCGCCTGCGTCTTTCCGTCGCGGATTTCGCCGCGCAGCACCATCTGCACGAGCGTTTCGAGCGGGATCTTCTCAAGGTTCAAAAACTCGTCTTCATCCGTATGCACGTCGCCGAACGTCAGCCCTTTTGCAACAAACAGGCGGATGTTTTCGTCCAGATACGCAACGGACGGATAGAAATCTCCGATGTAGGTCAGCGTCTCTGCCGCCGCGCCCGTCTCCTCGGAAAGTTCGCGCCGCGCGCAGTCCTCCGCCGATTCGCCCGGGTCGAGTTTGCCGGCCGGCACTTCCAGCAGCGCCCTGCCGAACGGATAGCGATACTGGCGCACCATGAGCGCCTCGCCTTCGTCCGTCAGCGCGACAATCGCCGCCGCGCCCATATGGCGAATCACTTCGCGCACGGCGGTTTTGCCGTTGGCCAGCCGCACGACGTCCTTATAAAGATGCACGACCTTCCCGTCGTAGATCTCCTCGGACGATACGGTTTCTTCCATCAGTTTTGTTTGTTCCGTCATTTCAGCGTCCCCCGTCCGGCCGCGCGTTTTTTTGCAGCCGCGGCCTGTCGATTCACTCTTTTTCAAACGAATTGTACCACAGCTTTTCGCGTTTGCAAACGCGCCGCTGTTTACAAATCCGCGCCGGTGTGCTAAAAATGAACCAGCAAGTTCAGCGCATGAAAGGCGGCCAGTATGCAACCGTTCGATCCGAAAGCCTTCCGGAAAATCCTTCTGCTGCACGCCCGGCGGTACCCGAAGATGGAACCGACAGACGCGGTCAAACTCGCGTACCAGAGCGTGTTCGGCGGCGGGCATATGATCGCCGACCCGGCAAAAAGCCTCGCCTTTCTTGCGCAGGAGCGCGCGCAGACGCGCACGGACGCGTTCCAAACAACCGCCGGCGCATTCCTGCCGATCGGACTTGGCCGCGCGCGCATGAACCTCGCTTCAGACGCGCTTTACGGACTGCCGGACGCGCTGCTCAACCGCATGTTCGTGCGCTCCGCGCAGGAACCGGCGGGCGACCTGCCGCTGTTTGAGCGTGTGCTCGAAGGAGTTTCCCGCGCTGCGGCGGACGGCGTGTTCGCGTTTTCCGCCGCCGCGCTGGACGCATATCTGGCCGAATACCGCGCGGCGGGATACCCCATGGTGCACCACAGCGAACCCTACCGCCTTGCCTATCGCCCGGCCTACCGCGTCGTCGAGGGCGTGTATGCCGGCCTTCTGCCATCGATCGTGTGGGTGCAGCGCGCGCTGGACGGCGGCGCACTCCCCATCGATTTTCCGCTTTGCGAACTTCCCGCCGAATCGCTTCGCCTGCTTTCCGCGCTGTTCGACGGAGTCGAATTCGAACCGGGCACGGCGGCGGACACGCTGCGCGTGCGTGCGCGCTGAACACCACGTACACAGTTCGATTGCGTAGGGATACGCATTTCGTTTATAATAAGATCATATAACAGGTTGTTTCCCGTCCCGTCCACGCCGCTGTACGGAGGTGATCTGCTTGCGAATCGGATACGCCTGCATCGCGCTCGCGGTGCAAAACGCGGATTTGCGCAGCTGCACGCTGAAAAACGCTTTCCAGGAGCGGCTGCTTGCGCTTGCGGCGCAGAATCTCGCCGCGCTCGAACACATCGTCGACTACAACATCAAAAACAAAATCCTGCTTTACCGCATCAGTTCGGATTTGATTCCGTTCGGTTCCTCCGCCGCGGCTTTTTTGCCATGGGAAGCGGAAAACGCAGAGCGGTTCGCCGCCATCGGCGCAAAGATCGCCCGCTCCGGCATGCGCGTTTCCATGCACCCCGGGCAGTACACGGTGTTGAATTCGCCGGATGCGGACGTGGTGCGCCGCTCACTCGACGCCCTCGCCTATCATGCGCGCGTGCTGGACGCGCTGGGCCTCGGGCCCGAACACAAGCTGGTTCTGCACGCGGGCGGAAAATACGGCGACGCAAAAAGCGCTATGAGCCGCTTCTGCGCGCGCTTCGGCGAACTGGACGAAGCCGTGAAGCGGCGGCTCGTGCTTGAAAACGACGGAACGATCTATACGATCGCCGAGGTGCTCGAACTCTGCGCGCGCACCGGCCTGCCCGCGGTCTACGACAACCTGCATAACACGCTCAACCCCGCCGACCCGGCAAAGACGGACGCATTCTGGATACAGCAGTGCGCGCCGACCTGGAACCCGGGCGACGGGCCGCAGAAAATCCACTATTCCCAGCAGCACCCCCAAAAAACGCGCGGCGCGCATTCCGCCACAATTCAAATCGACCCGTTCCTCAGCTTTGTGCGCGCGCTGCCATATGAAGCGTTGGATATCATGCTCGAAGTCAAAGACAAGAACCTCTCCGCGCTCAAATGTTCCCTCTGCACAAAAAAAGCCCCGCCCGCCGCGCTGCAGGCCGAGTGGGCGCGCTATAAATACGCCGTGCTCGAGCGTTCGCCCGCCGCCGCGGCGAATCTGCGCGCGCTGCTGCGCGGCACAGGCCGCGCCGACCCGGTCGTGTTTTACCGCATGATCGAACGCGCGCTCAAAACGCCGGAGCACACCGGCCGCGCCGTCAACGCGCTGGAACACGCCTGGGGATATTTCAAAAAGACCGCGCCGCCAGCCGAGCAGAAGCGTTTTTTCAGCCTGCTGCGGCGCTATCGCGACGGCGGTGCAAGCCTCCTTCAGGTGAAAAACTACCTCTATCGCCTCGCGCAGAAATATGCTGCGGATTACCTGCTCGATTCCTACTATTTCGTCCTTGGCGTTCGCAACGCGCCGTAGCCGTGCGGAAAAAATCCCGCACGTTTTTCCCCCGACCGACAAAAAGAAAGGAGCCGGCCATGCCACAAACCCGCGTAAAAACAGCCGGGAATACGGCCCGCAGCCTGATCGTTGCGGCGTCGTTTATCCTGATGGTCACCGTCAACGCGCTCTCCGCGCTGCTTCCGCTCAACGGCGTTACGCCGCAGGACGTTTCGGCCATGTATCCGAACCTCTTCGTCCCCGCCGGATATACGTTTTCCATCTGGAGCGTCATCTATCTTGCGCTGCTTTTCTACACGCTCTATGAACTGGGGCTGTTCCGCGGCAAACAGCCCGCAAACGAAACGCTGCTCAATAAAACCGCCGTCATGTTCGCCGTTTCGTCGGCGGCAAACGCAGCCTGGCTGTTCTGCTGGCATTACGGTGCGATTGCGCTGAGCGTCGTTGTGATGCTGCTGCTGCTCGTCAGCCTGATCATCCTGCGGTATATCACCGCCGAAAACGCAAAAAGCTGGCGGGAACGCGCGCTGGTGCAGATTCCCTTCAGCCTCTATTTCGGCTGGATCACGGTTGCGACAGTCGCAAACATTACGGCGCTGCTCGTGCATGTCAGTTGGGACGGTTTCGGCCTGTCCGCGCCGCTCTGGACGGTGCTGATCCTCGCCGTCGCCGCAATCATCGGCACGCTCACGACGCTGCGCTTCCGCGACCCCGCTTACGCGCTGGTGCTCATCTGGGCGTATGGGGGCATCCTCGTCAGCCACGTCTCGCCCGCCGGACACGCAGGCGCGTACCCGGTCGTCATCTGGACCGCAATTATCTGCATGGCGCTGTTTGCCGCCGCGCTGGTGCTGTCCCTGCTGCGCAAAAAACCGCGGACGTGAATTTCGAAAAACGCACAGTGCCGGGCCTTACAACCCCGACAGGCAGTTTGGAACAACAAAAAGCGGCGCTATTTACGCGCCGCTTGAGACCGTCAAAAAACCAGTTTTTTGACGGGGTAACCACGTTTTGCCTTTCGCCCTTCGGGCTCCCGGGCGGCAAAACGCACAGGGAAACCGCCCTAAAGGGCGATCGTACTGCGCCGGATGAACCGGCGCAGCCGGAAAAAACGAGTTAAGGGCGACGGCCCTTAACAATCCCAAGGACTTTTTTGACAGACTGAAGCGGCGCTATTTACGCGCCGCTTTTTGTATAATTACAATGGAATAAATAAATGAGTTCGGTTTTGGTTTTTGAATTTCCCTTATTGCCGGTCAGAAAAAGAACAGTCCGACCGCGCCGGGTCCTACATGGGACGCGGTGCAGGGTTCAAACGGCACGATGTCCGCACGCATGCGCGGGTAGCGGTCGATAATCTCCGCCGCGAGCAGATGCGCGTCGTCCTCCGCGCCGGTATGCGAAATACCGAAACGCTGATTTTCCGGCCGGTCCTCGTGCATCTCGATGAAGATATCAACGAGCGTGGCGAGCGCCTTCTTCCTGCCGAAGAGTTTGCGGTCGAGCACAATTTTCCCTTCCTCGTCGCCCTTTAAAACGGGCTTGAGATGCATGATCGATCCGGCCAGCGCGGCGCTGCCGGAGAGCCTGCCGCCGCGCTTGAGAAAGTTGAGATCGTCCACCATGAAGAACTGTTTTAGCTGCGTTTTCCGCTGTTCGAGGTAGTCGGCAGTCAGCGAAAGGCCCCGTCCGCCGTCCCGCAGTTCCACGGCTTCGCGCACGAGCATGCCTTCGCCGATCGTAGCCGAGAGCGTATCGACCAGGCGGATTTCCCGCTCCGGATACTTCTTCTGCAGAATCTCCGCCGCCTTCTGCCCGCCCGACCATGTTCCGCTGAGCCCGGAGGAAATCGTGATACAGAGCACGTCTTTTCCCGCCTGCAAAACAGGCTCGAACGCGCTTAGAAACGCGGACGTATTGATCATGGACGTTTTGAGTTCGAGCGTTTCATCCTCACGCATGCGCGTAAAGAATGCGTCAAAGTCGAACGGCGCGCCCTGTTCGTAGCAAAGCACCTCGTCCTCGTTGATCGAAAGCGTCAGCGAGACGATCTTCAGCCCCAGCCGGCTTACCTCGTCCTCAAACAGATTTGCCGAAGAGTCGGTAAAAATTTGAAACGACATTGTATGTTTCACCTCCTTATCTGGTACGTTGTACTATATTAACCGCTTTTTTATGCTATGTAAAGAGGTAACTTAAAAAACATAGGCTGGCTTTTTCACGGTTCAGCAGGTATAATGAACAAAAACATGCGTTGATCGGGGCAGAATCATGCGTTACGAAAAAAAACAAATCGCGGAAAAACTGATCCGCTGGGAGAACTTTATGAACGATTTCCGGCTGCCGGACTGGGACGAGCTGCCGAAAATCAAGCTGTACATGGATCAGGTGATCGGGCTGATCACGCAGTATCTCGGCTTTTTCGTTTACGACCCGACCGAGGAAAAGCTGCTTACGCCCTCCATGGTCAACAACTATGTCAAAATGCGCCTTTTGCCGCCGCCGGTCAAAAAGAAATACGGCAGGAAACACATCGCGCTGCTGATAATGATCTGCACGTTCAAGCAGTCGCTGAGCATGGCCGCCGTCGAGCAGATGCTCCCCCCGGACGACGAGGACGAAATCCGCGCGGACTACGAACGCTTCGTTGCGAGTCACAAGCGCCTCGCGCTGTATTTCATCAAGCAGGTCAAGAGCGTCGCGGGGCCGATTTACGACGAAACCGGCGACACCGGCACGGAGGTCAACGACCTTGTGGTCGGCGCAGCGATTGCTTCCAGCTTCACACGCCTGCTCGCGGGCAAGATCATCGCGCTGAAACTGCCGGAAGCGGCGCGGGGCGATCCCGCTTCCCCGCCGCCCGCGGAAGAATGAAAAAAGTCTCCTGCAAATTTGCAGGAGATTTTTTAGCAAGCTGTTTTCGCCGCAAACGCTATCCTTCCGCCGGCGTCTCTTCAGACGCCGCACTTTTTTTAAGCGAAACGATAACGCTCACGCCAACCGCGAGCAGGCATACGCCCGTAAACGCCGCGCCGATCTGCCACATCGGGCCGATCTGCGTTTTCAGCAGCAGCGCGCTGCTCACGACGCCGCTGATCAGCGCGCCCGCCCGGCTGAAAAAGGAAACCACGCTCATCACCGACGCGCGTACATCGTTGGTCGCATGGGTGTTAACGATCGTCTGTTCCGGCACGGCCATCAACCCG
>Ga0209607_1000134_pt1 | contig 62955 bp, 65 predicted proteins | sample AD_UKC117_MetaG_FD_184413 | JGI IMG/M metagenome (GOLD analysis project Ga0209607, IMG submission 184413) | Active sludge microbial communities of municipal wastewater-treating anaerobic digesters from Hong Kong - AD_UKC117_MetaG (SPAdes)... | ecosystem: Engineered > Bioreactor > Anaerobic >... | reverse complement strand
TTTCACCGGCGTAGATTACATAGAATTCTATAAATCGCTGATTGAGGCGGAGGGCTGCGAAGCGGAAATAGTATTCGCGAACCGCCCCGAGACGGTCTTGAACTACACCGACAAGGTGCTGTGCTGCGACACCCACACCCGCGAACGCACCCGCGAACGCATCAGGAAGCACGGCGGCAACCTCGTTTTGACGCTCTGCGATATCATGAATTCACCCGTGAACGGCAGCGGCTGCAACCCCGAATACGGGCTGTTAGGCTCTAACAAGTCCACCGAGGACAGCGTTAAGCTGTTTCCCAAGAACTCACGCGAGGTCGCCTACGCCATACAAGACGAGATTATGAAGCGCACAGGCGTACACGTTGAGGCCATGGTATACGGCGACGGCGCTTTCAAGGACCCCGTTGGCAAGATATGGGAGCTGGCCGACCCTGTCGTCTCCCCCGGCTATACCGACGGGCTTTACGGCCTGCCCAACGAATTAAAGCTCAAGTTTCTTGCCGACAATGATTATTCGGAGCTATCGGGTCAGGAGCTTGCAGAGAAAATCCGAAGCAGAATACGAGAAAAGAACCAGAACCTCAAAGGCAGTATGCTCTCGCAGGGTACTACTCCCCGTATGCTCACCGACCTTATAGGCTCCTTATGTGACCTGACCTCGGGCAGCGGCGACAAGGGTACTCCCATAGTGCTTGTGCAGGACTACTTCACCAACTACGCCGACTGACGGCATTTTATGGGGCGGGCAGCGCTCGTCAAGCTTTATGCATTACATACACTCATTGGGCGTCAGCTTGAGCTTGTTCGGCTGACGCCCTTATTTTCCATTGCTATTTTGACCTGTTCGATTTTGCTTTGTCCTTACAGGCTCTGTTCGGTTCGGGCTATTATTTCATCCTGGAGCGCCTTGGAGAGGTTGCGGAAGTGGTCGGAATAGCCCGCGACGCGCACTATGAGGTCACGGTAAGCTTCGGGGTCGCGCTGAGCGGCAAGGAGCGTCTCCCTGTCCACCACATTGAACTGTATATGGTGCGCGTTCTGCGCGAAGTAGCCGCGAATGAGCGCAGCTATGCCGCGCCTGCCGTTCTCGCCCGAAGCGGCCTGCGGAGTGAACTTCTGATTCAACAGAGTACCGCCTGTATGCAGCTGATCCATCTTCGCCGCAGAGTTCGCGACAGCCGTCGGGCCGTTCGTGTCGTTGCCCTGAACGGGCGAAATGCCCTCCGAAACGGGCTTGTGCGCCCGCCTGCCGTCCGCGCTCGCGCCCATGACCTCGCCAAAGTACACATGACAGGTCGTGGGAAGCATATTCACCCTGTACATCCCTCCACGGTAATTGGGTCTGCCTGTTATGGTGTTGTAGTACATATTGAACACGCTTTGCATTATGTCGTCCGCCGCGTCGTCGTCGTTCCCATAATGCGGGGTGTGATTGAGTATGACGCCGCGCATATCCTCGCACCCGATAAAGTCATTCTTCATAGCGGCCATAAGCTCGCCCATGGTGAAGCGCTTCTTCTCAAAGACGTTGTGCTTGATTGAGGAAAGGCAGTCTGTGACCGTGCCTATGCCCACACCCTGAAGGTATGAGCTGTTGTACCTTGCGCCGCCCGCGTTGTAGTCCTTGCCGAGCTTAATGCAGTCATTGGTGACAACGGACAGGAACGGCGCGGGCATAAACTTAGCGTAAAGCTCCTCTATGACGTTTGAGCCTGTGAGCTTGATGTTTGCAAAGTATTCTACCTGTTTTCTATACGCCGTAAAGAGCGCGTCATAGCTTTCAAAGTCCTCCGCCCCTCCAAGCTTTGGTCCCAGCTGTCTGCCGCTCTCAGGGTCAAGTCCGTTGTTGAGGGTTATCTCAAGTATCTTGGGAAGGTTGAAATAGCCCGTGAGTATGTAAGCCTCGTTGCCGAACGCGCCTGTCTCTACACAGCCGCTTGCGCCGCCCTTTTGGGCGTCCTCCAAGCTCTTTCCCGCGTTCAAAAGCTCCTGAACAATGGCCTCGGTATTGTAGAAGGCAGGCTGCCCCCAGCCCTCTCTTGCTATGTCAACGGCCCTTAAAAGGAACTCGTCGGGGGTCTTGCAGCTTATCTGAACGTTGCTCGAAGGCTGTAACAGGCGCATTTCGTCCATGCAGTCAAGTATTATGTAGCTGACGTCATTAACACCATCGTCGCCGTCTTTCGTGATTCCGCCCGTGTTGATGTTGGCAAAGTCGGTATAGGTGCTGCTCTCCTTGAGCGTCACGCCCACCTTTGGCGGCGCGGGCTGGTCGTTGAACTTGACCCAAAGACACTCCAAAAGCTCCTTCGCTCCGTCCCTTGTCAGCGTCCCCGCCTCAACGTCGCGCTTGTAGAAGGGATAGAGATGCTGATCAAGCCTGCCCGGGCTGTAAGCGTCCCAGGGGTTCAGCTCGGTAGTCACGCAAAGATGCACGAGCCAATACATCTGAACAGCTTGAGTGAAGGTTTGGGGCGCGTGACGCGGAACAACCTTGCAGGTCTCGGCAAGCTTTGACAATTCGGCTCTGCGCTTTTCGTCCTTGCAATCGCTTGCAAGCTGTTCCGCGAGAGCGGCGTACCTGTCTCCCAGGGTTATCACGGCGTCACAGGCTATGTCCATCGCCATAAGCTGCTGTAACCTGTCCTCTGCTTGCTCGTCATGCTCAAAATCAAGGGCGGCTATGGCGTTCGCTATCGCCTCCTTATGCTCCTCAAAGCCCTTGATGAAGATGTTCTCCGAGCCAACGGTATGCCCGGGGCCGCGCTGCTCCATGAACTCGGTGAATAAGCCGCACTCATAGCAGGCCTTCCACTCCGGGGTCATCCTTGAGAACACGCGATCGCGCATACTCCTGCCGCGCCAAAACGGGATAACCACGTCCCTTTGAAGCTCCCTGTCCTCATCGCTCACCGAAAAGGATATAAGCTCTCTGTCATTCATAACCTCAAGGTCTTGCATGGTATGGCAGCAAAGCTCCGGGAAGGTCGGCGCGGCCTGAGGCGCGTCGCACTTTTGACCCGCGATAAGCTCATCCTCGCCAAGGTAGAGCTTTCTTTGCTCCATGTATCGTTTCAAAACGCTTGCGCGCATGACAGGCACGGAAACCTTGCCCTCCAGCTCCCTTACGGTCTCGGTCTCGATAACGGCGCGTTCAAGCGAAATCCTAACCTCGGCGGTAACGCTGCGTTCCCTAAGACGCTTGATCCTGTCGTTCATGCCCCTCTTATCAGTACTCACAGTCATAGCCATACCTCATAAATTCATTTTGAAGCTTTGTAAGCCGCCCCACATCGGGCGTCTCAAATCTTACCTGCGTCTGCCCCAGCCTTTGGGCCTTGCCCGTCCCCATCGAATGATAGGCGAGCAGCTTCACGCGCTTGCCCCTCACCCCAAGCTCAAAAAGTGTCTTGGGCGCGTTCATCAGGTCTGCGTCGTTCGCGCCCACTATGACGGGTACGCGAAGCTCTATATCGCTTCCCATGGAGTTTAGCCGCACAAGGTTTTGGAGTATGCGCTCGTTGCCAACTCCGCAGAGCCTTTCATGCAGCTTGCTGTCAATACATTTTACATCATACAGGAAGCCCTTTGCAAGGGGGGCGACGGATATAAACGCCTCAAAGGGGGCGCATCCCGAGGTGTCGATAAGCACTTCTATGCCCTCCGCGTTCAAAGCTGCTGTAAGCTCCGTTATAAAGCCGATGTCCTGAGACATGACCTCCCCGCCCGAAAGTGTTACGCCCCCGTTGGAGGCCTTGTAATAGGGCTTGTCCCGCTTGCAGATTTTGACCAGCTCCGACACGGTGTAGCTCTTCCCCGCTATCTCCCTTGCCGCGCCCTTGCAGCCTTCCACGCATTTGCCGCAGGCGGTGCAGGGCTTGCCGCAGGACGCGCAGTGCTCGCAGTGTCTGCATCTTTCCGCGTAAAACAAAAGCTGCCTGTTGTAGCTTATGCCTTCGGGGTTGTGACACCAAAGACAGCTCAAGGGGCAGCCCTTAAAGAATATGGTAGTCCGCACGCCGTTCCCGTCGTGCAGACAGTACCGCTGTATATCAAATATCAACGGGCGGCTCATGGCTCTATGTCATGCGAATAAAGCTCTCGCCGCATTTGGGGCAGCGAATGCGTATCTTGCCCTTGCCCTTTGGCACCCTCGTTGTGGTCTTGCACTTGGGGCAGCGGTAATACTTATGCTCCTTGTCGCGAAAACGCGCAAAGTAGGCCTTGACCCTGTTCTTCTTGGCAAGATACTTCTGATTCTCCGCATAGCGGGCGGAGCAGTTCTTGGACATCATTCTGAACATGGAATAGCCGATGCACCCAAGAGCCGCGATGAACAGTATAATGGAGATTATCTGCGCCGCATAAGCCGCGAAGAAGGAGAGGATATACCCCAATATCAGAAACGGCCATGCCAAAATTGTAAGCAGCTTGCCAAGGTCGTCCATGCCGTACCTGCCGTACATGAAACGAGCTATGCTGTTCCTGATTCTGCTGAAGAAGTTCCTCATTCAATGCCTCCGTGCTATAACTCTACGTTCGATTGTACGAGTATATCACAGCTTTCGGTAAATGTCATGTCCTTGGTGGCTCTAAATTGTGAACAGCATTTGACATTAACGTTAAAACGCGCCGCTCAAGGCGCGACGCCTGCGCCTGCGATATTCCGAGCCGATTTGCCGCCTCCTTTTGGGTCAGCTCCGAGAAGAATCGCAGCTCTATCAACAGCCGCTCCTTTTGCGGCAGGGCGTTCACCATGTCCTTGATGAACAGGGAGTCGTTGACGCTCTCCCAATCGTCCCTGCCCAAGCTCTCTGAAATTGTCATGCCGTCCTCGTTTGTGGGCGCGTCAAGCGAAAGAGCGGATTCCGCCGAGCCAAGAGCCGCCGCCGCGTCCTGTGGGGTGACGTTCAGCAGCCTCGCGGCGTCCTCTATGCATATATTCTCCTGCGAATCCTGCAAACGCTTGAGCTTATATGCAAGCTCCTTTTGGCTCCTTGAATACTTGACCATGCCGTCGTCGCGCAAGAAGCGCTTGATTTCTCCCGCTATAAGCGGCACGGCATAGGTGGAAAAGCATACGCCAAACGAGGGGTCGAAGCGGCGTATCGCCTTGAGCAGCCCTATCGCGCCCAGCTGCTTTAGGTCGTCCGCGTCCGCGCCCCTGTTGTAATAGCGCTTGGATATGGCGTACACAAGCGGCATATTCTCCGTCAGAAGCTCATTTTCCGCCTCCGCATCGCCGTCCTTAGCCCTTTGGAGCTTGGCCGCGAAATCCTCACTCGGCATTCCGCCCAAGTCTCTTGGTCATGTTAACGGTGGTTCCCTCGCCCATCTTTGAGCTTACGTCCATGCTGTCGGTGAACGCTTCCATAACCGCAAAGCCCATGCCTGAGCGCTCCAATTCGGGCTTGCTCGTGTAGAAGGGCAGCCTTGCCTTTTCTATGTCCTCTATGCCGCAGCCCTTGTCGCTGATTATGCATATCAGTCTGTCGTCCTCGCTTATGCAGCGCATTTCGACTATGCCGTCCTCGGCGTTCTCATAGCCGTGTATAATAGCGTTTGTGACGGCCTCGGATACCGCCGTCCTAAGGTCGGATAATTGCTCTATGGTCGGGTTCATCCTTGCGGCGAACGCGGCGGCCACGGCTCTCGCGAAGGACTCGTTCTCGGACAGGCTCAGAAACCTTATCTCTATTTCATTGCGTTCCATCATGCTACCTCCTAACGGCGTTCCACGAGCGCGTAAAGTCCGGACATCCTGAATATCCTGTCAATGGAGTCCGAGACCCCCGTAACGGTGAGCTTTCCGCCGCGCAAAGCAAGCTTACGATACCTTCCGAGTATGGTACCCAGCCCCGCGCTGTCCATGAAGCTCACGTCAGAAAAATCCATTACCAATTCCCTCACGGACAAATCGTGCAGCATGGTATCCATCATTACACGAGCCTTGTCCGCGCTGTGATGATCCAGTTCGCCTACCAGCCTTACGCTGAGCTTAGGACCTCTCTTGCTTGCGTATATGTCCATAGCGCCTCCGAATAAACTTCTCCTGTAATAGGTTCTCCTTGGGGGTTTTCCCGCCCTGCTTCGAAACTCGTCTGCTTTAGGCGAATACGCACTAATCCTCACGGCATAGACTTAATACATGAATAAAACTCATACCTTGCGGTTCATAGCCGCGCTGCTGCTGCTCGTCGTCATTGTCGTTCTCCCGCTCAAGCTCATAGACGCGGACAGCAGAAGCATGATTCAGACCCTCTACGCGCATAAGGAGCGCCGCGTTTGCGGTACGGCCGTGATGTATCATATTGTCGGCTTTCGAAGCTATTCGGGCAGCGTCACCAATATGCTGAAGCGTCAGGCCGCCCTGTTCATGAAGGCCAACCCCGGCATGTACATCCAGGTGACAGGCATGAGCGTTGATGAGTTTGCGGAGCGGCTTGAGTACGGCAGAGAGCCTGACTGCTGCTCCTTCTCGGCGGGGCTGCTGTATGAGGAACAGCTATTGCCCCTTGACATGGAGCTACCAAAGCTCAAAACGGGGCTTCACGTCTCCCCCTATGCCGTACCCTATTTTTACAGCGGGTATTTCGTTGTAAAGGATAACGCCGACACAGAGCTTGCTGACCTTATGCAGAGCGGCGAGCTTTATATAAACGGCGTGAACGCCGCAAGGCTTGGACTTGTCGGGCAATGCGCACAGCTGAAGAAGGCGAAAGCGTGGGTGACGGATCTATCCGAGCTTGGCAAGGTCAGAGAGCTTTCCGCAACTAAGCCCTCGGCGCTTGACAACTGCACCGACCTTGTGATGTACCTTGGGGTGTACAGGGGCGCGTCCGACAAGTCCGCGTACATCGCTGAACGCTTCTTTGAATGGCTGCTCACCCCCAAGGCGCAGGAAGCGGTGAACGAGCTTGGCGCGTTCGGGGTCTTGGCTGACAGGGCTGACACGTTCATTGACAGTACGCTGCAAATGCTCACTGAGGTATACGCACAGCCGCTTGCGCCTGACCCCTTCCTGCTGTATACGCACAAGGGCGAATTGGACAGCGACGCCATGTTTGCCGTGAGCGGCGACGATAACGCAAAAATCCGCTTCAAAGAGCGTTTTGAGCTTGTTTACGGATGAAGTATTTGCTATAATGGATGTATGTATAGTTTTAGCGAAAAGACGCGCTCACGGCTTTTGACCCTCGGCGCGGAGGAAAACATAGCCCTAAGCAGGCTTACAAGCTTTGGGATAGGCGGGCCTGCCGCCTTCGTACTGCGTCCACGCGGCTATGAGGACGTCGCAGAAGCTCTAAGGATTGCCGAAGAAGCCGATATGCCCTGCTTTTTACTCGGCAAGGGCAGTAACATCTTAGCGGACGATTCGGGCTTTGACGGGCTGATTATTCGCTTGGACACCCCCCTACACCCTCCCGTATGGGATGGTGAAAGGGTTGTGGCCTGCGCCGCAGGCTCACTCTGTGCCCTCGCTCGCGAGAGCGTGGAGCGACAGCTTTCAGGGCTTGAACGGCTTTGCGGTATCCCCGGCAGCGTCGGCGGCGCTTGCGCGATGAACGCGGGCGCTTACGGCTCGGAGATTGCCGACGTGCTTAAAAGGGTGCGCGTCCTAAAAGACGGCGTTTTGCAGTGGGTCACGGTGCAAAAGGACGACCTTGGGTACAGGCGCAGCGTCTACGCCTTCCCCGCCTCCGTCATAGTCGAAGCGGAATTCCTGCTTGAACGCTCGCCCGATCCGCTTACGGAAATGCAGCGCTGCATGAACCTTCGCCGTGAAAAGCAGCCGCTCGAATACCCATCGGCGGGCAGCGTCTTTAAGCGTCCGGAGGGGTATTTCGCGGGCGCGCTCATCGAGGGCTGCGGCTTAAAGGGCTTCACCGTCGGCGGGGCGCAGGTCTCGCCAAAGCACGCAGGCTTCATTGTGAACGTGGGCGGCGCAACTTGCGGCGACGTATTAAAGCTTATTGAGATAATCAAGGAGCGCGTGCTTGAACGCTATGGCGTTTCACTGGAGTGCGAGATCAAGCGTTTCTCTGACGGGAGGTAAACTATGAAGCTGTTGATAGTCTCAGGCATGAGCGGAGCGGGCAAGTCGCTTACCCTAAACGCGCTTGAGGAGCTGGGGTTCTTCTGCGTGGACAACCTGCCAAGCTCCATGCTCGGTGACTTCGTCGCGCTGTGCGAGGGCGCTAAGCCGCCCATAGTGAACGCCGCCGCGACCGTGGACAGCAGGGAAGCTCTGCTTTCGGGCAGCCCCGCCGCCATGGTCAAGGCCATACGCGACGTTCCCGTCCCCTATGACATACTGTTTTTGGACGCCCGAGACGATGTACTTCGAAACCGCTACAACGAGACGCGCCGCCGTCATCCGCTCGGCGATTCGGGCGACGCGGAATCGGGCATCAAGCGTGAAAGGCTGTACCTGCAGGATATGCGCGATATGTCAAGCTTCATCCTTGATACAAGCGAGCTGAAGCCGAGGCAGCTTTCCTCCGCGATACACCGCTTCATACCCGAAACGGGCGTTGAGGAGGTGTCGCTCGTGGTGTCAAGCTTCGGCTACAAGCGCGGCGTTCCCGTTGACGCGGACATCATACTCGATATGCGCTTCTGCGATAACCCCTTCTACCATGCGGAGCTTAGGCAGCTTTCGGGACTGGACAAGCCCGTGCGCGACTTCGTGCTGGGTGAGCCTTATGTCGCGGAGTACCTCAAGGCGCAATGCGAGATAATCGCCAACACCGTACCACTCTTTGACAAGCAGGACAAGCACCTCATCCGCGTTTGCTGCGGGTGTACGGGCGGCAGACATCGTTCTGTCGTGGCCGCCGAGCAGCTGTTCACCATGCTAAAGGAGCGCGGGTTCAGGGCAAGGGTCTACCACAGGGATTTAAGGCTTGAGGCGCAGGACATCTCGGAGCGCTTCCCGACGACCTGATTTTTAGCTTAGTTAATTCAACAACGGGGTAAGGAGCTTAGCGATGGGCTTTGCCAACGACATAAGAACGGAGATACTGGACAACAGACCGCACGGGGCCGCAATCAAGCTTGCTCAGCTTGGCGGGCTTACCTTCAGCTGCGCTTCTATTCGTCTTGGGCGCTTGCCAAAGCTCGTTTACAGCACGGAGTATCTTCGCACCGCAAAGCATATTATGCAGCTTGCGGAAACGCTTTACCAAGTCGATATTACCATGAGCCAAAGGGTGCAGGAGCATAAGAGCGTTCCACTGTTTACCGTGACCCTTTCGGGCAGCGAGGTCGGCCGTATGCTGAACGACTTGGGCATACTCATCGACGGCGAGGACGGCGTTCGCATCATGCAGACCCCGCCCGACTATCTTTTACCCGACGAGGATTGCAGCAGAGCCTTTATACGCGGTTACTTCTTAGGCGCGGGAACCATGTGCGATCCCGACAGCGGCTATCGTTTGGAGCTTATCTGCCGAAACGCTGAGCTTGCAAACTTTCTCTGCGCCCTTGTCGCGTCCTTTACCTTGGACGCCAAGGTCGCAAAGCGCAAGTCCCGCTTCATAGTCTATCTCAACGAGGGCGACGGCGTGAGCGGCTTCATGGTGCTTTGCGGCGCACCCAATTCGGCCATGCGCTTTGAGGATATAAGGGTTCAGAAGGACATATCCAACTACATCAACCGCAGAAGCAACTGCGAGACCTCCAACCTTGACAAGCAGGTCACGGCTTGTGCAAGGCAGATTAGCCAGATACAATGTGTGCTTCGTCATACGGCTTCGGAGGATTTGCCCGATTCTCTGCGCGAGGCCGCGGAATTGCGGCAGGCGCACCCAACCGCCACGCTCTCGGAGCTTGCGCGCCTTGCCGGCATACACAAGTCCGGCATGAACCACCGCCTAAAGCGCATAGCGCAGATGGCACACGACTTGGAGGGCTTCGATGGCTGATTATCAGGGCTTCGCGCAGTACTATGACGACATGATGTGGGATGTGAACTATGACAAGTGGTTCGCTTACCTTGACGGGCTGATTCATGACAACGGCGGGGCCGCGAGCATTTTAGACTGCGCCTGCGGAACCTGCGAGCTGACGCGGCGATTCAAGACGGCGGGCTACGAGGTTTCGGGCTTCGACCTTTCAAAGGACATGCTGACGCAGGCTCAGGCAAAGCTCAGAAGCATGGGGCTGAGCATTCCGCTCTTTTGCATGGATTTGCGTGACTTTTCCGTGCATCACGGCGTTGACGCGCTGTGCTGCGGCTGCGACGGGGTCAACTACCTTAAGGAGCTTTCCGACGTTGAAAGGTTCTTCGACCGCGCATACTCCGCGCTCAAGCCAAACGGTCTCCTGCTGTTCGACGTCTCCTCACGCTATAAGCTCGAAAAAATCATTGGAGAAGGCTGCTTTTCCGACGTTTCGGAGGATTATGCCTACATCTGGCAGAACAGGCTTAATAAGCGGCGGCACGTCGTGACCATGGAGCTGTGCTTTTTTGTATCTGAAGGCGAGCTGTACAGGCGTTTCGATGAGACCCATGTGCAGCGCGCACACTCGGTAAAGGAGCTGTGCTTGACGCTGCATGAGCATGGCTTTTGCGACATAAAGACCTATGAGGCTTTCACAATGGACGAGCCCGGCAATAAGAGCGAACGTATACAGTTCGTGTGCAGGAGGCGTTGAGCTTTCATACGCGCCGCACAATAAGGAAGGATTATACTATGGATAAAATTATTCACGCGGTCTGCTTTGACGGGCAGATATCGATAGCCGCCATCAGCGCAAGGAAGCTTGTATCCTCGGCGCAAAGCATACACGGACTTTCAAGAACCGCCACCGCCGCTCTCGGAAGGGATTTGATGATGACCGCGCTCATGGCGTCGCGCTTAAAGGACGAGCGCGAGAGCGTTTCGACCATATTTGCGGGACACGGCGCGGGCGGCAACCTTGTGTGCGTAGGCAGCTATGGCGCGATTGTCAAGGGCTGCGTCATGAACCCAAGTGTGGAGCTTCCCCCCAAGCCCAACGGCAAGTTAGACGTGGGCGGCTATGTCGGATGCGACGGCAGGCTTTCCGTGGTGCGTGAATTCGCCGCCAAGGAGCCATATGTTGGCGTATGCGAGCTTGTCTCCGGCGAGGTCGCGGAGGACTACGCGCAGTACTTCACCCAGAGCGAACAGCAGCCCTCCATAGTCTACCTTGGGGTATCGGAAAACGCCCTAAGCGGCGAGGTTCTCTCCGCCGGCGGGCTTTGGATTCAAGCTCTGCCCGACTGCTCCGATGAAACCATAGACGCAGTTAGTCTCCGCTCCGCCGAATACTCGAAGCTTGGCGAACGCCTCAAAGACGGCGAGGAGCTTGAAACCATATTGACAGACCTGTTCGGCTCGTGGGGCTATGCTCAGATGAGCCGCATGAACCCCGTCTACCGCTGCGATTGCAGCAGGGAGCGCATGGAACGCGCCCTTATCTCGCTTGGAAAGCAGGAGCTTACGGAGCTGCTTATAGCCGACGGGCAGGCCGAACTCGTCTGCCACTTCTGCAACAAACGCTATTTCTTCAATGAAAACGAGCTTGCCGCGCTCGTCTTGGAGGCCGAGAATGGAAGATCATAACAACGGCATACTGCAATTCGTGCGCGACCCCGCCATGTATGTCAGGCTCGGCGTAAAGGCCGCGCAGAAGGAGAACCCGCTTGTGGCGCTTTCGCACTTCAAGAACGCGCTCTCTGCCGACCCCAAGAATGTTGAGGCTCGAATAGGGCTTGCCGAGATACTGAACCGCCTTGGGCTGTATCAGGAGAGCATAGTTCAGCTTAACATGGTGTACGGCTATAACCCAAACCCGCCCTCCGAGATTCTTTTCGCGCTCGGCTGCAACTACCTTTCGATAAACCGCTTCTCGGAAGCGGCCGACTACTTCGATATGTATATAAACGAGGAGCCGGAGGGTCAGTATTCCCTGACCGCCGAATCCTATCTTGACCTCATTGACGATGAGGACGCGCTTTGCGGCAGCTTTGAATACGACATGTACGAAGGCTCCGGCGTGTATGAATGCATAAGCGAAGCGCATTATCTCTTTGTCAGCGGTAATCGCGACGAGGCTGCGAACCACCTCAACTCCTGCCTTGCGGACTACCCCGATTCCATACGCATTCGTCAGGAAATCATTCTTTACGAGCTGATTGACCGCAAGACGACGGACGTGGAGCAATCCTTGTTTGAACTGCTGAAGCTTGACAGCAAGAACGTCAGAACGCGCACGCTCATGGCCACGCTCTACCTCATGCGGGGCGATACCGAGAAGGCCGCAAGTATACTCGAAGGCGTAAAGAGCTTTAAGGACTGCAATCCTGCGGACCTGCGCTACATGGGTTCGGTGCTGTTGGACCTGTGGGACCTTGACGCCGCGCTGCCCATATTTGAGTCCGTACTCAGCTCCGACCCCAACTCCGATGTGCTGCTGCATCAATACGCCGTCTGCTGCTACTTTCTTGGCGATCCCAAGAAGGCGGCCTCCTGCTACAAGCACATTCTTGAGATTGACGAGGACGATTTGGTCGCGGCGTACTACCTTGAGCAATGCTCCGAGCCTCTGAAGAAGGACTCGAAAAAGGGCTGGGTTGACAGCTATATGCTGCCCGTTTCGAAAGCGATTGTTTACTTCAAGCGGTTTGTCCTGTCCTTGGGTGAGGACGGGCTGATAGTCAAGGACAACTTCGACAGCGACATTGAGTATTACAGAATACTTCGCTGGGCGCTGTTGACGCAAAGTCCCGAGTGTCAGCAGCTTGCGCTGCAAGCTTTGAGCCGCTGCCCCGGCTCAAGATGCGAGGAGTTGCTGAGAGAATTTCTGTTGTCCTACGATCAGCCCGACGAATCCAAGATGTACTGCATCAACGTGATGAACGCGCTTAATATCCCCGAGCCACGCCCTGCCATGCTGCACGGCAGCCTTGTTCTGCGCGACCCAAAGATTGTTGCGCGCCCCGATGATCTCCCCCGCTCCTATGCCAAGATGTACGATGATTTACAGCGCTTACGCGAGTGCGGCGAGCTGCCCGGCTACTCGCCCTTCGTCGCGGAGGAGATGCTCAACGCTTACCTGAACTCACTCAAAGGCGAATACCCTCAGCTTAGGCCCAAGCAGCGCGACGCGATTGTCGCCGCCTGCGCAATCATCCCATTTGGGCTGGTGCTTCACAATGGCATGGAGGAAACGATTTGCAAGCTGTTTGATATTACCATGCGTCAGCTTGGCTACGCAATAGACAGAATACGCGCCGCCGTGGAATCGGACATGGAAGATGAGACGGACGACACAGACCCGCACAGTGAGGAGGATGAATAGTTATGCGCTTTATTGCAAGCTGCAAGTTAGGGCTTGAGTCCACGGTAACAAGACAGCTTAGGGATTTGAACATAGAGGTTGAGCAAACTCAGGACGCAAGGGTGTTCTTCAGAGGCGGCTTTGAGGAGCTGTCGCGTGCCCTGCTGTGGCTTCGCACCGCCGAGCGGGTATTCTTGGAGGTCGGCAGCTTCAAGGCTCACAGCTTTGACGAGCTGTTCGAGGGCGTCAAGGCTTTGCCCTGGAGCCGATACTTAAAGCCCACGTCCCGGATACACGTCAACGGCAAGTCGGCCAAGAGCACGCTGTTCTCCGTTTCGGACTGCCAAAGCATTACAAAGAAGGCCATAATCGAAGGCTTGAAGTCGCAGTGCCGTGTCAGCGTCATTCCCGAAACGGGAGCGGAAATCATTGTCGAAGTAGGTATGCTCCGCGACGAGGCTTCGCTTACGTTGGATTGCTGCGGCGCGGGGCTTTCAAGGCGGGGCTACCGCACCTACAACGTTGCCGCGCCTATCGCGGAGACCTTGGGCGCGGGGCTTGTCATGCTCTCGCGCTTCTCCAAGGGTACGCCGCTTGTGGACCCCATGTGTGGCTCCGGCACAATCCCGATAGAGGCCGCCATGATTGCCCAAAACCGCGCGCCCTCGCTCAATCGTGAGTTCGCCTGCGAGAAGTGGTTCTTCTTCGATAAAGCCGCTTTGGAGCGCGAGCGGCGGAACGCAATGGACGCCATTGACCCCGCTCCCGTCATGATATCGGGCTATGACATAGACCCGCGCTGCATAGAGCTTTGCAAGCTGCACGCCAAGAAAGCGGGGGTAAACCTCAGATGGAAGGCGCAGCCCGTTAAGGCTCTTTCCTGTCCCGAACCGCATGGCGTTATCATCTGCAACCCGCCTTACGGGGAAAGACTGCTGAACCGAAAGCAGGCCGAGGAGCTATATTGTGAGATGCGACTGGTGTTTACTGGGTTGTCAGACTGGCAGATAAACATTATCAGCTCTCAGCCCGATTTTGAGCGCAGCTACGGGCGCAGAGCCGACCGAAGGCGCAAGCTGACCAACGGCGGCCTGCCTTGCACTCTATATCAGTACTACCCGCCGCGCAATGAATACTGAGGGATTGTTTGTAATTTCGCCTTGTCGCTATTCGCCCTTCTACCCCCTTTGTCATCCTTAGCCATAGGCGAAGGATCTTGGTGAAAGCAAAACATTTAAGAGCCGCTCCCCCGCGACAATGAGAATAAGTGCAAAGGGGGGTTACAGCCGCTCTTAAATCCTTTATCAGTGTCTCATTTGATATTGAAATTTAGGATATTGCAGTTTAGCACATTATATTTAACATCGCATGGACACGGGGGCTTTGTCCGTGCTACAATACCTATGAATGAGAGGAAAGCGCATGAACAGTGCCATAATCGAGATAGACGTGCACAACAAGAGCTGCGCACAGGCAAGGGCCATGATAAGCGCGATACTGTATAAGTCCAAAGGCGTATACAGGATTCGTGTCATTCACGGCTGTCACGGCGGCACGGCGATACGGGATATGATAAGGACGGAGTTCCCCAAGCGCAAGGGTGTGATTCGGGTAGAGTCCGTGGGCGAAGGACGCAGCGAGATAGTTCTTAGGGAGTACTGATGTTCAGAGTCGATGAAAGGTCAATAAGCTTTATGCGCGACTGCGCGGACTACACGGGCTGCTATAAGAGCGTGGCTGATTGGATAGAGCCGTATATTTCGGGCATGAATGAGGTCTATGAGGTGGGCTGCGGAATAGGCCGCCTCAGTGTCGAGCTTGCGCATTGCTGCAGGCACATAACGGCGATTGACAATAACGCCCTTGCCGTCACGGAGCTGAAGGACACGATACACAGGCGTACAATCACGAATGTTACGGCGTTGTGCGCCGACGCCTTTGAGCTTCACGATACTGGCTGCGACGCGCTTGTATCCATGCGCTTTGGAAGTCTTGACGAGCTTGACGGCATTGCGTCAAGAGTAGGCGCGAAGCTAATAATCATCATTGCGCGTTCAACCAAGGCGCGAAGGTTCTGCATGGAAGCGGATGAACACGCGCTGTACGGCAAGAGCGGTCTTGACGCATTGGACGGCGGCGACAGGGTAATAGATACTATGGATATATCGCTTGACATGGGTCAGCCTTTTTCATGCATGGAGGACGCTCAAAGCTTTTTCGAGCTTTACAGCTTCGGCAAGCATGGCTTGTCAGACCCTTTAGAAAAGCTGATAAGAACGGGAAACAGTGAATTTCCCCTGTATTACCCCGCCATAAGCGATTTCACACTATATGTATTGCGCCCCCAAAGCCCGCCCGGGCGGACTTAGGCTATATGCTCCGCGTCATCATCATCAACGCAAAACACCATGTATTCAAGGGTGGGACCGAATAAGCGCCTGCCGATGAAGAAGCCAAGGACGGCGGCGAGCATGGCAAAGAAGCGCATCTGACCATTTACTGCAAGAAGTATTGCAAAGCACGCTCCCACAAACGCGATGAGAACAAACAGAAGATCGCAGATTACGCACACCCGCTTTTGCCCCGAATTGAGACGCACAAGACGCAATACGGCATACGGAAGCGCAAGCCCCGCCCCGAAGCAAATCATCAGGGCGAAGGCCTTCAGCTGCGGTACAAGCTGCATCATCGCTTTATCTTTGAGAACAGACCCCGTCGTTCGGGTGTTTCGGGCGCGTATTCGATGGCGATGATATTGCCGTCTATCACGGCAAGTCCTTCCTCAGGGTTGAGCCGCGCCAGGTGCAGCGAACTGCCGAACACGCCCAAGGAGCCTTCTGTCGTCACTAACTGCGCTTCGTCCTCGTGAAAGCTTTCAACCTCGATTACGCCGCTTACCCTCACCAATTTCTTGTTCTCAATTATCACGTTTTGCCCCAAAGGTCTCGGCACCTGTAATTCCGAAGATCGTCTTTCCATTCGTATCCTCCACAGCTTTGTTGATAAATAATATGCTCGTCCCGCGCTTAACTTTCCGCTTATCGAAAATGATTGCTAATTCCCTCCATTCTGTGTATAATGACTTGCACGGGCGACGACCCTAAATACTATATTATAGGCTTGCTGCAAGGAGGAAGGCATGAAACCCGCGGGACGCTTGATAGAGAAACAGGTGAAACTGGTTCAGTCATGGTTTACTGACGACATAGAAACATCCAGAAAGGCTCAGGATGTAATCGGCGAGCTGGGCGCGAAGGTCTACCAAAAGAAGATAAGCTTCGAGCCGTTTTGTGATGAACCCTTTCAAGCGGAATGGGCCTGTCCCAAAAGACCCGTCCGCAATGCCGCGATACTCTACCTTCACGGCGGCGGCTATACGGCAGGCTCGGTGGAGTATGCCAAGGGCTTTGGAGCCATGATTGCCGACAAATGCAATGTAAAGACCCTGTGCGTGGGGTACAGGCTCGCACCTGAAAACCCATATCCCGCCGCGATGGACGACGTCATGGAAGCCTATCGCATGATGCTCTTGAGCTATCCTGCGGAGCGCATAGCGGTAATCGGGGAGTCAGCGGGAGGCGGAATGTGCTATACGCTGTCCATGCGCGCAAGGGATGAGGGCATAAAGCCCCCGCGCTGCATAGTCGCGCTGTCGCCGTGGACGGACCTTTGCTGTGATTTGGAGTCATACAAGCGCAACGAGGGGCTTGACCCGACGCTGACGCAGGAGCTTTTGACGATGTTCGCAAACATGTATGCCCCGAACGACAAGAAGAACCCCTATGTCTCACCGCTGTACGGCGATATGCGGGGTCTGCCTGAGTCGCTGATTTTCGCGGGTACTCACGAGGTGCTTGAGGATGATTCCATCTTCATGTCCGAGAAGCTCAACGAAGCTGGTTCAAAATGCACGCTGCATGTAGAGGAAGGCGGTTGGCACGTCTACGTCCTGTACGGGGTCTACGAATCCCGACAGGCCATGAAAAGGATTAAAGCGTTTATACGGGAGAAGATATGCAATGGTAAGGGATAATCATGAATGGATGCAGTTGGACAACGCCGCGCTCATATACCCTGTGGCGCGCAGGCGCAACTGGATGGCCATGTTCAGGGTCAGCGCGGAGCTTGCGGAGGATATAGACCCAAGCTTTCTGCAGCTTGCTTTGGAGCGCACGATAAAGCGTTTTCCGAGCTTTGCGCAAAGGCTCAGACATGGCGCCTTCTGGTATTATCTTGAACACATCGACGCAATCCCACGCATCCAGGAGGACGTTGCAAACCCCTGCGTGCGTATGGATCTCAAAAAGAACTTTGGCTATATGTTCAGGGTCAGGTATTACAAGAAGCGGATTGCCTTGGAGGTTTTCCACGTCTTGACCGACGGTACGGGCGGGCTTGTGTTCCTAAAGACCTTGGTCGCGGAGTACCTGAAGTTTAAGTACGGCGCACAGATTCCAAGGGGCAATGGCATACTTGACTGTGACGAGGACGCCACATTGGAGGAGCTGGAGGACAGCTTCCTTGCCAACGCCCATAACGAATGTATCAACCGCCATGAGCAGGCGTCCTACCGTATCTATGGCAGCGGTTCCCCTGATTTCATGTTTGTCACTGCCGGCATAGTCTCAACCGACGCTCTGCTGTCGAAAGCCAAGGAGTACAACTGTACCGTCACGGAGTTCTTGACCGCCGTACTGATACTCGCGGTCGCCAAGATGCAGCGCAGGAAGGAAGGCGGCAGACTTAAGCCCGTCAAGGTCAACGTTCCCGTGAACCTTCGCAAGTTCTATGACAGCAAGACGCTCAGGAACTTCTCATCATACGTTAACCCCGGCATAGAACCGCGTTTCGGTGAATACAGCCTTGAGGAGACCATAAAGGCGGTCAAGTATTACATGGGGCTTGAGATCACGGAGAAGCGCATGAACGCAAGGTTTGCCGCGAATGTCAAGTCGCAGCAGAACGCCGCCCTGCGCGTCGCGCCCATGGTACTCAAAAAGTACGTCATGAAGTCCGTGTACCTGGTGGTGGGGGACAGGTATTCCTCCACGTCCATGTCCAACCTGGGTCAGGTGAGGCTGCCCGAGGCGATGGCGGCGTATGTGCAGCGCATGGATTTCATGTTAGGCTCGCTGCACTCCAACCCCGTGACCTGCGCCTGCCTGTCATATAACGGCAAGACCTGTATCAATTTTACAAGAACAATCGTGGAGCCTGAGACGGAACGGAACTTCTTTACCGCGCTCGTCAAGATGGGAATCCATGTTTTAGTCGAGAGCAACGGAGGTATTGATTGATGTCATACTGTGTGAACTGCGGAGTGGAGCTTGCTCCATCCGAAAAGAGCTGCCCGCTTTGCAAAGTACCCGTACAAAACCCCGCGTCGCCTTGGGTTGAACCCCAAAGCACGCCCTATCCCAAGAGGGTAGAGAGTATCATCAAGAGGGTGGACAGGCGATATGGGGCGCTGCTCGCGGGCGTCGGGCTTGTCGTTCCGGTTCTCTGCTCCTTGCTTATAGACATACTCATGACGCATACGCTAACATGGTCGGGCTACGTTACGGGCGCCTGTTTGTGCCTGTTTGTATGGGTGCTGCTGCCGATGTTGGTAAAGGGCAGGCACAGCCTGTATCTTTATATGCTCTACGATGAGCTTGCCCTGCAGCTTTACCTCTGCTGGATATGCTTCGTGACAGTGGGCATTCCCGCCTACCTCACGCTTGTACTGCCATTGGGTCTGCTGCCCTACGCCTTTGCAAACGGCTTTGTACCGATAGTGTGCAGCAAGAAGCTGACCAACACGCTGTATGTTCCCGCAATCGCGGCGTTTATGGCGGCGGTGCTGTGCGTTCTTATCGAGCTTACAATCGACCTCAATAATACCCCAAACTTCGAACCGATGTGGTCGCTTATCGCAGCCGTTCCCTGCATTGTGATAGGCGTTATGCTCATACTCATAGAGGGCAAGAAGAACCTAAAGGACAAGATTCACAGAAGGCTGTTCATTTAGACATACGGAATAGGCGGTCAAAGCCCGCCGTAAAAGCATATCGCAGTTGTCGCCCTCGGAGTACATTCGAGGGCCTTGTATTTCAAACTTTTTACATAAGTAGTTTAACAAAGTATATTGACAGGTGAGGTACTTGGTGTTATTATACACTCGAACGAAGGAGGTGACGCGAATGTCTATCGCCGGAGACCTGATAAGGGGTCACACCGAAGCCGTTATACTGGCAAGGCTCAAAAAGTCGGACAGCTACGGCTATGAAATTAACAAGAACATATCACAGATTACTCAAGGCCGTTTCGAACTCAAGGAAGCAACGCTATACACGGCGTTTCGAAGGCTTGAGGACACGGGTCTTGTCGAACCGTACTGGGGAGAGGGCGGCGGAGCGCGCCGCAGGTATTACGCGATTACCACAAAGGGCAGGAGCGAGTGTGAGCGACTGCGCGGGGAGTGGAGAGAGACTAAGGATATAATGGATCAACTCTTGGAAGGAGAGGAAAGGACATGAGGGATAAACTTATCAGCTATATAGACTTTCTGTTCGCGGGAATGCCCAACAACGCGAGAACCGCGGACGTCAAAGCCGAGATACTGCAAAACTCCTTGGACAGATTCGACGACCTTGTAAGCGGCGGCCACAGCCCCGAGCAGGCGTACAGCATGGCGATTTCGGGGATAGGCGATGTGAGCGAGCTTTTGACCGCGCCTGAGAATGAGATAGTAATCGGTGAGACCGTGGCAAAGTCCGAGACGGAGCAACAAGCGGAGGAGTACCCAAAGCAGGATTTCAAGGCGAGTCGCGACGGAAGTCTTATGGTCGGCATAGCCATAGGCCTGTATGTGGTCTGCGTAGTACCGATTTTGGCGATAGGCCCACAGGTCGGCGTTCCGCTGATGTTCGCCACGGCAGCAATCGCCACCGCCTTGATTGTGATAGGCGGTAACCTGAAGCGCTTTTCAAGGATTTTCCCCCTGGGATCGCCAAAGGTATGCTGTTCCGGTATGATTATGCGCGGCATGGGCGTAGGCCTATATGTGTTCTCGTTGGTACCGGTAGTGGCGGGTTTGCCCGCCACGTTGGGAGTATCGCTTATGTTCGTGTTTATAGCTGCGGCAACCGTGCTTATCATAGTCGGAAGCGGCATGGTAAAGCAGGGCAAGCGCGACAACCAACAACCCGCGGGAGCGGCTCCGCTCAGTCTCCAGGAAATCAAGCTGAATAAGATTGCAAGTATAGTATGCAGCGTAATCTTCTTTGTGGGACTTGGCGTATATATGCTTATCAGCATGGAGACGGGAGCATGGTACATCACATGGTTAATATTCGTTATCATCTCCTGCGTCTGTGGAGTGGTGAGAGCGATATTCGACCTTATCAAGATTGGCAAGAAGGAGGAGCGGTAATATGCGCGGCGGAGCAATAGCAAGGATAATAATCTTCAGCCTTTTGGCTGTGGTATTGAGTTTAACACTTATAGTCACACTGCTTGGAGGAGCTATAATGAAAGGTATTGATTTTAACTGGACGCGGCTAAACCTGTTCCCGACATGGTTTACCATCGACGGCAATGACAGCGATTTCAATGCAGGTTCAGGTTCCGTGAGCAGCGAGGGGCTAAAGTCCATCGATGTTAATTGGGTCAGCGGCAGCATCCTCATTCAACCCATAGACGGCGATGAGATAGTGATAAGCGAACCCGAGCAAAGCTCAAGCGACTATCAGCTTCGTTGGAAGCTTGACGGGGGTATGCTCAAGGTGAACTTCTGCAAGGCGGGAAGGGTGGCGGCGGATGTGCTGACGACCAAGAAGAACTTGGTGATAGGCATTCCCACAAGCTGCATCGAGACCTTGGACGAGGTAACGATAGGGAATGTTAGCGCGAACATCAGCGTGATTTCCATCAGCCCCGACAAGCTCACCATTGAATCGGTATCGGGCGGGATTGAGCTTTCGAACATCAACTCAGCAGAACTGGACATAGACAGCGTGTCGGGCAAGGTCAAGGTCTCGGGAAGTATCAAAGAGATAGACATTCAGAGCGTTTCCGGCGAGATAGAGCTTGAGCTTATCGAAGCTCCGAGGCAGATGGAGCTTGAGACCACGACGGGCAACATAACCCTTGATATGCAGGATGACGCGGCGTTCACGATAGATGTTGACACGGTGTCGGGCGACGTGGAATGCGTGCTTTCCATGCACAAGACGGACGGCAAATATCTCATCAACGGCGGCGGCAGCGAGTATGATATAGAGACCGTTTCGGGCGATATCACCATTCATTGACACAACAAGAATTACAGCAAAGCGGCAGGGAGTTCCTTGTCGCTTTTATCGTTCCGCAACAAATGCCATATGAAAAGGGGCTGTCATGGCAAAACCAATCGCAGCCCCTTCAACTTAGTTATTCAGTTCCTGAGCCTTAGCCCCTTTTGGGAAGCTCATCCTTGGCGATACAGGCCAATACCAGCTTGACAGCGTTCAGGCCGTCCTCCATGTCGGCGGTCTCGACGGGGGTATGCACATAGCGCGTAGGCACCGAAATGCAGCCCGCGAGGTAGCCGCCCGCGGTTTTCTGTATGGAAGCGGTGTCGGTGCCGCCCGCGTGCAGAACCTCACGCTGATAGGGTATGCCCGCTTCCTTTGCGACGCTTTCCATGAAAGCGATTACAACGGGCTGGCACAGAACGGAGCTGTCCTTTATCTTGACCGTGGGGCCGCCGCCAAGCTTAACCGCCATGGGGAAGGCGTGAGGAGTATCGCCCGTCAGGGTAACGTCAAGGTTGATGGCAAGGTCGGGGTTGATGGCGTAGGCCGCGACGCCCGCTCCTCTAAGGCCGACCTCCTCCTGAACGGTGAACACGGCGTACACATCGTGGTTGGACTTGGCGTTGATGAAGGCCTCGGCGACTATCGCGCAGCTTAGGCGATTGTCAAGAGCGCCGCAGGAGAAGCGGCCGCCGAGCATGGTAAACTGAGTGAGGTATACGGCGATCTCGCCAATGGGAACGAGAGCCTCGGCCTCCTCGCGGGTGGACGCGCCGACGTCTATCACAAGGTCGTGGATGTTCCACTCCCTTGAGGTTCTGCCGGTGGCGGGCAGGTCGAAATAACCCTTCTTAGCGGTAATGCCGACGACGCCGTTGCCAAAGATTACGCGCCTTGCTATGGATATGGCGGCGTTGATGCCGCCGACGTTGGACACGCGGATAAAGCCGCTTTCGTCCGCGCCGAGGGCGATAAAGCCTATCTGATCCATATGGGCGGAGAGCATGACGCGCTTGCCGCTCGTGCCGCGCTTTACGGCGATAAGGTTGTCCATGGCGTCAAAGTAGGTCTCATCCGCGTAGGGCGCGACATAGGAGCGAATCAGCTCGCCAACCCTGCGCTCCCTGCCGGAGGGCCCGTAACACATGAGAATATCTTGCAGCATATCGGTAAACATTTACAGTACCTCCTTATAGGTCTTGTCTTTTAGGAACGTGTCGATAAGGCACATAACGGCCATGACGTCTTGGCAGGCCGCGACGCTCGTGGGCGAGTGGGGCTGGCGGACGGGTATGCCGATAAGCCCGAAGGGGCAGCCGAACAGGAACCTGCCCGTGCGTCCGTTGGGCTGAGCGCCGCCATGTACCGCAGTGAAGGGGATGTCGTTTTGGATTGCCGTGTCGCGCAGGGCGGTGAACAGCTCATACTTGACCATGAGCGACGAATCCATGTAGGAAATCGCGGCCCCGCCTTTGCAGGCGACGTTTGTGACAGCGCCCTCGCGGACTATGCTGTCGTCGGCTTCAATACCGTCTACGGAAAGCACCAAATCGGGTTTGACGTTGTACATGGCAGCTTGCAGACCGCGCTGTCCTATCTCATGATGCACGGTGAAAACGGCGTAGAGGTCGCAGTCATAATCGCCCTTTAGAAGCTCAATCAACACGGCGCAGCCCGCCCTGTCGTCTATGGCTTTGGAAGCGAAAAAGCCATCGCCCAGCTCTGTGAAGTTGGAGACGAAGCTGACATAATCGCCGACCTCGACGTCCTTTTCGGCGTCGGCCTTGTCCTTTGCGCCTATATCCACAAACAGCTCGTCATGCTTTAGGGCGCGCTTGCGGTCGTCCTTGCTCTGAAGATGAATCGCCTTGGAGCCTATGACGGCGGGAATGTCGTTCTTGCCCACGACCACGCGCTTGCTCACTACAACCCTTGGGTCTATGCCATCGGTGGTGTACGCCAAAAGCCCGTCGTCCATTATGCCTACCACCATCAGACCCGATTCATCCATGTGCGCGGTGAGCATAATCTTGGGGCCTTCGCCCTTCTTATGCGCGTAAAGATTGCCCATGCCGTCTGTGTAAACCTCGCTGCACAGGGGCTTTACGGCATCCCTGATGTAACGGCGGACTCGGCCTTCATCGCCTGATACGCCGTAAAGTGAGAGCAGCTCTTTCAATCGTCCAAACATAGCTTTTCCTCCCATGTGTCGTCCAAGCCGCTAAGGAACGCGGCCAATATCTTGCCGCAGGCGGTCAAGGTATCCAAAGAGATAAGCTCAACCGAGGTATGCATATACCTAAGCGGAAGCGAGATAAGCCCCGTCGGAATGCCGCCGCGCTGAACCTGCATATCCCAAGCGTCCGTGCCGGTGTGTGAGAACGCGGGGTCAGGCTCAAAGTCCACGTTGACCGACTTTGCGGCTTCGGACAGCAGCTTATACATCTTGGGGTGGATATTTGCGCCCTTGCAAATGGAGGGCTTGGCAAAATCCGAAACCTGATAGGGCTTTGCCCCGGGTTGGGGAGCATGGCAAACGTCCAAGGCTATGCCTATGTCGGGGTTGACCCCATAGGTGCCGGTGCTTGCGCCGCCTCCGCCGATCTCCTCCTGTACCGACGCGCAGAAAACCGCGCAGCAATGCAGATTGTAGTCCTTTAGGCGCTTCATCGCCTCCAATAGCGCGCAGATGCAGGCCCTGTCGTCGAAGGTCTTACCCGCGATACGGTTGTTTTTGAGCTTCATCGGCGGCGCGGGTTCAAAGGTCGCATAGTCTCCGACTGATACAAGCTCTGTTGCGCGCTCATAGGTAAGCCCAAGGTCGCAGATAAGCTCCTCCATGGTGTAGGATGCGTCGTCGGCCTTGTCAGGGTCGGTGGGGGACGCGCTCACAACGCCGACAAGCCGCTCCCTGCCATGTACTATAACCGTGCTTGCGGGAAGCACACGCGGATCCACGCCGTTCGCGGAACGCAGGCGCAGCATACCGTTAGGCTCGATAGCGGTCACCATCATGCCGACCTCGTCCATGTGCGCCATCATCAGCACGACGGGGCCCTTGGGGTCGCCCATCTTAGCATAGGTGTTTCCGAGAGTATCCGTCCAAACATCGGAGGTATACTCACAAAACATCTCCCTTACGGCACAGGACACGGCCGACTCGTCAGCGGTCACGCCGCGAATCACGGTCAGCTTAGTCAAAGCCTCAAAAGAATCCATAAGCATTGTTCTCCTTTTCCTTTGTAATGTAGTTTATGTAAGCTCGCAGAAGGGCGCGTTCAGGAACGACGCCAGCTCCTCAGGGTTCAGGTAAAGCTGTGAGCCGCGCTGCCCCGCACTGACGTATATGTGGTCGAACAGAACAGCGGTCTCGTCGATGAAGGTGGGGAAGTGCTTTTTCATGCCAACGGGCGAACACCCGCCGCGCATATACCCCGTGAGAGCGAACAGCTTTGATAAAGGCAGCAGCTCCACGCGCTTATCGCCGGCCGCAAGAGCGCATTTTTTGAGGTCAAGCTCGCAGTCGGCGGGGACGCAGAACACGAGACAGCCGCGCTTTTCGCCCACCGTGACTATGGTTTTGAACACCGTTTCGGGGTTCGCGCCCAAGGCGTTCGCCGCGTGTTCGCCCGAAAGATCGTCCTCGCTGAAGGCATACTCGGCTGTGTCGAAGGCTACGCCCGCGGCCTCAAGAATGCGCATGGCATTGGTTTTCGTCATTGTCCCGGCTCCACATTCGCGTTGTCAGCGCTCACAAGCTCCGAATAGCCCCACATCAGAGCGTCGGGGAGGGTGCGCTGCCAGCTCTTGTCCTCCTTGTTGCCCGAATGCTGATTGAGCTGAACGCCCATGAACATTATGCAGGTGGAAACGCCGCCGTCAAGGTTGAACGCCTGAGTGCAGCCCTCGTCGTAAAAGAGCTGGGCAAACTGCTTCAGGGACAGACCCAAGCTGTATTCCGCCTGCCTGCCATCGGAGATAATGGCGACCCAATGCCCCGGCTCCACCATGCCAAGGCCGCAGCGCGGGTTGGCCTGACTTCCGATGCTGTCAAGCTTGTCGCGTATAACCCCGTCAAAGATAAGCCCCGGGCCGAAGGAGAAGCAGTTCTCCGCTCCGCTTTCAAGTATGTCGTAGGCCTTCATCGTGCGCTTGCGGAATATGGTAAAGCTGAGGTCGTTGGGGTAGAAAGCCATGCAGTCGTCGTTCTGCTCTTGGCTGTACACCCTTCCGTCACGGATGAGTACGCCCTTCTTCTCAACGTCGGAGTTTATGATGTTGTCGCCCGTGATAAGAAGAACGGGCTTATAGCGTATGAAACTTTCGGGAAGGCAGGTTTCGGTGCCGCTCTGCGCGTCAGTTGCGAAAGCGGGACGGAAGGTGTCGAAGTCGCGCATGTATATGTGTGCGTAGAAGTTAACCTGCGGATAGCTCTTGCCCTTGACCGTGACGGTGGTTATCTCGCGCCTTATTTCCACAGCTAAAATGTCGCTGCGATACATCCAAACGCCGTTAACGTCGTCCCACTCGACAACCTCGTCCGCGCCGTAGTCGGTGAAATGCTCGTCAAACTTGCCCTCGTCGGCATGGGTCTGCTCGAAAAGCGAGGCGGTGGGGGCGGGTGAAGCGGTGGGTTCGGGGGTGAAGGTCGGCTCGTCGGTTGGTTCAGCCGTGGGTTCGGGGGTGGGGGCGGCCGTGGGCGTTGGTTCTTCAGTTATGAGGGGCGTGAACGTCGGAACAGGCTGCTCCGCCTCATCCTCTACATTTATGGATTCAAAGAGCATGAACAGCGCCGTCAAAAGCCCCGCAAGAAGCACGACAGCCGCAAGTATCACCGCCAAGGCCACGGAACGCTTTCGAAGGAGCAGGAACAGCCCCACGGCTAGCCCCGCGCCAAGTACTGCAAAGAGCCACCAAAACGAGGGAGACTCCGCGGGTCTGTCAATCTCGGCGGGTAAAACCGTCTCGATGGCGACGGGCGGCAGGGTCGGCTGCTCGGTTGGTTCTTCGGTGGGCGTCGGCTCTATGGTAGGCTCGGCCGTCGGCTCTATGGTAGGCTCGGCGGTGGGTTCAGCCGTGGGTATAGCCTCGTCATAGCTTTGCAGAGATGTAATGCCGATATTTTGAAGTATGTCAGCGGAGTCGCTTTCCGAGCCTACGAAGGAATATGCAAGGCTTAGAGTAAGGCTGTCGGAGATGGCATAGTGGTAGAGCTGTCTTGAGGAGCAATAGCGATAGCACTCCTGCGTTTTCTCCAGCACGGTTTTACCGACATAGCTTGTCGAAGCCTTGTCCATGCGGATGGAGGTCGTTCCGACCTCGCCAAGGGTGTAGAGCTTCTTCACCTGCCAAGTCGGGATTTCGTGGTAAAGCGCGGAGTTCGCCGCGTCCGCCACCGCGAGCAGCAGCACCTCCGCCGTGGCTTTTTCATAGACATTCTCGGAGTTAAGGTCGTGGGTAACAATGACCTCAGGCCTTGACGTGCGGATGAAGGCGACAAGGTTCGCATAGACCTTGCTGTTGGTGAGGCTGCCGTAAGCTTTGGCGTAGGTATGGGCTATGTTGTACTCTAACCCAAGATATACGGGCGCGGTGGAGTAGCCAAGCTCGAATGCGGCGCGCTCAAGCTCGGCGCATTGATAGCGATGCTCATAGCCCTCGATAACTATTGTGGTAACAACATCATGCTCGACGGCGTAGAGAGGCAGCAGGGCGGAGAATTGCTCAAAGAGGGTCGTGGGCGAGGCAAGGTAAAAGAGAAGGTCGGTCTTTTCAGGGGCGAACGAGAGCAGCAGCGTGTCCTCGGGGAGGGCGTTAGAATAGAGCTGCAACTTGCTAATCTGAAACTTGGAATCGGCTCTTATGGCAATTTTCGTGGTCTCCGGGCTTAGCGCTATGCTTTCGCAGAACTTTGCGGGGGTGTATTTTGTTTCGTTGATGATACCGTCCGAGGCGTCGTATTCGATGAAGCTTACCGTCTCGGGGAGGGCGTACCACTCAAGATAGCAGAGCAGCGCGTCATGCGGCTCAAAGCTCAGAACGAGCTTGTCGGTGTTTATGCGCGACATAACATCATCGTCGGTAAGGCGCGAGGCTGCAAGCGCGGCGTCAGCCAATGTGTAGTCAACGGCTTCGGAGCCTTCCGCCGAGGTTTGGGTGAGCCCAAAGGTCAACATGAGCAACAAAAACGCAAGAATCGCCGCGGTGAGCTTCGCGGCGCGGGCAGGGGAAAGGGACATATAAGACACCTCATCAAAAACTCATTATCCTTGCAAGTATAACATCATTCGAGGGCAAACGCAAGCATAAATGAACAGTAACGCCGGCGTGTACGAATCCTGAATTGCCAACCTTAACTATAATGTCACAATTTTGTGTTTGGAATTGTTTGCAATATCGTTTGTATTGTGATAGAATAAACTGAATTGTTATATGGAGGCTTCTCTATGAATAAGAAGTGGTTTTTAGTGATTGCCGTCTGCGCTGTTGCGCTCACCTTGGCTGTCGTTTTAATAGTTGCAATAGCATCGAACTCCGGCAATAAGGCGGAGGGCGCTGATATAGTGAACCCAAGCACCGACGCTGCCGCCGGCGACGCCGAGCCCTTACGCTTCTATGTCGACGGAACGCTGTACGAGATCGACGATCCCGCCGCCACGCTGCCCCCCGACGCCGTTTCACAGGAGGAATACGAGGAGGTTCACGGCACCACCGACGCCACGGCCATACCGCTCAGCACGCCCAAGGCTTCCGACTCATCCACTCTTGCCCCGGGCGTCACGGCAAGCCCAACCCCCAAGCCTGCATCCGCGACCGCTGCCGCAACATCCCAACCCACGTCAACAGGCGGCTCAAGCATGGTCTTTGACGATGACGGCGACGGCTCTGTTATTGTAGATTTTGATGACCTCTTCGGCGACAATCCGTAAAATCCGCGTTTGTCCCGTCTCCGTACTCAAAATGTAACAACAAAAGGAGGTTATCTTGAAACACAAAAAGGATTTTTTGCTTCAGAAAGTATCGACAACCTATGTCGTTGTGGCTGTCAACGAAGCGGCAATAAGCTTTAAGCGTATGATAACCTTCAATGAAACGGGGGCGTTCCTGTGGGAAGCTCTTGATAACGATTGCACGGAGGAACAGCTCGTCAAGGCTTTGACAGACGAATACGATGTCTGTGAGGCAATAGCCTCAAGGGACGTCGGTATCTTTGTTGAGCGGCTGAGGGCCGCCGGTTTGATAGACGACTGATGGAACGCGTCGTTGCCATAGGGCTTACAGAATGTATGCCGCTCATAACCGAGCGGCTTTCTTCAGGTCAGAGCGTGGAATTTATGGCTCACGGCACAAGCATGAAACCCATGCTCCACGATTCCTATGTGACGCTTTCCCCCGCCCCCAAGCGGCTTGTTCGCGGCGATTTGCCCCTTTGCAGACGCGGGAACGGGAGCTTCGTACTTCATCGCGTAGTGCGCGTCCATTCTGACGGAAGCTATACCCTTTGCGGCGACAACCAAACGAAGCTCGAACACGGCTTCACAAGGGACGACGTCATCGGCATTGTGACCGCCTTTGATAAGTACGGCGTGAACGTTGCCGCGGATTCTGCGGAATACCTTCGTTACGTTAAGAAAAGGCTTGCGTCGCGTCCCCTGCGGCGCTGCAGTGAGTTACTCTATCACCTGTATGCGAGGCTAAAAAAGCATGGCTGATAAGCGAAAGGCGGCGGAAAACCGAACCACTCTAAGGTGGGTGCTAAAGCACCTCTACAAGCGTTGGGCGTCCTTTAGCGTACTCGTTCTTCTGCAATCTTTGAGCGCTGTCGCGGGCGTTCTGTTGGCGCTTGCGGTTCGAAGCATCGTTGACGCCGCCGTGGGGGTTGACAAGCTCGGCATTATTTATGGGGTTATCGCGCTCGGCGCACTCGTGGGCTTTCAGTACCTTTGCCGCTATATCAGCTCGCGTCTGTCCAACTACATATCCGTCAAGCTCAACGTCTCGTTTCGCGGCGAGCTTGCTTCCTCCCTCTACAATGCCAAGTATTCGACCGTTTCGGCCTTTCACAGCGGCGAGCTGATGAACCGCTTTACCACCGATGTTGAGGCCGTGACTTCGGGTGTCACAGGTCTTTTGCCAAGCGCCATAACCATGGTCGTGCGCATAGTCTGCGCGGGCGTTGTGCTGTTCGTCCTCAGCCCTGAGCTGCTCTTAATATCACTTGCCATAGGCGCGTTGGTCGGTTTGGGTATGCTGCTGTTTCGCAATAAGCTCAAAGCCCTTCAGCGCGGAGTACGCGAAAGCGAGGGCAAGGTTCGTTCGTTCATGCAGGAATCGATTGTGGACCTGCCCGTAATTAAGGCCTTCTCCGCTTCCCCCGCCTTTTTGAACAGGCTCTATGCAGTACAGGACGTTAACGCCAAAAACCGCATCAGGCACAACCGCTTCACCTCGCTTGCGGGCGCGGCGATTGGGCTGTGCTTCACCTTAGCATACATGGCGGCTTTGACTTGGGGTGCGTTCTCCATATACACAGGCGCGTTTACCTACGGCACCTTGACTGCGGTGCTGCAGCTTGTATCGCAGGTGCGCACTCCGCTTGCGGGCCTTTCGCAGGTCATGCCCCAGTATTATTCGACGCTCGTATCCGCCGAAAGGCTAATGTCGCTCCTAAGGCTTGAGAGCGATGCCCAGGAGCCTCTGCCCAAGGAGGTTATCGACGATTTTCAAAGGCTCGACGTCAACGACGTCTGCTTTGAATACTCAAACGGGCAGCCCGTCTTGGAGAACGTCAGCTTCTCGGTGGAGCGCGGTCAAAGCTGCGTGATCTCGGGGCTTTCCGGCATAGGCAAATCCACCATTGTAAAGCTGCTCCTGTCGCTGTATTCGCCCTGCTCGGGCGGCATAAGCTTTGTTTGCGGCTCTGAAAGCTATGACCTCTCATCCTCTGCGCGTGGGCTTTTCGCGTATGTGCCGCAAGGCAATATGCTCTTTGGCGGCAGCATAAGGGACAATATTACCATGTATGACGGTTCCATCCCCGATGAGCGCATACTTGAAGCCTGTCGCCTTGCCTGTGCGGACGGATTCATCGCAAAGATGCCTGACGGACTTGCAAGCATACTGTCTGAGGGCGGAAAGGGCGTTTCAGAGGGGCAGGCTCAGCGCATAGCGATAGCAAGGGCGCTGCTTTGTGACGCTCCCATCCTGCTTTTGGATGAGGCGGCTTCCTCGCTTGACGCTTCCACGGAACGGCAGGTGCTTGAGAACCTCAAAGCCTTGGGCAAAACCTGCATCATGATATCTCACCGCAGCGTTCCCGACGAGTATGCCGACATAAGGCTAAAGGTTGAAAATCGCCGAATCACAATGGTCTGAGCTTCTCAATAGCTCCGTCCGCTAAAAAGTGATTTTGATTGATAATTCATACGGTGTGAATGCCGTGTTATGATACGCTCGACGCAATGCATGAAAATTACTTCTTATTTGTGCCAATTCGTTAAAACTTAACGTTATGATTTTGCTTGCTTTTGTGCTAATATTTTACTTGTGCAAATACCGATAGGGAGGAACTTATGTATCTTATCAACAGGGATATATCGGAATACGAGAAGCTGATCGAAGCAAGCATGAACGCGCTGGGGGTGCCCTCACACTTGCTCGGCTACGGCTACATCAGACAGGCGGCTGTGGCGATACTGCTCAACTCAAACGCCAAGCTCACTACCGAGATTTATCCGATGATTGCAAACGAGAATCACAGTTCGCCCGTCATGGTCAATAGGGCGATACGTCATGCGATTGAGGTCATGTGGCGAAACGGCAGCATTGCGCGGCAGCGGGCTTACTTCTGCTACTGCTCAAAGGACAACGACGGCATTCCCACCAATTCCGAGGTTGTGCATGTTATCGCGGACAGGGTTGCCGTAATGACTAACTCCTTTTACACGGATTCCATTTATACAAGCTATGATTTGATACCGCTCACGCAGCACGGGTGACAGTCATAAGCAGCGACTGACACGAGAATACATCAATTACATGGAAAAGGGCTGTTTGCAAGCCGGGTTTGCAACAGCCCCATACATCTTTTGTGTTCCTTTGCTTTAGCAGCCGCATCCGCAGCCGTTTGAGCTGCGCGTCGGGCAGGAGTTGCAGCCGCAGTCGCCGCCGCAGTAGCGTGAGAGCAGCAACAGCCAAATAAGGGTGTCGCAGGACGCGCCGCCTTCACAGTCGCCATTGCCCAAAACGAGCAAAAGCACGAGTATCCACATCATGTTGGAGCTTCCTAAGTTGCCGAACATATCGGTTCCTCCTCGGGTATTTCGGCGTATTGCCGATACACCATAATACGCAGGAGCCAAACTTTGTGTGATTGCTACACCTTGGTGTGAGGCTTGAATATAAGAGCCGAGATGAAGCCAAATACGACAGCGGCGGATACTCCGCCCGCCGTTGCTGTTATGCCGCCCGTGAACGCGCCTATAAGCTCTCGCTGCTCGACGGCCTTCAAAGCGCCTGACGCCAAGGCGTATCCAAAGCCCGTGAGCGGCACGGACGCGCCAGCGCCCGCAAAGTCAACCAAAGGTTCATACACGCCTAAGGCTGTGAGTACCACCCCCGCCGTAACGAAGATTACCAGTATCCGCGCCGAAGTCAAGCGCGTTAGGCTCAGCAGCAGCTGCCCTACAACACATATTGCTCCGCCTATCAAAAACGCCCAAAGGTACTGCAATGCGTTCATACTACCTCCTATGCTCCAAAACTACCGCGTGCGCTATCGCGGGGATGCTCTCCCCCTGCATACTCGAGGTTGGGCTCATAAGCGCGCCCGTCGCCAAAAACAGCGTCCGCTTCATAGCCCCCTCTCTATCATGGGCAGAATATGCGACGACATCACAACAGCCGAGCAGCCGCAGCCGCTTCCGCCGCAGTCATAGCCCTGCTCCGGATGGTATACCATGCATCCGCAGTCCAAATGTCTGCCGGAAAGGTCTATCTTTCGCTCGTTCAGCAGCGAGTGCAGCATCTCCGTCCCGAACTTTCCGAGGTCGCCCGTTATGATATGGTCGTAGTCGCTCGTGTCCTCGTCCATGTCGCGAAGATGGGCCGTTATGGTGTCGGCCGCGGCGGGAGCCATCGCCGCGCCCATGTTGTTAGCGTCCGTTATGCCGTAATCAATGGACTTGCCTATGGTCGCGGCGGTCACGGCTATATGCGAATAAGGAGCTGTTTCAAGGGTTTCGTCCGACAGTATCATACAGCCTGCTCCCGTGACGGTACGCTGCGCGGTCGGCGGCGCGGTCGTGCCAAGCTCCAGGGGGAAACGATACTGCCGCTCCGCCGTAGAAAAATGGCTGCACGCGACGCAGGCCGCGCTTCGCCTGTATCCGCCGTCCACAAGCACTGAAGCTATCAGCAGTGACTCTGACATGGTAGAGCAGGCTCCGTAAAGCCCCAAGAATGGCATGGCAAGATTTCTTGCGCCGTAATTGGCGGTGATAATCTGATTTAGGAGGTCGCCCGCGAGCAGGCATCCCAGCTTGCACTTGTCCGTCCCCGCTTTTAGACAGGCAAGGCGCACGGCGTTTTCAAACATTCGAAGCTCGGCTTTTTCAAAGCTCTCCTCGCCCATCCTGTCGTCACCCATCACAACGTCAAACTTGCCCGAAAGCGGGCCGTCGTTCTCAACCTTGCTCACTATTGCCGCAGAGCTTATCAATCTCGGCTCCGAGTTAAACAACAGTGTTCGTTCTCCCGTAGTTCGCATAAGACCTCCACAAAGTTTCTCCGCATTATCATGCCCTGATTATGGAATATGTATCAGCATTTTTGTTGGCAATGTGCGGCGATTTCACCGCTGTTGCTTTTTTGGGTGTGTCCTTCTGTATGTGCCGAAAAAAAGCGTCCGTTTAGAAACATATGATAATTTGCAAACCTGTTGACAATCATCTTCATTTCTCACATCTTGCGTTATTTTTGCTCTTGCGCTTTTTTTGAATTGGTATATAATTGACTAAACAGCATGGGGTGTTGTGGACATTGAAAGAATTCCTCATGCTAAAGATGTAAGAGTATATAGGAGGTTATTCTATGGCATTTTGTTCAAGCTGCGGTACCAAACTCGCGGACAGCGTAAAGTTCTGCCCCGTCTGCGGCAAGAAGGTCTCCGCTCCTTCCGCGCCCGCCCAAGCGTTTATAAGCATTCCCGAAGTCGAACCGGCGCCAAAATCCGAGCCTGAGCCTGAAGCTATTTTAGAGCCTGAAGTCATTCCCACGTCTGAAGTCATTCCCACGCCTGAAGCTGAGAACGCAATGCCGTCGGCTCCCGTTCAGCCGCCCGTTTCGGAGGCTCAAAAGCCCAAGCACCGCGCAAGCAACAGGGTCTTAATCCTCATCTTCGGAAGCGCCGTACTCGTTCTGCTGCTTGTTATAGCCGTCTTTATCGCCATATATGTTTTCTCGGATTCGGGCGTCGCAAGCTCCCCTGTCGTTGAGAATGGAGTCATTGAGCCTTCCGCGACCGTGCCCAGCGAAGGCGCCGCCGTCGACTCCGAGGCGATTGTTTCAGCGACAGACGTGCCAACGCTTGATGAGGAACCCGCCGTTGTTGTCGATCCCAATTTAGGCGTCTATGTTGCGACCGGCGCGAAAATGTGGGGCTTAAAGATAAACATCAGCGACTACCTTGAAGGCGGCTGCACGATCGAGCTGTTGAGCGACGGTATATGCAGCGTTGAGATTGACGGAGTTGTCACAAGCGGAACCTGGACCCTTGACGGCGATACCTTCCATATCGAGGGCGGCGACGTCGCCTATGACGGTACTTTGTCGGACGGCGTAATGATTCTAAAGAATGTGATGGATATGGGCATCACCCTGACGCTTGAAAAGCAAGACGGTTGATTCTCCACCGCTGACGAACACGTTCACTTTTCAGCTGCTTTTTTTGTTGAGCGGCGGCGCATCCGTGCTGTTGCATATTATTCTTTGAACCCTCTTAACCTCTATTATTAAATCGTCGGTCGGGATTAGTCCGACCGACGCTTTATTCCGTTTGGCTGTTTGCTATTCCTCGTCCAACTCAAGGGCGCGTTTGTAGGCTCTGTTCCTGGCCGTCCCAAGCTCCGACGCCGCTATGCTTGCCGCGTCCTTCTTGGACATATGCGGCAAAAGCAGCTTCAAAAGCCTGTCCAGCCTTTCGGCGTCATCGCTTTGTCCGTCGCGTTCGGGCAAAACCACTATAACGCACTCGCCCCTAGTTCCTTCCCTGAATCGTTCGATAAGCTGCGACAGCGTTCCGCGCTCCGCCGTCTCGTATATCTTGGTAAGCTCCCTCACGACCGCGGCTCTTACATCGCCCAAGCTCTCGAAAAGCTCCGTTAAGGTTTCGCATACTCTGTGGGGGCTTTCATACAGCACCACACTGTGATAAAGCTTTGATATGCCCTCTATCGCGTCCTTGCGCTCCTTGCCCTCACGCGGCAAAAAGCCCACGAAGGTGAACGGCTGCGGGGGCAATCCCGACAGCACAAGCGCAGTCAACACCGCTGAAGCGCCCGGAAGCACGGTGAACTCAAGTCCGCGTCTTATGCACTCGCCCGCAAGCACCGCGCCCGGGTCGGATATTCCGGGCATACCCGCGTCGGAAACATAGGCGATATCCTCACCCTTCTCAAGCCTTGCCGCAAGCTCGTCCGCCCTTGTCCGCTCGTTGTGCTCATGGCAGGATATCAGCGGTTTCTTTATGCCGAGAGCTGCGAGCAGCTGTCCGCTTCTGCGGGTATCCTCGCAGTATACGGCGTCGCATTGCGAAAGCGTCTCTATCGTTCGCCTTGTGACGTCGCCCATATTGCCAATCGGCGTCGGACACAGGTACAGCATCAGAGCTTGATTCTCCTTATATTGCGTCCCTCAAACTGTATAAGAGCGCTTTCAGTCGCGTCCGCTATGCGCGAGGTCAGCCGTTCGCCGTAGCGTTCGGAAAGCTCAACCGTATTGTGGTTGGTAATAATCACCGTTGGCTTTCTAAAAGCGGTACGCTCGTTTATAAGGGTGAACATGCTCTCTATGGTGATATTCGGCACCATTGGCTCTGTGCCAAGATCGTCTATAACCAAAAAGTCCACCCTTTTGTATTGCTCCAAGCCGGAGCATTGGGTTCTCAAGGCTTCAAGCACATCCTGAATTATCTGATATGCCGTGACAAAACGCGTCTCGATGAAACGCTCCATGGCGCGGTTGGCTATCGCGCTCCCAAGGTAGGTCTTCCCCGTCCCCGGCAGTCCGAACATGACCAGTATTGGCTTTGCGGGCTTTGGCAGGCTGTCGGCGTAGCGTTCGCAGTACGCCTTTATCCTCAGCTGACGTTCCCTTTGGTTCTCGTCCTCATAAATGTCATCCCTGAAGTTCTCAAATGACAGCTCGGTATCGACCTTGGAAGCCGTCATCATAAGCTTTTGCTCCATCCTTAGCTGACACTTGCAGGGTCTGTATATCGCGTCGCCCACATATCCTTTGTCGCGGCAGACCGCGCAGTTATAGATGGGTTCAAGGTAATCCGTGGGTATGCCGTGAGCCGACAAAAGCCGCTCACGCCTTGTCCTGATAGCTTCGAACTCGGTCTTTGACTCCTCTTGGCTTATCTTCCCGCGAAAGAGCTTTTGAGTACACTCTATCCATTCGCCGCGAAGCTCGGAGAAGCCCGCGTCAAGCCTGTCGCAAAGCTCAACCCGCCGCTGTTCCGCTTGGCGGTTGCGTTCGCGTATAGCCTCGTATTGCCTCTTTATCTCGTCCTTCATGTTATGTCCTCATTCAAATCGACCAGAGCCGCCGTAAAGTCCTTGTCTGTCACGGTATGCTGTTCGTAACCGTAAGCGGTCGTGCGCCTTGACACGCTCCGCACGCCAGCCCTGCCCTTGGAGCTGAACTTGGCAAGCTCCTCTTTGCCCTTTTCAATACTGTCCACACCCGCTTCGCTCCACCTTAGGAGTATGGTCTTGAGCTTGCCGAAGGGTCTGTCCGCGCCTAAGCACTCGTCCGCCGCAAGCAGTATCACTTCCCTTGGCATACCCTTCTCGTGAACAAACGCCGCGACCTGGGCGATGTTGGTCTTGCTCGGCGGTTCGACCTTGCCCATCCTTGCGAACACAAGTCGGCAAAACTCCCTGTCCTCGTTTAGGTCGGCCTGCGTACCCTCGATGTCATCTCGAGTGAGCTTATTGGCTATGTACAGCTCGCGCAGTCTGTCGTTTAGTATCTCAAATGTCGGAGTTGCTACCCCTACAAGCTGAGGGCAGGCGGCAAGTATGGCCTCGCTGTCGAAGCCCCATTCCGTGACCCACCTGTCGTATAGCTTGATCTCATCCTCGGTCGGCTTCCTGCGCTTGTTCCAGCGGCGCAAAACCTCGCTTGCACCGTGGCGTAATAGCTTGTCGTCATTTATGTATTCCACCGCCTGTGCGGGCGTGGTTATCCCGCGCTCCGACCATGTTTGAGCGACCGCAAGCACATAGTTCAACGACACGCGCTTGCCCTTCTGCTCCACGCAGTAAGCCGCAAGCTCCAATGCCGCGCCCTCCTCAAGCCCGTACAGCTCTATGCAGTCATACATGACCTTTAGCTCGCGCATGACAAGCTCTCTTGGGGCGAATACGGCGTTTAATGACTGCACAAAAGCGCGGTACTTGACCGCCGTCGCCGTTGTCACAGCGGGCTGTAATGTAGAAAGATACTCCACGGTCAGCGGCTCGTCAGAGCTTATGCGCACCAAGCCCTTGGCCTGCCAGTACACAAAGTGAGCAAGAACGCGCTCCTTGGGGATGAGCAGGGCGTCCGCTATGGAAATCTCGCGCATGGAGGAATGGAAGCACTGCATCAGGCCGTAGATGTATACCTTGACGGCCTCGCCATCCGCTTCGGGGAGGAACTCGGTTATAAACAGATTGTCGAGGGGCGTCAGCTCGCGCCTTAGCGCCTCGGGTGCGAATCGTAAAAGCATGGCTTATTATAACATGCGACAGGTTCGAATACAAGGAGGACAACTCATATTTTGGCTTGCCTTTTCAGGTAACAATGAGTAGGTCATAACCGGGTTAGGTAAGGGTGGCAATGAGGATGGGTTGGCGATGACGTCATGTCATAGGGCAAATGTGAAGGCGGCTAACTTCCGTCGGGAGCGGCTGTTGACTTGTAAGTTTTTAGCAAGATCCTTCGCGAAGCTCAGGATGACAAGGAAGTTGCGGCAGCTATCAAGGCTGTTCAGTATCGCGATTGTACCACCGCTGTCATCCTGAGGAGCGGCGCGACGAAGGATCTTGAAACGAGCTTGTGGTGATAGAGCCGCTCCCCCGTGGGACAAGGGGGTATGCGGGAGTGAGCGACTGTTGACTTGTAAGATTTTAGCAAGATCCTTCGCCTATGGCTCAGGATGACAGCGGGTATTGAAGGGAAATGATGGTTGGATTTGAGAGCGGCTAAAGCTCCCATGTCATCCTAAAACTCAAAGGGTGACAATCTGGTCAGACGGCGTTGTGACGGCTTGTGGTTTTTAGCGCCGTTTTCTTTCATTACGTCAGCTCGAAATTATACTGTTATGCTTCAGCTGAAATTTTGCTGTTAACGCTTGCGCAAAGCTAAAAATGTGTTATACTAATTTGAAATCTTTAATCCTTGGAGGAAGATATGATATCTCTGCGTGAAATTCAAAGAACTCCCGAACGCTATGTCGGCGGTATCACCGTCTGCGGATGGGTGCGCACCGCAAGAAGCGGCAAACAGGTCGGTTTCATCGAACTCAACGACGGCACCTGCTTCAAATCGATTCAGATTGTGTACAGCGTCGATGAGCGCAATCTCGGCAACGGCATCACCACGGGTTGCGCCGTCGAGATAAACGGTGAACTCGTCCTGACGCCCAATGCCCAACAGTCCTTTGAGATCCGCGCCGATAATATCAATATCATTGGAAGCTGTCCTACGGACTACCCTCTGCAAAAGAAGCGTCACACGCTTGAATATCTGCGCACCATTCAGACCCTGCGCCCGCGCACTAACACCTTCTCGGCGGTGTTCCGCGTTCGCAGCGTGGTCGCGGCCGCCATTCACGAGTTCTTTCAGCAGCGCGGCTTTGTCTATGTGCATACGCCCATACTTACCTCATCCGACGCTGAAGGCGCGGGCGAGATGTTCAAGGTAACGACCCTTCCGCTTGAGAACATCCCCAAGAATGACAATGGAAGCGTCGATTTTGAGAGCGACTTCTTCAAGAAGCCCGTCAACCTGACCGTGAGCGGACAGCTATACGGCGAGGCTTTCGCGCTTGCGTTCCGCGACATCTACACCTTCGGCCCGACTTTCCGCGCCGAATACAGCTTTACGGCGCGTCATGCCGCCGAGTTTTGGATGATAGAGCCTGAGATGGCGTTCTGCGACCTCAAGGGCGACATGGATGTGGCGGAAGCTATGGTCAAGTACATCATCAACAAGGTCTTGGAGGAGTGTCCCGATGAGATGGACTTCTTCAACAGCTTCGTAGACAAGGGATTGTTGGACAGACTGCACAACGTTGTGAGCCACGAGTTCGGCAGAGTGAGCTACACCGATGCGATAGAGCTGCTGCTCAAGGCGGACGTCGAGTTCAAGTACCCCGTCTCGTGGGGTATCGACATCCAGACCGAGCATGAGCGCTACCTCGCGGAGCGCGTCTTTGGCAAGCCGATATTCGTAACCGACTACCCCAAGGACATCAAGGCCTTCTATATGCGTCAGAACGACGACGGCAGAACCGTGGCGGCGGCTGACCTGCTCGTCCCGGGTGTGGGCGAGATAATCGGCGGGAGCCAGCGTGAGGAGCGTTTGGACGTACTGCAAAAGCGCATAGACGAGCTTCACATGGATATGTCCCAGTATGATTGGTATCTTGACCTTCGCAAGTTCGGCGGCGTATATCACGCGGGCTTCGGACTCGGCTTTGAGCGCATGATAATGTATGTCACGGGTATCTCGAACATCCGCGACGTCATCCCCTTCCCCAGAACCGCGGCCAACCTTGAGATGTAGCCATGAGCCCCATCAATCCTGACGAGTTGAATAACTCTGATTTGAACCCGACCGCAGCCGAGCCTCGTGAAAACGGGGAACTCGGCTCGGTTTCCCTTAGCGAGCCTGAGTTCATCCCCGACTATACGCCCAAGGAAATGCGCAGAACCTACTCCGCCGTGGCTTGGCTGCTAACGGCGATGTACGGGCTTATTATCGTCGTAGTCTTTCTCTTGGGCTATCTTCCCATCCCGTCTTGGATGGATGCTGAATGTGCTTCCGCCATTCTCAACACAGTGGCGCTGGACCTTATCTGTCTGCCCGCCTGCTGTCTGATGATGTACGCGCTTCCAAGGACGCACATCCCAAAGCGCAGGATGAGCTTTGCCTTTCTGCTGCGCGTTTTTACCGTTTGCTATTGTCTGATGTACGCGGGTGCGATGCTCGGCAACTTCATCCCGAATATCCTCCCCGGCGACTTCATCAATCCCTTGGAAAGCTATATCTCAAACATACCCGTATGGCTTACCTTTGTGCTTGTGGTGTTGATTGCTCCTGTCGCGGAGGAGCTGCTCTTTAGAAAGTTCATCATCGACCGCACGGTAAAGTACGGCGAAGGTACGGCGATACTGATGTCGGGTCTGCTGTTTGGGCTGTTCCATACCAACATCTACCAGTTCTTCTACGCCTGTTTTGTGGGCGTGGTATTTGCTTGGGTGTATGTGAAATCGGGGCGCATTGGCTATTCGATACTGCTGCACATGGTTCTGAACCTCTTAGGCTCTGTCGTTGCGACCTTCGTCACAAACGCTTCGGAGACGCTCACAGAGACTGCCGGCAGTATGCTGACCACCTTCTACGGCAGCTTGATATTGGTTCTTGTGGTCTTTGGAATTGTGTTCCTCATCAGGGACAGAAAAAGCTACACAAAGCTGAACAAAAGCCAAATCAAAAAGCCCGTCCGTCAAGCTCTGCTCAACGTGGGCTTTATCGTCTTTGCCGTCATCTGTACGGCGCTTACGCTGATTTCGCTGTTCGGCTGGGATTTTTTGTAAAGAGGCAGAACAGCAGCGTGCCTATGGCGGAGATCGCCACTCCGATTATCAGCGTGGTGTGAACGCCCACGTTGTCCATCAGCACTCCGCCGCCGAGACAACCGGCTACGCTTGATATGGACATGGCGCTTGAAACGAGCGCCTGTCCTTTTATTTTGTCCGTATCATCCATGATATCATTCACATAATAGGTGATGCCGGGTATCATCAAGGCATAGCAGCCGAATTGCAGAAACTGTGCAAAGTACACGCCCCAAATGCCAAGCGGCAGTATGAGGATTATGTCCTTCAGAGTGAAGACGCACGCCGCTATCATGAGCAGTCTGTAACAGGGTATGCGCTTCTCGATACGCGTAAACAGGAGCATTATCGGTATCTCAAGCACGGTGGAAATCATGATTGCCGTGCTTCTCTCGCTCACTCCGCCGCCGACCTCTTGGACTATGCGCAGCATATAGGTGAAGATAATCTGATGCACTACGAACATCAAGGTGAATCCGAGCAGCATCAGACCGAAGCGCCATTGCTTTTTCAGAAGCTCAAAAACGCCGCCCGCCTGCTTGTTCTCCGCGATAACGCGCACGGGCTGCGACTTGAACATCCTGAGCGAGGCTATCATGCCAATGTTGATTAAGATATAGCCTGGCAACAGATAGTCCACGTTGTACTCGGCAAGCTTGCCGAACACGATTACGAGCAGGGCATAGCTCAACGAGGCGATACCCCTTGCTATCGAGAAATTGAGCTTTTCGCCGTTGTCGATGTAGTCAAAGGCAATCGAGTTAATAAGAGGCAGTATGGCTATGGTCATGGTCGAGAGCGCCACAAAGAATACCGCTACGACCGCCGGCCCGCTGCCGAGCCAATCCCCGACGGCGAATACTATGGCAATCACAGCCATAAGCGTTATGGCCTGCCTCGCGTTGAGCTTGCGGTTACGGTCAAGTATGCTTCCTATTACGGGCTGCAATACAGCCGCCGCAACATGGGCGGTGGCCAAAGCTATGCCTATCTGAGTTGAAGTCAGGCCGTAGGCGCTGAGGAAAACCTCTGCAAAGGCGTAGTTGATACAGGTGCTCATCCAGTATGCGCTTTGCAAAATTGCGTGCTTTGCTGTCAGATGTTTGTGCATGGCGTCATTCTACCACCCCTATATGCTAAAATCAAGGCAAATTCGTTTGCAAATGTATAAAAGCTATTTTACCTGTCAAGACTACAAGAAAAAGTACGAGGTGAAATATGCAAAACAATCAAACCGGCAAAAAGAAGCTCAGCGCGTTTCTGAAGAATCAGGGATTCTAAGTTGTGTTGGCCGTGTGTCTTATAATAATCGGAGCGGCGGTGACAATACTTGCCCTGCCCAACAACGAAACAGCGGAGCAGGAAACCGATCCCTCCGACATCACAATAGTTGGCTCATCTCAGGACGAGACCCTTTCAGGCAAGGTCACTGCGCCCTCCGCCGCGCCCACGAAGGAGCCGTACTCATTTGTGCTGCCCTCAAGCTCCGCGATGACCGACACCTCTCATGAGCCTGCGCCCTCCCCCACCCCCAAGACCACGACCACGAGCAGCAAGGCTTCGGCGCCCGTGGCCGGCGCTGTCGTTTGGTCGTTTGCCAAGGACAAGCTCATATACAGCAAAACCCTTGATCAATGGACGACGCATGAGGGCGTCGATATTTCGGCGGCTCTCGGCACTGACGTCAAATGCGTAATGGGCGGCGTCGTCGCCAAGGTTTACCAAGACGACTCGTTGGGCTTTACAATTATCGTTGAACACAGCAACGACCGCATGAGCCTGTATGCCGCTTTAGGCTCGGACATTCGCGTCAAAGAGGGTGACAAGGTCAACGCCGGCACGGTGATAGGCAGTGTAGGCAACAGCGCAATCACCGAATGCGCCTCCGGGCCGCACCTTCACTTTGCGTTCTATGTGGACGGCATTGCCGTCGATCCCGCGAAGTACGTTAAGCTCGGCTAAACTCTGCACAGCAAAAGCCGCAGACCTTCTTTTAGGGTCTGCGGCTTTGTTTGTTTATCCTTTACTTTTTGAAGAAGCCCTTCCTGTTTGACTTGCTTTGACCGCTTTCAAGCTCTGCAAGGCGTTCAAGCAGGGAACGCTGCTCGTCCGAGATTCTCTTTGGAACGTCGATGTAAACGGTCACAAGGAGGTCGCCCACACCGCTGCCGTTTAGCACGGGTATGCCCTGATCCCTCAGTCTGAAGGTCGTGCCGTCCTGCGTCCCCTGGGGAATGGTGTATTTCACGGTTTCGCGCAGGGTCGGAACGGTTATCACACCACCTAAAGCCGCTGTGGTATATGGTATGGCCAGCTTCATCAGAATATCGTAGTTTCGGCGCTCAAACTGCTTGCTCGGCTTTACGGAGATGCTCACGTAGAGATTGCCCCTCGGCCCGCTGCGGTGTCCCGCTTCGCCCTCGCCGCGCATATTGATGGTTTGTCCGTCGTCGATGCCCGCCGGCACCTTGAGCTGTATTCTGCAATTCTTTCTGACCCTGCCCTTGCCTCTGCAATCAGGACAGTCTTCCTTTATGACCTGACCTGTCCCCCTGCACGCGCTGCATGGGCGTGTCTCCGAAAACGCTCCAAAGACGGTGTTGCGCTGCGTTCTCACCTGACCTGTGCCGTTGCACGCCGTACAGCGTTCGGGCTTCGTCCCCGGCTTTGCGCCGCTGCCGCCGCAAGTCTCGCAAATCTCCTCACGGGGTACGACTATCTCCTTGGTCACGCCGAACGCCGCTTCCTCGAAGCTGAGCGTCAGACTGTAACGAAGGTCGTTACCGGGCGTGGGTGCGTTGCGCGAGGCATTCCCGCCGCCTCCGCCGAATCCGCCGCCAAAGAATGAGTTGAACAAATCCCCGACGTCAAAGCCCTCACCGAACGGTGAACCCGTAAACGGATTCCCGCCGCCCATGGTGGGGTCGAACGCGGCGTGTCCGAATTGGTCGTATTTCGCGCGCTTATCAGGGTCGGATAAAACCTCATAGGCTTCGTTCAATTCCTTGAACTGCGCCTCCTTTGCCTTGTCTCCGGGGTTCAAATCGGGGTGGCAGGTCTTGGCAAGCTTGCGAAACGCGCTCTTTATCTCGGCCTCGCTCGCACCCTTCTGCACCCCCAGAACCTCGTAATAGTCTCTCTTTTCCGCCATGTTTTATCCCCCTCTTTAATCAAGGCGGGGCGACTTTTGCCCCGCCTATACTCTCTTGTCTTATAGCCTACTTATCGTCGACTACCTCATAGTCTGCGTCTACTACGTTATCGCCGCCGTTGCCGCCCTGACCGCCGTTATTGCCGTCGTCCTGCGGCCCGCCCTGCTGACCCTGCTGCTGCTGATACTGCTGCGAGGCCTGCTGGTATACCTTGCCGAATACGTCATAGCTGACCTCGGTGAGCTTCTCGCAAGCCGTCTTGATCATGCCGTAGTCGCTGCCCTCAAGGGTCTTTTTCAAATCCGCAAGAGCCTTGTCAACCTTGGACCTGTCATCCGCGGGGATCTTGTCGCCCATCTCTTTGAGCGTTTTCTCGGTGGTGTACACGAGCTGATCGCCCTGATTGCGAGTCTCGACCTCCTCCTTGCGCTTCTTGTCCTCCGACGCGAAACGCTCGGCTTCGCTGACGGCCTTCTTGATCTCCTCCTCATTGAGGTTGGAGGAAGCGGTAATCGTCACCTGCTGCTGATTGCCTGTGCCAAGGTCCTTTGCCGAAACATGGACTATGCCGTTAGCGTCAATGTCAAAGGTGACCTCAATCTGCGGAACTCCCCTGGGTGCGGGAGCGATGCCCGCAAGCTGGAACCTGCCAAGGGACTTGTTGTACTGCGCCATTTCGCGCTCGCCCTGAAGTACATGAACTTCAACGCTGGTCTGACCGTCCGCCGCCGTGGAGAACACTTGGCTCTTCTTGGTGGGGATGGTGGTATTCCTGTCAATCAAACGGGTGAACACGCCGCCCACGGTCTCAATACCCAAGGACAGAGGCGTTACATCAAGCAGCAGAACATCCTTGACCTCGCCGCCAAGCACGCCCGCCTGAATAGCCGCGCCGATTGCGACGCACTCGTCGGGGTTGATCCCCTTGAACGGCTCCTTGCCGGTGATGCGCTTTACCATGTCCTGAACCTCGGGGATACGGGACGAACCGCCGACCAAGATAACCTTATCGACATCGGAGTTCTTCAGACCCGCGTCCTGCATGGCCTTCTGTACGCAGACCCTTGTCTTGTCGATGAGATCCGCTATAAGCTCGTTGAACTTAGCCCTTGTGAGAGTGACCTCAAGGTGCTTCGGGCCGGTGGAATCCATGGCTATGAAGGGCTGGTTAATAGTGGTCTGGGCCATGCCGGAAAGCTCGATCTTGGCCTTCTCGGACGCGTCCTTCAAACGCTGAGCCGCAATCTTATCCTTCAGCAGGTCAATGCCCGTGGTGCGCTTGAACTCCGCCGCCACATACTCCATGACGCGCTGGTCAAAGTCGTCGCCGCCCAAGCGGTTGTTGCCCGCCGTGGCCAGAACCTCAAACACGCCGTCGCCAATCTCAAGGATGGACACATCAAAGGTGCCGCCGCCAAGGTCGTAAACCAAAATCTTCTGGCTGGTCTCCTTGTCGAGGCCGTAAGCCAACGCCGCGGCTGTCGGCTCGTTGATTATACGAAGCACTTCAAGACCCGCGATCCTGCCCGCGTCCTTGGTCGCCTGACGCTGCGCGTCGGTGAAGTACGCGGGGACGGTGATGACGGCCTGAGTTATGGTCTCACCAAGATAGCCCTCGGCTTCCTGCTTGAGCTTCTGCAATATCATCGCGGAAATCTCCTGCGGGGTGTAGTCCTTGCCGTCGATGCTAATCTTGCGGGAAGAACCCATATCACGCTTGATGGACGAAACCGTCCTGTCGGGGTTGGTGATGGCCTGGTGCTTTGCGATGGAGCCTACCAAACGCTCGCTGCCCTTGAATGCTACGACGGACGGGGTAGTCCTCGCGCCTTCGGAGTTGGGGATAACGACGGGTTGACCGCCTTCAAGAACGGCTACGCACGAATTTGTGGTGCCAAGGTCGATACCAATAATCTTACTCATAAATCAAATCCTCCTGATCTTTCTTCTGTTTCTTAAGTTATGCAAATCGGGTGTTTCAATACCCGTTCTTACCTTTATTCTGCGACTTTGACCATGCTGTAACGCAAAATCTTATCGCCAATCCTGTAACCCTTCTGGAATACAGCTATGATAGAACCGCTCTCCTTGCCTTCGACCTTCTCCATCATGACCGCGTTGTGGAATCTCGGATCGAATTCGCAGTCGGTGTCGATTACCTCGACGCCCATCTTAGCCAACTCATCGGTGAGCTTCCTGTGAACCATCTTAACGCCTTCAAGCCATTGATCCTTCTGTCCCGCGCTGCTCTCGATTATCCTGTCAAAGTCGTCCAGAATGCCGAGCAACGCCTTGATTGTATCGCGCCTGCCCTCGTCGTAGCTGTCCTTTCTCAAGGATTGGTTGCGCTTGCGGTAGTTATCGAAATCCGCTTGGTTGCGCTGGAGGAGCGCTACTGTCTCGTCCTTTTCCTTTTGAAGCTTTTCAAGATTGCTCCTCGCTTCATTTAGTTCCTTCTGTGAAAGAGTGTATATCTCGGCTTGAGGCTCCTTGGGCTGTTCTTCCTTTGAGCCCTGCCCGTCCGTTACGTTTATGCTTTCATCCTGAGCCTGCTGTTCGGGTGAGGCTGCGGCCACATCCTCAAGGTTCTCCGCTTTGGCTTTGTCCTTCGGTTTCTTGGTCAAGATTTATTCCTCCTTTATCATACTCATGAGTATGTCCCCTAAGGACAGTCTCATATAATCCAGCACGGATACGACCTTGCCGTAGTCCATGCGCGTGGGGCCTATAACCCCGAAAGAGCCGACTGGCGTTCCGCCTATCTTGTAGCTTGCGGTCACTATGCTGCAATCCTGCAAGCCGTCGGTTGTGTTCTCGCCGCCAATCGATATTGTGAACTCCATTTCGCTTGCCTTATTCAGCAGCTCATAGAACGCGTCCTTCTCCTCGACCTTGGCAAGAAAGCTGCGGGCCTTATCGACGTCGGAATACTCCGGGTACTGTAACATGCTTGTTGCTCCCACAAGCTCCACCAAATGTGCGTCGATGTTGGTTCCGGAGCTTATCGCGTCAAGTATGCCTGTCAGATACTCGCGCCTGTCGGACAGAACGTCGCCCATGCCGCACAGCAGCCTTTCGCATACCTTGTTCATGGGACAATCCTTGACGCAATCGGTTATCATCTCCGACATGGCGGCAAGCTCTGAGGAGCTTACGCCTCGCGGCACTCTGACTACCATGTTCTTCGCGACGCCCGCTTTGTTCACAAGCACCAGTAATGCGCGTCCGTCCGACAACGGTACGAGCTGCACATGCTGAATACGGCTTGCGGAAAGCTGCGGCAAAAGCGCGAACGCGGGCAGCTTGGTCAGCTTCGAGAGCGCTCTTGCAGTCTCGCGCATTACGCTCTCTACCCCGCTCACCTTGCGTGAGCAATAGCTCTGCATAAAGCTAATCTCATTCGGCGTCAGCTTGGCGCGTTGCATCATGCTGTCAACGTAGAGGCGGTAGGCTTTGTCCGAGGGGATTCTTCCCGCCGAGGTATGCGGCTGCTCCAAGTAGCCCAAATCCTCAAGCTCCGACATCTCGTTGCGAATCGTCGCTGACGACCACCCCAGATCACCCCTTTGGCTCAACGCCTTGGAGCCTACCGGGTTTGCGGAAATGATGTACTCGTCAATGATAGCCCGCAATATGCTGAGCTTCCTTTGATCGAGTTCCATACTCTCCGCTCCTTTCTTTAGCACTCAAGGGTTCCGAGTGCTAACCCTTGCTTAGAGTACTACCACGGGGGCGAAAAGTCAAGTAAGCCTTGGGGCAAGAATGTGAAATGAAAGTGAAATGTGTATCGTCCAAAAAGCAGGCTTGCCGCGCACCCCCAAGGGGGCGTATGGCAAAGCGGAATCAAAGCGTATTGAGCGCCTTAATGGGTACAAATTTATGCTACTCTATGACCTCTCCCTTGAACTCAAAGCGCGGCTTGTCGCAGCCGAGGCGCTTTAGAGCTTCTTTGAAATATGCGGGGATGGGCGCGGTGAATGTCAGCTTCTCGCCCGTTCTCGGATGCGCCAAGCAAAGCTTATAGCCGTGCAGCGCTTGCCCGACAAGCCCTTTGGCGGCGGAGCCGTAGACCTCGTCACCCAAGACCGGATGCTTGATATAGGCCATATGAACCCTAATCTGGTGCGTTCTGCCGGTTTCAAGCCTAAGCTGCAGCAGGGTAACGTTCCCAAAGCGGTAAAGCACGCTCCAATGAGTTATGGCGCGCCTTCCGTCCTCCCGCACAGCCATGCGTTTGCGATCGATGGGATGTCTGCCTATGGGTGCGTCTACCGTGCCCTCGTCCTCCTTCAGATTGCCGTGAACCAAGGCGATATAGCTCCTGTTGGCCGTGTGATCGTGGAATTGCAAAGAGAGTTGCTCATGCGCAAAGTCGTTCTTTGCCACAACCAACAGCCCGCTTGTCATCTTGTCTATGCGGTGGACTATTCCCGGTCTTGCCTCTCCGCCTATTCCGGAAAGGTCATGAATGTGATACAAAAGCGCGTTCACAAGTGTGCCGCTCTCGTTTCCGGCCGCGGGATGCACCACCATGCCCTGCGGCTTGTTGACCACGGCTATGTCCGCGTCCTGATATACTATGTCAATGGGTATATCTTCCGGCTTTGTCTCGGAGGGCTTTGTCTCAGGCAGGTCAATTGTGATAATATCTCCTGTCGCCACCTTGTCGCCCGCCTTGCAGGGCTTGCCGTTCATCAGTATGCCGCCCTCCTTGATTAGGCGCTGAACGGCGGAGCGGGTAAGCTCGATTCGCTCCGCAAGAAAGCTGTCGATGCGCGAGTATGTGGTTTCGGCACGAAGCTCGGTCATTCGGGCTTCCCGCTTTTCTTCTCTTTGCGCTCCTTTATGCTCTTTTCGATAACGTCAAAGGCACTGTTCTTGGTAAAAAACACATCGATGATGAGCAGGATGGCGCCTATAACAAGCGAGCTGTCCGCCACGTTGAAAACGGGAAAGTTGATAAGTACGAAGCTCAGCATATCCCTTACATAACCCAAGATGGCTCTGTCGATGAGGTTGCCTATGGCGCCCGCCGTAATCAGGGTTAAGGCTATTCTTGAAAGAAGCTGCATACGCTTCCGTTCTTTTATCATTAGATAGATAAGCGCCGCGCAGATTATCACCGTGATAACGATGAAGAACACGCGTCCGCCCTGAAGAAGCCCCCATGCCGCGCCTCGGTTCTGAACATAGTCGAGTTCAAAAACCCCCGGAATGATGGGGTAAGCTGTTATAAGGCGGGTGGCCGCAAGCCACTTGGTGAGCTGATCCAAACCCAAAACCAAAACTGCAAGTATTATCTCAAGCATGTTATTCTCCAATCTTCAATTGCGGATACAGCTTTTTATAGGCGCGTTCGGCGGACTCCACACGCTCAATGTACTTATCCGTTTCTGGGTACGGGACATACTTTATCGCCCCATCGGAGTTCACTCCGTATTGCATAATCCACTCGTCGGCACGGTTAGGGCCGGCGTTGTAGCCCGCAAGCATTACCGGTACTTTGCCATCGAACCTAAGGCTCAGCTCATGCAGGTAGTAGCATCCGAAGCGTATGTTTGTGGCGGGGTCGAAAAGGTTGTAATCCTCAACGCCGAGCTTTTGGGCTATCTCGTCGCCCGTCGCGGGCATAATCTGCATAAGCCCACACGCGCCCGCCCCGCTGACCACGTTCTCTCTAAAGCCGCTCTCGCAGCATATCACCGCCAACACGAGGTAGGGATCAAGCTCGTACTCGGCGGAATACCGCATAACATAATCCTTGTGTTCAAGAGGATAACGAAGCTTGACAAGCTCCTTTCTGAAGAAAGCAAAGTACAGCGTCGCAAGCACTATGGCCGCGACGAGCAGTATTATCAATATCGTGTTGCGTTTTGACTTCATATCCCCTCCGCCCGCTAATATTATCATGCCCCGCCTGATTAGTCAATCGGAAACACAACGTTCAATCATGTGTTTGCAGTAGAATTTGAGAGCAAGTTAATGACAACGTTTTCAAGTATCTTGAAACAGACTTGAGGTGAAAGAGCCGCTCCCCTATAATCCCCCCGCTGTCATCCTGAGGAGCAGGGCAACGAAGGATCTTGAAGCAGACTTGAGGGATAAGAGCCGCTCCCCCGCAAGACACGGGGAAGGCAAGGAATGGGGTTACGGCGGGAGCGGCGGTTGACTGTTAAGCTTTCGGCAAGATCCTGCGCGATAGCTCAGGATGACAGTGGGGGTGGGATGGGGAGCGGCGGTTGACTGTTATGTTTTCACCAAGATCCTGCGCGATAGCTCAGGATGACAGTGCAGATTGACGGGTCGTCAAGCAAGCTTTTCCGCAAATGAAAGCTCCGCCGTTTTATTGCGGCGGAGCTAAAGAAAGGAGGAAGGAGCTTTTACAGATCCAGAAGCTCACCTATGGTGATGTCGGGGTTCTCTACGCCCGCGTTGAGTATCTTGCGCATCTGCTCGGTTGCCTGAGCGGGCATTTCGGGTGATGTTATAGCGTCTCTTGTTTCATAGAATATGCGGGTGTCATTCTCGCTGTCATCCGCCATGATTATCATGTAGGTAAGATCGGCTGTGAGACCGCGATTATACCATTGGAAACGCATGGGCGGGAAGCCATCCACCTGCGGCTTGAGAGTCTGCATGGTGACGGTAAGCCCAAAGTAGGTGTTGCGCATCTCGGCGCCGCAGAGCTTCAGCGTCTGGCCATAGACGTGAACGGGGTTGGCGTCCGAATAGAGGTATACGGAGGTCAGCTTATCATTAATTATATCGCAAAGCTCCCAGAAGGTCTTGTCCTCGGATACAATGGTGCGCACCGGGTAGAAGTGTACGCGGCATCCTCCCGACTTCTTGTCGATGAGCTTGGGGCGATGGTTCAAAACGGTAAGGAAACCGATATCCTCCTGACGGCCGCAGGCCTTGGACAGCTCGGTCCTGAGAGCGGCAAGATACATCGATTGCAGCGACACATTGTTGTTGCGGCAGAACTCCAGGTACTTTTTGACCTCTTCGCCGGGAATATAGTTGTCGCTGATGGTGCAGTCATTCTTCATGCCATAGCTGCATATAGCGCGCTTCTTGCCCTTGGTCTGATTCTCCAGAACCTCGCCGCCCTGCAGACAGGTGAAGATAGGCTCCGGCTTGCCCGCGAACTCGCCATACCAATAGGCGAAGTCTTGCTTAATCTTGTCGGTCTCCGCAAGCGCAAGCTCATTCTTTATGCACTGTTCGAACGAGGCGGGAGCCTTGGGCAAATCCGTGCCGTCACGCAGCGCCTTGTATACCTCAAACGTGTCGTTGAAGAAAACGAAGCAGCCCCAAGTATCCGCCATGAGATGGCTGAATACCGTGAACAAGCCTACATCGCCGTTGGGCGCGGTCACGATGCTGACTCTGCCCAAGGGTGCGTTGAAGTGACGAATGGGCTTCCTGCCAAGCTCTGTGAGCTTGTCGAACATCTGCTGTTCGGTCTTGCCCGTGAAGTCAAGGCGATCCGGTCCCATGATCTTAGGCTCGTCGAAATACTGCATCATTTCACCGCCGATACCCGCGACGCCTCCCACCATTTGCAGTCTCAACGCGAACATATCATTGCGCGTGACCGCTAAGTTGACGGCCTTTTCGAGCATATCCACATCCAGCCCTCCCGAAACGAGCAGGGACATAGGGATGTTCACGGACTCCTTCTTGACCGCGTACTGCAATGACATCGCAACTGAAGTCTGACCCGAAATCAACTTGTATAATGTCTTCTCTTCTTTCATTTTCCTATCCTTTCTGTTTTTGTAATATTACCAACGCTCCACCCTCAATCCACGGAAATCCCGTGTTCAAGAATGTCGACATATGATCCGATTATTACGTACAGCTTTCCATCCTCCATAAGGAAGCGCTCCTCTTTCTCCTTGTAGCGGTCAAGCAAAAACATCGTGATAGCCATCCAGTACATGCTAATGCTGTCGGCGGCGACCTTGTGCGAAACCCTAAGCTTCGCCTTGTCAATTGCTGATTCCACAATGGATGAGGTACCGACCTCGAAAGCGTTTAGGTAGTCGTTTATTATCTCCAAGCGCTCCGAAAACACCTCCGCGTTATGCTCCCTTGACGCCCTTGACACAAATCGTGTTATCTCAAGATTCTCACGCATAAAGTGAATGCGTGACCTGAAGAAACCCATTGCGACCTCTCCGAAGCTCTCCCCCGTTATCGTTCGCGTTTTCGTGTAATCAACTATCCTTTCTGTGCTGTATTTTAAGGCATACAGATACAGACCCTTCTTGTTGCCGAAATAATAGAACAAGCTGCCCTTGGCTATCCCCGTATCCTCGGCTATCGCGTCGGTTGAGGCATCCGCGAAGCTGTTGTTAGAGAACTCCAGTATGGCCCTGTTAATAATGTTTTCTTGTTTCTCCGCACTAAGCCTTGAAAAAGCCGCGTTCATCATTTCCTCCCTTTGACCCGTTGGTCAATTTTAACACAGTTTAAATAATTGGTCAACTACTTTATTTCAAATGCGTTCAAAATATTTACGCATTAGGGACATAATTATCTATTGCCTTTCTACCGTTAATCGGGTATATTGCAGATGGAGGTGATTGTATGAAAAATATCACAGCTATATTATTGGTTTTGGCCCTTTTGCTTGTCGGCGGATGCTCGATGATAAAGGGAGACGATACCGCTCAAACGACCGACGCGCCCATAACGACTGACGCGCCCCTAATCACGGACGCACCTGAGCCTACCGAAATCACGGAGCCTTTGAAAACAGCGACTACCGATCCCATCGTCGCTGAACCCGACGCCACTGAACCGGTCGTAACCGAGCCTGTCGTCACTGACGATACCGCCAAGCCTGAGTACTCGTTCAGCTTTTCCGCATCGGCGATTAACAGTGACGAGGTCTACACCGAAGCTTACCTTGCACAGTTCGATCTTGTTGTCATCAACATCTGGGCTACATGGTGCGGTCCGTGCGTCAGCGAGCTGTCCGCGCTTGGCGAATTGTACAGAAGGCTGCCCGAAAACGTCGGCTTTATCTCCATCTGCATTGACGCGGACACCGCTTCGGCTGCCGCGCTGTCGCTGCTCGAGCGGAACAACTGCGACTTTCCCGTGCTCATTGCCGACAGCGGCCTGAACAGCGCCTTTATCAACAGCGTTCAGTTCATTCCCACGACCATGTTTCTCGACAGCACCGGCAACCTTGTAGGCGAATCCGAGGACGGAGTTCCGAGCGCTTCCGACATTACACAAGCCTACCTTGACATGATAGACGAGCGTCTGTCCCTCATCGGCAAATGAAGCGCAAGGCTCTGCCGGCAATCAACCTGATACTTATCCTTTCGGCTTTCGCTCTGATAGTCGTCGGCGTCCTCAAGGGACAGGCGGGCGATGTGCTTGCGAAGGCCGTAAGGGTCTGTCTTGAGTGCATAGGCATAGGATAATGAAGTATAAGACAAAGCGAAGGTTAGTGCAGGGCTGCGCCGCGATAGCTCAGAACTCGTACATAAAGGGTTATGTCACGGGAACCATATACCAAGGCAAGCTGAAGCTGTTGTGTGTTCCGGGGCTAAACTGTTACTCCTGCCCCGGCGCGCTCGGCTCCTGTCCCATGGGGTCCTTGCAGTCGGCGTTCACCTCGTCCGCCGTCAGGTTTCCCTTCTATGTACTTGGACTGCTGCTCCTCTTTGCGGTGAGCCTTGGGCGTTTTATCTGCGGTTGGCTCTGTCCCTTCGGCTTTGTACAGGAGCTTATCGACCTTATCCCGCTGCCTAAGCTCAGGGTACCAAAGCTCCTTGACCGTGCGCTTCGTTACCTCAAGTATGTTGTGCTTGCGGTCTTGGTCATCGCCCTGCCCCTGCTGCTTCGTGACAGCTTCGGGCTGTCCGCTCCCTACTACTGTAAGTGGCTCTGCCCCGCGGGAACCTTGGGCGCCGGCATTCCGCTGATACTAACTAACTCTTCCTTGGCGTCCGCCGCGGGCGGTCTGTTCCTGCATAAGCTTGGCATACTAACCGTTATCCTCATAGCTTCCGCTTTCATCTTCCGCCCTTTTTGCAAGTACCTCTGTCCCTTGGGCGCGTTCTACGGCTTGTTCAACGGCATAAGCCTTACGCGTATGACCATCGACAAAAGCCTTTGCACGAACTGCGGCAAGTGTGAACGCGTTTGCAGGATGAACGTGGAGGTCAGAAAGAATATCAACTCGCCCGAATGCATACGCTGCTCAGAGTGCCTGCACGCCTGCCCTGAGCACGCCATACGCCACAGCCTAAAGAAGCGTTAGGCGGCAGGAAGCTTCCCGTTGACCCTCCGTAAAGCAATCTGCATAAAAAAGCTGCCTTTTTCGCCGCTCTTTATTTTGGTTGCCTTGATTTTTCACCGATTTTACTTTACTTTTTTGAAGTTTTGTGTTAGTATCTCATGCAATGTGCCAAAGAGGAGGTTGTGTTATGAATGAATTTTTGCAAACGATAGCTGACTTTGCCGCGGGAACGGGCATTTGGGTCTATCTGTTTATATTTGTCGGCAAGCTTATGGAGGTTACCATCGGTACCTTCAGGCTTGTGCTTATCAATCGCGGTCTGCGCACGATCGGAGCTGTCATGGCCATGATTGAAATCATACTGTGGTTGGTTGTCGCGAGCGCGGTTTTGAGCGGCTTTAGGGAGGACTGGATCAAGGGTCTTATCTACGCCTTCTCCTTCGCCCTTGGCAATTACTTGGGTTCACTCTTGGACGAGAGACTTGCGCTGGGGCTTTGCTCCATGCAGGTTATAGTCACCGACCTTGACAGGGGCGACCTCGTTTGCGAAAAGCTGCGTTCCTGCGGATTTGCTGTGTCAACCTTTGAAATTCACGGCAGGGATTCGGAGCATCTTATGCTCATGATGAATATGAAGCGCAAGCGCAGTGATGAAGCCATCGACATTATCGAGGAGATTGCTCCCGACGCCGTTATCACCCTTAACGATGTGAAGATGCAGCGCAGAGGCTACCTCACCAACGCCGCAAGACACGCGTACAGGAGCATCGGAAAGTAACAAGAAAGGGCATACGCCTTTTCACAGTAAAATAAAATCGGGGTGGATTGTCGTCCGCCCCGATTCGTTTTGTCGTTCTTTACTTCTGCTCGGCAAGCATATCCGCCATTTTGTCAAGCCATGAGCCTTCGAACAGCTCTATCATGCCCGCGTCGCAGGCGGCCGCAAGCTTAGGCTCCGTCGGAATCTCGCAGTTAGCCTTGATGTTGTGTTCCTTGCACAGCTCCTCTGCATTGCTCTTGCCGAAGATGTAATGCTTCTTGCCGCAGTTCGGGCATACGAAGTAAGCGTTGTTGGTGACAAGCCCTAAGAGCGGGACATTCATCATCTCCGCCATCTTCGCGGCCTTTTCGACTATCATTCCGACAAGCTCCTGCGGGGTGGTGACGAGTATAATCCCGTCCACGGGTATGGACTGGAACACCGTCAGCGGCACATCGCCCGTGCCCGGAGGCATATCCACAAACATATAATCCACTTCGCCCCAAATGACGTCCGTCCAGAACTGCTTCACCGTTCCCGCAATGATTGGGCCTCTCCACACAACGGGGTCGGTCTCCTTCTCAAGCAGCAGATTCACGGACATCACGGGGATACCCGTCTTGCTGAACGCGGGATATATGCCGTTATCGTCGCCGTACACCTGTTGGTGCAGACCGAACGCCTGAGGTATGGACGGCCCCGTTATGTCGGCGTCCAACACCGCGGAGGCGTACCCCTTGCGGCGCATGGTCACGGCCATCAAAGCCGTTACAAGCGATTTGCCGACCCCGCCCTTGCCCGATATGACGGCGATAACCTTGCCTATCTTGGACAGTGCGTGCGGCGCTTCGATCAAGCTCTCAGGCTTTTTCTCGGAGCAGTTCTGACTGCAGCTTGAGCAGTCGTGCGTACATTCTTCCATTTCGTTTCTCCCATCATGCTATTGACTTGTATTCCATGTCAGTCACCGCTGCTTTCAGCATATCGCGGTAATCGACGTCGTGTGACAACCAATCCGACAGGGCGTCCTTGGGGAGTATCAGCGGCATACGGCTGTGTATAAAGCCAATATCGCTCGCCGCGTCCCTCGTCAGTATGACAAACCTTGCCGCGCCGTTCTCATCGAAGGCATACAGCCCGCAGAGCAGCGTCAGGTTCTCGCCCTTCTGCCAAATGCCGTACTTGTGCTTCCTGCCGTCCCGCTTCTCCCACTCATAGTAGCAGCTCACGGGAACCACAAGTCTGCGCAGCCTTGAGGACTCGGAGAACATCTTCAGCCTGTCGGCGGTTTCGCTTCTGGCGTTTATGACAGCTCCCTTGTTGTCAAACCTTGGCATACCCCAAAGCATACCAAACGCCTTGACGTTCAAGGCTCTGTCGCAGCCTATGACCGCGGCGGTATCGCCCGGGAACACCTCGCCCGTCTTGATGGGCGTTCGGCACTTTGACTGAGCTTCTGCGATAAGCGCGTGTAAAGCCTCATCCTGCTCGTCCCTATCCCCCGCGACGTAGAACCTGCCGCACATCAGACAAGCCCGATTGCGAACAATCCGCCCGCCCCGCCGCTGTGGATGAACAGCGCCGGCTCGTCCTTTTTAATCTTGCCCTCGTCTATCAGCTTAAGCATACCCGCAAAAGCCTTGCCGGTATACACGGGGTCCAATATCAGACCTTCCGTCCTTGCCATTATCCTTATGGCCTCGCTGCCCTCCTTGGAGGGTATGGCATAGCCCGCGCCCGTCATATCGATAAGATGAGCTTCCTCATCCATGAAGTTAACCTCATGCCCCAGGAGCTTCTGCTCACCCCTGACGAGTTCGGGAACTATATGTTCAAAATCGTCATCGTCAACCTTGACGCCGACAACAAGGGTTTCGGGCATATACAGCTTTGCGCCATAGGTGACGCCCGCCGCCATGCCGCCCGAACCGCAGGCACAGACTATCGTGGACAGCTTGACGCCCATGGCTTTGCTTTGGCAGGATATCTCCTTTACACAGTCAGCATAGCCCAACGCGCCCAACGGCACAGAGCCGCCTACCGGAATCTCGTAGGCCTTGTGACCCTCGGAATTCAGCTTCGCCGCAATCCTGTGCATCTGCTCATACACGTCCGAATAGCTGTCTGAATCGACAAAACGAACCTCCGCGCCCAATATCTCATCAAGCAGCAGATTGCCCTGCTTCTCCAAGACGCCGCGCTTCTTCAGCACAAGTATGGCTTTCATGCCCAGCTTATTCGCGCAGGCAGCGGTGAGCATGGCATGGTTGGACTGCGCTCCGCCCGTTGTCAGCACATAATCCGCGCCTTGGCGCTTTGCGTCGGCAAGGAGGTACTCAAGCTTTCTAACCTTGTTGCCGCCGAGCGACACGCCCGTCATATCGTCGCGCTTTATGTACAGCTCCCTGTCCAAGTAAGCGGAAAGCCCGTTCATCCTGTAAAGCGGAGTGGGGATCACGCCAAGCTTAATCTTTTCAACAGCGGACATCGTTTCTCCTTACAGATTGTAGTATTTCTCAAACTCAATTGGGGTCGGGATGCGTTCTATTTCAGCCAGCTCCCTGCGCTTGCCGTCCAGCCACAGCTTGATAAGCCTTTCGGGGAACACGCCGCCTCGCGTGAGGTATTCATGATCCTTCTCAAGAGCGTCAAGCGCGTCGCCCAAGGTCGCGGGCAGATGTCCAAGCTTGGCGCGCTCCTCCTCCGGAAGCGTGAACAGGTTGAAATCGAACGGCCCTTGGTTCTTGGTACGCGGATCTATCTTGTTGATGATTCCGTCCAAGCCCGCCATCAGTATTGCGGCGTAGGCGTAGTACGCGTTGCAGGTAGCGTCGGGATTTCTTATCTCAAAGCGCTTGCTCATGGGCGACTTTGCATAGGCGGGAATGCGAATGACCGCGCTGCGGTTAGCCGTGGCGTAGCCTATGGTTGCGGGAGCCTCAAAGCCGGGCACCAAACGCTTGTAGGAGTTGGTGGACGGGTTGGTGATGCCGCAGAGCGAGCAGGCGTGTTCGAGCAGACCGCCGATGAAGTAAAGCGCGGTGTCGGAAAGCTGCGCGTAGCCGTTGGGATCGTAGAACAGCGGCTTGCCGTCCTTGGTGAGTATGATATGAACGTGCATACCGTTGCCCGCTTCCTTAAGTATCGCCTTGGGCATGAAGGTCGCGGTCTTGCCGTGACGCTTCGCGGTGTTGCGAATGACGTACTTGATGACCATCGTCCTGTCCGCCATCTCGACGACTTCACACATTTCAGGCTCTATTTCCTGTTGGGAGCTGCCGCCCACCTCATGATGATGATACTTGACCTTTACGCCCCAATCCTCTAAGGTTTGGCACATCTCGTTGCGCAGATTGTAATGAGTGTCCTCAGGCACGTCGGCATGGTAGCCGCCCTGGTGCTGAAGCTGGAAGCCGTCGCCAATCTCGTCGCTGTGGAAGTGCGCCTCGTTGCTCCTAAGCTCAAGCACACTGCGGCTTGGAGTTGTGCGGAAAAGAACGTTCTCGAAGATGTTAAACTCGAATTCGGGGCCGGCCAGCATGGTGTCGGCTATGCCCTCCTCGCGCATGAACTCGACAGCCCTGCGGATAACGTTGCGCGGATACTGGTCGAAGGGGCGATTGTTGGGCAGGTCTATCACCATGACGTCACCCGTCATAGTCACTACCTTGCTCTCGGCAAACGGGTCTATAACGGCCGTGGAAAGGTCGGGTATGAACACCATGTCGCTGTTCTCGACAGCGGCAAAGCCGTAGTTTGAACCGTCGAAACCGATACCATACTTCATAGTGTCGGCGTTCAGGCGCGACACGGGCAGGGTCACATGACGCCACTTGCCGTTTATGTCGGTCATCTTGAAATCAGCCATGGTCACGCCCTCGTCGGCGCAGAAACGAATAAGCTCATCCAAAGTTGTAAACATTCAAAAACCTCCCACAAATATTGCAACTTCATTGTACAACACTTGGGGGGTTAGTCAACCCTTTATTCGGTATATATTTTTTGTTTATACTCAAAAATGCGCGAAGCCCACTGTGCCAAATACATCAAGAATTATCACGCTTTTTACGATATGCATCCATTCGAATTTCCCATAATCCACGCCCCCGCCGCCTGAGCGGAAACCAACTAAAGCGGGAGCTTTGGTAATCGAAGCTCCCGCTCTTATCACTTGCCTTTGCCTTGTACCGCGCCCTACTGCGCGTCGCGCTCGGCTATGCTCTTTACCATCATGTCGTAGTATTCCTCGTCGATGATGAACTTCCTGCGCTGTATCACAAGCGAGATTATCAGGAAGATTATGGGTATTCCGCAGGCCGCAAAGCGCAGCCAAACGCGCATGGAAAGCGTGCTCTTATCCTTGAAGGTAAGGTTCGCGGCGCTCTCCGAACCGCTCTTTGTGTCGCCCACCTCAAGGCTGTACTCGTGGTCGGCGGTCAAAGCATTCGCGTCAATCTCCGAGAGCCTTCCAAGCTCCACGATATTCCCCGACTCGTCTGTATAGCTTATCATGGCCTCGGCAAGCGCGGGCAGGTACTCCGCGTCAAGCTGCCAGGTGTTCATGCTGTCGTCAGCATCGATGATTGCCGCTACCTCGTTTGCCGCAGCAGTATATTCGGCGCTTCCCGCCTCCAGCCCGTCATAGTACTCCAAGTAGGATTGGACATTTTGAATGTACGCCGCTTGCCGGGCGCCGTCCATCTTGGCAAAATAGTCCCTCTGCGTCTCCAAAATGCTTATGGACTGACTTAGGACGAATATGCCCGAAAGCGCAAGAACGCCCGTAACCATCAGTGTGTGAATCGCTGTGGACATCTTGACCACGAACGGACGCAGCGTGCTTACCACGGCCTCGTTGCGCTCTCCCGACTTATAGTCGTTGTACTCCACGCAGTTGGTCATATTGATGATGCTGGCCATATAGAACATGGACTGTCCACTCGACACCAACACGGCCAATGCCGCCATAATCACGATGTGGAAGGGGAAGATATCCGTCCAACCCATCAGTCCCATGAGCGCGTAGCCCGCGCAGGCTATGCATATGCTGATAAGCTGCAGCTTTTTCCTTCCCAATTTGGACACAAGCCAAGGGTACAGGACGTTGACAAGAACGCTCGGAACGCCGTAGGCCACAACTATGTAAAAATACAGTGTGCCGTCATAGCCTATCTCCATGTACAAGAGGTTCGCCGCCAAAGCTACAAGCAGTGCGCTTGCAATGGTATAGAAAAGCAGCGAAAGCGACATCCAAAGAATCTGATCGTTCTTGGACAGGGTATTGAACATATGCTTTAGTGAAATCTTGGAGTCCTCGTTCTTGTGCCTTGGGGTCTCCTTCACGCCGCAGGCTGTCATAATCTGGCTCAGCACGAATACCGATGCTACGACTATTCCGACAATGCGGTAGCCCTGACGCATATCTCCCACCGTTACCATTGGGATAACGCCCTGCGCAATTATCGCGCCTATGCCCGCGAACAGCACGGTGAGCATAGTGACGGAGTTGCGCTCCTCCTTGACGCTCGAAAGGCTTGGGAGCATAGCCCAATAGCCTATGTCGTTCATGGTGAAGGTGGATTCCCACAGCAGGTACATCACGCACATAAACACCACGAAACGCCAACCCGGTATGCTTTGAATACCAAACATACACACGATGGTAAGTCCGCAGAGCATAGCGCCTATGAGTATCCAAGGCTTGAACTTGCCCCAGCGCATATGGGTGCCTTCGATTATGGCTCCCATCAGAGGGTCGTTTATGGCGTCCCAAATCCTGCCTATGACGCCTATCGCGATGCTTATCGCGGTAAACTGCGCCAGCGTCAGCGAAACGCCGAACTGAATGTAGGTGAGCAGGAACGAGGCGATAAGCTGATACGCCATGTCCCTGCCGATTCCGCTGGCCGAGAACAGCCATTTGTTGCGCTTAAACTGTTTGCGCCGCGCAAGCTCGCTTGGGGAAACCTCCGTTTGTTTGTCCGACATATTATCCTCCCTTATTGAAAAGCGCTGCGCCGTCCCCTCTATTAGTGATTGTGCGCAACGCTGCTCTCCAAATAGCTATTCGCCTTCGTATGCGGGGTAATTGCGCATCACTCCGCTTTCCTTGCGGCGCTCTATCCTGCCCGTCGCTTCAAGCCTGTCAAGGTGCGACAGGCATTCACCCAAAGCAAACCATTTCTGCACAGGCGGGAAGCTCTCCCAGCTTGACGCCCTTATGTTCCAAGACATCCTTGGAGCTATCTCCCAAAGGCAAAGCCCAGGATTCGCCAAAATAATTGAAAAGCACTCGTCAAGCCGTTGTTCATGGTGCGTCAGAAGCTGCCCGACCCGCTCCGCAAAGTCGCCCCTGCGTCTATGCCCCGGCAAGGCAAGCTCCACATCGTAAGCGGACACGCGCATAAGGCTTCTGATATACTTGCCAAGTGAATCCTCAAGCTCCGGCCAAGCCGTGATATTCGGAGTGATATCAAACAGCACATGGTCGCCCGTAAACATGGTCTTGGTTTGAGCTTCCCAAAGGCATATGTTGCCCGGAGTATGCCCGGGAACAGATATGACCTTTAGGCTGTACCCGCCGTAATCCAAAAACTGACCATCCGCAAGGGCGCTGTATTCGCAAATTCCGTCTATGGGTCTTGAGCTAATCGCGGGATTGCCGATGGACATCTTACCCGTCTCAAAGGTTGGCACCCCCTCCGCAAAGAAGCGTTCCGTCGCCGACCCGAACAAGGCAAGCTGTACAAGGGAATCCATGCGCGGCAGGTCGGCTTCGCCTATATATACAACACCGTCACGGCTCACAAGCTCCGGAGCAAGTCCCGAATGATCCGAGTGCATATGCGTCAGCAGTACGTCTATGCTTGAGCGATCAAGCTCCAGCTTCTCAAACGCGGCGTCGAAGGCGTCCCTGCAAACCTGCCTCGGAAAGCCCGTGTCAATGATAAGGCTGCGCTCCGTACCGCGAATGATATAGCTGTTCAGCTCCCTTAAAGGACTGTTCGGCAACGGAACGGGGACGCGGAACACGTTGGGCAAGACCTGCTCGAAACCTGACATCTGACACCTCATTGTCTTTAATTTCTATATTATACACTCATCGTGCTTTGTGCGCAAGTTCTATTATATTATACGGCTTCGACTTTCGTCATGGGCGTAACACTAACCGTAAATTTTTATTGAATGACCTTGTTTTCGCATTGACAACGCAATCAAACGAAAGTAAACTGTACTCGTTGCGGGCAAGCCCGTACTGAACTAAACTTTACACCGAGGTGTTTATGATAAAGCGCGTATTGGCGATTGCGGTCGCCCTCTCTGTTGTCCTCCTTTCACTCACATTCACACCGATATCCGCCGCCGACAATTTAGACGTGTCTAACTATGACGAGAAGTATATCCTGCTTGTCAACGCTCAAGACCCGACTACCGCGCTTTACGGCATCGAAAAGGACGCCGACGCACGCTGCTATCCCGCGAGCACCACGAAGATTTTAACCTGCATCATAGCCCTTGAGAACGGGAACCTTGACGACCTTATCGAAATTTCCGCCGAGGCTGTGGACTTCAACGCCAAGTACAACTCGCTTATGGGCGTATCCGAGGGCGAGAGCTACACGCTGCGCGATCTGCTCTACGGGCTTATGCTCGTCTCGGGCAACGACGCCGCCATAGCCATAGCCGAGCATATAGGCGGCTCGGTCACGGGCTTTGTAAACATGATGAACTCCAAGGCTCAATCCTTGGGCATGAGCTCATCCAATTTCGTTACCCCCAACGGCAAGCACAACGAGCAGCACTACACCACGGCAAGGGACATGGCTGTACTTACGGCTTACGCTTTGAGCAACGCCACCTTCTGTGAGATAGTAGGCGCCGTCACATACACCGCAACCGAGTCGGGCGGCTCAAAAACGCTGAGTCTTACCAACGCCAATCGGCTGTTGGTGGACGCAACCGCGGATGGCTTTACCCCCGAATCCTGCCTTTATCAGTATGCGATTGGCGTCAAAACGGGCGACACCGACCAAGCGGGCAAATGCCTTATTGCGGCCGCCTCACGCGGCGGAGTAACGCTTAT
>Ga0209607_1000131_pt1 | contig 63300 bp, 56 predicted proteins | sample AD_UKC117_MetaG_FD_184413 | JGI IMG/M metagenome (GOLD analysis project Ga0209607, IMG submission 184413) | Active sludge microbial communities of municipal wastewater-treating anaerobic digesters from Hong Kong - AD_UKC117_MetaG (SPAdes)... | ecosystem: Engineered > Bioreactor > Anaerobic >... | reverse complement strand
AGCCCACCGTGGCGCCGGCGTCACGGTGGGCTCGTTCGAATCCGGCGCGGTCAATGCGCCGCTCAACACCATGTCACCGGTGGCCGGCAACTTCGCGGCCCAGAACCCGCTGGTCGGTGGCTGGGTCACCTACATGGCCAACGTGCCGGCCCTCAACGCGCTGTACCTGCCCACCGGCGCCGGCCTGCCAGGCGACCCATCGTCCAGGGTGGAGGCGTTGAGCGTGCTGTTTCCCTACACCCAGGTGGCCAGCGGTGCCGGCGCCTGCCTGTTCGGCCAGACCGACACCACGCCCTTCGACGACGGCGTGCGGCCGGTCGGGGTCCCGTCGGGCATCGACTATTTCGCGAGCAACCAGGGAAAGTTCGTGCCCGCCTTGATCAGTTCGGTCATGCAGGCCTCGGGCGCCTGCTCGCTCACCCTGTACCCGCCGCCGCCCCCGGACCCGGTCGGCACCGTGACCGCCGTGCCGACGCTCGGCCTGCTGGAACTGCTGGGCCTGTCGGTGCTGGCGGCTCTGGCCGGTGCACGGGGTACGCGACGCCGGCGCGGCTGACCGCCGTCGCGCGCCGCTTCTGGCGCTCGGTGCGGCGATGGGACAATGGCGCCCCCATGCGCGCCGACCCCCTGGTTTCCACCGCCGCCCGCCTGCTGCAGCAGGCGCTCCGCTTCGAGCATCCGGCCGATGCCGTGCTGGCGCGCTTCGTGCGCGAGCACCGCGCCCTCGGCCCGCGTGAGCGCGCGCGCCTGGGCGACGCGCTGTACGCCGTGCTGCGCCGCAGGCGCCTGTTCGAGCACCTGGCCCGCCGGGGAGCGCAAGGCGTGCTCCCGCCCGATGGCCAGGATCTGCACGAGCGGCTGGCCCTGCTGGGCCTGGCGCTGGATGGTGGCGCGCCCCTGCGGGCCTTGGACGAGGCCACCGCCGCCTGGATCGAAGCCTGCCGAGGGATCGACGCCGCGACGCTGCCCGAAGCCTGCCGCCACAACCTGCCGGACTGGCTGGCCACGCGCCTGCAGGCCGAAGTGGAGGACGGTTTCTGGCCGCTGGCCGAAGCGATGCTGCAACCGGCACCGCTCGATGTGCGCGCCAATATCTTGAAGGAAAAAAGGCCTGCAGCCCAGGCACAGCTGGCGCAGGCAGCTATCGAATCAGAAGCAACCCCATACTCGCCCTGGGGCCTGCGGGTGGCGGGAAAACCGTCGCTGGCGCGCGTGCCGGCGTTCGCCAGTGGCGCCATCGAGGTGCAGGACGAAGGCTCGCAGCTGCTGGCGCTGCTGCTGGAAGCGCGCCGCAACGAACTGGTGGTGGATTTCTGCGCCGGTGCGGGCGGCAAGACGCTGGCCATCGGTGCCGCCATGCGCAACACCGGGCGGCTCTACGCCTTCGATACCTCGGCGCACCGGCTGGAGGCACTGAAACCCCGGCTGGCGCGCAGCGGCCTCGCCAACGTGCACACCGCCGCCATCGCGCACGAGCGCGACGCCCGCGTGAAGGCGCTGACCGGCAAGGCCGACCGGGTGCTGGTGGACGCGCCATGCTCGGGCCTGGGCACGCTGCGGCGCGCGCCCGACATCAAATGGCGCACCAGCGCCGCCGACGTGGCCGCCTACGCCGTGCAGCAGGCCGCCATCCTGCGCGCCGCCGCTGCGCTGGTGAAGCCGGGCGGCCGGCTGGTCTACGCCACCTGCAGCTTGCTGGCCGAGGAGAACGAAGCCGTGGCCGAGGCCTTCAGCGCCGACGAGCGCGACTTCGTGCCCCTGCACGCCGGCGAGCGGCTGGCGGCGCTGAAGGTGCCTGGCGCCGACGCCCTGACCACGGCGGTCGGCCACCTGCGCCTGTGGCCGCACCGGCACGGCACCGACGGCTTCTTCGCCGCCCTCTGGCAGCGCAAAGCGTGAAATACCGCGCTGTGCCGGGAACTGTGGGTGTAAGCCCGGTTCTCAGCAGGGAAGCGGTCACTTAAGATCGACCATCAACCCGAGCCGCCCGCCGGTGCACCGGCACCCGTGCCGGCGCGTTGAACACCCACTTTCTTTCCTGGAGACGAGCGCTGCAATGCAGGCTTTCCGTGATTTCGCGCTGAATGGCGCCTTGCTTGATTTTCTGGCCAACGGCCTGCTGGGCTGGACGTGGTGGGAGATGCTGCTGCTCGCGCTGGCGCTGACGCACGTCACCATCGCCAGTGTCACCATCTACCTGCACCGCCATTCCGCCCACCGGGCGCTCGATCTGCACCCCGTCGCGGCGCATTTCTTCCGCTTCTGGCTGTGGCTGACCACCGGCATGACCACCAAGGCCTGGACGGCGATCCACCGCAAGCACCATGCCAAATGCGAGCAGGCCGAAGACCCGCACAGCCCGCAGATCTACGGCATCCGCAAGGTGCTGTGGCAGGGCGCCGAGCTGTACCGCGCCGAGGCGAAGAACACCGAAACGCTGGCCCGCTACGGCCACGGCACGCCTGACGACTGGCTGGAGCGCCACCTGTACGACCGCCGCTCGGTGTGGGGCGTGTCGCTCATGCTCGTCATCGACGTGCTGCTGTTCGGACTGCCGGGCCTGGCCGTGTGGGCGCTGCAGATGGTGTGGATTCCGTTCTGGGCCGCCGGCGTGATCAACGGACTGGGCCATTACTGGGGCTACCGCAATTTCGAGGCGCAGGACGCCTCCACCAACGTCTCGCCCTGGGGCCTGGTCATCGGCGGCGAGGAACTGCACAACAACCACCATACCTACCCGACCTCGGCCAGGTTCTCGGTCAAGCCCTACGAGTTCGACATCGGCTGGGTCTACATCAGCGCGCTGCAGCGGCTGGGCCTGGCCAAGGTCAAGAAGACACCACCGCGCCTGGCCTGGGGCGAGGTGCGCCCGGTGGCCGACGCGCAGACGCTGGAAGCCGTGATCGCCCACCGCTACGAGCTGCTGGCGCGCTACGCCCGCCAGATGAAGCGCGTGTTCCGCCAGCAGACGGGTGAGGCAGAGGCGGGTACCCCGGCGGCCAGCCCGCGCGCGCTGCGCCAGGCCCGCCGCTGGCTGCACCGCGACGCCGAGCGCGTGCCCGCCGCCGCCCAGCCGCAGCTGGCCGAGGCGCGCGCCGCCTACCCGGCGCTCGACAAGATGGTCACCATGCGCGAAGAGCTGCGCCAGCTCTGGACGCAGACCGGCCGCACGCGCGAGCAGCTCATCGCCGACCTGCAGGCATGGTGCCACCGCGCAGAAGAAAGCGGCATCGCCGCGCTGCGCGAGTTCTCGCTGCGCCTGCGCGCGGTGCGCGTCGCGGCCTGATCGCCCTGCGGTCTGCTTCTGATTCGATAGCTTTCTGCGCCCGCCAGTCTTGGGCCAGGGGCTGAATTTGTTCTGAAAATTGCCAGCCCAGGCTCCAGGCGCGGGTCAAGTCCTGTCGCCTGCCGGGCATGCCGGTGCGCCCCACCTCTTCGCGTGGTGCCAGAATCGGCGCGTGGAAGCCTATGACGTAATCGTGGTGGGTGCCGGCATTGCCGGCGCCTCCGTGGCCTGGCGGCTGGCCGGGCAGCAAAAGGTGCTGATACTGGAGCGGGAAACACAACCCGGCTACCACAGCACCGGCCGCTCGGCGGCCATGTTCATGGAAGGCTACGGGCCGCCCGGCGTGCGGGCGCTCACCCGGGCCAGCTTCGATTTCTACCGCCAGGCACCGGAAAGCGGCTTCACCGAGCGGGCGGTGATCCACCCGCGCGAGGCGCTGTTCCTGGCCCGGCCGGGCGAGCAGGCCGCGCTCGACGCCATGTACGCCGAACTGGCGCCGCACTGCGCGGCGGCGCGCCTGCTCACGGCCGACGAGGTGCTGGCCCGCGTGCCGGTACTGCGGCCCGAGTTGCTGCAGGCCGCGCTGCTCGACCCCACCGGCCAGGACATCGACGTGCACGCGCTGCACCAGGGTTTTCTGCGCGGCTTCCGCCAGCGCGGCGGCAATCTGCGCACCAGCGCCGAGGTACTGGGCGCCGGCCACGGCGCGCAGGGCTGGCAGGTGACGCTGGCGGACGGCGAAGCCGTGCGCGCGCCCGTCCTGGTGAACGCTGCCGGCGCCTGGGCCGACGAGCTGGCGCGCCGCGCCGGCGTGGCGCCGATCGGCCTGCAGCCCAAGCGGCGCAGCGCCTTCACCTTCCGCCCGCCCGAGGGTACGGACGTGTCGGCCTGGCCGATGTTCAGCGATCTGGAAGAGACCTGGTACGTCAAGCCCGACGCCGGCGTGCTGCTGGGCTCGCCCGCCAACACCGACCCGGTGCCACCGCACGACGTGGTGCCGGAAGAGCTGGACATCGCCCTGGGTATCCACCGCATCCAGGAAGCCAGCACGCTGGAGATCCGCCGTCCGCTCAGCACCTGGGCCGGGCTGCGCAGCTTCGTGCGGGACGGCGAGATAGTGATCGGCTTCGACGACGCCAGCTCCGGCTTCTTCTGGCTGGCCGCGCAGGGCGGCTACGGCATCCAGAGCGCGGCAGGTGCCAGCCTGCTGGCGGCCGGCCTGATCCAGCGCCAGCCGCTGCCGCAGGAACTGCTGGCCCAGGGTATCGATCCGGTGGCCGTGTCGCCATCCCGTCTTCGTTGAGAGCGACAGCATCATGAGCAACCTCGATCAGGCCCTGGCGCAAGCCATCGAACGCTACCGGCAGGCCCGCCCCGTCAGCGAGCGCATCCACGCCGAGGCCATGCGCGCGCTGCCGGGCGGCAACACGCGCAGCGTGCTGTTCTTTCCGCCGTTCCCGCCCGCCATGGCGCGCGGTGATGGCTGCTGGCTGTGGGACGCCGACGGCCACCGCTACCTGGATGCGCTGGGCGAATTCACCGCCGGCCTCTACGGCCATTCGGAGCCGGCCATCCGCGCCGCCATCACCGAGGCGCTGGCCGGAGGCCTGAGCCTGTCGTCGCACACCGCGCGCGAGGGCGCGCTGGCGCTGGAACTGCAGCGGCGCTTTCCGTCGATGGAGCTGCTGCGCTTCACCAACTCGGGCACCGAGGCCAACCTGATGGCGCTGGCCACCGCCACCGCCCACACCGGGCGGCGCAAGGTGCTGGTGTTCAAGGGCGGCTACCACGGCGGCGTGCTGGCCTTTGCCGGCGGCGGCTCGCCGGTGAACGTGCCGGCCGACTGGATCGTGGCCCGCTACAACGACCTGGACGACGTGCAGGCGCGCGTGGCCCCGCACCGCGGCGAACTGGCCGCCATTCTGGTCGAGCCCTTGCTCGGCTCGGGCGGCTGCATTCCGGGCGATCCGGCCTTTCTGCTGGGGCTGCGCGCGCTGGCCGACGAAACCGGCGCGCTGCTGATCCTGGACGAGGTGATGACATCCCGCCTGTCCTTCGGCGGCCGGCAGGCACTGCTGGGGCTCAGGCCGGACCTCACCACGCTGGGCAAGTACTTCGGCGGCGGGCTGTCCTTCGGTGCCTTCGGCGGCCGCGCCGATCTGCTGCAGCGCTTCGACCCCCGTGCCAGCGGTGCCCTGCAGCACGCGGGCACCTTCAACAACAACGTGCTCACCATGGCCGCCGGCATGGCCGGGCTGACGCAGGTGCTGACGGCCGGGCGCCTGCAGGCGCTGAACGACCGTGGCGACGCCCTGCGTGAGCGCCTGAACGCGCTGCTGGCCAGCCGCGGCGTGGCGCTTCAGTTCACCGGCCTGGGCTCGCTGATGACGATGCACCCGGTGGCCGGTGCCATCCGCAGTGCGGACGATCTGGCCGCCGCCGACGACCGCGTGAAGGCGCTGGTGTTCTTCGAGCTGCTGGCGCGCGGCGTGTTCATGGCGCGGCGCGGCTTTGTGGCGCTGTCGCTGCCGTTCGGTGAGGCGGAATGCGACTTGCTTGCCTCGACGCTCGACGAGGTGGTCACGCACTGCCGCGCCGTGTTGCCCGGGCGCGGGTGATGCCCACGCCCATGTTTCAACCCACTTCCGGAGAAACGATGATGAAAACCTGGACCCGTCGCAGCCTGCTGGTCGGCGCCACCGCTCTGGCCATGGGGCCGGTCTGGGCTGCCTTCCCCGACCATCCCGTCACGCTGGTGGCGCCGTACCCGGCCGGCGGCGCGGCCGACGTGCTGGCGCGCCTGCTGGCCAAGCGCCTGGAAGAGCCGCTGGGCAAGACGGTGATCGTGGAGAACAAGCCCGGTGCGGGCACGGCGATCGGCGCGGCCTACGTGGCCAATGCCAAGCCCGACGGCTACACGCTGCTGCTCAGCTCGAACTCCACCTTCACCATGAACCCGGCTGCCGGCGCCAAGACCAGCTACGACCCGGCCAAGAGCTTCGAGGCGCTGGGCCTGGTGGCCAACCTGCCGCTGGCGGTGCTGGTCAACGCCTCGGTGCCGGCCAACACGGTGAAGGAACTCGTGGCGGCGGCCAAGGCCAACCCCGAGAAGTACCCCTACGGCAGCTTCGGCAACGCCACCAGCTCGCACTACGCCGGCGCGATGTTCGCGCAGGCCACCGGCCTGAACCTGCTGCACGTGCCCTACAAGGGCAGCGCGCCGCTGATGACAGACCTCATCGGCGGCCAGATACCGCTGTCGTTCGACACCGTGGTGGCGGCCGGCCCCCAGGTCAAGTCGGGCAAGGTGAAGATCCTGGCGGTCACTTCGCCGCGCCGTGCCGGTGCCTTTCCGAACGTGCCCACCATGGCGGAATCCGGGTATCCCGGGTTCGACCTGACGGCCTGGATTGCGCTGGTGGCGCCGCACGGGCTGCCGCCGGAGGTGAAGGACCGCCTGTTCAAGGCGCTGGCGAGCGTGGCCGAGAACCCCGAGACGCAGGAGGCCATGCGCAAGGCAGGCTTCGAGCCCCAGTGGACGCCGATCACCGACTGGCCCGGCATGGTGACCAAGGACACCGCGCGCATGAAGGCGGTGGCCGACAAGGCGCAGATCCGCCTGGACTGAGGGCGTCCGCGTGAAGGCCCCTGAGCTGTTGCAGAAGTCCGCGGTCGAGCTGCGGCGGCTGATCGGTGCGCGGCAGCTCTCGCCGCTGGAGCTGATGGACGCCTGCATCGACCGCATCGAGACCCTGAACCCCAAGGTCAACGCCATCTGCGCCACGGATTTCGACCGCGCCCGCGAGCAGGCGCGCGCCGCCGAAGCCCGGATGATGGCGGGCGACGAGCTGCCTTTGCTGCACGGCCTGCCCATCGGCATCAAGGACCTGCAGGACACGCAGGGTCTGCTGACCACCTATGGCAATGTGGGCTTTCGCCACCACGTCCCGGCGGCAGACAACGGGTTGGTCGCGCGGCTGCGGCGCGCGGGCGCGATCGTCACGGCCAAGACCAACGTGCCGGACATGGGGGCGGGCGCCAACACCCGCAACCCGGTCTGGGGTGTGACGGGCAACCCGTTCGATCCGGCGCTGAACGCGGGCGGGTCGTCGGGCGGCTCGGCGGCCGCGCTGGCGCTGGACATGCTGCCGCTGTGCACGGGCTCGGATACCGGGGGCTCGCTGCGGATCCCCGCCTCCCTGTGCGGCGTGGTCGGGTTGCGGCCATCGCCCGGCATGGTGGCCAACGACGCCCGGCCGCTCGGCTGGTCGATGATCTCCGTGCTGGGGCCGATGGCCCGTACGGTGGAAGACACCGCCTTCATGATGGCGGCATGCACCGGCGCCGATCCGCGCGACCCGCTGTCCTGGGCGCCGCCGGCGCAGGCCTGGCCGTTGCCGGAGGTCGATCTCGCCGGGCTGCGCGTGGGGTGGACGGAGGACTTCGGCGTCTGCCCGGTCGACGCGATGGTCCGGCGGGCCTTCCGCGCCCGTGTGGAGGCGCTGACACCGCTGGTGCGCAGTTGCGAGCCGGTGACCCTGGACATGGCCGAGGCCGACCGGGTGTTCGACATCATCCGCGCCGAGAGCTTCATCGCAGCCTTCGCCGACACCTACCGCACGGCGCCTGAAACCCTGGGCCCCAACGTGCGCGCCAACGTCGAACTGGCCGCCAACATCAGCCTGGCCGATCGGGCCTGGGCCCATCTGGAGCAGACGCGCATCGCGCGGCGCTTCGCCGAGGCCATGGAGCGCTTCGACCTGATCATCGCGCCGGTGACGCCGGTCTCGCCGTTTCCCTGGACCCGGCTGTACGCCGAATCCGTCGCCGGCGTGCCAGCGCGCAACTACTACCACTGGCTGGGCCTGACCTACGTGGTGACGCTGGCCACCAACCCGGCGCTGTCGCTGCCCTGCGGGGTGGACGAGCGCGGCATGCCCTTCGGCCTGCAGATCGTCGGGCGCCTGCGCGGCGACGTGGCCCTGCTGGGTGCGGCGCGGGCGCTGGAACGTGCCTGGCAGGATCAGCCGCAGTTGCGCCGCCCGGTGCCGGACGAGGCGCGGCTTCGCGCGTCGAACGCGGATCTGAAGGGCATCGTCACCCATCCGCCGGAAGCGCCTGCATCCGCCGGCCATCAACAAGCCGGCGCCTCGACGGCGGTGTGAAGTCGGCCTCGGTGGAGGGCCGGCGACGGATCAGGTACCTGCCAGCGCCTTCAATCCGCCCGGGTCGATCAGGTTCAGCACCCGGCCGGAGCCGCTGATCAGGCTGCGCTCACGCAACTGGCGCAGCACGCGCGAGAAGGTTTCCGGCGCGATGCCCAGTTGCGCGGCGATCTGGCGTTTGCGTTCGCGCAGAAACACGGCCAAGGCGCCGGGCTGGCTGGCCGCCGGCTCGGCATGGCGCAGCAGCCATTCGGCGCAGCGCGCCTCGGCGTCCTTGCCCAGGCGGCTCACGGCCAGTTCGGCCTGGTGACGATGGGCCAGGGCCACGTCGCGCAGCAGGTCGAAGGCGGCGGTGGGCAGACTCTTCAGGCCGGCCTCGAAATTGGCCACCGGCACGCGCAGCACCTCCACCCGCGTGGTGGCCACGATGTCGACCACCGCGCGCTGGTGCAGGATGGCGCAGCCTGCATTGAGCCAGAACGGTGCGTCCAGCGAGCCCATGGCGTGAGCCATCGTTCCGTGCTCGTGCGCCATGGTCCCCTGGTCGGCCAGGCCCACGGCGACCTTGCCGCTGTCCAGGTGCAGCACGTGGGTCAGCACCGTGCCGCGCCGTTGCAGCACGCTGCCGGCCTCATGGACCGTGGTCTCGCCGGTGGCACGAAAGGACTTGGGAGCCAGCATAGGTCGCACTCTGCCGCCCCCGCGTGCGCGGTGCATTGATACAGGTCAACCTTGCCGGCCGTCGGCCATAAGGACTGGCAGATGGTGACACCGCGGCGTCAGAGCACCAGCACGGCGCGGAAATCGTTCACGTTGGTGTGCGTGGGGCCGGTGACCACCAGGTCGCCCAGGGCGTCGAAGAAGCCGTAGGCGTCGTGGCGCGCGCGGTGCTCGGCCAGGCTCAGGCCAGCGGCGCGGGCGCGCGCCAGCGTGTCGGGAGCCACCAGCGCGCCGGCGTTGTCTTCCACGCCGTCGATACCGTCGGTGTCGGCCGCCAGGCCCCAGACGCCCGGCGCTGCCTGCAGGCCCTGCGCCAGGCCCAGGCAGAACTCGCCGGCGCGTCCGCCGCGTCCGGGCTTGGTGCCGGGCGGCAGCTTGCCCAGCGTCACCGTGGTCTCGCCGCCGCTCAGCAGCACGCAAGGGCGCTGGAAGGCGCCGCGCCCCTGCGCCACGGCACGCGCCAGGGCGGCGTGCATCAGGCCGATGTCGGCCGACTCGCCCTCGATCTCGTCGCTCAGCACGTGGGCCGCCAGACCGGCGGTGCGGGCGGCCTCGGCCGCGGCCCGCAGCGCCTGCATGGGCGTGGCGATCAGGTGCACGGCGTGGCCGGCAAAGCAGGCATCGCCGGGCTTGGGCGTTTCCAGCGCGCCGGAGGCCAGCGCCGCTTCCACCGCCGCCGGTAGCGCGATGCCGTGGCGCCGGGCGATGGCCAGCGCCTCGGCGCAGGTGGTGTCGTCCGGCACCGTGGGGCCGCTGGCGATGACCGAGAGGTCGTCGCCTGGCACGTCGCTGATCGCCAGCGTCACCACCGGTGCCGGCGCGCAGGCGGCCGCCAGCCGGCCGCCCTTGACGCGCGACAGGTGCTTGCGCAGCGTGTTCATCTCATGGATGCCGGCGCCGCTGGCCAGCAATTGCTGGTTCACGCGCTGCTTGTCGGCCAGGCTGAGGCCGTCGGCCGGCAGCGTCAGCAGGGCCGAGCCGCCGCCGGAGATCAGGCAGATCACCAGGTCGTCGGCGGTGAGCCCGGCCACGGAAGCCAGCATGCGCGCGGCGGCCTGGGCGCCGGCCTCATCGGGCACCGGGTGCGCGGCCTCGACGATCTCGAGCCGCGCCGGCACGCCGGGCGGGCGCGGCGGCGTGTGGCCGTAGCGGGTGACCACCAGGCCGGCCAGCGGCGCGTCGGCCGGCCAGGCGGCCTCCAGCGCGTGCGCCATGGCGCCAGCCGCCTTGCCAGCGCCGACCACCCAGGTGCGTCCCCTGGGCGGCGGCGGCAGGTGCTGGCCGAGCACCTGCGACGGCTGCGCGCGGGCCACGGCCACGTCGAACAGGTGTTTCAGGAAGTCGCGCGGCTGGCGGGCGGGATCGGGCAGGGCGGGGTTCGGCATGCGCGCACTCTACGTCAACCGGGTGCCCGCAGCGAGCGGACGTGCCGCCCGGTGCCAAGTCAAGCGCCAAATTGGCCTGCAGGCCAATATTGGCGGGCGCAGGCAGCTATCAAAGAAGGAGTTTCTTTTTGCGTGCGCGCAAGAAAAAAGCTCCTGGCCGCGGGGCCAGGAGCTTTTTCGTGTGTGGTGCCGACTGCCGGGATCGAACTGGCGACCTACGCGTTACGAGTGCGTTGCTCTACCAACTGAGCTAAGTCGGCGGGAAACTGGCATTATAACGGCGGGCACCCTTGGCCGACGGGTGGCCGGTTCGATCCCGGCAGTCGGCACCATCCTCACGGCGACCACCACAGGAGACTCCCATGCTCAAGACCGACCAGATCACCGAAGCCCAGGCCCTGATGAACGTGACGCCGCAGCAGGCCCTGGCGGGCACCCGCCGCACGGCGCTCAAGCTGGGGCTGGGCGCGGGCTACGCGGCCGCCACGCTGCCGATCATGGCGCAGTCGGCCATCAAGACCTCGGCCGACGGGCTGACCGCGGGCGAGGTGATGATCGATGTGAACGGCTTCAAGATGCCCGCCTACCGCAGCCAGCCGGCCGGCAAGACCGGGCTGCCGGTGGTGCTGGTGCTGTCGGAGATCTTCGGCGTGCACGAATACATCGCCGACATCACGCGCCGCCTGGCGCACCAGGGCTACCTGGCCATCGCGCCCGAGCTGTTCGTGCGGCAGGGCGATGCCCAGAGCTACGGCGAAATGGCCAAGCTGATCAGCGAGGTGGTGTCCAGGAAGCCGGACGCCGAGGTGCTGACCGACCTGGATGCCACCGTGGCCTGGGCTGCCGCGCACGGCGGCAACACCGACAGGCTGGCCGTCACCGGCTTCTGCTGGGGCGGCCGCCAGACCTGGCTGTACGCCATGCACAGCCCCAAGGTGAAGGCGGCCGTGGCCTGGTACGGGCGGCTGGAAGGCCAGCCCACCGCGCTGCAGCCGCACAACCCGCTGGAGATGGCGGCGCAACTCAAGGCGCCGATGCTGGGCCTTTATGGCGAGGCCGACACCGGCATACCGCTTGACAGCCTTGCTAAGATGAAATCGGCCCTGAAACAGGCCGCCGACGGCGGCAATGCGGCGGCGAAGGACGTCGAGTTCGTCACCTACCCGGAGGCGCCGCACGCCTTCCACGCCGACTACCGGCCCAGCTACCGCAAGGCAGCCGCCGAAGACGGCTGGAAGCGCATGCTGGCCTGGTTCAAGGCGCACGGCGTCGGCTGACCGAAGCTGGCGCCCTGCAGCGGTCCAAGCCGTCCTGAGAGGCGGCTTTTTTTGCGCGCGCCGCCGGAGCCTGCCACAGGCAGGTCTTGGCGGGATTTCTTGGATGTTTTTGGAGGTTGGCCCTTATGGGGCAAGCGCAGGCAGCTATGGTTTTAATATCAATTCTGATCGGCACCGTGATCGCCGGCGTGGGCAGCGTGTGGCTGGCCGCGGCCCTGAGCTTCGGCGCGCTGGCGCGCTACACGCAGCACATGCTCAGCCTGGCGGCCGGCGCGCTGCTGGCCACGGCCTTCGTGCACCTGCTGCCCGAGGCGTTCGAAAGCGGCATACCCGCGCAGTCGCTGTTTCTCACCATCCTGGGCGGGCTGATCTTCTTCTTCCTGCTCGACAAGGCCGAGCTGTGGCACCACGGGCATGAGCACGATCCCGGTCTGCCCACGCTGGATCAGGCCATGCACGATGCCGCCGACACGGCCCATGGCCACGCGCACGGTCAGGGGCACAGCCATGCGCACAGCCACGGGCACGCCCATGCCCATGCGCACGGCCATGCCCACAGCCACGCGCCGCGCGCCGGCGGCTGGTCGGTGCTGACGGGCGACAGCGTGCACTGCTTTGGCGACGGGGTGCTGATCGCCTCGGCCTTCGTGGCCGACATCCGCCTGGGTGCCATGGCCGCGGTGGCCGTGCTGGCGCACGAGGTGCCGCACCATATGGGCGACCTGGCGGTGCTGCGCCAGACTGGCGCCGACGGCCGCCGCACCGCGCTGCTGAAGGTGTCATTGGCCGGAGCCGTGACGGGCCTGGGCGGCCTGGCCGGCTACTGGCTGCTGGGCCGCTTCGACGGCTGGCTGCCCTACCTGGTGGCGCTGGCTTCCAGCAGCTTCATCTACGTGGCGCTGGCCGATCTGATCCCGCAGCTGCAAAAGCGCCTGCCGGCCCGCCAGACGCTGGCGCAACTGGCCTGGCTGGCCGCGGGCATGACGCTGGTGACGGTGATGGGGGCGTTGAGCCACGAACTGGGCCATGGCCACGAGCACGACCACGGCGAGGGTGCGGCCGGCGTGCATGCGCCGCATGACCACGATGCCGACCACGCCCACGAGGCACCTGCGCCAGCGGCGAGCAGCCCGGGGTCCTGAGGTCGGCGAGTACCCGCCCTGGCCGGGCCCATCGCGGCGGGCTTTGGCGGGAGGGGGCAAGTGGGTGGGCAGGAGGCTGGCGCGGGTCGGCGCCCTTGATCCCCGAGGCTTGTGGCCGCCTGAAAGCCAATGCCTCGGCAGCTGTCTGATTGCTACTTATTCCGTAGCTGCCTGCGCCCGCCAGATAAGGGTCGGAAGCCCAAAACACTTGAAAACCAAGGTGTTCAACCCCTGGCGCAGGCCAGGCCCGGCGTGCGGCACCATTCGCTCCAGCTGCCGGCGTACACGCCCACCGGGGCGTAGCCGGCCAGCTCCATCGCCAGCGCGTTGGGAATGGCGGTGACGCCGCTGCCGCAGTGGTGCACCACGCTGGCCGCGTCGCGCCCGGCCAGCAGCTGCGCCCATTCGGCCTTGAGCATGGCAGGGCTCTTGAATTTGCCGCCTTCGCCGAAGTTGGCGCCGAACGGCCGGTTGAGCGCGCCCGGGATGTGCCCGGCCACCGGGTCCAGCGGTTCCTCGTCGCCGCGAAAGCGCGCTTCGGCGCGGGCGTCCACCAGCGTCTGGACCGGGCGGCCCAGGCCGCTGGCCACCTCGTCGGTCAGCACCAGGCGGCGCAGCGGCTCGCGCAGGCTGAAGCTGCCGGGCGCGCGCGCTGCGGCGGGGCCGTTTTCGGTGGCGCCGCCGGCGGCTTCCCAGGCGGCCAGACCGCCGTCGAGCACCGCCACGGCGTCGTGCCCGGCCCACTTGAGCATCCACCACAGGCGCCCGCAGAAGGCACTGCCGTTGCGGTCGTAGACCACGGCCTGGGTGTCGTTGTTCATGCCCAGCCCTTGCAGCCATTGCGCCAGCAGCTCTCTTTTCGGGAGCGGGTGGCGACCGCCGTTGACCGCGTCCTCGGCCCGCGTGGCGCTCAGGTCGCGCTCCAGATCGGCCCGCACGGCACCGGCAATGTGCTTGCCGGCGTACATCGCGTCGGACTTCGCCCGGTCGGCCAGATCGGCGCTGCAGTCGAACACCAGCAGCGGCGCGCCACTGGCCTGCAGCTGCATCAGCTCATCGACGGTGATCAGGTGGGTGTAGCTCATGTCAGAGATCCTTGAAGGCATGCGTCGCCAACGGCGTCGCGAACAGGCAAAACAAATGGCCGCGGAGCAGGCCAAGCCAGCGAACGCCGTGCTCGGGCTTGCACCGAGCACTGGCGTTGTCCCCCCTTCACGAAGTAAGAGGGGGGAAGGCGCGAAGCGACTCAGGGGGGTGCCCACTAAAGTTCTTCCGCCGGCGGATTCGGCATCGCCCGCGCGCGCAGCACCGTGGCCGTGATGCCGCTGACGACGATCAGCGCCATGCCGGCCCAGCCGATCAGAGGGATCTGCGCGTCGAACAGCAGCAGACCGTACAGCGACGCGAACACGATGCCCGAATACTGCAGGTTGGCCACCACCATGGTGGCGCCGTGGGTGTAGGCGCGTGTCATGCAGAGCTGCCCCAGAGCGGCCAGCACGCCCAGGGGCAGCAGCCAGGCGGCGGCGGGCCAGGTCCAGGCGTGCACGCCGGTGGCCAGCATGCCCACCAGGCCCGCCAGCGTGGCGCCGAGCGAGAAATAGAACACCGTGCGCGTTTCCGGCTCGCCCACGCGGCCGAGCGCCGCCACCTGCATGTAGGCCAGGCCCGAGAGCACGCCCGAGAGCAGGCCGACCAGGCCGCCGAAGACCTGGTTCTGCTCCACCGTGGGGCGCAGCAGCATCACCACGCCGGCAAAGCTGCACAGCACCGCCAGCACCAGCGGCCCCTGGCGCCGCACGTCGGACAGCTTGCCCAGCGCCAGCGTGCCGGCGATCAGGAAGGTGGCCACCCAGATGCCGCTCATGTAGTTGAGCGTCATGGCGGTGGCCAGCGGCAGCTTGGCGATGGCGTAGAACCAGGCGACCAGCGCCGACACGCCGACGATGTTGCGCCACACGTGCATCATGGGCACCTCGGTGCGCAGCGACACGCCGCGGCCGCGCGCGATGAAGGCCATGAAGCACACGCCGACGATGCCGCGGTAGAACACGATCTCCAGCGGGCTGAACTGCGCGGAGGCGTACTTGATTGCCACCGCCATGCTCGAGAAGAAAAACGCGGCGGCGATCATCCAGGCGGCTTGCATGGGCGGCGATTCTAAGCGAAATTGGCTTCCAGCCCTTGCGTGGCGGGCGCAGGCAGCTATCAATGAGATAGTAATTGCAGAGGCGGTCCAACGCACGGGTCCATGAAAAACGGCCTGCGTGCAGGCACGCAGGCCGTCGGGCGGGGGGCGGCAGAGGCTCAGGCGGTGACGGTGATGCCCATGGCGCGCCGGTACCACTCGTGGAAGTGCTGCATGCCGTCTTCCATGGGGCTCTGGTAGGGGCCGACCTCGCTGTCGCCGCGCTCGAACAAGGCCTTGCGGCCGGCGTCCATGCGCTCGGCGATCTCGTCGTCCTCGATGCAGGTTTCCATGTAGGCGGCACGCTGGGCCTCGACGAACTCGCGCTCGAAGGCGACGATCTCCTCGGGGTAGTAGAACTCCACCATGTTCAGCGTCTTGTCCGCACTGACGGGGTGCAGCGTGGACACGGTGAGCACGTGCGGGTACCACTCCACCATGATGTGCGGGTAGTAGGTCAGCCAGATGGCGCCGCGCGTGGGCCGCTGGCCGTTCTGGTAGGCCAGCAGCACCTCGTGCCACTTCTTGTACACATCCGAGCCCGGCCTGCCGAAGCTGGGTGCCACGCCCACCGTCTGCACCGAGTATTCGCGTGCGAACTCCCACTTCAGGTCGTCGCAGGTCACGAAGTTGCCGAGGCCGGGGTGGAAGGGGCCGACGTGGTAGTCCTCCAGGTAGACCTCGATGAAGGTCTTCCAGTTGTAGTTGCACTCGTGCAGTTCCACGTGGTCGAGCGTGTAGCCGTCGAACGAGAGGTTGGCTGCCTCGCTCATGCCGCGCAGGTCGGCCGCGACGTCGCGGCCGTTGTCCTCGAACAGCAGGCCGTTCCAGGAGCGCAGCCGGTAGTTGTTGAGGTTCAGGCACGGGTCGTGCGCGAAATGCGGCGCGCCCAGCAGCTGGCCCTGGTCGGAGTACGTCCAGCGGTGCAGCGGGCACACGATGTTGCCGCCGGCGTGCCCCTTGCCCTGGCCCTGCAGCGAGCCACGGCCCTTGAGCATCACCGCCTGGCGGTGCCGGCAGACGTTGGAGACGAGCTCCAGCCCGCCCTGGGCGTTGCGCACCAGCGCGCGGCCCTCGCCTTCCTGGGGCAGGGCCAAGTAGTCGCCCGGGTTGGGCACGGCGAGTTCGTGCCCCACGTAACGGGGACCGGCATCGAAGAGCAGCTCCTTTTCGCGTGCAAAGAGGGCCGCATCGAAGTAGGAGGGGACGGGAAGTTGACTTGCCGCCTGCTGTAACTGAAGACTTAAATCAGACATGGGTGATCCGACCTAGAGACTCCCCCTATGAAGGGGCAGGTAGTAAGCGCTTGACATCCGAAGATGGAAAAGACGCGTCGATCCCCTTGATGGCTCAAGGGGAACTAATGATTTTAGCCCGGGGGGTGATTCCGTGCCCGTCGCCACACGGAATCCGAGCGCCGTGCTGCCAAAGAGTTCACCCCGGTTGCAGGCAGCTACAAACGGCGCCCCATAAAATAGACCATTTGCCCACGACCTGCCTCATGCCCAAGAAGAGCACCGCCGCCCCGGCGAGTTACGCCGCCGCGGTCGAGGAACTCGAGCAGTTGATCGACGCGCTGGAGTCCGGCCAGCTGCCGCTGGAAGACCTGCTGGCCCAGTACCGGCGCGGCAACGAGCTGCTGCAGTACTGCCGCCAGCGCCTGCAGGCGGTGGAAGAGCAGGTGCGCGTGCTGGACGAAGGCGCCGCCCGCGCCGGAGAAGCGCCGTGAGCGTTGGCGGCACGGATTTCGACCTCTGGTCCGCTGACCGGCTGGCACAGGTCGAGCAGGCGCTGGACACCTGGGTGCATGCCGAAGCGCCCGCCGGCCTGGGTGACGCCATGCGCTACGCCGTGCTCGACGGCGGCAAGCGCCTGCGCCCGCTGCTGGTGCTGGCCGCCTGCGAGGCAGTCGGCGGCAACTCGCAGGCGGCGCTGCGCGCCGCCTGCGCGGTGGAGCTGATCCACGCCTACTCCCTGGTGCACGACGACCTGCCGTGCATGGACAACGACGTGCTGCGCCGTGGCAAGCCCACCGTGCACGTGAAGTTCGGCGAGGCCGAGGCCTTGCTGGCCGGCGACGCGCTGCAGGCGCTGGCCTTCGAGCTGCTCACGCCCGCGGACGCAGGCGTGCCGCCCGCCATGCAGGCGCTGATGTGCCGCCTGCTGGCGCGCTCCGCCGGCGCCGACGGCATGGCCGGCGGCCAGGCGATCGACCTGCAGAGCGTGGGCCGCAAGCTGGACGAAGCCGCGCTGCGCGACATGCACCAGCGCAAGACCGGCGCGCTGCTGCAGGCCAGCGTGGAACTCGGCGCCGCCTGCGCGCCCAGCCCGCTGCAGGGCGCCAGCGCCGAGGCGCTGCGCCGCTACGGCGCCGCCGTGGGGCTGGCGTTCCAGGTGGTGGACGACATCCTCGACGTGACGGCCGATTCGGCCCAGCTCGGCAAGACCGCGGGCAAGGACGCCGCCAGCGACAAGCCCACCTACGTCTCGCTGATGGGCCTGGAAGGCGCCCGCGCCCACGCCGACGCGCTGCTGGCCGAGGCCGAGGCGGCCCTGGCGGGCGCCGGCCTGCCCGACGTGACCCTGCTCGGCGCGCTGGCGCGGCGCCTGGTGCTGCGGGCCAGCTGAGGCCCATGGCGATGGACAAGGACATGAGCGAAGCTTCCCTGATCGAAACCATTCACAGCCCGGCCGACCTGCGCCAGCTGTCGCGCGCGCAGCTCAAGCAGCTGGCGCGCGAGGTGCGGGCCAGCGTGCTGGACAACGTGTCGCGCACCGGCGGCCACCTCAGCTCCAACCTGGGCACGGTGGAACTCACCATCGCGCTGCACTACGTGTTCGACACGCCTGGCGACCGGCTCGTGTGGGACGTGGGCCACCAGACCTACCCGCACAAGATCCTCACCGGGCGGCGCGAACGCATGCCCACGCTGCGCCAGCTGGGCGGCATCTCCGGCTTCCCGCGGCGCGACGAGAGCGCGTACGACACCTTCGGGACCGCGCATTCGTCCACCAGCATCTCCGCCGCCCTGGGCATGGCGCTGGCCGCGCGCCAGAAGGGCGAGGACCGCAAGGCCGTGGCCATCATCGGCGACGGCGCCATGACCGCCGGCATGGCCTTCGAGGCGCTGAACAACGCTGGTGTGGAGCGCGATGCCCGCCTGCTGGTGGTGCTGAACGACAACGACATGTCCATCAGCCCGCCCGTGGGCGCGCTGAACCGCTACCTGGCCCAGTTGATGAGTGGCCATTTCTACGCCGCGGCCAAGAACGTGGGCAAGACCATGCTCGGCCCGGTGCCGCCGCTGTTCGAGCTGGCCAAGCGGCTGGAGCAGCAGGCCAAGGGCATGGTGGTGCCGGCCACGCTGTTCGAGAAGTTCGGCTTCAACTACATCGGCCCGATCGACGGGCACGACCTCGATTCGCTGATTCCCACGCTGGAGAACATCCGCGACCTGATGGAGCAGAAGGCCGGCCCACAGTTCCTGCACGTGGTCACCAAGAAAGGGCAGGGCTACAAGCTGGCCGAGGCCGACCCGGTGGCCTACCACGGGCCGGGCAAGTTCGACCCGGCCGTGGGGCTGGTCAAGCCGGCCACGCCGCCCAAGCAGACCTTCACCCAGGTGTTCGGCCAGTGGCTGTGCGACATGGCCGGGCACGACCAGCGGCTGGTGGGCATCACCCCGGCCATGCGCGAAGGCTCGGGCATGGTGGAGTTCCACAAGCGCTTTCCTGATCGCTACTACGACGTTGGCATCGCCGAGCAGCACGCGGTGACCTTCGCCGCCGGCCTGGCCTGCGAGGGCCTCAAGCCGGTGGTGGCGATCTACTCCACCTTCCTGCAGCGCGCCTACGACCAATTGATCCACGATGTCGCCATCCAGAACCTGCCGGTGGTGTTCGCGCTCGACCGCGCTGGCCTGGTGGGGGCCGACGGCGCCACCCACGCCGGCAACTACGACATCGCGTACCTGCGCTGCATCCCCAACGTCAGCCTGGCCTGCCCGGCCGACGAGCGCGAATGCCGCCAGCTGCTGTCGACCGCCTTCGGGCAGGACCACCCGGTGGCGGTGCGCTACCCGCGCGGCGCCGGTGTGGGCGCCCAGCCGCTGGGCGACCTGTCGGCACTGCCTTTCGGCAAGGGCGAACTGCGGCGCGAGGGCCAGCGCATCGCCATCCTGGCCTTCGGCACGCTGCTGTACCCGGCGCTGGAAGCCGCCGAGCGGCTCGACGCCACGGTGGCCAACATGCGCTGGGCCAAGCCGCTGGATACCGAACTGCTGCTGCAGATCGCGGCGCGCCACGAGGTGCTGGTGACGGTGGAAGAGGGCGCCATCATGGGCGGCGCCGGCAGTGCCGTGCTGGAGGCGCTGGCGGCTGCCGGCGTCAGCAGGCCCGTGCTGCAGCTCGGCCTGCCGGACCAGTTCATCGAGCACGGCGACCCGGCCCGGCTGCTGGCCCTGCAGGGGCTGGACGCGGCCGGCATCGAGTCCTCGATCCGCCAGCGCTTCGACGCGGAGCGCCCCAGTGCGCCGGCGCTCAAGCTGGTGCCCTGAGTTGCGCCGGGCGGCGAGCGGTGTTCGCCATCCGGTTTGCAGGTAAATCCCTAATAGGCCGCCCGAGACAGGCCGTTACACTCATCGGTTCTCAGTCCATTCCAACAAGGAGCATTTCGTCCATGGATCGTCGTTCCCTCATCAAACGCGCCGGCATTGCCGGCGTCCTGGCCGCGGGTGCCGCGCCTGCCGTGCACGCGCAAGCCGCCGTGCGTTGGCGCCTGGCTTCCAGCTTCCCCAAATCCCTGGACACCATCTACGGCGGTGCCGAAGTCATGGCCAAGAAGGTCAAGGAGATGTCGGGCGGCAAGTTCGAGATCTCCGTGCACGCCGGCGGTGAACTGATGCCTCCCTTCGGCATCGTGGACGGCCTGCAGAACGGCACCGTGGAAATGGGCCACACCGTGCCCTACTACTACTACGGCAAGAACCCGGCCTTCGCGCTCGGCTCGGCCATCCCGTTCGGCTTCAACGCCCGCCAGATGCACGCCTGGATGAACCATGGCGATGGCCGCAAGCTCATGAACGAGTTTTACGCCGGCTACAACATGATGAGCTACAACGGCGGCAACACCGGTGCCCAGATGGGCGGCTGGTACCGCAAGGAAATCAAGTCCATGGCCGACCTCAAGGGCCTGAAGATGCGCCTGGGTGGCGGTCTGGTGGGCGAGGTCATGGCCAAGATGGGCGCCGTGCCGCAGAGCATCCCGGCCGGTGAGATCTACCAGTCGCTCGAGAAGGGCACGCTGGACGCCGCCGAGTGGGTGGGCCCGTACGACGACGAGAAGCTGGGCTTCAACAAGGTCGCGCCGTACTACTACTACCCCGGCTGGTGGGAAGGCGGCCCCGAGGTGTCGTTCTACGTCAACACCAAGGCCCAGGCGGCGCTATCGGCCGAGAACAAGGCCATCCTGGAAGCGGCCTGCGCCTACGCCGCCGAGGACATGCTGAGCAAGTACGACGCGCTCAACCCCATCGCCCTGAAGAAGCTGGTGGCCAACAAGACCAAGCTGCTGCCCTTCCCGAAGGACGTCATGGAAGGCTCGTTCAAGGCATCCATGGAAGTGTTCGCGGCCAACGACGCCAAGAGCCCCGAGTGGAAGAAGATCTACGCCGACATGAAGAACTTCCAGCGCGACCAGCTGCTGTGGTTCCGCTTCTGCGAGGCCGGCTTCGACAACTTCATGTACACGCGCAAGATCTGATCTGCGCCATATCCCAAGCGATCTCCAAGGCAGCCTCCAGGCTGCCTTTTTTTGTGCCGGGATTCAAGGTCTTTCAGGCCGATAAGCCTTGAATGGCGGGCGCAGACAGCTATGCTTTTGGAAGCTTTGAGGGGGTGGTCACGGGATGCGGTCGCAGCGTCCTGGCCAGTGGGCTGCCGCGAGCGGAGATTGCGATGACCCGGCCGGCCGTGTCTGCGTCGGGTCGGTTGCTGCCGGTGTGGTCGGCTTCGCTCGCGGCGACCGGCCGGCGGCACCGTGCCGACCACTGCCGTGTCATCGGCCCAGCGCGGCTTGGATGGCGGCGGTGACTTCCCGCAGCGGACTCGAGCCCATCCTGCAAGCAACGCGGTTTCAAGAGAAATCAGGTGCCAGCCATTGCCTGGCGGTCGCAGGCAGCTATCAATGGCGTAGCATCCGTCAACGGGTGTCTGGTGCTGGCCGGCAGCGCGCCGGCTTGTGGCGGCGTTCTGCTGTTGCCCCGAAAAGCAGAAGGGGCGCGCAAGCGGCCGACCTGGCCAGTTGCACGCCCCATGCGTGGAGCGGCAGGGCTTACTTGTTTTCCTGCTTCAGCGCGTCCTGGACCGCCTGCATCGGGTCCGGCGCGGCGGCACCTTCCTGCTGCGCGGCCGGCGCGCTGCCGTCGGGGGCCGAGGCACCTTCGCCGGGCGTGGCAGGGGCGGCCGTGTCGGACGAGGGGGCACCAAAGCCCGGGGGCATGGGCGGCGCGCTGTAGTCCTGCGAAGGCATGTTCTCCAGCATGTTGGTGACCTTGTCCATGTCGACCTTCTCGACCTTGTCCAGGCCGCCGGTGACCAGCCCCGGGAAGAAGATCAGCAGCGCCACCATGATCAGCTGGATGCACACGAAGGGCACCGATCCCCAGTAGATCTGCATGGTGGTGACCGGCGGGATGCGCTGGCCGGTGACCTTGTCGGTGTATTCCTTGTCGGGCGCCACCGAGCGCAGGTAGAACAGTGCGAAGCCGAAGGGCGGGTGCATGAACGAGGTCTGCATGTTCACCGCCAGCAGCACGCCGAACCAGATCAGGTCGATCCCCAGCTTGTCGGCCACCGGGCCCAGCAGCGGGATCACGATGAAGGACAGCTCGAAGAAGTCCAGGAAGAACGCCAGGAAGAAGATCATGATGTTCACGGCGATCAGGAAGCCCACCTGGCCACCCGGCAGCTGCGTCAGCAGGTGCTCGACCCAGCGAGGGCCGTCCACGCCCTGGAACACCAGGCTGAACATCGTAGCGCCGACCAGGATGAACATCACGAACGACGACAGCTTCAGCGTCGCGTTCAGCGCCTGCTTCATCAGCGACATGTTCAGCTTGCCGCGCAGGATGGCCATGATCATCGCGCCGACCGCGCCCATGGCGCCGCCTTCGGTCGGGGTGGCGATGCCCAGGAAGATGGTGCCCAGCACCAGGAAGATCAGCAGCAGCGGCGGGATCAGCACGAAGGTCACGCGCTCGGCCAGCTTGGACAGCAGGCCCAGCTTGAGCGCGCGGTTGCCAGCGGCGATCAGGAACGCCACCACCACCGCCCCGCACAGGGCGGCCACGATCTTCTCGTCCGTGGGCACGGAGGTGACCTCATGCCCTTCCAGCCAGGTGTGGATGTCGGCCATGTGGCGCGCCAGGAATACCGCCACCAGGGTGGAGATCGCCATCAGAACCACCAGCGACGGGTAGCCGCTGCTGCCGTTGGACTCGCGGTAGGCGCGCGCTTCAGGCGGCAGCGCCGGCGCGCGCTTGGGGAAGACAACGGCGACCAGCGCCACGTAGCCGACGTACAGGCCGGTCAGGATGAAGCCCGGGACGAAGGCGCCCTTGTACATGTCACCCACGCTGCGGCCAAGCTGGTCGGCCATGATGATCAGCACCAGCGAGGGCGGGATGATCTGGGCCAGCGTGCCGGACGCGGCGATGATGCCGGTGGCCAGGCGCCGGTCGTAGCCATAGCGCAGCATGATGGGCAGCGAGATCAGGCCCATCGAGATGACCGAGGCGGCCACCACGCCGGTGGTGGCGGCCAGCAGCGCGCCCACGAAGATCACCGCGAACGCGAGGCCGCCGCGCATCGGCCCGAACACCTGGCCGATGGTTTCGAGCAGATCCTCGGCCATGCCGCTGCGTTCGAGGATCAGGCCCATCAGCGTGAAGAACGGGATGGCCAGCAGCGTCTCGTTCTGCATGATGCCGAAGATGCGCAGCGGCAGCGCCTGCATCAGCGCCTCGGGCAGCAGGCCGAGCTCGATGCCGACGAAGCCGAAGAACAGGCCGCAGGCACCCAGGCTGAAAGCCACCGGGAAGCCCAGCAGCAGGAAGACGATCAGCCCCGCGAACATGATCGGGGCGAAGTTGCTCATCAGGAATTCCATAGTCGGATCGCTTGTGTCTTTCTCGGGCAGCTCAGCGCTGGGCGGCGGCTGCGGCGGCAGCTTCTTCGGCTTCGGTCTTCATGCGCAGGTCCTCGGCCAGCATTTCCTCGGCGGACTTCTCGCCCGACTTGTCGGTCGGGTCAGGGGCCTGACCGCGCAGGAAGGCCACGCGCTTGATCAGCTCCGACCAGCCCTGCAACAGCAGCAGCACAAAGCCGATGGGCAGCGCCAGCCACGCCGGCCAGCGGATCAGGCCACCGGCGTTGGACGACATCTCGCCGCTCTGGAACTTGGCCCAGAACTGGGGAATGCCGAAGTACAGCACGGCGATGCACACCGGCGTGAGAAAGCACACGAAGCCGAAGACGTCGATCCAGATGCGCGTGCGCTTGGACCAGCGGCCATAGATCACGTCGATCTTCACGTGCTCCTGGTTCAGCAGCGTGTAGCCGGCTGCCAGCAGGAACGCCCAGGCGAACAGGAACCATTGCACTTCCAGCCAGGCGTTGGAGCTGGTGTCGAACACCTTGCGCACAATGGCGTTGCCGGCGCTGATCAGGGTCGAGGCCAGGATCAGCCAGATCATCAGCTTGCCGACATTGCGGTTGAGCGCATCGACGGCGCGGGAAAAAGCGAGCAGCGCTTGCATGCGGGCGAGACCTCCACGTTGCACAAAAATGCGCCAGCCGCGGGTTGTGGACAGCGGTGGCGCCTTAAGTGCTGATTCTAAAGAGGGTGTTAGGCCCCAAGTCGCCTATGTGATACGGGTTTGCCCGCATTGGCGAGACAGAGGCTGTCGAAAGCCCGTTGCTGCGCACCTTATCGGTGCGCGGGCTTGCGTCGGGAGAAGTTCCACCACGGCAGCACGCGGCTCATCGACAGCACGCGTCCGCAGTCCACCGGCCGGTAGCCGGGCAGGGTGGCCAGCGCCTGCTGCCAGGCTTCGCTCTGCAGCAGCGCGCGCAGCGCCAGCACGGCGGGCGTGTCGAGCGCGGATTTCAGGCAGACCAGCCGGTAGTCCTCTTCCATCAGCGGCACGAAGTCGAGCCCGCGTGCGCGCGCCGCTGCCTCGATGCCCAGGCCGGCGTCGGCCAGCCCGGCGGCAATGGTTTGCGCCACCGCCGCGTGCGAGGGTTCGGTGTCGTGCCAGCCGCGGATCTGCTCCGGCGGGATGCCATCGCGCGCCAGCAGTTCTTCCAGCAGCACGCGCGTGCCGGTGCCACGTTCGCGGTTCACGAAGCGCAGCCCGGGCCGCAGCAGGTCGGCCAGGCCCGCGACGTGGCGGGGGTTGCCGGGCGCCACCATCAGCCCCTGCGTGCGGCGGGCAAAGCCGATCAGCTTGTGCTGGCCCGGCTGCAGCAGCGGCTGGTAGGTCTTCTGGGTGAGCGAGCCGACACCGGGAACGTCGGGTGTGTGGAAGCCCGCCATGATGCAGCGCCCCTCGTTGAGCGCCTGGATGGCGTCCACGCTGCCGGTGAAGCGGATGTCCAGGTGCAACCGGTCGCCATCGGCCCCCACGCGGCCGGCCTCGCCGCGCAGGGCCACCAGCGCGTCGTCGTGGCTGGCGTAGAAGGTCAGCACATGCGCGCTGTCGTCGAAGGCCACCGCGAACACGCGCTCCAGGTCGGCCCGCAGCGCCTCGATCTGCGGCGCCAGCCGCGCCTGCGCCTGGCGCTCCGACCACAACAGCTTGTCGCCAAAGGGCGAGAGCCGCGCCGACTTGCCTTTTTCCCACAGCACCAGCGGATGCCCGAGTTCCTGCTCCCAGCGCTTGAGCTCGCCCCACACGTGCCGGTACGAGAGGCCCAGCGCCTGCGCGCCGGCGGAGATGGAGCCGCTGCTGCGGACCGCCTGCAGCAGGCTCATCAGCGGGTTGTGGATCTCGCCCGTGCCGCCCTGGGCATCCAGCGAGTAGGAAAGACCGATCTTGTGCACGCCGCGAGTGTGCCCGATGTTGCAAAGCCACTGCCCTGGCCAGGATCAACCTATGCAATGAAATGCATAGCTGGAAAGGCCTGATACAACCGGGCCTGATGGCCGTTTACGATGACCAGCCCGCATGAACACGTTTTTCGACAGCATCGCGACCGCGCTCGAGCTGGTGGTCTCGCTGGATCCCACGCTGTGGTCCATCGTACGGCGCTCGCTGGCCGTCAGCGCCACTGCCTGCGCGCTCTCGTGCATGCTGGGGCTGCTGGCCGGCGCCTGGCTGGCGGTCACGCAGTTTCGCGGCCGGCGCTTCGTCATGACGCTGCTGAACACCTCGCTGGCGCTGCCCTCGGTGGTGGTGGGGCTGGTGGTCTACCTGCTGCTGTCGCGCAGCGGCCCGCTGGGCGGCCTGGGCTGGCTGTTCACCTTCAAGGCCATGGTGCTGGCGCAGATGATCCTGGTCACGCCGCTGGTCACCGCGCTCACCCGCCAGGTCATCGAGGATGCCGACAGCCAGCACGGCGAGCAACTGGCCTCGCTGGGCGCCGGCCGCTTCCTGCGCAGCCTGCTGCTGGCCTGGGACGAGCGCTACGCGCTGCTCACCGTGGGCATGGCGGCGTTCGGCCGCGCGGTGTCGGAAGTGGGCGCGGTGATGATCGTCGGCGGCAACATCGAAGGCTTTACCCGTGTCATGACCACCGCCATTGCGCTGGAAACCAGCAAGGGCGATTTGCCGCTGGCCCTGGGACTGGGCATCGTGCTGCTGGGCGTGGTGCTGCTGCTGAATGCGCTGATAGGCGCCGTGCGCGCCTGGCGCGAGCGCAGGGACGGCGCGGCCAACGCCGCCACGCGCGGACTGGTGGCGGCATGAAGGCCGATCTGCCCCTGGCCTGCCTGTCCGGAGGTACCCTGGCGCAAGGGTCGGCCGTGCAGCCGGCAGCGACGACCAGCCCTCAGGAGCGGATTCAGCCGCTGCTCGAACTGCGCGGCGTGGCGGTGCGCTTTGGCGCCGTGACGGCGCTGCAGGACGTGGACCTGCACATCGGCCCTGGTGAATGCGTGGCGCTGGTGGGTGCCAATGGCTGCGGCAAGACCACGCTGCTGCGCGTGCTGCACGGCCTGCTGCGGCCGAGCCTGGGCGAGGTTCAGGTGCCGCCGCCGCGCGCGCAGGCCATGCTGTTCCAGCGCCCGTACATGATGCGCACCACGGTGGCCCGCAACATCGCGCTGGGGCTCTGGCTGCGCGGCACGCCTTGGGCCGAAGCCCGCGCACGGGCGGGTGCTGCACTGGAGCGGGTGCAGATGGCGCAGCTGGCGGAGCGCAACGCGCGCGGCCTCTCGGGCGGCCAGCAGCAGCGGCTTGCGCTGGCGCGCGCCTGGGCACTGGCGCCGGCCGTGCTGCTGCTCGACGAACCCACCGCCAGCCTTGACCCGCACGCCAAGCACGAGGTGGAATCGCTGATGGCCGAGTTGTCCGGCGCGCCCGCAGCGGGTGCCACGCCGCCCATGACCATGGTGTTCGCCAGCCACAACCTGGGCCAGGTCAAGCGGCTGGCGCGGCGCGTGATCTACCTGGAGCAGGGCCGCGTGTGCGCCGACCTGCCCACCGACGCTTTCTTCGACCGCGCCACGCTGCGCGCCGTTTCCCCTGAAGCCGATCTGTTTCTCAAAGGAGAGCTGTTATGAAACTTTTCAAGACTTTTTCGCCTGCAGCCCTTGCGTGGCGGGCGCTGCCAGCTATGGGTATCGTAGCGTTCACGGTGGCCACGCCGGTTTGGGCGGAGTCCATCACCATGGCCTCGACCACCTCCACCCAGCAGTCGGGCCTGTTCGACCACCTGCTGCCGGCCTTCAAGAAGGACAGCGGCATCGACATCAAGGTGGTGGCCGTGGGCACCGGCCAGGCGCTCGACATGGGCCGCCGCGGCGATGCCGACGTGCTGTTCGTGCACGACAAGCCGGCGGAAGAGAAATTCGTCGCCGAAGGCTACGGCGTCAAGCGCTTTCCGGTCATGTACAACGATTTCATCCTGGTCGGTCCCAAGGGCGACCCAGTGGGCACCAAGGGCGCCGACATCGTGGCCGCGCTGAAGAAGATCGCCGCCGCCAACGCGCCCTTCGTCTCGCGCGGCGACAAGAGCGGCACCCACTCGGCCGAGCTGCGCTACTGGAAGGACGCCGGCCTGACCGACGCCCAAGGCAGCGGCTACAAGGCCTGCGGCTGCGGCATGGGGCCGGCGCTGAACATGGGCGCCTCGATGAACGCCTACGTGCTCACCGACCGTGGCACCTGGCTCAACTTCAAGAACAAGGGTGACCTGGCGGTGCTGGTGGAAGGCGACAAGCGCCTGTTCAACCAGTACGGCGTGATGGTGGTCAACCCGGCCAAGTTTCCGCACGTGAAGCAGGCCGAGGCGCAGAAGTTCGTCGACTGGGTGACCGGCCCGGCCGGGCAGGCCACCATTGCCGGCTACAAGATCAACGGCGAGCAGCTGTTCTTCCCCAACGCCAACAAGGAATGAGCCGCCTGATCGAGCGCGCCCTGCTGGCGCTGGGCTGGGGCGCCGCCGGTGGCGCCCTGTGGCTGGCCGGCTGCGCCAGCAAGCCCGCCGTGGATGCTGCAAAAAAAGAAGCTGCCGTCGCCGTCCAGCAGCCGGCCAGCAGCCCGAAACCCGCTGAACCCGTGGCCGTGCAGGTGTATGCCGCCGGCAGCCTGCGCGAGGCGCTTACCCGCATCGCGCGCGACCACGAGGCGCGCACCGGACAGAGGGTGCAGCTCACCTTCGGCCCGTCAGGCCTGCTGCGCGAGCGCATCGCCAGACAAGGCGCGTCGGGCGCCGCGGCGGCGGATGCCGGCCCGCGTGCCCAGGTGTTCGCTTCGGCCAACATGGCGCACCCGCGCCAGCTGGCCGAAGATGGCGGCTGGCAGGCGCCGGTGGTGTTCACGCGTAACCAGCTGTGCCTGCTGACCAGCGACAAGCTGCATGTGGTGCCGGCCACCGTGCTCGGCACGCTGCTGCGGCCGGAAGTGCGGCTCGGCACGTCCACGCCGGGGGCCGACCCGGCCGGCGACTACGCCTGGGCCTTCTTCCGCCTGGCCGAGGCGCAGCAGCCCGGCGCCTACGCCCAGCTTGATGCCAAGGCGCTCAAGTTGTCGGGCGGGCCGGCGTCACCCCAGCCGCCAGCCGGCCGCAGCGCCTATGCCTGGCTGATGGACGAGGGTCGCGCCGACGCTTACCTCACTTACTGCACCAACGCCGTGGCGGCGCGCCGCGAGGTGCCGCGCCTGCAGGTGGTGCAGCTGCCGCCCGGCCTGGCGGTGGGCGCGGACTACGGCCTCACCGTGCGTGCCGACGCGCCGGCGGCGGCGCAGCAGTTCGCCAAGGCCGTGCTGGAGGCGCCGGCCCAGCAGGTGCTGCGGGATCTGGGTTTCGGCACGCCCTGAGCGGCGCCGCGTCCGGCCTCGCGCGGATTTGGCTATGCTTGCGCTCCGCAGGGGAGCACGGGCGGCGCGGCCGCCAAAGCCATCATGAACATACTGCTGGTTGAAGACGATGCGGCGCTGGCCGAGGCCACCGCCACCGCCATGAGGGCGCGCGGCTGGCGCGTGGACGTGAGCGCCACCGGCGAGCCGGTGCCGCGCTCGGTGCAACAGGACGACTACGACGCCCTGGTGCTCGATATCGGCCTGCCAGGCGTCGACGGCCTGGAAACCCTGCGCCGCGTGCGCGCCCAGGGCTCGTACCTGCCGGTGCTCATGCTCACGGCGCGCGACGGGGTCGAGGACCGCGTGGCCGGCCTGGAAAGCGGGGCCGACGACTACCTGGTCAAGCCCTTCGCGGTACCGGAGCTGCTGGCGCGCCTGCGCGCCCTGGTGCGGCGCCACGAGTTCCGCCGCGACGGCGCGCTGGCGCTGGGCCAGCTGCGTTTCGACAGCAGCGCACGGCGCGCTTTCATCGGCGAGGCGTCGGTGCACCTGACGGCGCGCGAATCGGTGGTGCTCGAGTACCTGCTGCAGCAGGTGGGCCGCATCGTGGCGCGCGACAAGCTGGCGGCGCTGATTCCCGACTGGAACGCCGCCGCCTCCGACAACGCGCTGGAACTGCTGATGTCGCGCCTGCGCGGCAAGATCGAACCCGCCGGCGTGCGCCTGCGCACCGTGCGCGGGCTGGGCTACCTGATCGAGGCCGTCGAGCCGGCATGAGCGCGGCCCGGCCGTTCCGAGGGCGCTCGCGCCAGCGGCGCGCAGCGCGGAGCGTGGCGCCGTGACGGCGCTCCGGGCCGACAGGTGAGCATGTCTTCCGCCGCGCGCCAGCCCAGCCTGCAGCGCACCCTGCTGCTGTGGCTGTTGCCGGCGCTGGCGTTGCTGGTGCCGCTGGGCGCGTTGCTGATCTACCGCATCGCGCTGATCCCGGCGCTGGACGCGCTGGACCGGGCGTTGACGGACACCACGGTCGCGCTGGAGCAGCTGATCGACTGGCAGGGCGACCGGGCCACGCTGCCCATCAGCGCGCAGACCGAACAGGCCCTGCGCGCCAACCTGGTGGACAAGACCGTGTTCGCCGTGACCGACCCGGACGGGCGCCTGCTGGGCGGCACCGCCGCGCTGACCGCGCTGGCCCAGCCGCTGGCGGCCGGCCAGTGGGATTACCACGATGCCGTTCTGGGCGGCGAGCCCGTGCGCCTGGTGACCCACGCGGTCGCATGCGGAGCGTCGCCGGAGCGGATCTGCACCATTCTTGTGGCGGAAACGCGGACCAAGCGCGCTGCGGCGCGCCGCGCCGCCCTGTTGGGCGCCGTGCTGGGCGCACTGGCCCTTGCGCTGCCGTTGGCCGGCCTGGCGGTGCTGGCGGTGCGCCGCGCGCTGCGCCCGGTGGAAAGCGCCGCCACCGAGGTGGCCAGCCTGACGCCCGAACGCCTGCGCGCCGTCGACACCCGTGGCGTGCCCAGCGAGGTGGCCGGCTTCATGCGTGCCACCAACCAGTTGCTGGACCGGCTGCGCACCGCCGCTGCCGCACAGCGCACCTTCGTGGCCGACGCGGCGCACCAGCTGCGAACGCCCCTGGCCGTGATGCGCGTGGAAGCCGCCGAACTGCTGGCCCAGCCGCACCCGGAGACCATGAAGCCTGCGCTCAAGCGCCTGCACGGCGCGGCCGAGCGTGGCAGCCGGCTGGCCCAGCAACTGCTCGCCCTGGCGCGCGCCGAAGGCATGGGCATCGATCCGACCCTGCCCACCGAGGCGGTGGATCTGCGGGCCCTGGCGGCCGACAACGCCGACCTCTGGCTGCTACCCGCGCTCGATGCCGGCCAGGACCTCGGCTTCGACCTGCAGCCGGCCTGGGTGCGCGGTCACCCGGTGCTGCTGGGTGAGCTGCTGGGCAACCTGGTACAGAACGCCATCGCCTACGCGGGGCCAGGGGCCAGCATCACGGTAGTCACGCGCGCCCACGAAGGCAGCGTGGAACTCGTGGTGGAAGACGACGGCCCCGGGGTGCCGCTGGAAGAGCGCGCCGGCCTGGGGCGGCGCTTCCAGCGCGGCCGTCAGGCGCAGGGTTCCGGCAGCGGCCTGGGCCTGGCCATCGTGACGGACATTGCGCGCCTGCACGGCGCGACGGTGGCTTTCGAGAGCGGCGAGGGCGGCCGCGGCCTTCGCGTGCGGACCACCTTACCGCCAGCAAAAACGCCGCCCTGAAGGCGGCGTTGGTGTTGCGGCCAGCGCGGGTGCCGCGCTGGCCGGGTGCAAGCCTCATTCCTCCTGCGGCATGACGTCGATCAGCGGTTTGGTGGCGCCCTTGTTGCGGATGAACGAGAACACCTGCCAGACGATGAACAGGGCGATCATGACCAACAGCGTCGCGCTGATCGGGTGCTGGAAGAACACGGCGAAGTCGCCGCGGCTCAGCAGCATGGTGCGGCGGAAGTTCTCTTCCAGCATCGGGCCCAGGATGAACCCCAGCATCATGGGCGCAGCGTCCAGGCCAAGGCGCAGGAACACGTAACCTGCCAGGCCGAAGGCCGCAGTCTGGTACACATCGTCCAGGTTGTTGTTGATGCTGTAAGTGCCTACGCAGCAGAAGAACAGGATCGCCGGGAACAGCACGTTGTACGGAATCTTGAACAGCGACAGCCAGTAGCGCACCAGCGGCACGTTCAGCACCACCAGGAACACGTTGCCCACCCACATGCTGGCCACCAGGCCCCAGAAGATGTGGGGGTGGCTGGCGATCATGTTGGGGCCGGGCTGGATACCCTTGATGATGAAGGCGCCCATCATCAGCGCCATCACGGCGTTCTCGGGAATGCCGATGCTCATCAGCGGGATGAAGCTGGTGCGGGCGGCGGCCTCGTCGGCGGCGGCGTAACCGGCCACGCCTTCGATCGCACCGTGCCCGATCTCGTCACGGTACTTGCTCACCTTGCGCTCAACAGCGTAGGCCGCGAACTGCGCGATCACCGTGCCGCCACCGGGCAGGATGCCCATGAACGAGCCCACCGCGCTGCCGCGCAGGGCGCTGGGGATGATGCGCTTGAACTCCGGCCAGGTGGGGATCAGGTTGATCTTGCCGTTGAAGGGCGAGCGCTCTTCCTTCTCATCCAGGTTCTTGGTGATTTCCGCGATACCGAACATGCCCAGCGCGATGCTTACCAGGCTCACGCCGTCGGCGAGGCTTGGCAGGTCCATGGTGTAGCGCTGCACGCCGCTGTTCACGTCGGTGCCGATCATGCCCAGCAGCACGCCGACCATGCACATCGCAAACCCGTTCAGCAGGCTGCCGGTGGTGACGAAGCTCACGCACACAAAGCCGAACAGCATCAGTGCGCAGTAGTCGGCCGGGCCGAACAGCAGCGCCACTTCACCTAGCACCGGCGCCAGCCAGGCCAGCACCACGATGGCGACCGTGCCGCCGATGAAGCTCGAGATGCCGGCGGTGAACAGCGCCAGCCCCGTCTTGCCCTTGAGCGTCATGGAGTAGCCGTCGATACACGCCACGATGCTGCTGGCGTGCGGGATCTTCATGGTGATCGCGCTCACGCTGTCGCCGTACTGGGCGCCGTAGTAGATGCCGGCCAGCATGATCAGGGCGCTGGTGGTGTCGATCGAGTAGGTCAGCGGCAGCAGCAGGCTGATGGTGGCCAGCGGGCCCAGGCCGGGCAGCAGGCCGACCACGGTGCCGACCACGCACCCGATGGCGCAGTACATCAGGTTGTGGAGGGTGAGCGCGTGCTCGAACCCGAAAGCGAGGTTGTGCAGGGTTTCCATGTCAGATCAGCGGCAGGTTGAGGCCCAGGAGCTTCTGGAAGGCGAAGGCCACGGCCAGGAGCACGGCGAAGATCTTGAGGTTGCGGACCCACGAGTACGAGGTTCCGGCAAACGCCGAGACGAACACCAGGAAGAAGATGCCCGCGATCATGTTCAGCAGCTCCGACACCACCACGAAGCCGCACAGCGCGACCATGATGATGCCGATGTTGCGGATGCTGAAGTCCACGGGGACCTTGGGCACGATGCGCGAGCGCACGACCATGAACACCGCGATCACGCCAAGCAGGCAACTGACGAGCAACGGAAACAGCCCGGGGCCGGCATGGGCAAAAGTGCCGACGGAATAGCGCGTGGCCATCACACCGAACACCCCGGCGATGATCGCCAGAAAGAGTCCCCTTAATAGATTTTGATCATTCATATCGATACGCAGAGCTGAACACAAAGGCCGAAGCCCGGACCATTGTTCAAGCCGGGCGCCGGCTTACAACAGCGGTTTCCACGTAGGACAGTTTCTCGACAGATTCAAAAGCGCGGGTTAACCCGCGCTCATGGCGCGCTCAGCTCAGTCGAGCACGGCCACGCCCTTGATCTGGGCGAACACCGGCTGGCCTGGTGCCAGCGCCAGCAGCTGCGCCGACTTGCGCGTCACGCGCGCCAGCAGCGGCACGCCGCCGGCTTCGAGTGCCACCAGCATCTGCGCCGGGCCGTCGTCGGCGAGTGCCTGTACGCGTGCGGGCAGCACGTTGAGGATGCTGGTGTCGGTGGCGGGCGTGAGCGTCAGGCTCACGTCGCGCGCCTGCACGCGCAGGCGCACGCGCTCGCCCGGGTGGCGCGCCGGTGACCCCGGCGCATGGATGCACTGCACCACGCCACCGGCAAAGCGCACGTGCAGCAGATGGTAGGGGTCGTCCACGGGGTCGACCACGCCGTCGACCAGCGCACTGGCCGCATCGCCCCGGGTCAGCGCCAGGTCGAGCCGCGTCATGAGTTCGGCCACCGGGCCCTGCGCGTGCACGCGGCCGGCTTCCAGCAGCAGCACCTCGTCGGCCAGCCGCGCCAGTTCGTCCAGCGAGTGCGTGACGTACAGCATGGGAATCGCCAGCTCGCGCTGCAGCCGCTCGAAGTAGGGCAGCAGATCGGCCTTGCGCGCTGCGTCGAGCGAGGCCAGCGGCTCGTCCATCAGCAGCAGGCGGGGGCTGGTGGCCAGCGCGCGGGCGATGGCCACGCGCTGGCGCTCCCCGCCCGACAGGTGCGCGGGCTTGCGGTCCATCAACGGCCCGATGCCCAGCAGCGCCACCGCCTGGTCGAGCGCGATGCGGCGCTCGGCCGGCGGCACGCGCTGGAGCCCGAAGTCCAGGTTCTGACGCACCGACAGGTGCGCGAACAGGCTGGCTTCCTGGAACACCACGCCCACGGCGCGGCGGTGCGGCGGCAGCCAGAGGCCGCGCGCGTCGTCCTGCCAGACGTGCTCGCCGAGCGCCACGCGTCCGGGCGAGGGCCGCACCAGCCCTGCGATGGCGCGCAGCAGCGTGGTCTTGCCGCAGCCCGAAGGGCCGAAGATGGCGGTGACGCCGCTCGCGGGCAACATCGTGTCCACGTCGAGCACGAAGCCCGGGCCTGGTTGCACGCGCGCCCGCACCGACAATCCGGATTCAGCATGTTTTGGGCTTCCGGCCCAATCGTGACGGGCGCAGGAAGCTCCTGAAACAGTAGCATCCGGGGGGCTCACGCCACCTCCTTGCGCGACTGCAGCATGTGCAGCGCCAGCAGCACCAGGAAGGAGAAGGCCAGCATGCCGCCGGCCAGCCAGTGGGCCTGGGTGTATTCCAGCGCTTCCACATGGTCGTAGATCTGCACCGAGATCACGCGCGTTTCACCCGGGATGTTGCCGCCGATCATCAGCACCACGCCGAACTCGCCCAGCGTGTGCGCGAAGCCCATCACCGCGCCGGTCACGTAGCCCGGCCGGGCCAGCGGCAGCGCCACGTGCCAGAAGGCGTCGAGCGGGCCGGCGCGCAGCGTGGCGGCGGCTTCCAAAGGGCGCTCGCCAATGGCCTCGAAGGCGTTGATCAGCGGCTGCACCACGAAAGGCAGCGAATAGACGATGGAACCGATCAGCAGCCCCCAGAACGTGAACGCCAGCGTGCCCCAGCCCAGCGCGCGCGTGGCGGCGCCCAGCGGCCCGTTCGGGCCCATCGCCACCAGCAGGTAGAAGCCGAGCACCGAGGGCGGCAGCACCAGCGGCAGCGCCACCAGCGCGCGCACCGGCACCCGCCAGCGCGTGCGCCCGCGCGCCAGCCACCAGGCCAGCGGCGTGCCCAGCACCAGCAGGGTCAGCGTGGTGGCAAGCGCCAGTTCCACCGAAAGGCGGATGGCGGCGAGGCTGGTGGTGTCGAGCATGGAGGGGCGGGCAGCGACAAGGCATCCACTGACTGCGGGTGCGATGCGCTATGCGTAGGATAGCTGCCTGCGCCCGTCAGGTGCCGGCTGCAGGCCCAAAAAGCTTCTCAAAGCCTGGCAATGTCTGGCTCACTTCACGTCGTAGCCGTAGCCGCGCACCAGCTGCTCCTTCACCTTGGGCGAACGCAGCAGTTGCATCCAGGCCTTGGCGGCGGGGTTGCCGGCGGCGCGCTTGAGGATCACCGCGTCCTGCACGATGGGCGTGTGCAGATCGGCCGGCACCACCCAGGCCGAGCCGCCCTTGATCACGCCTGCCTCCTGGATCTGCGCCAGCGCCACGAAGCCCAGGTCGGCGTTGCCGCTGGCGACGAACTGGTAGGCCTGGCCGATGCTGGAGCCTTCGACCAGCCTGGGCTGCAGCGCGCTGTAGAGCCCAAGCTTGTTCATGGTCTCCACCGCCGCCGCGCCATAGGGCGCCAGCTTGGGGTTGGCGATGGCGAGCTTGTTGAACTGGCCGCTCCTGAGCACGGCACCCTGCGCGTCCACCAGACCGGGTTTGGCCGACCACAGCACCAGCCTGCCGATGGCGTAGGTGAAGCGCGAACCCGGCACGGTGTCGCCTTCCTTCTCCAGCCTGGCCGGCCGCTCGTCGTCGGCCGCCAGCAGGATGTCGAACGGCGCGCCGCTCTTGATCTGGGTGTAGAAGCCACCCGTCGGCCCAAAGGAAAGCCTGGCCGTATGCCCGGTGGTTTTCTCGAAGACCGCCGCCAGCACCTTGGCCGGCGCGGTGAAGTTGGCGGCCACGGCGATGTTCACGGTATCGGCGCGCGCCGTGGCGGAGAGAGTGACCAGAACCACGGCGCCGGTCAGGGCGATCAGACGGCTGAAGCGTGAGGGCACGAGGTGGCAAGCTCCTGCGGGACGATGCGAAGGTGGGAGGGTGCTTCGCTATTCAACAATAGAATAACGAGTGTAGCACCGGCGATCCGGCTCCGGGGCCAGCGGCACAATGCCCCGCATGGCCAAGCGACCCCTCTCCACCCGTTCCCTGGGCTACGCGCAGGCGGACAAGCGCATCGACATCCTCAAGCAGGTGGCGCTGCATGGCTCGATCTCCGAGGCGGCGCGCTCGGCCGGCGTGAGCTACAAGGCGGCCTGGCAGGCGATCCACACGCTCACCAACCTGGCGGGCGAGCCGCTGGTGGACAGCAGCGTGGGCGGCGCCGGCGGCGGCGGCGCGCGCATCACGCCGGCCGGCGAGCGCCTGCTGCAGGCGGCCGACCTGATGGACGAGGCGCGCCGCGGCGTGCTGGCGAAGCTCAACGCGCCGCAGGGAGCCGCCGCCGTGGGCGCACCGCGCACCAGCATGCGCAACCACCTGCGCTGCCGCGTCCTGGGCCTGGACAGCGGCGGCACGCGCGACCCGATGGTGCGCGTGCGGCTGGCGCTGGATGGTGGGGGCGAACTGGCCTCGCTCATCACGCGCGAAAGCGCCGAGCTGCTGACACTGGCACCCGGGCTGCCGCTGCTGGCGCTGGCCAAGGCGACGGCGGTACGCGTCGTGCCCGGCGGCGACCCGGCGGCGGTCGAGGGCGCCACCGGGCTCGCAGGCCAGGCACTGCGCCTGTCGCGCGGCAGCCGGCGCGACGAGGTCACGCTCACCCTGGCGGGCGGCCAGCAACTGGTGGGTTTTGCCGACCGACCCAACCGGCTGCGCACGGGCAGCCGCGTGACGGCCTGGCTGGACGACACCGCCGTGGTGCTGGCGCTGTCAGGCTGACCGGGTGCAGCTTCAGGATTGAGAACGAAAACAGGCTGCAGCCCTCTACTGGCGGGCGCAGGAAGCTATCAGAATAAGAGCGATGTTCAGCTGGTCCACAGCACGGGAAACAGCGCGTCGTCCATCGCCGCGCCGGCCGGCAGCCGGTCCGCCAGACCGGGGAATGGCGGCGAGGTGACCCAGGGGCGCGGCGCGTGGGTGACGTCGTCGCCCAGCATGCGCACCGAGAACACACGCCGGCGCGTGTCGCCGTCCACCCCGGCAGAGGCGTGCAGGCTGAGCATGTGGAAGGCGATCACGTCGCCCGGTTCCACCGGCCAGCCGATGATGGGAAAGCGCTCGCGCGCGGCCTCGATGTCCGGCAGGTCCTGCAGGCTGCCTTCGGGGAACCACTTGGCCTGATGGTCCATGAAGCTGCGCGGCATCAGCCACGGGCCCTGGTGCGAGCCGGCGACGAACTCCAGCGTGGAATGGCGTCGCACCGGATCCACCGGGATCCAGAAGCTCACGTTCTGCCGGCCCTCGATGTTGTAGTAGGGCTGGTCCTGGTGCCAGGGCGTGCGCTGGCGCGTGCCGGGCTCCTTGGTGAGCATGTGGTCGTGGTACAGGCGCACCTGGCGGCTCGCCATCAGCAGGCCGGCCGCCGCGGCCAGGGGCGAGTCAAAGATCACCCGGCGGTAGGCACCGTTCTCCTGCCAGCAGCAGAAATCCTCGATGAAGAAGCCAGGGTCGTCCGGCCGGCTGGCCACCTTGGCGCGCGGGCTGGGGGCGGCGATGTTGGCGTCGATGCCCTCGCGCAGCAGCGCGACTTCCTCTGCGTTCAGCAGCCCGCGCACGCACACGGCGCCATCGCGCGCGAAGGCCTGGGCGAGTTCGGGCGTGACGGCCTGCCGGGCGCGCTCGGTGAGATCGGGGCTGCTCATGGTGCCCATTGTGCGGCAGCGGGGCGGCTGTCTCAGTTTGAGACTTTCCGCCCGCATCGCCCGAAAACCAAGGGTTAACCCTGAATCTTGACTGAATGACCCCGGGGTCACAATACCTATGCAATTGATTGCATAGGCAGGGCGTCCACCGTCGCGGCGCCGGTACCCAAGGAGACGATTCATGCAAAAGGTGTTGCACCTCAACGCCGAAAAGTGCACCGGCTGTATGCAGTGCGAGATGGCCTGTTCCTACGAGAACTACGGCGTCTATGCCACCGCCAGGTCGCGCATCAAGGTGTTCGACTTCCACGTGACGGGCAAGAAGGTGCCCTACACCTGCACCCAGTGCGACGAGGCCTGGTGCCTGCACGCGTGCCCGGTGGAGGCCATCACCGTGGACAAGGCCAGCGGCGCCAAGATCGTGAGCGAGTCCACCTGCGTGGGCTGCAAGGTCTGCACCATCGCCTGCCCGTTCGGCACCATCAACTACGTGCAGGAAACCGGCAAGGTGCAGAAGTGCGACCTCTGCTACGACCGCGCCGAGGGCCCGGCCTGTGCCGAGGCCTGCCCGACCGGCGCCATCACCTACGTGGACGCCAACTGGACCGGCCTGGACCGCATGAAGCAGTGGGCCGACAAGCTGGGCAACCAGCCCTCCGCCGCTTGACTGTCAAGCGCAGGCAGCTACATATCCAGGAGCAAACATCATGGCATGGGCAGGCAAGATCCTCCGCGTCAACCTGACCGAGGGCACCGTCAAATCCGAACCGCTGAACATGGAATGGGCGCGCGAGTACATCGGCTCGCGCGGCCTGGGCAGCAAGTACCTCGTCAGCGAGATCGATCCCAAGGTCGATCCGCTGTCGCCCGACAACAAGATCATCTGGGCCACCGGGCCGCTGACCGGCACCATGGCTTCCACCGGCGGGCGCTACACCGTCATCACCAAGGGCCCGCTCACCGGGGCCATCGCCTGCTCCAACTCGGGCGGCTACTGGGGCGCCGAGCTGAAGATGGCCGGCTGGGACATGATCGTCTTCGAGGGCAAGTCGCCCAAGCCGGTGTACCTGTACATCAACGACGACACGGCCGAGTTGCGTGACGCCGCCGGTATCTGGGGCAAGAGCGTCTGGGAAACCGAGGAGGCGCTCAAGAAGGCGCACCAGGACCCGCTGGTGCGCGTGTCCAGCATCGGCAAGGCGGGCGAGAACCAGGTGCTGTTCGCCGCCGTGGTGAACGACCTGCACCGCGCCGCCGGCCGCTCCGGCGTGGGCGCGGTGATGGGCAGCAAGAACCTCAAGGCCATCGCCGTGCGCGGCACCAAGGGTGTGGGCAACATCCGCGATCCCAAGGCCTTCATGGCCGAGACCTTCGCGCGCAAGAAGATCCTGCACGACCACCCGGTCACCGGCCAGGGCCTGCCGACCTTCGGCACCCAGGTGCTGATGAACGTGATCAACGAAGTGGGCGCGCTGCCCACGCGCAACCACCGCGACGTGCAGTTCGAAGGCGCCAAGGACATCTCCGCCGAGGCCATGGCCACGCCGCGCAAGACCGACGGCAAGAAGCACCTGGTGACCAACCAGGCCTGCTTCGGCTGCACCATCGCCTGCGGGCGCATCAGCAAGATCGACGAGACGCACTTCACCGTCGAGACCAAGCCGCAGTACTGGGGCGCTTCCGGCGGCCTGGAGTACGAGGCGGCCTGGGCGCTGGGCGCCGCCAACGGCGTGAACGACCTGGAGGCGCTGCAGTACGTCAACCTGCTGTGCAACGAAGAAGGGATCGACCCGATCAGCTTTGGCGCCACCGTGGGTCTGGTGATGGAGCTGTACGAGATGGGCGTGCTCACCAAGGAGCAGATCGGCATCGAGGCACCGTTCGGCTCCGCCAAGGCGCTGGCCTTCCTGGCCGAGGAAACGGTGAACGGCCGCGGCTTCGGCAAAGAGATCGGCATGGGCTCCAAGCGGCTGGCGGCCAGGTACGGGCACCCGGATCTGTCGATGTCGTCCAAGGGGCAGGAATTCCCGGCCTACGACGGCCGCGCCATCCAGGGCATCGGCCTGGCCTACGCCACCAGCAACCGCGGCGGCTGCCACCTGCGCGGCTACACCATCGCCTCGGAAGTGCTGGGCATCCCGGTCAAGACCGAACCCTCCGCCACCGAAGGCAAGCCGGAACTGGTCAAGGCCTTTCAGGACGCCACCGCGGCCTTCGACTCGGCCGGCGTCTGCATCTTCACCACCTTTGCCTGGAGCCTGCCCGACCTGGCGCCGCAGCTGCAGGCCGCCTGCGACGAAGGCTACACGGTGGAAGAGCTGGAGAAGATCGGCGAGCGCATCTGGAACATGGAGCGCGAGTTCAACAACGCCGCCGGCTTCACCAAGGCCGACGATTCGCTGCCCAAGCGCCTGCTGACCGAAGCCGCCAAGACCGGCGGCTCCAAGGGCTCGGTGAGCCACCTGGCCGAGATGCTGCCCAAGTACTACGAAGTGCGCGGCTGGGACAGCGAAGGCCGGCCCACGGCTGCCACCAAGGCACGCCTGGGACTGTGAGCACGGGGCCCTCGCCCGGGCGGGCGAGGGTTTGCCAGTTTTTCATTCAGAAACGGCGCCTGCCCTTGTGTGGCGGGCGCTGCCAGCTCTTGTTTGGATAGCGTATGAGCTCCCCACCCATGCACCACCTCATCCTCGGCGCCGGCCCGGCGGGCGTGATCGCGGCCGAAACCATCCGCAAGCATGCGCCGGCCGACCGCATCACGCTGGTCGGCGACGAGCCGGAGCCGCCGTACTCGCGCATGGCGATCCCCTACCTGCTGGTGGGCAACATCCAGGAAGAAGGCACCTACCTGCGCAAGCGGGTGGACCATTTCGCCGCCCTGCGGATCGACCGCGTCAGCGGCAAGGCGAGCAAGCTGGACGCTCAGGGCCGCACCGTGACGCTGGAAGACGGCCAGAAGCTCGCCTTCGACCGTCTGCTGATCGCCACCGGCTCGCATCCCGTGCGTCCACCCATCCCGGGGCTGGATCTGCCGGGCGTGGAAACCTGCTGGACGCTGGCCGACGCACGCGCCATCGCCGCGCGCGCCCAGCCGGGTGCGCGGGTGCTGCAGATGGGTGCGGGCTTCATCGGCTGCATCATCATGGAGGCGCTGAAGCAGCGCGGGGTGGATCTCAGCGTGGTCGAGATGGGCGACCGCATGGTGCCGCGCATGATGGGCCCGGCCGCCGGCCACATGATCCGCCGCTGGTGCGAGGCCCAGGGCGTGCACGTGTTCACCGGCCGCAAGGTGGAGGCGATCGAGCCCGGTGCGGGCGACGCGCTGCGCGTCAGGCTCTCAGGCGGCGACGTGCTGGAGGCCGACCTGGTGATCAGCGCCGTGGGCGTGCGCCCGGCCGTGGGCTTCCTGCAGGACAGCGGCGTCACCACCCTGCTGGGCGTGCTGACCGACGCGCAGATGCAGACCAACGTGCCGGGCATCTACGCCGCGGGCGACTGCGCCGAGGCCTTCGATCCCTTCTCCGGCAAGACCATCGTCAGCGCCATCCAGCCCAATGCAGCCGACCAGGCCCGTGTGGCCGCTCTGGGCATGGTGGGCAAGCCCACCACGCTGAAGGTGGTCACGCAGATCAACGTGCTCGACACGCTGGGGCTGATCTCCACCAGCTTCGGCAACTGGCAGGGCATGCCGGGCGGCGAGCAGGTGGAACTGACCGACGAGGACGACCACCGCCACCTGAGCCTCCAGTTCAAGGACGACGTGCTGGTGGGCTGCAACACGGTGGGCATGACCGAGCACGTGGGCGTGATGCGCGGCCTGGTGGAGGGCCAGGTGCCGCTCGGCCCCTGGAAGGACCGCCTGCTGGAAGACCCGACGCGGCTGATGGAGGCCTACCTTGCCAACGCGCAAGGCCAGGGCCACTGGAGCGGTGCGGCCGACGAGCGCCGGCGCTGAGGGAAATTTTGAATGAAAATCGCCTTCAGCCCTTGCCCATCGGGCGCAGGCAGCTATGCAATAAGTAGCATTCCAGAGCGCCGATGAACATCACCTTCAAGCTCTACGCCTCGCTCGCCGAGCACTTGCCGCCTCAGGTGCGGCCGGGCAACGCCATGGCGCTCGAGGTGGAACCGAGCGCCAGCATCGCCCGCATCATCGAGCCTTTCAACCTGCCGCCCAAGCTGGTGCATCTGGTGCTGGTCAACGGCAGGTTCGTGCCGCCCGAAGCGCGCGCCACCACCACGCTGGCCGAGGGCGACGTGCTGGCCATCTGGCCGCCCATCGCGGGCGGCTAGTGGCGACGCCGGAGTCTTTTGAGCGCGAGATGAGCGCCTCGGTGGGCGAGTGGCTCCGGCTGCTCGGCGGCGCGCTGGCGGGCCGCGACTGGCGTGTCGAAGGCGACGGCGCCCACATCATGTTCGACGGCGGCGGCACGCTGGTGATGGGCTGGCGTGTGGGCGAGCCGCGCCGCATCGCGCTGCTGCGGCTGCCCCGCCTGCATGTGCGCTTCAGCTTCAGCGGTGTGCCGGAGGCAGCGCGCGAGGCCTTCATGCGCCACCTGGATCTGCACACCCATCGCGGGGGCGGGTAGGGCGCAGGAGCGGAAGCGGCCTATCTGGCGAACAGGACGGCCGCGAGCTTGATGCCCACCAGCGTCATCGTCAGCGAGCCGAACAGGTGCAGCACCACGGTGCCGAACGCCTGCACGTAGCGCGCGGCCAGCGCCATTTCCACCACCTCGGCGCTGAAGCTGGAGAAGGTGGTGAGCGCGCCCATGAAGCCGGTGATGATCATCAGCCGCCACACCGGTGCCAGATCGAGGTGGTGCGCGTAGCCCAGCACCAGCCCGATCAAAAAGCCGCCGATCAGGTTGGCCGCCAGCGTGCCCCAGGGCATCCAGCCGTCGGGGTGGTTCAGCCACAGGCCCAGCCGCCAGCGCGCCAGCGCGCCCAGCGATGCGCCGAAGCAGATGGCCACCACGGGGTGCGTGACCACCGGCAGGAAAGGGGCGAGCGGCTTCATGGCGTGGCGGCGGCCAGGGCTGCCGGTTCATCGGAAGTGCCGGGCTGCGCGCCGGGCGCCGGCGTGGCGGCACCGGGTTCGACCTCGCCGCCCAGCGCGTCGATCAGCTCGGGAATCATTGCGCGCAGCTCGCCGGTGAGCAGGGCCACGTCGGCGTCGAAGCGGTCGTCACCCTTGGTGGCTGCGTCCTGCTCGAACACGCCCTCCTGGAAGGCCAGCTTCTTGAGCTGCAGTGCCTGCGTGAGCACGAAGCCCAGCCGCCCGCTCCAGCCCAGCGCCAGCCGCGTGGGCAGCTTGCCTTCGCGGATGTGCTGGCGCACCTCGTCGGTCTGCAGCGGATGGCGGGTGAACTTGACGACGGCGGGTTCGTCACCGCTGCCTTTCAGCTCGCACTCGCGCTCGACGTTGAAGGCGTGCGGCAGCGCGTCGCCCTCCGGGTCGGCCAGCCAGGCGGCCATGGCGCCCTGCGGCGAGCTGTGCGTTTGCAACAAGCCGATTTCGAAGCCCTTGCCGGCCACGCGCACCAGGCTGGTGATCACCTCGTCGGCCTTGCCCTGGCTGCCGGCGTCCAGCGCCAGCCAGCGGTTGCCGGGGTCGATCCACACGGTCACCAGCGAGCGGCGCGGAAAGGCCTGCGGCAGCAGGGCCAGCAGGGCGTCGTCGCGCAGGTCGCGCACTTCCTTCTTGCCGGGCTTGCGGCCGGTGGTGCGCTCGATCTCGTCCGCCGCCTCCTGGGTCTTGCGGCGCACGGCGTCGCCGGGCACGGCCTTGGTCTCGATGGCCAGGCGGGCGATCCACTGGCCGTCCACGGATTCGACCAGGGCGCCATGCTCCTCACCGCGCGGCGGCACCCAGCCGGCGGATTTCTGCTGCGTGGCGCCGCATTCTGCGAAGGGTTCGGCGGCCAGCGCCGCCTCGAGTTGGTCTGCCGACGCCGGCCAGCCGGGGCCCAGGCGGTAGAGCATCAGGTTCTTGAACACGGGTGGTGTGAACTGCTGTTCGGTCTCAGGGAAACGGGCATCTTAGCGGCAGCGCATCGCGCCCCATGAAAAGCGGCGCCCGAGGGCGCCGCTGGATCGATGAGGGCCGATGTTGCTTACTTGCGGTAAGCGTCCACCACGGCCTTGCCCTCGGGGCCGGCCTTGTCCAGCCATTCCTTGAGCATGACTTCGCCGACCTTCTGCATGTCGGTCTTCAGCTGGGCGGAGGGTGGCTCCACCGTCATGCCGTTCTTCTTCAGCAGGTCGAGGTACTCGCCGGTCTTCTTCTCGCTGCTGGCCCAGCCGCGCGTCTCGGCCTCGGCCGCGGCCTTGCGCAGCGCGTCCTGCGTGGGCTTGTCCAGCGCCTCCAGCGCCTTCTTGTTGGCCACCACGGCGTTCTTGGGCAGCCAGGCCTGCAGGTCGTAGAAGTACTTCAGGTGCTCGTAGGTCTTGGTGTCGTAGCCGGTGGAGCCGCTGCTCATGTAGGAATCGAGCACGCCGGTGGCCATGGCCTGGCTCAGCTCGGCCTGCTGGATGGTGACCGGCTGCGCGCCCACCAGTTCGGCGATGCGTGCGGTGGCCGGGCTGTAGGCGCGCCACTTGATGCCCTTCAGGTCGGCCTGCGACTTGACGGGGTTGCGGCTGTACAGGCCTTGCGGCGGCCAGGGCACGGCGTACAGCAGGGTCATGCCCTGCTCGTTGAGCTTTTTCTCGATGGCGGGTTTGCTGGCGTCGTACAGGCGCTTGGCATCGGCGAAGCTCGTGGCCAGGAAGGGCACGCCGTCGATGCCCCACAGCGGCCATTCGTTCTGGAAGTTGGCCATCAGGAACTCGCCGGCCTGGGCCTGGTTGCCCTGCACGGCGCGCTTGATCTCCGGCGCCTTGAACAGCGAGGCGTTGGGGTGCAGCGTGATCTTCAGCTTGCCGCCGCTGCCCTTGTCGACGTCGGACACGAACTGGGCCAGATTCTCGGTGTGGAAGTTGCTGGCCGGGTAGGCGCTGGGCAGGTCCCACTTGGTCTGGGCGAAGGCCTGGCTGGCCAGGGCGGTGGCGGCCAGTGCGACTGCGAACTTCATTTTCATCGGCATCTCCGTTTGGGTAGGTGAAAGGGATGGTGAAGCAACCAACGTGCCGGATGGGCGACAGGTTGTGGGGGAATACCCGGCGTGCCCTACATGTGGCCCGGCAGCCAGGTGGCGATACCCGGGAACAGCCAGAGCAGCAGCACCGCCGCGCACATCAGCAGGAAGAACGGCATGGTGACCTTGGCGATCCAGCTGATCTCACGGCCGGTCATGCCCTGCAGCACGAACAGGTTGAAGCCGACCGGCGGGGTGATCTGCGCCATTTCGACCACGATCACCAGAAAGATACCGAACCAGATCAGGTCGAACCCGGCGGCCTGCACCGTGGGCAGGATCACGCCCATGGTCAGCACCACCATCGAGATACCGTCCAGAAAGCAGCCCAGCAGGATGTAGAAGATTGCCAGCGCCACCATCAGCCAGAACGGCGTGAGCCCCAGCGACGCCACCCATTCGGCCAGGTGGCGCGGCAAGCCGATGTACCCCATGGCCAGCGTCAGGAAGGCCGCGCCGGAGAGGATCAGCCCGATCATGCAGTACAGGCGCGTGGCGCCCAGCAGCGACTCCTTGAAGGTCGCCCAGTTGAGCGAGCCCTGCGCGCCGGAGAGGATCAGCGAGCCCACCACGCCCACCGCGGCGGCCTCGGTGGCGGTGGCGATGCCGGCGTAGATGCTGCCGAGCACGGCACCGATCAGCAGCACCACCGGGATCAGGTGGCGCGACTCGTGCAGCTTTTCCATCAGGCCCGACGGCGTGTCGGGCCGCGGCACCTGGTCGGGGTGCAGCAGCGCCCAGATGCCCAGATAGCCCGCGAACAGCCCGGCCAGCAGGATACCCGGGAAGATGCCGGCGGCAAACAGCTTGGCGATCGAGACGTCGGCCGTGACGCCGTAGACGATCATGATGATGGAGGGCGGGATCAGCAGGCCCAGCGTGCCGGCACCGGCCAGCGAGCCGATGGTGATGTGATCGGGATAGCCGCGTCTGGAGAGTTCCGGCAGCGTCATCTTGCCGATGGTGGCGCAGGTGGCGGCCGACGAGCCCGACACCGCTGCGAAGATGGTGCAGCCCACCACGTTGGTGTGCAGCAGCCGCCCCGGCAGGTTGGCCACCCAGGGCGCCAGGCCCTTGAACATGCTTTCCGAGAGCCGGGTGCGGAAGAGGATCTCGCCCATCCAGATGAACAGGGGCAGGGCAGTGAGCGTCCAGCTCGAGGCGCTACCCCAGATGGTGACCGACATGGCGTCGCCGGCCGGGCGGCTGGAGAACAGCTCCATGCCGATCCAGGCCACGCCGGAGAGTGTGAGCCCGATCCAGACGCCGCTGCCCAGAATGGCGAACAGCGCCACGATCAGCAGCGTGATGATGGCGAAATCACTCATTGCGCAACAGCTCCGCGGGTTGTTCGTGCGAGCGCTGGCCACGCAGCTCCTGCACCCATTCGTCGATGAAGGCGATCAGCAGCACCACGGCGCCCAGGGCCATCGACAGCTGGGGGATCCACAGCGGCGTGGCGTCGTTGCCGGTGGAGATGTCGTTGAACGCGTGCGACTGCCAGGCCAGCCGCACCGAGAACCAGGCGAACAGCCCGGCGATCAGCACCGCCGCCGTCAGCGCCCAGATCTCCAGCCCGCGGCGGGCGCTGCCGTGCAGGTGCGACAGGAGCAGGGTGACGCGGATGTGCTCGCCCTTCTTGAGCGTGTGCGCCAGCGCCAGGAAGCCCGAGGCGGCCATGAAGTAGCCGGCGTAGGCATCCGTGCCGGGCACGAGGAAGTGGAACTGGCGCCCCAGGATGGACAGCAGCACCATGACCAGCACGCCGATCATGCACAGGGCGGCCAGCCAGGCACAGGCGTCGTAGAGAAAGTTGAGCAGGCGTCGCATGGGGAGGTGTCTAGCGGGCGGGGCGGGTTTCCTGGTGCGGGGCCATTATGGGCAGACGAGCAAGAGTGGTGCCATAGTGTTATTACCTATATTTTGTCAAAACATCATCGATAAACTATCATATGTTTTGTCATCATTGCAGCCGCCATGAACGACTCCCAACCCATCGTTTCCTCTTCCCACCTGGTATCCGCGCGCAGCGCCGAGATGAGCGAGCTGGAGTTCGGCATGACGGTGAGCTGGAACGCCTTCTCGCGCTGGTGCGTGCGCTGCATGGCTGCCGCCGGCGTGCCCGACCTGACCATCACCGACGTGCTGGTGCTGCACCACATCAACCACCGGGCGCGCAACAAGAAGCTGGCGGACATCTGCTTCGTGCTCAATTACGAGGACACGCACGTTGTCAACTACTCGCTCAAGAAGCTGGTGGCGGCCGGCCTGGTGCAGGGCGACAAGCAGGGCAAGGAAGTGTTCTACAGCCCCACCGAGCGTGGCCAGCAGGTGGTGGTGCGCTACCGCGAGATCCGCGAGCAGTGCCTGATCTCCAGCGTGGACGGAGAGCTGAACCCGCAGATCGGCGAGCTGGCGCGCTTCCTGCGTCTGATGAGCGGCCTCTACGACCAGGCCGCGCGCTCTGCTTCATCTCTTTGATGCTACTTAATCAATAGCTGTCTGCGCCCGCCATATAAGGGTAAAACCCCTATTTCCTTCTGAATCCAATATGAACGCCCACGCAGCCCCCAACGCTTCAACGTCCCGCTGGCAATTCTGGATCGACCGCGGCGGCACCTTCACCGACGTGGTGGCCAGGCGGCCCGACGGCAGCATCGTCACCCACAAGCTGCTGTCGGAAAACCCGGAGCAATACCGCGATGCCGCCGTGGCCGGCATTCGCCATCTGCTGGGGCTGAAGGCCGGCGAGCCGGTCACGCCGGCGCTGGTGGAGTGCGTGAAGATGGGCACCACCGTGGCCACCAACGCCCTGCTGGAGCGCAAGGGCGAGCCCACGCTGCTGGTCACCACGCGCGGCTTTCGCGACGGCCTGCGCATCGCCTACCAGAACCGCCCGCGCCTGTTCGACCGCCACATCGTGCTGCCCGAGCTGCTCTACAGCGCCGTGGTGGAGGCCGAAGAGCGCGTTGGCGCGCACGGCGAAGTGATCGAGCCGCTCGACGAGGAGCTATTGAAAAAGGAGCTGCTTGCGCAATACCAGCAAGGTCTGCGCAGCGTTGCGATCGTGTTCATGCACGGCTACCGCTTCACCGCGCACGAGCAGGCGGCGGCGCGCATCGCGCGCGAGGTGGGTTTCACCCAGGTCAGCACCAGCCACGAAACCAGCCCGCTGATGAAGTTCGTCAGCCGTGGCGACACCACGGTGGTGGACGCCTATCTCTCGCCCATCCTGCGCCGCTACGTCGAGCAGGTCGCGGCCGAGATGCCGGGCGTGAAGTTGTTCTTCATGCAGTCCTCCGGCGGCCTGACCGACGCGCACGCCTTTCAGGGCAAGGACGCCATCCTGTCCGGCCCGGCCGGCGGCATTGTCGGCATGGCGCGCACGGCGCAGATCGCCGGGCAGCACAAGGTGATCGGCTTCGACATGGGCGGCACCTCCACCGACGTGAGCCACTTCGCCGGTCAGTTCGAGCGCGAGTTCGAGACCCAGGTGGCCGGCGTGCGCATGCGCGCCCCGATGATGAGCATCCACACCGTGGCGGCCGGCGGTGGCTCGATCCTGCAGTTCGACGGCGCGCGCTTTCGCGTCGGGCCGGAGAGCGCCGGCGCCAACCCGGGCCCGGCCAGCTACCGGCGCGGCGGCCCGCTGGCCGTGACCGACGCCAACGTGATGGTCGGCAAGGTGCAGCCGGCGCACTTTCCCAGGGTGTTCGGCCCGCGCGCCGATGAAGCGCTGGACGCCGACGTGGTGCGCACCCGCTTCGCCGAAATTGCCGCGCCCACCGGCCGGGTGGCGGAAGACGTGGCCCACGGCTTCATCCAGATCGCCGTGCAGCAGATGGCCAACGCCATCAAGAAGATCAGCGTGGCGCGCGGCTACGACGTCACGCGCTACACCCTGCAGTGCTTCGGCGGCGCCGGCGGCCAGCACGCCTGCCTGGTGGCCGACGCGCTGGGCATGACGCGCGTGCTGGTGCATCCGCTGGCCGGCGTGCTGTCGGCCTACGGCATGGGCCTGGCCGACCAGAACGTGATGCGCGAGACCGCGGTGGAACTGCGCCTGTCGCCCGAGAACGTGGCGCCGATCCGCGAGGCCCTGGGCGAGCTCGCGCTGGCCGCGCACCAGGAACTGGAGCGGCAGCAGGTCAGCCGCGGCGACATCCAGGTGCACCGGCGCGTGCATGTGCGCTACGAGGGCACGGATTCGGCGCTGATCGTGCCCTTCCCGCACCTGCATGGCGGCCATGTGTCGGACGAGCAGGTGATGCACGACGTCACCCGCGCCTTCGAGGCCGCGTACCGCCAGCGCTTCGCCTTCCTGATGCAGGGCAAGGCGCTGATCGTGGAAGCGGTATCGGTGGAGGCCGTGGTGGCGGGCGACGCACCTACGGAGCGGGAGCATGCGTTGAGCGCGGCGCGCGAGGTGCCGCGCCGCGATACGGTGCGCATGTACACCGCCGGCCTGGACGGCCAGGCCGCCTGGCACGACGCTACGCTGATCGTGCGCGAGGACCTGCACCCGGGCGACGCGGTGCCCGGCCCGGCCATCATCGCCGAGCAGAACGCCACCACTATCGTCGAGCCCGGCTGGGAGGCGTTGGTGACGGCCTTTGACCATATCGTCCTGGAGCGGCGGGCGCAGCGCGCTATGCAATTCGCAGCCGGCACCACGGTCGACCCGGTGCTGCTGGAGGTGTTCAACAACCTGTTCATGAACATCGCCGAGCAGATGGGCCTGCAGCTGCAGAATACCGCCTACTCGGTCAACATCAAGGAGCGGCTGGATTTTTCCTGCGCGCTGTTCGACGCCGAGGGCAACCTGATCGCCAACGCGCCGCACATGCCGGTGCACCTGGGCAGCATGGGCGAGAGCATCAAGACCGTGATCCGCCAGAACACCGGCCGCATGCAGCCGGGCGACGTCTATGTGCTCAACGACCCTTACCACGGTGGCACCCATCTGCCCGACGTGACGGTGATCACCCCGGTCTACCTGGACGCGGCGGCCGAGCCGATCTTCTACGTCGGCTCGCGCGGCCACCATGCCGACATCGGCGGCGTCACGCCCGGCTCCATGCCACCGTTCTCCACCCGCATCGAGGAGGAGGGCGTGCAGATCAACAACGTCAAGCTGGTCGATCGCGGCACGCTGCGCGAACGGGAAATCCTGGAACTGCTGGCCAGCGGCGAGTACCCCAGCCGCAACCCGCACCAGAACCTGGCTGATCTGAAGGCGCAGATCGCCGCCAACGAGAAGGGCGTGCAGGAGCTGCGCAAGATGGTGGCGCAGTTTGGCCTGGACGTGGTGCAGGCCTACATGCGCCACGTGCAGGACAACGCCGAGGAAAGCGTGCGCCGCGCCATCACCAAGCTGGCCGCGCGTCTGAAGAACGGCCGCTTCACCCTGCCGCTGGACAACGGCGCGCAGATTCAGGTGGCCGTAGCCATCGATGGCGATGCGCGAAGTGCGAAGATCGATTTCACCGGCACCAGCGCGCAGCAGCTCAACAACTTCAACGCCCCCACGGCGGTGTGCATGGCGGCGGTGCTGTACGTGTTCCGCATGTTGGTGGACGACGACATCCCGCTCAACGCCGGTTGCCTGAAGCCGATCGAGGTGGTGATTCCGGACGGTTCGATGCTGAAGCCGCATCCGCCGGCCAGCGTGGTGGCCGGCAACGTGGAGACCTCCACCTGCATCACCAACGCCATCATCGGCGCGCTGGGGCTGATGGGCGCCAGCCAGTGCACGGTGAACAACTTCACCTTCGGCAACGAGCGCTACCAGTACTACGAGACCATTTCCGGTGGCTCTGGCGCCGGCGGCGAGTTCGACGGTCAGGGCCGGCTGGTGGGGGGCTTTCCCGGCACCAGCGTCGTGCAGACGCACATGACCAACTCGCGCATGACCGACCCGGAGGTGCTGGAGTGGCGCTTTCCGGTGCGGCTGGAGAGCTACGAGATTCGGCACGGCTCCGGTGGGCCAGGCCGCTGGCCGGGCGGTGACGGCGGCGTGCGCCGGGTGCGGTTCCTGGAGCCGATGACCGCCAGCATCCTCAGCAACGGCAGGGTGCGCGGAGCCTTCGGCATGGCCGGCGGCGAGGCCGGCGCGGTGGGCATCAACCGCGTGCTGCGGGCGGATGGCGCGGTGGAAGAACTGGCGCACATCGGCAGCACGGACATGCTGCCGGGCGACATTTTCGAGATCCACACACCGGGTGGCGGTGGCTTCGGCAGCGAAGGCGTCTGATCGAACTGCCTTCCGGATCTGGCCGCATCAGGTGTTCAAAGAAAAAAGCACGCGGAATCCGCGTGCTTTTTTGTGACCGAGGGTGCCGCCCGGGGACAGCACCTTCGAGGCAGGTTTACTTGCTGGCCTTCTTGGAAGGTTTGGGCGCGGCAGCCTTGGCCGGCATGTCGCCCGCGCCGGCCGTCGCAGGAGCTGCGGGCGCAGCAGGCGCCGCGGCTGTTGCAGGCGCGGCCGCATCGGCCGTCGCAGCCTTTTTCTCCTTCTTGGCCTTGGGTTCCTTGGCGGGGGCAGCCGGGGCGCCCGCGTAGGTGGTGCCATTGACCGTCATGCCGCTGGTGGAGAACTTGGCCGCATTCTTGTTGCCAACGCCCTTCACGCGGGTGATCAGGTCGTTCCAGTCCTTGAACTGGCCCTTCTTACGTTCCTCGATGATCTTGCCGGAAATGCCGGGCCCGATGCCCTTGACGCCGTCCAGATCGGCGGCCGTGGCGGTGTTGACGTCCACGGCTGCGAACGAGGCGACCGCGTAGAACATGGCCAGGATGGCCAGCAATTTCTTGAACATTAGAGACCCTTCCTCTTAGGTGCAACCGGCTTTGTGCCGCCGGCGTGGCACGCATTCAACGGCCTGCCCAGAAGCCGCGTTGACTGCCGGCGCGATGATACGCCCGCGGGTTCAGAGTTCTTCGATGCGGCGCGGCGGGAAGCTGTCCCAAGCCTGACAGCCGGGGCACTGCCAGAAATAGCTCTGTGCCTCGAAGCCGCAGGCTGCGCAGCGGTAGCGTGCCAGCGGTCGCATGGCGTGTTCCAGCGAGCGCTGGACGGTGGCGCGAGCCTCTTCCGGCTGCAGTTCCTGGCCGGCGAGCCAGCGGCCGGCCGCGATCAGCGAAGGCTCCTGCCGCATGTGGCGCAGGTAGCCCTGGCGGGCTTGCGCGACATCGGTGCCGGTGAGTTGACGGGCCTGCACCAGCGCCTCGGTGACATCGAGCGAAGGCGCGCGTTCGAAACTGGCTTCCAGCAGGTCGATGGCCTGTGGCAGTCGGCCGCTGGCCTGGCCGATGCGCACCAGCTCCGCCGCCACCAGCGGCAGCGCCTGGGGGGCGTGTTCGGGCAGGCGGGCGAGTTCGTCGAAGGCACGGCCGGCCTGGCCCTGGGCGTCCAGCAGACCGGCCAACTCGATCCGCGGGCGCGGCGAGCGCGGTGCGTCGGCGATGGCTTGCTCCAGCAGGGTCTGGGCGGACTCGGGGTCATTCTGCTTTTTCCAGGCCGCCAGCGCCTTTTCGCAGCGGTAGTGGGCCAGGCGCGCGCCGAAGTCGGCCTGGTCGAGTTTTTCCAGCTTCTGGGCGATCTCGCCGGCCTTGTCCCACTCGCGGGTGCGCTCATAAAGCGCCAGCAGCGCCAGCCCGGCCTGCTGCTCGTAGCTGGTGCCTTCGAGCTTGCGCAGCGCGGTTTCGGCGTGGTCGATCAGGCCGGCCTTGAGGAAGTCGAGCGCCAGCGCGTGCTGCGCCCGGGCGCGGTCGGCAGCGCTGATGTCACCGCGCGAGAGCAGGTGCTCGTGCACGCGCACGGCGCGCTCATACTCACCGCGGCGGCGAAACAGGTTGCCCAGCGCGAAATGCAGCTCCGATGTATCCGGATCCTTCTGGACGGCCTCGATGAAGGCGTCGATGGCCTGATCCTGCTGTTCGTTGAGCAGGTAGTTCAGGCCCTTGAAGTAGGCACGCGGTGCCTGGCGGTTCTCGATGCGCAGCTGGCGCAGGTCCAGCCGCGAAGCCACCCAGCCGAGCGCGAAGACGATCGGCAGGCCCAGCAGGATCCAGGTGAGGTCAAATTCCATGGGGTGGCGCGAGCGTGTCCCGGGTGTCCTGCGGCGAAGCAGGCCTTGGTGCCGCCGGCAACTGCCCGGTGCCGCGGCGCCACCATGCCGGCAGCATGCCGACCACGCCCACCACCACGCCGACCAGGAAAGCGGTCAGGACGATCAGCATCATCGGCCCGCGCCACTGGTGCCCGAACAGCAGGTGGACCGTGGCGTCCTGCTGGTTGTTCAGTGCGAAAGCGAACAGGGCAAAAAAAACGGCTGCCTTCAGTATCCACTTGAGCAGCCGGATGATCGGTGTCATGAAAGGTTTCGGGTCGGCGGTCGACGGGCTCCTGAAACGATTCTAGCCACAGCAGCGCGGGTGTCCCGGCGGTGGCTCAGGACCTTTGTGCAGCCGTTTCCACGGTGCTTTCTACAGCCTCGGAGCCCACGGCTTCACGCAAGGCCTTGCCCGGCTTGAAATGCGGCACGCGCCGCTCCGGAATGTCGACGCGCTCGCCGGTGCGCGGGTTGCGCCCCACGCGCGGCGGGCGCCGGTTGATCGAGAAGCTGCCGAAGCCCCGGATCTCGATCCGGTGGCCGCGCACCAGGGCGTCGCTCATGGCGTCGAGCAGCGTCTTGACGGCCGCGTCGGCGTCACGGTGCGTGAGTTGGCCGAAGTGTTCGGCCAGCAGTTCAACCAGATCGGAACGGGTCATGAAGCGTGGAACGGGCGCATGAAGGGCCGGGCGGCCCTGTCACGCGCCCGGTTTGGCTCAGCCGTTGTTGTCGCCAGCGTTGTCCAGCTTGGCGCGCAGCAGGGCGCCCAGACTGGTGGTGCCGGCGTGCTCGCGGGCCGATTGCTGGTGCAGCGACTGCATGGCTTCCTGCTGGTCGGCGGCGTCCTTGGCCTTGACCGACAGCTGGATGTTGCGCGACTTGCGGTCGACGTTGACGACCACGGCGGTCACTTCGTCGCCCACCTTCAGCACCTGGCTGGCGTCTTCCACGCGATCGCGGCTGATCTCGGAGGCACGCAGGTAACCGATGACGTCGTTGCCCAGGTCGATCTCGGCGCCACGGGCGTCCACCGTCTTCACGGTGCCGGAGACGATCTGGCCCTTGTCGTTCACGCTCACAAACGTCGTGAACGGATCCTGGTCGAGCTGCTTGATGCCCAGGCTGATGCGCTCGCGCTCCACGTCCACGGCCAGCACCACGGCTTCGACGTCCTGGCCCTTCTTGTACTCGCGCACGGCGACTTCACCGGGCTCGTTCCAGGACAGGTCGGACAGGTGCACCAGGCCGTCGATGCCGGCAGCCAGGCCCACGAACACGCCGAAGTCGGTGATCGACTTGACCGGGCCGCTGACGCGGTCGCCGCGCTTGGTGTTCTGCGCGAACTCTTCCCAGGGGTTGGCGCGGCACTGCTTCATGCCCAGGGAGATGCGACGCTTGTCCTCGTCGATCTCGAGCACCATGACCTCGACTTCGTCGCCCAGGGCAACGACCTTGCTCGGGGCCACGTTCTTGTTGGTCCAGTCCATTTCAGAGACGTGCACCAGGCCTTCGATGCCGGGCTCCAGCTCGACGAACGCACCGTAGTCGGCGATGTTGGTGACCTTGCCGAACATGCGGGTGCCCTGCGGGTAACGGCGTGCCACGCCCAGCCACGGGTCGTCGCCCAACTGCTTGAGGCCCAGCGAAACGCGCATGCGCTCGGGATCGAACTTGAGGATCTTGGCGGTAATTTCCTGGCCGGTCTGCACCACTTCGCTCGGGTGGCGAACACGGCGCCAGGCCATGTCGGTGATGTGCAGCAGACCGTCGATGCCGCCCAGGTCGACAAACGCACCGTATTCGGTGATGTTCTTGACCACACCCTGGACGATGGCACCTTCCTTGAGCGTTTCCATGAGCTTTTCGCGCTCTTCGCCCATGCTGGCTTCGATCACGGCGCGGCGGCTCAGCACCACGTTGTTGCGCTTGCGGTCAAGCTTGATGACCTTGAATTCCATGGTCTTGCCCTCGAACATGGACAAGTCCTTGGTCGGGCGGGTGTCGACCAGCGAACCCGGCAGGAAGGCACGGATGCCGTTGACCAGCACGGTGAGGCCGCCCTTGACCTTGCCGTTGACGGTGCCTTCGACGAACTCGCCGGATTCCAGCGCCTTTTCCAGCGACAGCCAGGAGGCCAGACGCTTGGCGGTGTCACGGCTCAGGATGGTGTCGCCGTAGCCGTTTTCGATGGAGCCGATGGCCACCGGCACGAACTGGCCGGTCTCGACCTCCACATCGCCCTGGTCATTCTTGAATTCCTCGATCGGAATATAGGCCTCCGACTTGAGGCCGGCGTTCACCACCACGAAGTTGTGCTCGACGCGAACCACCTCGGCGGTGATGACCTCGCCCGGGCGCATTTCGGTGCGCTGGAGCGATTCTTCGAACAACTGGGCAAAAGATTCAGACATGAAGTTTCCTATTCCGCGGATGCAGGATGTACGGCTGCAGGATTGCTTCCGTTTCTATAGCTGTCTGCGGAGGTTTGTTGCGGGCAAGGCCGCGGTTAAGTTACAAGATCACCGGGTTCTTGCACGCTGGCCGCGTGGCACGGGGAACCGGGTGGGCGGTGGCGGCCTGCCCGGGGTTGCCTGCCCCCGCCTGCGCTGGCGGATGGCCGGCGTGCCCTAGAAAGGCTGCCTTGCCTGCCACCACGCCAACACTTGCGCCACCGATTCATCGATGGTCTGACCCGAGTTGTCGAGCAGCAGGGCATCTTCGGCCGGCTTCAGGGGCGCGCTGGCGCGGGTGGAGTCCCGCGCGTCGCGCGCCGCCAAGTCGGCGCAAAGACTATCTATTTTACTTTCAATTCCCTTGGCAAGCAATTGCTCATGGCGCCGCCGGGCCCGCTCGGCCACGTCGGCGGTGAGGAAGACCTTGAGCCGGGCGCCCGGGAAGACCACCGTGCCCATATCCCGCCCGTCGGCCACCAGGCCGGGAAGGCGGGCGAAGCCGTGCTGCAGCGCCAGCAATGCCTGGCGCACGGCCGGCAGGGCGGAGACGCGGGAGGCACCCATGCCCACGGCTTCGGAGCGGATGGCATCGGTCACGTCTTCACCGGCCAGCCAGATGCGGCCGTCGGCAAAGCTGAGCGGCAGTTTGCGCGCCAGTTCGGCCAGGGTGGTGGCTTCGGTGTCGTCCTGCGCCAGGCCGATGCGCGATGCGGCCAGGGCGGTCACGCGGTAGAGCGCACCGGAGTCGAGCAGGTGGTAGCCGAGGCGGCGCGCCACCTCACTGGCCAGCGTGCCCTTGCCGGAAGCGGTGGGGCCGTCGATGCACAGCACGGGCAGGGCGCCGGAGGCCGGCGCGCTGACCGAGAACAGCGCCTCGAAGTAGTCGGGAAAGGTCTTGGCCACGCACTGCGGGTCCTCGACGCGCACCGGAAGGCCTGCGGGGTTGAAGGCCGCCAGCGAGGCGCACATGGCCATGCGGTGGTCGTCGTAGGTATGGATGCTGGCCGCGCGCCAGGGCCGGCCGGTGCCGCCCGGCGGCGCCAGCGGGTAGACGCGCAGGTAGTCGGGCCCTTCTTCCACCTCGGCGCCGAGCTTGCGCAGCTCGGTTGCCATGGCGGCCAGGCGGTCGGTTTCCTTCACGCGCCAGCTGGCGATGTTGCGCAGGGTACTCGGCCCGTCGGCGTACAAGGCCATCACGGCCAGGGTCATGGCCGCGTCCGGAATGTGGTTGCAGTCCAGGTCGATGGCCTTGAGTGGCCAGGCGCCGCGGCGCACCAGCAGGTGGTCGAGCTGCATCTCGACCTGCACGCCCATCAGGCGCGCAGCGTCGACGAAGCGGATGTCACCCTGCACGGATTCCGCGCCAATGCCCTCGATTTTCAAGCCATTTTGGCCTTCCGCCGGCGCCCCTAGGCCGGAGGCAGCTATGAAATAGCTAGCGGACGAGGCGTCGGCCTCGACCGGCAGGCGGCCCGGCGAGCGGTACTGGCTGCCGGCGGGGATGACGAAGCGCTGCGATCCGTCCAGGCGCACGGACACGCCGAACTGGCGCAGCATGGCCAGGGTGATGTCGATGTAGGGGCGGGAAATGAGTTCGCCCACCACCTCGATGACGATGTCGCCCATCCCCGGGCGCGACGAGGCCAGCGGCAGCGCCAGCAGCAGGGCGGTGAGGAACTGGCTGGACACATCGCCGCGCACGGCGATCGGCTGGTCGAGTTGCAGGTCCGGCTCGCGGATGCGCAGGGGTGGGTAGCCTTCCCGACCCAGGTAGTCGATCCGGCAGCCCAGCGGCCGCAGCGCGTCCACCAGATCGCCGATCGGGCGCTCGTGCATGCGGGGCACGCCGCTGAGTTCGTAGTCGCCACCCAGGATGGCCAGCGCAGCGGTCAGCGGCCGCATGGCGGTGCCGGCGTTGCCCAGGAAAAGCTTGGCCGAGCGGGTGGGGGCACGGCCACCCAGGCCTTCCACCACCGTGTCGCGGCCATGCTGCTCGACGCTGCAACCCAGGGTGCGCAGGGCGTCGATCATTACCCGGGTGTCGTCCGATGCCAGCAGATCCACCAGCGTGGTCCGCCCGGCGCTGAGGGCCGCCAGCAGCAGGGCGCGGTTGGAAATGCTCTTGGAGCCGGGCAGGCGCACCACGCCGCCAACGCTGGCGAGTGGTGGAATGTCGAGGAAGTCGGTCTTGAACACGCGGCACCGGCCTTCTCAGGCCGGTGCGCCTGGCCGCAGGCGCCAGTTGGCGCGCGCATGGCTGGCCCGGTTGATCAGGCGCTCCAGTTCGTCCGCGCGGCCTTCCGCGATCAGCTTGTCCAGCGCCGACAGGGCCCGCTGCAGGTGCTGCATCTGGACGCCCAGCTCCTCGCGGTTGGCAATCAGCACGTCGCGCCACATCTTCGGGTCACTGGCGGCGATGCGGCTGAAATCGCGAAAGCCAGGCCCGGCCAGCTTCAGGTACTTGTCGCCTTCCGGTTGCGAGGCGAGGCTGTTCATCAGGGCGAAGGCCAGCATGTGCGGCAGGTGGCTGACGGCGGCGAAAGCGGCGTCGTGCTCCTGGGGGCTCATGATCACCACGTCGCTGCCCAGCGCCTTCCACAGCTGGCTGGCCTGGTCGACCTTGGCCTGCGCGGTGCGCTCGATCGGGGTGATGATGACCTGACGATCGTGGTACAGCCGCGGATCGGCGTTCTCTACACCCGAAACCTCGCGCCCGGCGATCGGGTGGCAGGGCACGAACATCTCCATGTCCTGCTTGAGGGCCCGGCGGGCAGCGTCGACCACATCGCGCTTGGTCGAGCCGACGTCAACGATCAGCATGCCAGGGTTGATCAGGTGGCGGATCGCCTTGAGCGTGGACTCGGTCGCCGCCACCGGCACCGCCAGCATCACCAGATCGGCCCCGGAGACTGCCAGGAGGGCCGACGGGGCCTCGACGTCGATCACGCCAAGCTGGCGTGCGCGCTCGGTGGTGGAGGGCGACTTGCTGTAGCCCACGACACGGCGCACCAGTCCCGCGCGCTTGAGCGCAAGCGCGAACGAGCCGCCCATCAGGCCGCAGCCGATCAGACCCAGTTGTTCAAACATCGTGTCCCAAGGGGTAGGCGCCCAGCACCTTGTAGAACGCGCAGATGGATTTCAGCTCCTCCAGCGCGGCAGCCACATGGGGCTGCGAGGGGTGACCCTGGAGGTCAATATAAAAATAGTATTCCCATTTGCCTGACTTGGCCGGGCGCGATTCGAAGCGGGTCATGGAGACACCGTGCTTTTTTAACGGTGTCAGCATGTCGTGGACGGAGCCGGCCTTGTTGGGCACCGAAAGTACCAGGCTGGTGCAATCGTGACCCGTGGGTTCGGGCATGGCCAAGGTCTGCGGCAGGCAGATGATGGCGAAGCGCGTGCGGTTGTGGGCTTCGTCCTGAATCGCATGGGCGACGATATGCAGCCCGAACTGCGCGGCCGCTCGCTCGCTGGCCAGTGCGGCCCACGCCGGGTTGGTGGCGGCCAAGCGCGCGCCTTCCGCGTTGCTCGATACGGCGCGCCGCTCGGCCTTTGGCAGATGTTCGTTGAGCCAGCCCTGGCATTGCATCAGCGCCTGGGGGTGGCCCATGACCACCTCTACGCCCTGCAGGTCGTCGGTCTGTCGCATCAGGTTGAAGCGCACCTGCAGGCTGACTTCACCCACGGCGTGGACCGGTGAGTGCAGGAACAGATCGAACGAGCGTGCCACCACCCCTTCGGTGGAGTTCTCCATGCCGACCACGCCGAACTGCGCCGTGCCGGCAGCCGTGGCGTGGAAGACTTCGTCAAAGCTGTTGCAGTAGATCAGGTTGGCGGCGCTGCCGAAGTACTCGATGGCGGCCTGCTCGCAGAAGGTGCCCTGCGGTCCCAGTACGGCCACGCGCTGCGGCACTTCCAGCGCCAGGCAGGCAGACATGATCTCGCGCCAGATGGCGGCCACATGCTGGTTGAGCAGCGGCCCGGGGTTTTCCTTCTGTACCTTGGCGATGACCTGCGCCACGCGATCAGGGCGGAAGAACGGCGTGCCTTCGCGCCGCTTCAGTTCACCCACTTCCTCGGCGACCCGGGCGCGCTCGTTCAGCAAGGAGAGCAACTGGGCGTCCAGCGCGTCGATGCGCACGCGCAGCCGCGCCAGTTCCTCGGATTGCTGGGGAGAGACACTCATGGTGGGCCGATGCTAACTGGGGCGCGTGACGGGGCAGCGCACGGACCGGGGCAGAAACCCGCCCCGAAGCGCTGCGGAAGGGGCCTTACTTCTTGCCGTTGGCGCCGCCGGATGCACCGACGATCCTGGCCGCGGCGGCATTGAAGCTGTCGGCACCACTCTTCACCGACGGGCGTGTGGCGTCGATCACCTTCTTGGCCCACGCGTTGGTGGCGTCCGGTCCCAGCGACTGGAACTTGGCCGCAGCCGGTGATTCCAGGTACGCGATGATGGTCTTGAGCTCGTCCTCGGAGAGCTTCTCCATGAAGATTGGCACCAGGGCCGCTTCGGCGCCCTTGCTGGTTTGTCCCTGGATCGTCTTGAAGGTGCTTTCCGAGAACTTCTTCAGCTCCTGGTCCAGCTTGTCGCGCACGTCCTTCTGCTTGGCAGGTGGCACGCTTTCGTCCAGTTTCTGAGACCAGTCGGCGATCAGCGGCTGCACCGCGCTGGCGGTGAGTTGCTCGGCCATGGCGTCGCCGTCGTTCTTCTGCTGGATCTGCGCCAGCTTGACGGCCAGTGCCCGCTTGTTATCACTGTTTTGGGCTGCAGCCCCCAAGGGCAGGGCGCAGGCAGCTACTAAAAGAGTAGCAATCGAGATGCGGTTCAGGATCGGATTCAAGGTTTACTCCGTTGGGGATTCGTTGGAAGGGTCGTCGGCTGCGCCGGCAGATGCATCGTTTTCCACGATGCGTTGCAGGCCGCTGAGTTGCGCGCCGTCGTCCAGCGCGATGAGGGTAACGCCTTGCGTCGCGCGGCCGAGTTCACGGATTTCGGCCACGCGGGTACGGACCAGCACACCCTTGTCGGTGATGAGCATGATCTCGTCCTCGGGGCCGACCAGCGTCGCGGCAACGACCTTGCCGTTGCGTTCGCTCTGCTGGATCGCGATCATGCCCTTGGTGCCGCGGCCGTGACGTGTGTATTCGGTAATGTTGGTGCGCTTTCCGTAACCATTTTCGGTGGCAGTCAGCACGCTGTTGCGGGCGTTCGGGTCGGAGGTGTCGGCGCCCGCATTGGCGTCGGCCACCAGCATGGCGATCAGGTTTTGACCTTCCTCCAGTTGCATGCCTCGCACGCCGCGCGCGTTGCGGCCCATCGGGCGCACGTCGTTCTCGTCGAAGCGCACGGCCTTGCCACCATCGGAGAACAGCATCACATCATGCGCGCCATCCGTCAGCGCAGCGCCGATCAGGTAGTCACCGTCGTCCAGGCCCACAGCGATGATGCCCGCCTTGCGCGGGTTGCTGAAGTCCGACAGCGGCGTCTTCTTGACCGTGCCCATGGATGTTGCCATGAAGACGTAGCGGTCTTCGGGGAACTGGCTGGCCGCGCCGGTGAGCGGCAGCACCACGTTGATCTTCTCGCCTTCTTCCAACGGGAACATGTTCACGATGGGGCGCCCGCGCGATCCGCGCGAGCCCGCCGGCACTTCCCAGACCTTCAGCCAGTACAGCCGGCCGCGGTTGGAGAAGCACAGCATGTACTCGTGCGTGTTGGCGATGAAGAGCTGATCGATCCAGTCGTCTTCCTTGGTGGCGGTGGCTTGTTTGCCACGGCCGCCACGCTTTTGCGCCCGGTATTCGGATAGCGGCTGGCTCTTGATATAGCCCGTGTGGCTGAGCGTGACCACCATGTCGGTGGGTGCGATCAGGTCTTCGGTGGCCAGATCCTGGGCATTGTGTTCGATGGTGGAGCGGCGCACGCCTTCCTTGGTCTGGCCGAACTCGGTCTTGAGCGCGGTCAGCTCGTCGCCAATGATGGTGGACACGCGCGCCGGCTTGGCCAGGATGTCGAGCAGATCCTCGATCTCGGCCATCACATCCTTGTATTCGGCGACGATCTTGTCCTGCTCCAGCCCGGTCAGGCGCTGCAGGCGCATCTGCAGGATTTCCTGCGCCTGCGTGTCCGAAAGCCGGTAGAGGCCCTCGCTCTGCAAGCCGTATTCGCGCGGCAGGCTCTCGGGGCGGTAGTCGTCGGCGCTGACGGTGGCGCCGTCTTCGCGCGTGCGGGTCAGCATCTCGCGCACCAGCTGGCTGTCCCAACTGCGCGCCATCAGTTCGGCCTTGGCGACCGGCGGGGTGGGGGATTCGCGGATGATGCGGATGAATTCGTCGATGTTGGCCAGCGCCACCGCCAGGCCTTCCAGCACGTGGCCGCGGTCGCGCGCCTTGCGCAGGTCGAACACCGTGCGGCGGGTGACCACCTCGCGGCGGTGCTGCAGGAACACCTGCAGCAACTCTCTGAGGTTGCACAGCTTCGGTTGGCCATCGACCAGCGCCACCATGTTGATGCCGAAGGTGTCCTGCAGCTGCGTCTGCTTGTAGAGGTTGTTGAGGACGACCTCGGGCACCTCGCCGCGCTTGAGCTCGATCACCAGGCGCATGCCCGACTTGTCGGACTCGTCCTGGATGTGGCTGATGCCCTCGATCTTCTTTTCGTGCACCAGCTCGGCCATGCGCTCCTGCAGCGTCTTCTTGTTGACCTGGTAGGGAAGCTCGTCCACCACGATGGCCTGGCGCTGGCCCTTGTCGATGTCTTCGAAATGGCACTTGGCTCGCATCACCACGCGCCCGCGGCCGGTGCGGTAGCCCTCGCGCACGCCCTGGATGCCGTGGATGATGCCGGCGGTGGGGAAGTCCGGCGCCGGCACGATCTCCATCAGCTCGTCGATCGAGGCTTCCGGGTGGTTCAGCAGGTGCAGGCACGCGTCGACCACCTCGTTGAGGTTGTGCGGTGGGATGTTGGTGGCCATGCCGACCGCGATGCCACCCGAACCGTTGATCAGCAGGTTGGGCAGCCGCGTCGGCAGGACGGTGGGCTCCAGCTCCTTGCCGTCGTAATTGGGCACCATGTCGACGGTCTGTTTGTCGATGTCGGCCAGGATCTCCGAGGAAATCTTCTCCAGCCGGCACTCCGTGTACCGGTAGGCGGCGGCGTTGTCGCCATCCACCGAGCCGAAGTTGCCCTGACCGTCGATCAGAGGGTGGCGCAGCGAGAAATCCTGCGCCATGCGCACCAGCGCCTCGTAGGTTGCCGAATCGCCGTGCGGATGGAAGCGGCCCAGCACGTCACCTACCACGCGCGCGCATTTCACATATGGGCGGTTCCAGACGTTGTTGGCCTCGTGCATCGAATACAGCACGCGCCGGTGCACCGGTTTGAGGCCATCCCGGGCATCGGGCAGGGCTCGGCCGACGATCACGCTCATGGCGTAATCGAGATAGCTTCGCCGCATCTCCTCTTCCAGGCTGATAGGGAGTGTTTCTTTGGCGAAAGACGACATAAATAGTTAGTGAGGCCCGAGCCCGTCAAAAGCTGGCGATTTTATGCGCTTCGCCTTGTCGCACCAAAGCAACATAAGCCCCCAAAACCGGCTTTGTCTGACGGCCGGAGGCCTTGGCGGGCCCGGTTTGCCGGATTCCGTGTGGCACAATCAATGCAACGTTTTCGGTGGTGGTCACTTGAAGCGTCCGATTCCTCGCAGCCCGGCTGCGGCTTTTTTCCCATGAGGAGAACCATGAAGAAACTGAACAAAGTAGCGATCATGTTCGCTGTCGCAACCGTGGCCGGCTCCGCCTTCGCATCTGGTTCGACGATCAACTCGGACAACTGGCGCAATGGCCATGGCAACCTGATCTGGAAGAACGGCACCAACGAACTGTGCTGGCGCGATGCCTACTGGACGCCCGCCACCGCCGCTCCTGGCTGTGATGGTGCTCTGGCTGCTCCTGCTCCTGCTG